>SXGU01455959.1_pt1 | contig 11274 bp, 9 predicted proteins | sample 3174531 | NCBI WGS metagenome assembly SXGU01 (sample SAMN11356863, study PRJNA531348) | freshwater metagenome | isolation source: freshwater sample F1-140 | place: China: Fuxian Lake, Yuxi | collected 2017-12-25
TCCACTCCTCGACGATGATCGGCGTGTCGGGCCTTCTCGCCGCGGTGCGCGCCGGCAACGTGTCGCTCGCCAACTCGATCGGCAACGGCGCGGCCGACGACAAGCTCGTCTACGCGTTCGTGCCCGACCTCATCCGGTACTACCTGGGCGAGGAACCGTTGCTCCCGAACGTGCCCACGTACCGGTGCGTGTACGACGAGGAGCGCCAGTACGTCATCGACCACATCGAGGAACTGGTGGTGAAGCCGGCGAACGAGAGCGGTGGCTACGGGCTGCTGATCGGCGACCGGGCGTCGCGTTCGGAGATCGACGACACCATCGCGCACATCCAGGCCGACCCGCGCAATTGGGTGGCGCAACCCATCCTGCAGCTGAGCACCGCGCCCACGCTGTGCGACGGCCGGCTCGAACCGCGCCATGTCGACCTGCGGCCCTTCATCCTCAGCGGGCAGCAGCAGTACGTCACCGCAGGCGGCCTCACCCGCGTGGCGCTGCGCCGCGGGTCGTTGGTGGTGAACTCGTCGCAGGGCGGCGGCAGCAAGGACACCTGGATCGTGGAGGACTGAATGCTCCTCTCCCGAGTGGCCGACAACATCTACTGGGGTGCGCGGTACATGGAGCGCGCCGACGACACGGCGCGGGTGGTGCGCACGTTCACCGAGGTGCTGCTCGACCTGCCGGTCGGCGTCGCGAGCAGCTGGGAACCGCTGCTGGCCATCGTGGGCGGCCGCGAGTTGTTCGACGCCGGGCACGCCCGTGCCAACGAGAGCGACATCGTGCGGTTCCTGGTGGCCGATCTGCACAACCCGGGCAGCGTGGTGTCGAGCGTGGCGAACGCTCGCGAGAACCTGCGCACCACCCGCGAGATCCTGCCTCGCGACGCGTGGCAGACCGTGAACGACCTGTACCTGTACACACAGCGCGACGCCGAGAGCGGCGTCGATCGGCGCACTCGTGCGCGCTTTCTCTCCCGCGTCATCGGCGAGCACCAGCGACTCGATGGCGTCATCGCCGGTGCGATGCAGCGTGACGAGGCGTACGAGCTGTACCGCCTCGGGCAGGTCATCGAACGCGCCGACATGACCACACGTGTGCTCGGCGTGCGCGCCGCTGCACTGTTGGCCGCGCCCGATCACGCCGACGACTACGACGAGGTGCAGTGGATGGGCGTGTTGCGCTCCCTCACCGCGCTGCAGATGTACCAACGGGCCACCCGCGGTCCCATCGTGGGTGGCGGCGTGGTGGGGTTCCTGCTGTTCGACCGTGAGTTCCCCCGATCCGTCGCCGGCTGTCTCCAACGTGCCCGCGCCGCACTGTTGCGGCTGCCACGACCCGAGCGCACGCTGCCCGCGGTCGATGCGCTCGACGAACTGCTCGCCGGACTTCCGGCGCTGGCGGGCGACGGAGCGTTGCTCGACGAGGCCATGGATCGCGTCCAGATGGCGCTCGCACTGCTCGACGCCGCGATGCACGACACGTTCGTGCGTGCGGCCGACTGATGGGCATGATGGTCGGATGACCTCCGACACGCTCCGCTACGCGCCGGCGCCCGGTCGATTCGACGAGGTCATCGACGCCGACGGCACCACGCGTCCGGCCTGGCAGGCGGTCGCGCGAGCGCTCGGGTCGTTCGAACCCGACGTGTTGCTCGAGCGGCGCCGTCAGGCCGATCGACTGCTCGACGCGCAGGGCACCGGGCACCTGGTGCACGAGATCTCGCTCGCCACCGACCGGCACGGTGTGTCGGCGGCACAGCGATCGGTGAGCCATCCGTGGCGGCTCGACCCGGTGCCGTTCGTGCTGGAGGCCGACGAGTTCCGTCGCCTCGCCGAGGGTGCCACGCAGCGCATGCGCGTGCTCGACGCACTGCTGGCCGACTGCTACGGCGAACGCCGGTTGGTGGCCGACGGTGTGGTGCCGCCCTCGCTGCTGCACAGCACCCCGTCGTTCCGCAACCAGACCGTCGCCGCGTCGGGCCGCGCGCCGTGGTTGGTGCACTACGCCGTCGACCTGGTGCGCGACGCCGCAGGTGTGTGGCACGTGGTGCACGACCTCACCGATGCACCCAGCGGTCTGGGCTACTCGCTGCTCAACCGCACGGTGCTCGCAAGGGTGCTGCCCGACGGACTGCGCACCCTGGGTGTGGCGGCGGTGAACGACCACGCCGACGTGCTGCGCCGCGCGCTCGCCGCGTCGGCGCCGGCCGGCCGCACCAGCCCCCGCTCGGTGGTGCTCACCGCGGGGCCGGGCGACCCCACGTACGTGGAACACAGCTATCTCGCGACGCGGCTCGGCCTCCACCTGGTGGAAGCGGCCGACGTGGTGATGCGTGCCGGCCGATTGTGGCTGCGGGTGCTCGACGGGCTGGAGCCCATCGACGTGGTGTACCGACGGGTGAACGACACCCGGCTCGACCCGCTGGAGCCGGGCCACCTCGGTGGTGGTTCGGGCGTGCCGGGCATCGTGTGGGGCGCCGACGGCGGCGGTGTCACGTTGGCGAATGCGTACGGCAGCGGGTTGGTCGAGTCACCTGCGGTGGCACCGTACGTGGCCGAGGCGGGCCGGCATCTGCTGGGTGAGTTCCTGTCGTTGCCGCTGCTGGCCGACGGTGCCCCACTGGCCACATCGCCGGTGTTCGCCGGCAACCAGGCGTTCCCGTTCGTGTCGTGTCCGGTGGTGCTGCGACTGCAACTCACCCGCGTCGGTGACGAGATCGTGGTGATGCCGGGTGGCACCGGTCGCGTGCTCGCGCCCGACGACCAGCCGTCGCGCCCGACCGCGCAGGTGGTGAAGGACGTCTGGGTGATCGGTGCCGGCCAGCGACAGCGACCGGTGGTGGTGAGCGCACCGCCGCAGGTCGACTTCGGCGGCAGCGTGCCCAAGCGCGTGGCTGACGCGTTGTACTGGATGGGCCGTGCAGCGGAACGCAGCGAGGTCGCCACGCGCGCCGCTCGCGTCGTCACCGCCCAACTGTTGCAGGACCCCACGCTCGCCGAGGTGGCCGACGGAGCCTGGGCGGGCGGCGCGGTGGCGCTCCTGCGCGCTGCCCAGGCGGCGCCGTCGCTGCTGCCGCTCGACGGTCCGGCCGCGACGGAGCGGCTGCAGCCCGAGCTCGATGCCACGTGCATCGCAGCCGCCGCGCAACTGGCGGCGATGGTGCAGGAGGCCACGTCGGTGCGGGAGTACCTCAGCACCACCACCGGACGCGTGCTCGGGCGCCTGGCACGCATCCACCCGCTGTTGGCCGGTGCGGCATCGCAGGCCGACGACCTCGACACGGTGCTGGTCGACCTCGCCGCGTTGAGTGGCTTGATGATGGAGAGCACGGTGCGCGGTCCGTCGTGGCGGTTCCTCGACCTCGGCCGCCGCCTCGAGCGTGCCCTTGCGGTGCTCGGTGCAGTGGAGGCGGCGCTGGCGCCCGCAGTGCCGCCGTTCGCCCAGCAGCCGCTGGCCGACGCCGTGCTCGGCGCGAACGAGAGCCTCGTGGCGTACCGCCGCCGATACCGCAGCGAGGTCGACTTCCACGCCGTGCTCGACCTGTTGCTGCGCGACGACGCGAACCCGCGCAGCCTGGCCTATCAACTCGACCGGCTGCGCGAGCATGCGGCGGGGTTGGCGTGGAGCGATGGCGCAGCACTCGTGGAGCAGGCGAGTGTGCAAGCTCTGGCACCCATCGCCGATCAGGTGGTGAACGGCCGCATCGTCGCGCTCGACGCGTTCGTGCTCGGGGTGCGGGCGCCGTTGCTCGAGCTCGCCCAGGCCATCGTGCAGCGGTGGTTCGCCGACCCGGTGAACCCGATGCTGGTGCGGGGGCACTGACATGTCCACCCGGTTCCGTGTGGTGCACCGCACGGTGTACGAGTACGGGCACCCGATGGCCGACGGGTTCACCACCGCGCACCTGCGGCCCCGCACCACACCGTGGCAGACGGTCATCTCGGCCGACCTCGTGGTCGACCCTGCACCCGACGAGCTCGACCACACGATCGACGCGTTCGGCAACCCGGTCACGCGGTTCGCCGTGCACCATGCGCACGCGTCGCTCGACGTCGCCTCGACGGTGGTGGTCGACGTGGTGCTGCAGCCCGTTCCCGCCGAGTCCCCGTCATGGGACTCGGTGGTCGACATCGCTGCACGCGCTCGTGGTGAGCTCGCCGTGGAAGTGGGGCCGTACCTGGCGCACACGGCGTCCACTCCGTGCGACCCCGGCCTCGCCGCACTCGTCGATCTGGAGTTCACCCCCGGTCGGTCGGTCGTCGACGCGGTGCGGGGACTGTGTGGTCGCATCTTCGCCGACTTCCTGTTCGACGCCGGTTTCTCCGACGTCACCACGCCGCTCGATGCCGTACTGCACGCGCGCCGTGGCGTGTGCCAGGACTTCGCACATGTCGCATGCGCCGCGTTGCGCAGCATCGGACTGCCGGCGCGGTACGTGAGCGGCTACATCGAGACCGCACCACCGCCCGGCGAGCAGAAGCTCGTCGGCGTCGACGCGTCGCACGCATGGTGTGCCGTGTGGGCGGGGGAGTGCGGGTGGATCGACTTCGATCCGACGAACGACCAGATGCCGCCGCAACGACACGTCACCGTCGGCTGGGGCCGCGACTACGACGACGTCGCACCGGTGCGCGGTGTGGTCATCGGTCCGGGCGGCGGGCAGACGCTCTCGGTGTCCGTCGACGTCGTGTCCGAAAACCGCCAGTAGGGGGTCGCCGGTCGGGGCACACTGTGTGCGTGCTCCTCGACCACGACCAGTGCTACCGGGCAATCCAGTCCAAGGACGCCCGTTTCGACGGATGGTTCGTCACGGCCGTGCGCACCACCGGCATCTACTGCCGCCCGTCGTGTCCGGCCATCACGCCGAAGCGCGCCAACGTCGAGTTCTTCGTCGCTGCCGCCACGGCGCAGGCACACGGCTATCGGGCGTGCAAGCGGTGTCGCCCTGATGCCTCGCCCGGCTCGCCGGAGTGGAACACCCGCGCCGACGTGGTGGGTCGCGCGATGCGCCTCATCGCCGACGGCCTCGTGGACCGAGAGGGCGTGGGCGCGCTCGCGTCGAGACTCGGGTACAGCGAACGTCAGGTGCACCGCCTGCTCGTGGCCGAGGTGGGTTCGGGTCCGCTCGCGCTCGCTCGGGCGCAACGTGCGCAGACCGCCCGCATCCTCATCGAGACTACGTCGCTGCCCATCACGGAAGTGGCGTTCGCGAGCGGCTTCCAGAGCGTGCGGCAGTTCAACGACACCATCCGCGAGGTCTACGCCGCATCGCCCACCGACCTGCGTGCACGCGGTGGTGCGGTCGCGCCGTCCGACGGCACGCTCACGGTGCGGCTGGCGTGCCGCGAGCCGTTCGACAGCGATGCGATGTTCGAGTTCCTCGCGGCTCGCGCCGTGCCGGGCACCGAGCACGTCGAGGGTGCCACGTACCGACGATCGCTGCGGTTGGCGAAGGGCAACGGTGTCATCGGTATCACCGTGGCCGGGGGCACCGTGTCGTGTTCACTCGTGCTCGACGACGTCGCCGACGTGCAGGCGGCGGTGCAGCGTGCCCGACGACTGCTCGACCTCGACGCCGACCCCGCACAGATCGACCAGCACCTCGGTACCGACCCGCTGCTGGCACCACTCGTGGCGAAGCGGCCCGGCCTGCGTTCGCCGGCCCATCCCGACGGCACGGAGTTGCTGGTGCGCGCCGTGCTCGGCCAGCAGGTCAGCGTGGCAGGTGCGCGCACGCTGGCCTCGCGGCTCGTCGCCTCGCACGGTGAGCCGCTCGTCAACCCGGTCGGCCATGTCACTCACGCATTCCCGAGTGCGGCCACCATCGCCGGCATGTCGCCCGAGCAGTTCGCCATGCCTCGCGCCCGTGGCGCGGCGCTCATCGAGGCGTGCGCCCACGTGGCCGACGGCCGCATCGTGCTCGATGCCGGCAGCGACCGCGAGGAGACCGCTCGCTCGTTGGAGGCGCTGCGTGGCATCGGCCCGTGGACCGCCGGCTACGTGTCGATGCGAGCGCTCGGCGATCCCGATGTGTTCCTGCCCACCGACATCGGCGTGCGGAACGCGCTCGTGGCGCTCGGGCACGACGGTTCGCCGAAAGCTGCCGCAACGCTCGCCGAGCGGTGGCGGCCGTGGCGTTCGTACGCGCTGCACCACCTGTGGGCAAGCTTGTGAAGGAGACGATGATGGAAGCACTCAGCACCACCACGATGGACACCCCGGTCGGCATGCTCACGCTGGTCGCCAGCGCGCACGGCCTGCGTGCGGTGCTGTGGCCCGACGAACGCGACGGTCGCGTGCCGCTCGGTCCCGCCGATGGCGGTGATGCCGCGGCCGACGCCGTGCTCGACCAGGCCGTGCAACAGCTGCGCGAGTACTTCGACGGTGAACGTCGCGAGTTCGACGTGCCGCTCGACCCGGTGGGCACCGAGTTCCAGCAACAGGCGTGGAACGTGCTGCGTACCATCCCGTACGGCCAGACCATCTCCTACGGGGAGCAGGCGGCACGGTTGGGCGACAAGAACAAGTCACGCGCCGTCGGCGCGGCGAACGGGCGCAACCCGATCAGCATCATCGTGCCCTGCCACCGAGTGGTGGGCAGCACGGGCAAGCTCACCGGCTTCGCCGCCGGCGTGGACGTGAAGGCGTGGCTGCTCCATCACGAGCAGGGCGGCCAGTTGACGCTGGGGTGAGCGTCAGACTCGCTTGGCGGCGCGGGCCTGCTGCTCGCGTCGTGCGCGGGCCTCGGCCTGCTTCTTCTCCTTGAGCGCCTTGCGCTTCGCCTTCAGTTCGGCGTCGGCCTGCTTGGCGGGGAGCAGCGTGGTCTCCACGGCCTCGGCGGGCGGCAGCTGCAGCGTCTCGTCGTGCTTCAGCACGCGCACGAGCATCACCGACGCCGCGGCCTCGCCGGCCACCGAGCTGGCGAGCATGAGTCGGGTGGTGCCCAGGCCGAACTCCTCGATGAGGGTCGGCGTGGCCTCCAGCAGCTGCGGTTCGGTGGGGTTGTCGGAGTGGTCGCCGAGCAGCTCGATGCACTTCGCAAGGCACGGATCGCACAGCACGGTGGCCAGCTGCTCGAGCTGACCGGTCATCCGGCCGCGGGCGGCGGTGGCCCGCAGGGCCAGCGTGCGGGCAGCCGGGTCGTCGAACCCGCCTTCCTTCGCACCGCAGATCTGGTCGATCGCGTCGCGGTGGTCGTCGGGCAACGAGGCCACGAGGGCCTCGAGCTCGGCGTCGGTGAGGGCGGCAAATGCACGGTCGAGCAACGACAGTGCCTGCAGGCGGTTCTTGAGCTGGCTCATCGGGCTACGAGGCTACCTGGGCCGTGCCGCTCTCGGGTTCTGGCGGCCCATCGAAACGGGTTTACGCTGCCGTCATGTCGCTCGTGTTCACCGAGGACGAGCTGATGCTCGACCATCCCGACCTGGCTCCACACGTCGTGGCCGGGATCCCCATGCACGGCGGGTTCCGCCCCGATGGCAGCTACCAGCCGCCCCGTGCGCTCGTGCGCGAGCCCGCACTCGGGGCCTGGGAGGCGGCGCTCATCGGCCGCGGCGGCGCCCCACTGGCTGCCGACGCCTCCCTCTTGGGCGGCGTGCGGCTGCCCAGCGTGGAACAGTCGCGGGTGCTGCTGCGCCATGGCTTGGGCGAGACGTTCTGGAACACGCTCACCATCACCGGCAAGATCGAAGCCCGCGGGCGTCTGCTCGCCGACATCGAGTTCCCGTCACTGCAGCCGCACATCGTCGACGACATCAGCGAGATGGGCATCGGCCACCTGGGCAAAGGGCTGCTGAAGGCGCACGGGTACGACGAAGGCGGGCTGCCGGGCATCGGCGCCCACGACGCGATGTGGTTCGCCGCGCGCGACCTGGCGTTCGGCGCCGGCGCCTATCCCGACGTCGATCCGCCCGAGAACATCGCGCGGCCCGAGGCCGGTCGGCGGTTCATGCCCGAACTGCCGCCCGAGATCGAAGGGCTGTTGTCGCTGCTGATGAACCTGCTCGTCATCGAGTTCCGTGCGGAGATCGGCTTCGCGGCCACGCAGGCCATCCTGCGTACACCCGAGCTGTTCGTCGATCGCCGGGCACAGGCCGAGGAGGCCGCCGAGATCGTCGACCGCATCCGCGCCGACGAGGAGATCCACGTCAGCTCGCTCCGGCTGTACCTCGGCGAGTGCGCCGCCGTCACGTTCCGCACGCTCGACGGCGGCACGGTGCCGGGCAGCGAGCTGATCGACCGGTTCTGGGGCGGCCTGGTGCGCTGGGCCACGGTCGAGCAGCCGGCACTCGTGGCCGATCAACAGCGTGCGCTGCTGCACGAGCGCGTGATGGCCCACCCCGACGGCTCGGCCATCTGGGCCGAGTTCGAAGCCGCCGCCTGAACTTCTGGCGCTGATGCGTCCCGGTTTCCGGGACGCATCGCGCCCAGAAGCCGAAGTGGGACGAATGACGCCCAGAAGCCTGGTCAGTCGTCGAGGAAGGTGATGGGGAGTTCCTGGGTGACGGGGAGGTCGTCGGCGGTGGCGACGAGTTGCTCGGCGGGTGCGGGCCGCAGCACGTCGCGCACGTAGCTGTCGACGGTCTCCTTCATGCCCACGTCGCCGCCGGCCTTCTCGCTGATGAACCAGCGGTGCTCGAGCACCTGGTGGTACAGCTCGGCCGGCTCCAGCTTGTCGACCAGGTCGCGCGGGATGGCCGCGATGGTGGGCTCGAACCGGTCGTCGAGCCAGCGGGCGGCCGCCATCGACTCGGTGATCTTCTTCCCCGTGCGCGTCTCGATCACTGCCCCGTAGCGGTTGATGTCGTTCAACAGGCGTCGAGCCTGGTTCTCCTCGGCCTGCAGGCCGGTGAGCGTGCGCAGCCGTTGCTGGTGATAGCCGTGCTCCACCACGCGAGGCACCATCCGTAGCCGGGTGCCGCCGCCGGTGCTGACGAGCTCGAGTTCCGACGCGTCGAACCCGAGATCGTGCAGCCGGCGCAGCCGTTGGTCGACGCGGAACGTCTCCATCGCGTTGAACTCGTCGACGCCCGTGAGTTCGGCCCACAACGCGTTGTACGCCTGCTCGATGGCGAGTGCGGTCTCCACCGGGTCGATGCCGTCGGCCAGCAGACCACCCATCTGCAGGTCGAGCAGGTCGCCGGCCACGTTCTCGGTGGCGATCTGCAGGTCGAGTCGGCGTTGCCCATCGGTGAGGGAGGGGTGCCGCTCGCCGGTCTCGACGTCGATGATGTACGCCGACAGCGCATTGGCGTCGCGACGGAACAACGTGTTGCTGAGCGAGCAGTCACCCCAGTAGAAGCCGCTCAGGTGCAGCCGCACCAGCAGGCCCGCCAACGCGTCGAGCACCCGCTCGCCGAGGTACGGGATCTGCAGCCCGCGGCCCGACAGCAGCACGCGGTAGGGCAGCGAGTAGTCGAGATGGCGCGTGATCAGCAGACCGTCGGCCTGGTCGTCGCGACCCGTGACCACGCCCACCACCTCGGCCGTGGGCAGGCCGGCCTCCGACAGCTCGCGCAGCAGCCGCCACTCCCGCTCGGCGAGGTCGTCGGGGAGTTCCTTCACCACGTAGGTGAGGTCGGCGGTCTCCACCATCCGCACCTGGTGCCGGTGCAGGCCCATCACCTTCTGCATCCCGTCGATGCCCCATTCGGGCAGCGGGTCGGCGAGTGGCCAGCGCACGACGCTGGTGTGCTCGGTGGGCTTCGCGAGCTGCAACCTCACGGCATCGAGTGTGGCACGCCCGTGCTGGCACGTTCGACGAGCGTGAGCGGCATCGGGTGGTGGGCGATGGTGGACAGTCCCTCGAGCCGTTCGAGCAGCACATGGGCACCCGTGCGGCCGATGGCACGGACCGGCTGTCGAACGGTGGTGAGGCCGATGGCCTCGCTCACCGTGTGGTCGTCGAAGCCGACCACCGACATGTGCACGCCGGGGGTGAGGCCCAGTTCGCGCAGCGCCTGCAACGCACCGAACGCCATCTCGTCGCTCATCGCGAACACGCCGGTGGGCGGGTTCGGCTGTCGGACGAGTGCGTGCATGGCCAGACGGCCGCCCTCGATGGTGAAGCCGCCGTCCTGCACCCAGTGGTCGGGGATCGGGACGCCGGCATCGACCAGCGCGGCGCGGAATCCCGTGGTGCGGTCGTTCGGCACGTCGCGCGCCTGCTCGGCGTAGCTCTTGCCGCCGATGACCCCGATGTGTCGATGTCCGAGCTGCAGCAGGTGGTCGGCGGCCATCCGCGCGCCGGCGATGTTGTCGACCGACACCGAGGTGACGGCCTGCAGCTCCTCGCCCAACACCACCACCGGCACGTCGAGCGTGGCCAGGCGGACGGCGCCCTCCTCACGGCACATCACGTCGACCAGCAGCACGCCGTCGACCCGCTGGCGGAAACGGGTCTCGCCGGCCAGCATGCGTTCGCGTGCGCTGGGGTCGGCGGTGCCGATGAGCAGGTCGTAGCCCGCCTCGGCGAACACCTCCTCCACACCGGCGACCACTTCGCCCGTGTACCAACTGGTGAGCACGGGGGCCAACAACCCCACGGTGCTGGTGGCACCCGAGGCGAGGCGCGCCGCATTCGGGTTGGCCACGTACCGCAGCCGGGCGGCAGCCTCCTGCACTCGCTGACGAGTGGCGTCGGCGACGTACGGATGGTTGCGCAGGGCTCGGCTCACCGTCGCCGTGGACACACCGGCCTCGCGGGCCACGTCGTCGATGGTGGCGGGACCGGTGGACTCGTTCATTCCGGGCGCAATTCTCGCAGGAAGCCGACCAGGAACGTGGCCGGTTGCTGGCCACGCGGAATCGGGATGACGAGCTGCTGCTGTTCGGCCTTGTGCAACGCGTTGCGGCTGAGGCGGCGCAGTCGCAACTCCTCGCTGGTCTTCAGGTCGATGGGGCCGAGGCGGGCGTCGTTGCCGGTGATCTGCACGTCGCGCAACGACAGGCGATGGCACTCGGCGCGCAGCGCGCCCACCATCAGCAACGATTCGGCGGGCGCCGGTACGGGGCCGTAGCGGTCCTCCCACTCGGTGCGGATGTCATCGACCTCGGCCTGCGACGTGACGGCGGCGAGGCGGCGGTACGCCTCGAGGCGCAGCTCCTCCTTGGGCACGTAGTCGGCCGGCAGGAACGCGTCGGTGGGCACGTCGAGCTTCACCTCCGACGGTGCCTTCACCGGTTCGCCCTTCATCTCGGCGACGGCCTCGTTCACCATCTGGCAGTACAGGTCGTAGCCCACGGCCGCGATGTGACCGCTCTGCGACTCGCCCAGCA
>SXGU01573948.1_pt1 | contig 11273 bp, 8 predicted proteins | sample 3174531 | NCBI WGS metagenome assembly SXGU01 (sample SAMN11356863, study PRJNA531348) | freshwater metagenome | isolation source: freshwater sample F1-140 | place: China: Fuxian Lake, Yuxi | collected 2017-12-25
AATGACCCCATGGATGGGCGCCTTGATGGACAATCTTGAAGTGTTGCATGGCGCCCAGGAAGGCGGCAGCTTTGGCCGAGGAGCAACGCAAGATTTGTTACAAAATAAAATCAAAATTCGCTCACTGAATTACATGCGTGGACGTACTTTTTTAAATCGCTTTATCATCATTGATGAAGCACAAAATCTGACGTCAAAACAAATAAAAACACTGGTCACACGTGCGGGACCTGGCAGCAAAATTATCTGTTTGGGCGATATTAAGCAAATTGATACCCCTTACTTGAGTGAAACCACCTCAGGTTTAACCTTTGCCGTAGACCGATTCAAGCATTGGGAGCACAGCGCGCACATGACATTGACACGTGGTGAACGTTCACGACTTGCCTATTATGCTGCGGAACATTTATAGTACAATGTTTGAGTATCTTTTCATTGTAACGTTGGCCAAGCAACATGAAGTGAAGGATATTGTTTATGCCCATTTGGGCTCCGTTTTTCGTAAACCCTGCGGGATAAAGACGGCACTTTTAATCCGAAGTGATTTAAAAAATGCCTTTTCCCGTAATTTATGAGAAAATACCCCTTTTACATAGGATAAATAATGTCCACACAAGCGATTACCTTTGATGATGTGCTCCTCATTCCCTCATATAACCACCATGAATCCCGGCGGATCGTGGATATCAGTGTAACGGATCGCCTAGCAAAATTAAGCTTACAATTGCCTGTCATCAGCTCCAATATGGACACCATTACTGAAAGTAAAATGGCTAATTTCATGCACAGTAAAGGGGGGATTGGTGCGTTACATCGTTTTCTAAGCGTTGAAGATAACATTCGTCAATTCAAGGCATGCAAAGGGCCGGTGTTTGTTTCCGTGGGCTGCACCACCACCGAGCTTGAGCGAGCCGAAGCGCTACGTGATGCAGGTGCTGATTTCTTTTGCGTCGATGTCGCTCACGCTCACGCCAAATACGTGGGAAAAACATTAAAAAATCTCCGCCAGATGCTCGGTAGCCGTTGCATCATGGCAGGTAACGTTGCCACGTACGCTGGAGCTGATTATCTAGCCTCCTGCGGCGCTGACATCATCAAGGCAGGGATAGGTGGAGGCTCTGTCTGTAGTACTCGCATCAAAACTGGTTTTGGTGTTCCAATGCTCACCTGCATTCAAGACTGCGCCCGCACCGATCGCTCCATCGTGGCAGATGGTGGGATCCGTACCTCAGGCGATATTGTCAAAGCGCTCGCATTTGGTGCAGATTTTGTCATGATTGGCGGCATGTTAGCAGGTACCGCAACAACGCCAGGAGAGGTTTTCACCAAAGATGACGGCAGCAAAGTCAAACGCTACCGCGGCATGGCGTCGCGTGAAGCACAGGAGGATTTTTTAGGACAAATGCATGAGTGGAAAACGGCTGAAGGGGTCTCCACTGAAGTTCCTTACCGTGATCACCAAGATGCCATCATTGCCGATATCATCGGTGGACTACGCTCAGGCTTAACCTATGCAGGCGCTGACACCATTAGCGAACTGCAGCGCAAATTAAATTATGTGCTAGTCACCCAGGCCGGTAGATTAGAAAGCTTGCCCCACAAGCTGATGGAGCGTTAACCACACAGTAACCTCTCAATTATTCTGGAAGCGGCTGTATTGAGAGGTTAGCCAATAGGCTTGTTTCACTTGCCCATCACCCGGGCTTGGTCAAGTGCTGATGCTCTGGATCATGATCATCTAAATGACTTAAGGGCGGCAGCGCTTGCGGCGAATCAGGCATGGGCTGCAACGCGCTACTGCCCATAGAAAGCTGGGGGGGAGCCGCCGTTGGTGCAGGCTTCGCTGTAACACTAGACACTTGCTGCTCGCTTATTTCAGCCTGCAATCGAGATGCCTTGGCCACCAGCGCCTCCATTTCGATCCCCTGATTACGGCTAACAAGGTTTTTAACACTAGACATTTCAGGCTGAGCCCGCCGAAAAGCCTCTTTGGCCACTTCACGGTTTTCATCGGTTAATAGATCGTCTTTCCCGAGAAGATAAAACTCCCCGCCGTCTTTGACTAACTTTTTATCACTGGGGATAATAAAATCAGCCTCTTGAAATAAGGCGACCTTTTCCCCTCTGTTGTTGTACATTTCTTTGTCACCTTTGGTGACCGACATCATGTCTTTTAATGTGCCCATTTGCAGATTTTTGGCATTTAAATGCTCGAGCCTTGATCGAGCTTCATCGTACTTGCCGCTATCGACTAGCTGACGAACAGCGTCAGACTCTGCATCAATTTCCTTTGCGAGCTTATCCAATTTGGCTTGTACTGCCTCTACCGTCTGCTGTTTATCTTTAGGATTTAATTTGGCGATGAAATCATCCGCCTCTTGGATGTTTTTACCATACTGATCATAGCGCCTATGTGCTTTTTCCCGCTCTTGCTCTAGCCCCATCAAGTCGGCTTGCTGCAGATCAACATCAAGATGATCGAGGTGCTCACGGCTTGACTCCGTGTGATCGGTGAGATGGGTTAATGAGTCTGAATGGTATTTTTCTCCACCCTCCTGCCACTCTTTCCATTCTTCTTTCGCGCCCTCAATGTCTAATGCAAGCGCGGCTAGCGCGGCCTGCTTCATGTGCTCCTCTTCAGCACGCAGGAAAGCGAGCTCTTCTTGTTCGGCTATGTCTTCCTTCATTTTCTCTACAAATTTAGCAATAATCTCCAACCCTTCTTTTGAATGAAAAAACGCCTCGGTATCTACATCCTGCAAGCCAAACTGCCCTACCTCTTCGTCAATCGTTGAAGTGCTACTACGCGTCTCTGCCATAAGTCCAATCCTCTCATCAAATCATCTCAGTCATACTAATCATCTACCCAGGCCGGGGCTCTGAACATCCTCCTCCGTCACCGCTTGCTCAGGGTCTTGATCCAGGCCGGATGCAGATGATGCTGTCTCGTCAAACTCCTGTCCAACACCTCGCGCCATTGCCATTTGCGGATCATTCAGTCTAGCAGTATCGGCGCCAGACGTCATAGTAGCCGTGGGAGCGGTATCGGGATTGGTAGCGGTAGCGGCATCGGCATCGGTATTGGCATCGGTATTGGCATCGGTATTGGCATCGGTATTGGCATCGGTATTGGCATCGGTATTGGCATCGGCGGTATCTTTTTTAGGTGCTTCCTGCTGTTCATCCTCCCTCTGCTCATCCCCTTGTTTCCCCTTCCCTTTCCACATGCTTTTTAATTTATTTACTCCTGCTTTGGCCAGTTCCATGCCTATATCCGGAGTACTTGCCTGTAAATCAGCAGCCATACCCATCATAACGCTCGCCCAGGTCTTCTCAGGCCCCCCTGTCGCTTTCTGAAGAGGCGTTGGCTCTTTCTGTTTAGCATTGTCTTTCTTATTCGACTTATCTGCCGCACCTTTTTTCATTTTTTTACCACCACCCTTTGGCGCGGGTGCTTTTTCCTCTGACGGTTGAGGATTGGCTTCTGCATTAGGTGTTGCTGGTGTTGACGTTGGCGCTTCCCCCTGGCTTGGGTTTGGAGCCGCATCTTGCTCATTCGTTGACATGAGAAACTCCTCTATCACTTTAACTACATCACTATAATTATAGACGCCCACACACTGTGTGACGAAAATAGTTGACGATTAGTCCAAAATGCATCATAAGTTGGCTATGCTTCATCGACACACTTGGGGTAAACCATCTGCAATGTGTTCATCATACGAAAAATTTTACCCGCTAAAACACTGTCTTACTAAATTTTACATATTTTTTGCAAATAAATTATCCAAGTTGTAATATTATTTCAATAAAGGATATAAAAAATGCGAATGAACATTGATGACTTCCGCTATATGTGGCGCGGTAAAGTCTTACAACGTCTGGACAGTCAGCAGGCCAATTTATTAACCTCTATTGATATCCGTGGTCAAGGCCACGACCGCGCATTGTTATTATTGCATGGGTTTTCTTCATCACCTGCCGTCTATCGTCATTTATTGCCAGCACTCCCCTCTTATGATGCCATCCTTTGTCCAATACTACCCGGTCATAGCGAAAGCATTGCAGCATTTACTGCCGTCAAAGCGGCTGACTGGCTATCTACCGCCGAATTAGCTTGCGAAACCCTGATGAAAGATTACCCCAAAGTAGATGTCATGGGACTTTCCCTTGGCGGTTTGCTTGCCTGTCATTTGAACCAGCGCTTTGCCTTACATCACCTTTACTTGCTTGCACCAGCGTTGGCCCTACGACTCAACCTTCCCCTGGCCTTACGTTCCGCGCATGTCTTACACTGGCTGGGCTTTCACTACTTACGCAATCGTGCGGGTAATTTATGCTCTCATCTTTATAGTGAGCTCGCCTACCGCCAATTACCGATGACCGCCATCATTGAGATATTAACGTTGGTTAACGAATTTAAGTTCGTACCACCCCATTGCCCTACCGATCTATTTCTCGGATGTTTTGATGAAGTCGTTGACTCAACGCGTGTGGCAAACCATTTCATGAACGTACCAAACTGCACCATTCACTGGCTACCAAAATCAGCCCATGTGCTGCCCTTGGATAGTGATGCTGATGCGATCATTACCTGCCTACGCAACAATCTTTGCACTGCATGAGCCTTTAGACTCCTAGTCTCATCTCTCATTCAACTGGTGTTGAGGCCCTATTTATTGTATTGGTTATACTCTTGGATGAAGGGTGGTGACAAATCACGCCTATCTAACACCGCTCCGTCATTCGTCATAAAATCGGTTTTCATCACCGGGATATTATAAAAATGAATATCACTGGTATCACGAGCCAAGGTGTGTTGACGCTTTACCGCTGAAATTTCGGCAACCGATCGATCGTGGGTCTTAACAAAAGAACGTTCTGCACGGAGATATCGGCCATTGAAACGCGCGCTACCCCACAACTCAACATGGAGCTTATCAACGATACCTGCCAGCTGAATAAATGCTTTTCCATGGCCACGTATCATGAGTTCCTTACTTTTTATCCAGTACAAACTCAAGCGACCATCCTTCTGCATATCTAACGCGGTTAAGTTAACCACGCCAGCCAATCTAACGGTGGACTTACCTGAAATATTAACCAACAAATAGGGGCTGTCGATCCCTGAAATTTCGGTATAACCATCGCCCTTGACATCCAGTTTTCTAAGACCAATTTTCCCTTGCAATATTGTTTTACTGTGATTATCAAGTACAAGATCCAGTAAGTGCGTATGCAGTGCTGAACCCGTCACCATACCTGCTCCATGATACTCGAATGAGTTCAAATAATGGCTATTTACGTCGACCTGTACACCGCCATAGCGAGGGAAACCCCTACTGAGGGTCACGCGCAATACGCCATTCACCACGTTCGTCGTCACGTGGGCTAAATCGCGTGGGTCACCACGCAAACTAACCTTTGGGTGGGGATAGCCGGTATGCAAGCTCACATTAAGAGCACCCTTCACATTAACACGAGTAAACGCCTGCACTTGCCGATTTTGCTGGTTATCGTAGTGGGTATTAGCGACTGGAGTATGCACATCAAATAAACGTGGACATCCCGTCATCAGCAAAACAAAGCAACTCATTAAAAAATACCGCAGTAACATAGTCACCATTCCTATAGCCATAATGTAACTACATTAGAGGAAGTTCCAGCATTGTGCAACCGCATCTCATTTTTGTTCGGATGAGACGCCTTCATTAACGCTCTTACACCACTTGCCCTGCGGCCCAACCAGATGACCACGCCCACTGAAAATTATAACCACCCAGCCAACCTGTCACATCCAGCACCTCGCCAATAAAGTAAAGTCCTGATACTGACTTAGCTTCCATGGTTTGTGACGAAAGAAAGTCCGTGTCAACTCCGCCTAACGTTACTTCTGCGGTGCGATAACCTTCTGTGCCATTGGGCTTGATGCGCCATTGCTTAACGGTAGTACCTATCTCTTGGAGTACATGATCAGCCAGTTGCTGTAACTCGCAATCCAGTAGATCGTCTGCAAAAAATGTCTGTACAACTCGCTTCGGCAAGGCTTGTGAAAAACAATGTTTTAAGCGAATGCGGGGATCTTGGCGCTTACGTCTCATTAAATCAAGCGCCCATTCGTTATGGGCATCCAAATCGATCGATAAGGTGTCCCCTGGCTGCCAATAAGATGATATTTGCAACAGTGCAGGGCCACTAAGACCACGATGGGTAAAAAGCATATCCAGAGCAAACGATTGGCCATTACAATGGACCTGACAGGGGAGAGAGACCCCAGACAACACACTCAAACGCGCCTTGTCTTCCGGCTGCAAAGTAAAGGGCACCAAACCTGCTCGCGTAGGTAAAACGTTGATACCAAATTGTGTGGCAAGCTGGTACCCGTATGGGGAGGCCCCCATGGTGGGAATCGATAAACCACCAGTGGCAATAACCAATGCTTGACTCGACAACGTCTCCCCATCATCGAGTACTAGTTCAAATCGAGATCCTTGAGCCACCACACGATGTACAACTGTCTTGAGACGGATGCTAACGTGAGCCCGCTCACAACAAGACATGAACATGGCTACAATGTCGGATGCTTTATTATCGCAAAACAATTGCCCATGTGATTTCTCATGAAAGGGAATACGATGGCGCTGCACTAAATCAATGAAGTCGTATGGGGTATACCGTTTGAGAGCTGATTTGCAAAAATGGGGATTGGCTGAAAGATAGTGGCGAGCGTCCACCTCATAATTGGTGAAATTACAACGCCCACCGCCCGACATTAAGATTTTTTTTCCAACTTTATTGGCGTGATCGATGATTAATACTCGGCGACCACGCAGACCTGCTTCGATAGCACACATTAATCCCGCCGCACCGGCACCAATAACAATGACATCTGGATTTTTCATAGAATCAGTCGCCCCTACTGGGCCATACAACGTCTAGCAAAGGTGATTAGTCGCTACTTTAAACTTCCAAGAAGGGCCCGTACGAAGAATAATGTTTTGACTAATCGTTTACAAAAAAAACAAGTAATGCCATTGTAGCGCAGTCCATATAAAATAGCGAGAACCGATTTTTTCGTGGGTGTGCAAGATAGGCTAAATTCTCGTCGTCGTTAGGTGGCAGAAATGTGTATGTTTTTCGCCAAGAGAGATCATCACCTTTGCCAAAGCCTCCTCATTGTTTTTATAAAAATGATGTTCGCCTAACTGATCAATGAGTCCGCCTCGCTTTAAAATAGCATAAACCGGTTGACGCACCCGAGTGAACCACAATTGAATTCCAACCTCCTCCAAGCGCGCACATAAACTGAATAGTGTTTCCAAACCACTAGAATCCAGCTTATTGATCCCAACACAATCAAGAAGGATGTAACGCAGGTTTTGTTGTGCAGAAATCAATCGTAAAATATGCTCTTCAAAATAAGACACATTTGCAAAGTAAAGCGACCCGCCAAAACGCACGAGACTCACCAGATCACAGATCTCAAAGCCATCATGCTCACTCATCTCTATCCAGCCCCCGTCTTCATTGCACGCTAATGCACTAAACCGGGGACGCATGGTTTCATATAAATACACGCCTAATGACATTAACATTCCCAAAAGCACCGCTTCGGCGAGATTGGGTGCCAGCGATAGTGTCAATAAAAATGTCAACCATGACACGATGCCCTCATTACGGCTTACCTGCCAAACTCGCCGCATTTCTTTTAGATCGATCAAACCTAACATACCGACAATGATCACTGCAGCAAGCGTTGCGTACGGTAGATAGTAAAATAATGACGTGAACCATAACAACACTAACATGACGACGCAACCCGCAACGATCGATGAAAACCCGGTCTTCGCCCCCGCATTATAGTTAATTGCAGAGCGCGTAAATCCACCAGAAACAGGCATAGACTGGAAAAAGCTACCAACACATTTCGCTAATCCCTGACTTAATAGCTCCTGATTGATATTCAATCGTTGCCGACTTTTGGTGGCAATGTGCTTGGCGATCGTGATGGCTTCTGTAAACCCTACCAATGCGATAACCAGTGCGGCCATAAACAAACGTGAAACAGCGCTCCAATCCCATATCACCGGTTTATAGAAGGGGAGCCCTTGGGGAATATGACCAACCATCTCACCACCTGCACGCAAGGTGATGTGTCCTCCACCCATAGAAAAATTAGCTATTCGCCACTGTTGAGCACCCACATGGCCAACAGGAGTCATTTGTTTGTCAACAAAGAAAACAACTTGGTTACTATTGGTCACAAGACGACGTAAACGTAGGCGACTTAATTCGTACGATTCACGGTTGTGGCGCATTACCCGCTGGTTTAATTGCCATTTAGCCTGATTTTTTCGATTGATCGCCAAGGCAACAAGCGCACTGCTCTGATCACCACGCTTTCTTCTGATTTGAATGGTTTTCTCAGCCTCACTCACATCTTTTAATAACTTCTCCATATCTGCAGAAAAATGTTGATCACTGACTAACATTCGCTGAATAGGCAAATTGATGATTTGCCCAGGCATAATGATCTCTACCTTTTCATAATCATAAAACCATGCGATCACAGAGGTCACCACGACAGCGATTAAAATATGTGGTAAACGTGGCCACAACTGTCGCCCACCAAGGATAATAATGAACGCGACCCCCGCCATAGCGACGCTTGGCCAGTGGGTGTTCACTAGGGCATCCCGGAATACTTGCCAAACTGTTTGATAATAATGCGGTGCAGTGATGGCGTTAACTCCGAATAAGCTACTCAACTGCATGCTTGCAATAATCACGGCCACTGCATTGATAAATCCCAGCATGACGGGATATGAAAAAAAATTAACCACCACCCCAAAGCGCAGCAAACCCAAAACCAGCTGCATGATCCCAACCATCAAGGTTAATAAGACCACATATTGCAAATACTCACTAGTGCCGATAGCGGCCATCGACATCATAGCTACTGCCGTCAGTAGTGAGGTAACAGGAACGGGACCCGTTGACAGGTGGCGAGAGGAGCTAAACAACACCGCAATGATAGGGGGGATGAATGCGGCATATAAACCCATGAAAACTGGCAGTCCAGCAAGATGCGCATAGGCCATAGATTGCGGAATAAACAACATCGCCACCGTAAGACCTGCGATGATATCGGCACGCAATACCGACCACTGCCTAAGTTCTGGCAACCATTCAAGACAAGGGAAAAAGCGCTTTAATGCGGCACGCATCTAAGGTCCTTAGGGCTGACTGTTTAGCCAGGATTAATAGGCGGCAAATCACTATTTTTACCTTTTGTAGTAGGTCGTGTACGTAAATAGGCGATAAGACTACGCCACAACATATCACCTCGCCATCGTTCACTACGACTACCTTGACTATAAATGGCTTCTGATAAAAGAAACAGTTGTTTTTTCAACGTCGTGTCATATACCCATTTTGCTAAATGATGTACATGTAAAAACTCAACCTGTGGCCACTGCATTCTTGCCCAACACAGCAAAGCATCTTCGGCCTGATTTGGATTATTGTTTTTACAGGCATGATGCAGCCGTTTAAGTACACGCCGCTTACTTCGCCCACTGACGAAAGCACTCCTACGAGACCACCATAAGACGAGCGTCACAAGCCAGGCCAGGGCGAAACCTCCTGCTAACCACCAAGCCAATCCCACCGATTGTTTTTCAAGATAAGGCGGTAACGACTTGATTGACCTGAAGGCCGATGTCTTTTTAATGCTCGCTGGAGAAGACATGGTCTTTGCTTGCGGTGCACGACCTTTTACAGCCTCAATCTCAATCGTCCGTGCGGGCAATGTTGCTCGTTCCTCTTTGCCCGTGTTGGTATTAAACCACGGCACCTGAAGGGCGGGGATCGTAATACGCCCCGTCTCGTTCAGTAAATACGTTACCTTAATATCTGTACGACCAATTAAGTCTTTTTCTCTCGCCGTATTATGCTCCCCCGGCTTGTCTGGATAGGTATTATATCCAGCGGTGCTTGCAAACGTTAATGGTGGTAATAATTGCGCTGGCACTCCCGCTGCTTGTAGCGTTATTGTACGCACCAGCGTACTGCCCTGACTCATTGTTGTATTGGGCTTATCATAGGTCTCGGTGAGCGCAAATTGCTTCGCCGGCAACCAATATTTCCCCAAATAGCTTGCCGGTTTTGGCTTGACCACCAGTTGGGTTGTTGCAGCATGCACATTCATCCGTCTCGGCACTGCATCGAAAACAAGCGCATTAAATGAAGGGGAAATAATCTTTAAATCCCCACTTTTTTGTGGAAAAATAGCATATTGCTGCTCCTCAACTGCATAGCTACGTCCATTCAATATGGTTTGATATCGACGACCACTACCCAGAGGAACCAGCAAAGCATCTTCAACACGTGGTGGCAAGTATTCAGCATCCAACAATCGCTGACTGTTATAAAGTTTGACAGTATAAATCACCTGTTGATTGACAAACACGTCCCGCGAGCTGATGTCTGTCTTTAACATAAGCTCATCGTGTGCAACATCACGCTCATCATCAAGCGTAACCTTGCCATCGACGACCTCTACGCTACTCGGCAGACTTTGTTGATGACCCATTTGAATCACGGGGATAGGTAAAACACCCGTTTTTTTAGCCGTTAATAATACCGTCCACTGACCAACAGAATGTGTTTCACCGTTAATGATGGTATAAGACATATTGCGTTCTGTACCCACAATCGTAAAACTCTCTTGTAGGGGAGTCAGATCGGGGATACCCGCCGCTCGTGGGTCATCCAAAGAGAGGGTCAGACGAAACGTTTCACCCAACTGCACCGTAGGCGGGTCAATATGAACGGATATGGTGGCCATAGCCGCCGTATGCCAACAAAGCAACATAACGATGAAGAGTTTCGGTAAAATGTTTCGTTTCATTGGGCCCACCCACGCTGTCGACGTAAATGATCTCGCAGGAACTTTTCCCGCATCAATCCACCTGGATCATCAGGAATTAACCGTAACCATTGCTCTTTGGCTTGTTGTTTCTCACGTTGCCCCTCAGCGCTAGCATTTGCACTCCGAGATTCATCTTGCTGTTGATTTTGTTTATCCTGATGTTGCTTATCCTGGTTTTGCTTATCCTGGTTTTGCTTATCCTGGTTTTGCTTATCCTGGTTTTGCTTATCCTGATTTTGCTTATCCTGATTTTGCTTATCCTGATTTTGCTTATCCTGATTTTGCTTATCCTGATTTTGCTTATCCTGATTTTGCTTATCCTGATTTTGCTTATCCTGAC
>SXGU01328393.1_pt1 | contig 11272 bp, 9 predicted proteins | sample 3174531 | NCBI WGS metagenome assembly SXGU01 (sample SAMN11356863, study PRJNA531348) | freshwater metagenome | isolation source: freshwater sample F1-140 | place: China: Fuxian Lake, Yuxi | collected 2017-12-25
CAACGCCAAGAGCTTGGTGTGCAGCGCGTAATCGAGTTTTTGAAGTTAAAACTTCTCTAGCACCCGAACTTTAAATTTCGAGTCCTTGAAAGTCTTCAACGCCGCAACCGGGCTTTTGTGATTAATAATTAAGTGGCGCGCCAGACGACCTTTGGCGGCTTTGGCATCGTGTCCGCCGGCGGTGCCTGATTTTGTTGCCAGATCAACCCTGAAATATGTGCCAAGAAGAGTTTCGCTTGGTACGAAAGCAGCCGAATGTTCTTGCGGCAATAGGTCGATCACGATTGAGTCTTTGCAGAAACTATTGAGTGCCAGTGAAAGACTCTCACGCCACCAAGTTGAGAGTTTGCCCAGTGGTTCAAGTGATGCACCAATTTTTAGTCGATAGTCGGGTATCGCGTCGCCGGCACAAACCAAACCAAGCAACCCAGAGACGATGACGATGTTCGTATTTGCAAATTTTTGTTGAGCACTTGTTAGCGACGCGAGATCCAAATGATCCCAAACGACGCCGGTGTATCGCTCGCGAGCGGGCAGAGTTTTTGCACCGCGCAACGCAAGATTCGCCTGTTGTGCTCTTGCAAGATGTGTGCCAGACACACCGAGAAGTTTCTGCGAGCCACCGTGTTGTATCCGTAAAGCAGAAATAATTTCAGTGCGCTGTTTTGCCAGCACCTTGCCGAAACAGCCGTCGGTTTCTTTGAACTTTGTGCCGGTCGATCCTGAAAGCGCCTTGCCTTCAGAGGGTGGGAGCAAAATGAAAAGTTTGTCGTTGTTAGCCACGACACACGATTCTGCTTGATCGCCCGGCGCAATAGTCGCATACCTTGCCTCTAGTCTGCAGGGGTAGTGGCAGACCAAAGACCTGATATTTCGCTCGACATCGCGTCGTTGAACCCAGATCAGCAAGACGCCGTTCTTCACCCGAGCGGGCCATTGTTGGTGATTGCGGGTGCTGGTTCGGGCAAGACCCGCGTGTTGACCCACAGGGTGGCGCATCTGATCAGCCGAGGCACCCACCCAATGAGAATTTTGGCGATCACGTTCACCAATAAGGCGGCAGGTGAAATGCGCGAGCGAGTTGAGGCGCTGGTCGGCAAGGTGGCCGAGCGCATGTGGGTCAGCACGTTTCACGCTGCGTGTGTTCGGATTTTGCGAATGCAGGCCGAGCAGATTGGGTTTCCGAAAAATTTCTCAATTTACGATCAATCAGATTCAAAACGATTGATCGGCTACGTGATTCGCGACATGGGGCTCGACGCAAAGAGGTTTCCGGCGCGAGGGGTGCAGGCGCGGATAAGTTTATGGAAAAACGAATTACTTTCATCATTTGATGCGGCTACACACGCTGAAAATGTGTTCGATACGAAATACGCCGAAATCTATCGCGAATATCAAAATCGTCTCGTCAAAGCCGGTGCGATGGATTTTGATGATTTGCTTTTCAATACGGTTCAACTATTTCGTCAGCACAAAGATGTTCTGGCGCATTACCAACAACGCTTTGAGCATATTTTGATCGATGAATATCAAGATACGAACATGGCGCAAAACGAGATTGTGTTGAAGCTCGCCGCTGCACAAGATGAGGATGCGCCGCACAATGTTTGCGTCGTGGGCGACACCGATCAGTCTGTTTATCGATTTAGAGGCGCTGACTTCAGAAATATTCTGCAGTTTGAAGAGGCGTTTCCCGAGGTGACGGTTGTTGTGTTGGCGCAAAATTATCGCAGTACACAAACAATTCTTGATGCCGCCAACGCGGTTATCACCAACAATGCCGAGCGTAAGCCCAAAGAACTCTGGACAGAACTGGGCAAAGGTGATCGTGTCGTGCGGCTTTATGCAGACGACGAATATCACGAGGCAAACTGGACTGTTTCACAACTCAAACAAATGCACGAGTCAGATGCACGCCAGTGGCGGGAAATGGCCGTGTTCTATCGCACCAATGCCCAGAGTCGCGTGCTTGAAGAGAGTTTTATGCAGGCTGGGGTGCCATACAAAGTCATTGGTGGCACGCGTTTCTACGATCGACGCGAAATCAAAGATGCGCTCGCTTATATTCGCTGTGCGGCGAACCCACTTGACGAAGTCAGCCTAAAGCGAATTTTAAATGTGCCCAAGCGCGGCATAGGCGACACAACCGTTGACAGAATTGATGCGTTCGCCGCAAGTCAGCAGATTTCGTTTGCTATCGCGTTGCGCCGAGCGACCGAAGCCGGAGTTGGTGGTGCCGGGGCTAAAGGCATCGCCAGTTTTGTCGCACTAATTGACGATCTTGAATCACGACTCGGTCAAGGGCCGGGGCCTGTATTGCGTCACGCGCTTGAAGCCAGTGGTTATTTCAAAGAACTTGAAGCCGAAGACACCGTCGAGTCGGCAGGTCGACACGAAAACTTGTCTGAACTAATCGGTAGCGCCAGTGAGTTTGTTCAGGTCGACGAGTTTCTCGAACAAGTTGCGCTGGTCGCCGACACCGATCAAATTGACTCTGATAATCATGTGACTTTGATGACGCTACATGCGGCCAAGGGTCTCGAGTTTCCTGTTGTATTCATAGTTGGTTTGGAAGAAGGTGTTTTTCCACATACCCGTGCGCTTACAGATCAAGTTGAACTAGAAGAAGAGCGTCGCCTTGCATATGTCGGCATCACCCGCGCCAAAGAAAAATTATTCTTATCGCATGCCTGGAGCCGCAACCTGTATGGCTCGAAGCAATACAACCCACCATCACGATTTCTTGACGAGATACCTAGTGAGTTGTTGCAACGCGAAGGCAGTATCGACTCTGGCGCCGACGAAGGAAGAGGTGGCTTTCGACCGAGAGCAGAGCAAGGTTCTGGTCAAAAAATAGAATGGACTCGAGCGACAATCCCGAAATATCGACGTAGCGGTGACGCGGTCGGTGACTTGACAGGGGCAAACTCTGGTTTGAAAGTTGGTGATGATGTCGAGCACCCGTCATTTGGTGAAGGTGTGATCATTAGTATTCGTGGCTCAGGCGAATCTGCCGAAGCGGCGATCGAGTTTTCGGCACACGGCACCAAACATCTTGCGCTGGCGTGGGCACCGCTAAAAAAAATTAACTTCTAAATTTGCGTGCTATCCAGCCCGCAGATCTATCAACAGCGTTCTCAGATTTTCGACGATTGGTCGCACATCGAGCGGAAGTTTCAGTTGTTCAACTGCAAGCGTTCGTCCTTCGCAATCTTTGAAATTGCGTGACTGCTTGATGTGTTCAACCAAACAAGACTCGGATCGGTCTGCAGGGAAGGCATAGTAGACCTGCCAACCTTTCGCGGGGTTGTCACCTGTGTGGTCAATCACAATTGAGCGCTTGCCGGTCGGGTCGCGCAAATCTGGATACAAAATTGGTCCACCCTCGTCGACTGATTTCGCAATATCGGTTACTTGTCCAATTTCGAAAGTTTGTGGAATCGTCTGGGGACGGTTTTCGCGATTTTTCGTCGAGTAACTCGCCAAAATCCAGGTCACGCCAAAAAGCAATGCGAAACCTGCGATACCGCCAACAATTGGCATGATCGCCCGCGAAATTGGCGATGTGAAATCGACTCGGCGCATGTCGTAAGGTTAATAAGTCGTGAAACGAAATTATCGAGTCGTCGTCGCAAAACCCGGCCTAGACGGTCATGATCGGGGAGCGAAAACCATCACCCGTGCCCTGCGGGATCACGGTTTTGAGGTTATTTACACGGGTTTGCACCAGACTCCCGAGCAGATCGCCGAAACAGTGCTGCAAGAAGATGCTGATGCGATTGGTCTCTCGCTACTTTCGGGGGCCCACTTGACTTTGTTTCCTCGGGTGATGGAGGAATTGCGTGCTCGGAAACTCGGCGAGGTTTTAATTTTTGGTGGTGGGGTCATTCCGGTTGAAGACATAGTCACGCTCAAACAACAGGGTGTTGGTGAAATTTTCGGACCAGGTTCGTCGCTCAATGAAATCGCAAAATGGCTTGAGTTGGCGCTCGACGCGCGCGAAAAATAAACGAAAATACGACGAGAAGAAACAGGTATTTAAGTGGATCTATTTGAGTATCAAGGCAAACAATACTTCGCGCGTCACGGCATCCCTGTGTCTGCTGGTGGTGTCGCAATGACGGTCGACGAAGCGCTTGAACATGCCGAACTGGCGCAATACCCGGTTGTGATCAAAGCCCAAGTGCAAGTCGGTGGTCGGGGCAAGGCTGGGGGAATCAAATTGGCGAACAACGCTCAAGAAGTTCGCACGCACGCGACCAACATCTTGGGCATGGACATCAAAGGTCATGTTGTGAAACGTGTTTGGGTTGAACACGCATCGGACATCGCCGAAGAATATTACGCATCTTTCACGCTCGACCGCTCTGCCAAAAGACATTTGTTGATGCTCTCGGCGCAAGGTGGAGTCGAGATAGAACAAGTTGCGATCACCGACCCGACTGCGATCATCAAGGTGCATGTCAACCCAATTGAAGGATTAAGTCTTGAAACCGCGCGACGCGCAGTTGTCGACGCACAAATTTCGCAAAAAGCAGTTGATGGCGTTGCAGCAATGCTCGTCAAACTCTATGAGTGTTTCACCAAGGGCGATTGCGACCTGGCCGAGATCAATCCGCTGATTTTGAAACCAAACGGTGAAGTGCATGCGCTTGACGCCAAAGTGACACTCGACGACAATGCAGCCTTTCGTCATCCAGAGTGGGATGAATATCGTGCGACCGAAGAACTTGACGAACGCGAGAAACTTGCCCGTGAAAAGAATCTGCAGTACATCGGACTAGAAGGCACAGTTGGGATAATCGCCAATGGTGCGGGTTTGGCAATGAGCACGCTCGACGTTGTCAATCAAGTGGGTGGTAGCGCTGCCAACTTTTTGGACATCGGTGGTGGCGCAAATGCCGAACTGATGACTGCGGCGCTCGAAGTAATCAACTCGGATACGAAAGTCAAAAGTATTTTCATTAATATTTTTGGTGGCATCACTCGCGGCGACGAAGTCGCCAAAGGCATCGTCGAGGCGATGAAGCGCGTCAAACTGCGCGCACCAATCGTGATTCGGCTTGACGGCACGAACGCAATTGAAGGGCGAGAGATAATTGCCAATGCGGGTATCGCCGAATCGCAATTAATTTCGCGGCCGACAATGCTTGAAGCTGCACGTGTTGCAGTCGACCTCGCAGGAAAGAATTAACAGCATGGCGATATTCGTCAACGAAAATACGAAAGTATTGGTGCAAGGCTTGACCGGTGGTCAAGGGCGTTTTCACGGTTTGCGTAATCGCGACTACGGCACGCAAGTTGTTGCTGGTGTGACACCTGGCAAAGCAGGTCAAGATGTTGAAGGTATACCTATATATGACAGCGTGGATGCCGCAGTCAACGCAACTGGGGCGACCGCGTCGTTCATTGCCGTACCACCCAAAGCCGCACCAGCCGCAATTCTTGAGGCTGCTCGCGCCGGAATCAGTTTTGTTGTTTGCATCACCGAAGGTGTGCCAGCTCAAGACGAAGCGCGAGTCTTTGCAACTTTGCAACGTGACTTTCCAAAGACGCGGTTACTTGGCCCTAACTGCCCTGGCATCATCAGCCCTGGCAAATGCAATATCGGTATCACTGCCGGTGAAATTGCGGCGTTGCCAACAAAGACGGGACCAAACGTGGGCATCGTTTCGCGGTCGGGCACACTCACATACCAAGCACTTTACGAATTAAAACAGCGCAACATTGGTGTGTCGACATGTGTTGGCATTGGTGGTGACCCCGTGCCGGGTACCTCGTTCGTTGACTGTCTTGCCGAGTTTCAAGCCGACCCAGAGACGCACGCGATCATAATGATCGGTGAAATTGGCGGCACGGCTGAAGAAGAAGCCGCCGAGTTCATCAAAAATCACGTGACAAAACCGATGAGTGCATATATCGCAGGTGTCACAGCGCCCGCCGGAAAAAAAATGGGCCATGCGGGAGCGATTGTCTCGGGTGGCAAGGGCACCGCACAAGGCAAGATGGAAGCGCTTAGAAGTGCCGGCGTGAAAATCGGTTTGAATCCAACTGAGGCTTGCGAATTGATGGCACAAATCGTCGCGGGGTTTTAGATTTCAGTTTTGTTGGAAAGTGACCGTCTAGTATTTGTGGTCGCCGAATAGTCGCGGACAGGCAAAAATAATGAATAAACGACCTCAACTCCTCTCATACATTCCATCTCTAGATGGCATTCGGGCGCTTTCGGTGATCGCGGTGATTATCTATCACGCCAACAAACTTTGGTTGCCTGGCGGATTTCTTGGTGTCGAAGTTTTCTTCGTGATCAGTGGATATTTGATCACATTGTTATTACTCGCTGAATCTGAGCAGAGCGGTTCAATTAGTTTGGGGCAGTTCTGGATGCGTCGTTTCAGGCGGTTGTTACCCGCGCTTTGGGTGATGGTGGTCGGTGTCGTGGTGTTCGCATCATTGTTTCAGCGTGAAATGCTCGGCACGCTTCGTGGTGATGTAGTCGCAGCAATCCTCTACGGGTTCAACTGGTTTCAAATCTGGAACGGCACGAGTTATTTCACATCGTTCGAGTTCGTGCCGCTGCGACATCTGTGGTCGCTCGCAGTTGAAGAGCAGTTTTATCTTGTCTGGCCCCTTGTAATGTTGCTTGTCGCCAGACTCGGCAGGCGCAAGTTGCCCGTTGTCGGTCTATTTTTCTTCGGACTTTCCGCGGCAGTGGCGATATATGTAGCGATGATTTATCGCTCGGGCACGATTTCGACAATCGACCAAACCCCACAACAATTCATGTCGCTTTTCGGTCACTCAGTTTCAAGAATCGATTTTCTATTCCTCGGCACACTCACACGCTCGGGAGGATTGTTGCTCGGTGCAGCACTTGCAATTTGGTGGCGACCATGGCTGCTAAAACGCTCCAGAGCCGGCACAGATGGAAGTGTGTTCGATTTGGTCGGGCTCGTTGGCCTTGGAGTAATCGTCTTGGCGATGTTCAAATTTCAGACGGTCATTGAGGGCACCGACGTGGGCACGGTTGGCTACGACCTTTTATTTCGCGGAGGCTTTTTTGTCGTAGATCTCGCCAGTGTTGCGTTGATCGTGGCGGCAGTACATCCTTCGTCAGTTATTGTTGCGCGCGCTCTGGGTAATCCAATATTCGTGTGGCTGGGTCGGCGATCGTATGGGTTTTATTTGTTTCACTGGCCCGTGTTTCAGTTTTATCGTCGGTTTGCCGGCAAAGCCTTGACCCCTTATGAGTTTGTCGTGCTCGTATTGATTGCTCTTGCGTTTACCGAGCTGAGTTTTCGTTTGATTGAAACCCCCGTGCGACACGGGGCAATTTCGCAATGGTGGCGAGAATTCAGGGCACCCGCCTATGGGCGAGATGTTGTCAAGCGCCAACGGCAAATTTTGTTGATTGCAGTTTTTTCTTTGTTGCCAGTTTTTGGCGTGGTCAGTTTGGTCACCGCAAAAGTACAGGTCGACGAAATCACGCAAAACCTTTCCGACAACGAGGGCAACGTCGTTAACTTGCTTGAAACTGGGGCACCGGTCGTGATAACTGGTACGACGGTCGCGGGGCAAGCACCAGTGGCACCTGGGTCGCTTGACGGGCAAGTAATTGATATTTTGGCAATCGGTGACTCGGTGATGCTTGGTGCGGCGAATGTTTTGACCGAGCGTGGCGTCACTGTTGACGCGTTGAAGAGCCGTCCGTTTCGCCAAGCCCTTGAAATTGCGAACTATATGAAGTCGATTAATCGTCTCGGTTCTGTCGTGATTATTCATCTCGGCACAAACAACACGGTCGACGCACAAACACTCGATGAAATTATGGTGCCACTCAAAGATGTGCCGTTGGTGCTATTTGTAAATGTGCATGTGCCATCTGAGGCGCGACAGAATGCGAATAACTTGTTGCTTAGCGAGATGCCGCTGCGATACGAGAATGTCAAGGTATTCGACTGGAACGCAGTGGCCAATGCCCACCCCGAATATCTTTACAGTGATCAGACACATATTCGTCTTGAGGGTCAAAAGGTTTACGCTGATTTAATGATGCAAGCAATTGGTCGACCTTAACTTTTACCGTAGGCTTTAGCGATATGACTTCACCAGTTCGGGTAACAGTTACAGGCGCCGCCGGACAAATCGGATACGGAATTTTATTTCGCATCGCCTCCGGGCAGATGCTCGGCGTAAATACTCCGGTGATTTTGCAATTACTCGAAGTTACGCCAGCGCTGGGTGCTCTCAATGGCGTGAAAATGGAACTCGATGACTGCGCGTACGCGCCACTCGTGGATGTAATCACCACCGATGATCCAAATGTTGCTTTTGGCGACTCAGATATTGCGCTGTTGATCGGCGCGATGCCGCGCAAAGATGGTATGGAGCGCGCAGATTTGTTGACAGCCAACGGCGGCATTTTCAAACCGCAAGGTGTGGCGATTGCAAAAAATGCCAAGAAGAGCGTCAAAGTTTTGGTCGTCGGCAACCCTGCGAACACGAATGCTTTGATCGCTATGAGCAACGCTGAAGGTATTGATCCGAAGCAATTTACGGCGATGACGCGATTAGACCACAATCGTGCGGTGGCGCAATTGGCACAGCGAGTTGGCAAATCAGTTACGGCGATTAAAAAGATGACGATCTGGGGCAATCATTCGGCATCGCAATATCCAGATCTTTACAACTGCGAAGTTGACGGCAAAAATGCTGCGACTTTGGTTAATGACGAGATTTGGATGCGTGAAACTTTTATACCCACTGTTGCCAAGCGCGGTGCGGCGATTATCAAGGCTCGTGGCTTGTCGTCAGCGGCATCTGCTGGCACCGCAGCGATGGATCATATGCGCAATTGGGTGCAAGGTACACCAGCAGGTGATTGGGTGAGTATGAGCGTGCCGTCAGACGGTAGTTACGGCGTGCCAGCGGGCTTGATCTCGTCGTTTCCGTGTACATGTGCGAACGGTGAGTACAACATCGTGCAGGGTTTGCCGATCAACGACTTCAGTCGCAAAATGATCGACGCTTCAGTCGCCGAGTTGATCGACGAGCGAGACGCCGTGCGCAGCCTCGGGCTCGTTTAAAAACCAGGTTTTGTAGACGCTAGATAAGCGAGTGTTAAAAGTTTGTGTTGGCGTTAACGGCTGAAAAGACGGCGTCGAGGGCGAGAAATAACGGCTGAGTCGCGATCACTCGTTCGTGGTCGCCTTTGAAACGAATCTTGCCACTGATGAACGCCTCTTGCGCGTTGATTTTGCCTGTGGCGACCCCAACTGCTGTTGCCCAGTCTTGGGTGAAAGCAATATCTGAAACTGTTGCCGGTCCGCTGGCGAAAGTTATTTCGCCGTCGCGCGATTCAAGATGGTAAGTCACATCGCCTTGCGGCGTGCCCGTAATAATTTGTGTCACCGAAACCGTGTTATCGCGCGCCACAACGCTGATCTCTTTGTTGAGTTTGATACCTTCGGCAACCGCTCTGATCCACTCTTTGCTGAGGTAGTCAACGCGGGCTGACATTATCTGCCTGTCAATTAGTTGCCGCTAACTAAGCAGCAACCATGCTGACTGACTTGCGACGCGAGAACATGATCGCAACGATCAAAATCACAAGTGAGACGCCGGCAATACTCAATCGCATTGCGTCGTTGTCTTGATATTTGATGATCGCTGGCAACACGAGAAGTGCGACAAGGTTCATCACTTTGATCAACGGGTTCAACGCAGGGCCTGCAGTGTCTTTGAATGGGTCGCCAACGGTGTCGCCGATTACGGCTGCTTTGTGAGCATCCGAACCTTTGCCACCGTGATGACCGTCTTCAATGTATTTTTTGGCGTTGTCCCACGCACCACCAGCATTGCTGAGGTAGTTGGCCATCAACTGGCCGGTCAAAATAACACCAGCCAAGAATGCGCCAAGCGCGGCGTAGCCGATGCCAAAACCGACAATCACTGGTGTAAGAACTGCAAGCAGTGCTGGCGTTGTTAGTTCGCGCAACGATGCAACAGTGCAAATGTCGATAACCGGGCCGTAGTCAGGTTGTTTTGTGCCTGCCATAATTTTGCCATCTTTGAACTGACTGCGAACTTCTTGCACGACAACGCCTGCTGTTCGACCAACTGCGCGAATCGCGAGAGCCGAGAACATGAAGGCAATTGATCCACCAATTAATAGACCGATGAATGTTTTTACGTCAGAGACATTGATTTGTGTTTCAACGGCCGTGAATATTGCCGAGCCTTCGAGCTTTTTGCCTGCTTCATCTTTGAGACCGAGCTCGCCAGCGATTGTTTCGATGTATGAGGCGAACAACGCAACTGCCGCGATCACAGCCGAGCCAATGGCGAAACCTTTTGTTACGGCTTTCGTTGTGTTGCCGACAGCGTCGAGGCTGACGAGAATTTTGCCTGTCTCGCCGTGCAACTCACCAGACATTTCGGCAATGCCCGCGGCGTTGTCGGAAACGGGACCAAAAGTATCTTCAGATACGATCACGCCAGTTGTCGCGAGCATGCCCATGCCACACAAAGCAACGAGATAAAGTGAGAACTGAATATTTCCGCCACCCATCCAGATTGTTGTGCCGAGTGCGACGGCGATGCACAAAATTGCGTACACCGATGATTCAAGACCCGATGCAGTACCAGAAAGAACCACTGTTGCCGGGCCAGTTTCGGTGCTCTCGGCGATTTCTTTGACCGGGCCGTACTCGGTGCCCGTGAAATATTCGGTGAGACGACTCAAGACTTGAGCAAGAATCAAACCAACAAGAACGGCGCCGAATACGCGCCAGCCCGTGTTGCTGAAACCCGTTTTTTCGAGTTTGTCGTTGCCGACATAATAAGTTGCCAACAAAAAAGTGCCGATGACGGTGATGATGCCGGCGGTGAGAAAGCCGCGGTTAATTGGCTTCAACGCGTTGGTCTCGCCATCTTTGGCGCGCACGGCGAACACGCCGGCGATTGATGCAACAACGCCGATGGCGCGTGCAGCAAGTGGAAAGACGAGTCCAAGTGCCGGGTTCAAACCGATTGAGTTGAACGCCGCAACACCAAGAATGATCGAAGCCACAAGAGTTACTTCGTAACTTTCAAACAAGTCAGCAGCCATGCCAGCGCAATCGCCGACATTATCGCCAACATTGTCGGCAATTGTCGCGGGGTTGCGCGGGTCATCTTCCGGGATTCCCGCTTCGACTTTGCCGACTAGGTCGGCGCCGACATCCGCTGCCTTCGTGAAAATTCCACCACCGACGCGCAAGAACAACGCGAG
>SXGU01234775.1_pt1 | contig 11271 bp, 6 predicted proteins | sample 3174531 | NCBI WGS metagenome assembly SXGU01 (sample SAMN11356863, study PRJNA531348) | freshwater metagenome | isolation source: freshwater sample F1-140 | place: China: Fuxian Lake, Yuxi | collected 2017-12-25
CAATTTTTCTTTTAACTCAGCAGCCCCACCTCCTCCGATACTCCAAGGATGGGAATGAAACTTTTCCCGCTCCATATCCAATGAACTGATGTATTTACTTTGACTTCCTGGCTGATCCACCTGGTCCAGAATGGCCGACCAGACTAACCCCTTTGCGGGATCTTCCGGGGTGCTTGGTTCCCCCTGGATTCCCAAAACCGCCCTTACGACGGGCGATTGGGGTTTCCGATTTCTCCCAAACAAAATCACCGTGGGGGTGCCGTGCCCTGGAATATACGCTCCGCTGGTATGGATCACATGGGTCAGATCGATCCGGGGGAAAAACTCCTCAATGAGCTTACCGCCAAATTCCCGCTTCATGAAACTGTCGGCCGTGATTTGGCCAGTGCATCCCCCCTTGGTCGCCAATTGAAAAATCCGTTCCATGAAAGGAACACTCAGAGAGTACTTTCCACTGCACGATTGGTATTTGGCCCGGATGGCTTCGTTGAGTGCTTTGTCCTTGACCGTGATGTAAGGAGGATTGGCCACCGCCGATTGGAAGTGTCCGGGGACCAAAATGCGCCTGAGTTCCTCAAGATCTTCAGGCTGATAAAAATGGGCCTCCTCGACAAAGTCCCGTTGGACCAGGGTATTGGACCCATGGAGCAACGAATCGCCACAAGCCAGATGGAACCCAAAGTTGGGCGCATCGGCAATCCGGGTGACCCCGCAGGCCCGAAGTGCCGCAATGAGCAACCGAAACCGCGAGATCGCGATCGCAAAGGGGTTCACATCCACCCCGTGAATGCTGTCCAGCGTTCGGACCACCAACTCCTTCACCGGAGTACCCGGTTCGATCCGCTGCCAATGATTGAGGATCCGGTGGAAAGATCCGAGCAAAAAGTGTCCCGAGCCGCACGCGGGATCAATCATCCGAAACACGCCGCCTGGCTTTCCCGTGGCGATCCACTCCTCCCAGGCCGGTTCGAGGGTCCGGTCGAGGATAAACTGTTCCACAAAGTCAGGCGTCTGGAGCAGGGCAAACCGTTTGCGCGCATCCTCGGAAAGGTCCTGGTACAAGTCCCCCAGAAACCGGGTCTCTTCCCTTTGTCCTGCCGCCGATTCGGGATGTCGGGCCGACGCTTTGGCACTGGTGAAATCCAATTCCAGATCTCCCGACTGGGGATCCAGCCGTTGGAAAAATTGAATGATCTCGTTGGCCGCATCGTTGGAAAGCCAGGTCGGATGGTCCCGCAGGGGGTTGTGCTTGCCAAAGAGCCCCTCCAGGCCCGGTTCCCGAACCAGTTCATCCAGGAGCTGGAGCAGGTAGTCCCGGTCGGACTGGTCCCTGTGCACCACAAAGAATTGGTCGTAATGATCGCGGGCCGCCAGCCAGCGATCATGGCCATCACCGGGGTTTTCCCCCCGGGGGCCACTGAGTCTTGGGGGCAAAAAGCGGTTGTCTTCGAGGAACCGGACAAACACACAGGTGACCACCCAGGCCGCCGCGTGTTGGGTGATCATCTCCTGTCGCCAGGCCTCGTAGGCATGGCCGGTCCGTTTGTTGGAAAAGGCATCCTGGTATTCGGCCCGAAGCTTTTCGCCGACGGTGGGCACATCCGCCGATTGGCTCCGCTCGAGAAGGTCGGCTTCCAGCCGCTTTTGAAGCTTTTGGGACTTTGCCAACAACAGCTTGGAGTCAATCATGGTTAACCCCAAGAACCTGGGTGAGGGGAGCCCTTCGGGGCGGGCGGTTGGAGTTATTGTATTGGCCGGGAGGGAGGGGCTGGAACGATATTTTTTTTCGTTTTTGTGGAGGACATAAAGGGTTTTAAAATTTATTTATTGAGTCCATTTTGTATTGCCATCCTCTAATTTCGGCGGCATTTTTTAGCTTTTTTCCTTTGTTTTCACATTGGCTGGAGCTGTATTGATGAAAATCAATGTGTGCATGTTCAGGAAATATTTCAGGACTTGATGCAACGATCAGATCTTCCTTTTTGCATTCCCCAACAGAAATAGCCATTACACCAACAGATTGGAGTTCTCTTGAACGGTAGTGCCTCCAGGACGCTTCTGGGGCAATTAAATCGCCGTCATATACCGATAATTTATGGTTGTCTTTTGGAGTGGGGCGAAAGGCTTGTGATGTTACCCTGCCAAGCTGGATGAACAAAGGGTGGATTTGGCGCAGGAGAAGAGTTCCGTCGGTCATGAATGGGTCTCCCCAATCTCCTGCAGTTTTTTCACCATCCATTCCCAATCCGCCTTGGTAGCCATTTGCAATACTTTGGCGTCTTCTTCATCCGTCTGCAAATGAAGGGCGTGCCATGTCCCGGCATAGTTCGTGAAATCGACCTCAACCGAAACCTCAGCCTGCCCCAGCGACCATTCCAGGCGAATTCCGCCCTCGGCCACAGGGTAGACATAAGGGGAGGGGAGAGTGTCCGGGTAGTAATCATTGAAATCACCTGCAAGTTGGTCCAATTTATCGGCCGGGGGCGCAATCCCCAACCCGTCATACCAACCATCTTTGAGGGATTTGAGTTCCTCCATCCGGGTTTGAAAATCCAATGGGTCAAGCAGTGTGATGTGTTCGACAGACTCTATTTTTTGAAGGCGGTCATTTTTGTTGAATCGTCCCACCCCGTCCAAAAGAACCTTGAACCCTTTCCTATATAGATTTAATGCATCCATAATTCCATCAATATGTTGCTCGGTCATGGGCCCTGGGATTTTGGTGCCATCCGAAAGAATTATCTCAAACACCATTTCTTCCTGATTGATGGCATGGACCCCGCCGCGAATATGAATCTCCTCTGTATGCTCCGCAACCTCGGCCGCCTTAAGCAGGCGTAACCGGGTTTCCCTGGTAAGCTTGGCGGTACCAGCAAGTGTGCTGGAGGTGAATTCAATGACTTCACCGGGGCGCAAGTTTCGCCCAAACCTGTCGAAATAGGCGAGGCTTTTGGCTGGCAAGTGTGCCGTTGGGGGGGTGTTTTCCTCCGCTGCGTTTATGGCGCTTATTATGGCCTCCCGGGCCTCCTCAAAATAAACCTGGTGCTCGCCGGGGAATTGGTCGGCAGGAAACAGGCTTGGGGCTGAAATAATAAGGCAAATATTGGCAATGGCACTCCCTTCCCCGACACCGGTCAAGTTTAAGGAGACCCCCTCGGAAAATTTACGGGGTACCCGTTTTCTGCCCGGGTTTTTTTGCAGGTACTTCCATTTGGCTACTTCAACGATCATGGTTTCCAAAACAGCCAGATCCCCCAACAGCTCAAGCGGGATCGAATGGGATTCGAATCGCTTGCCGTCCAGTCTTGGCCTAAGGAAATCAGAAACGCTCATGGTGTGCCTGTCGTTTGCGGATGCCCCGCAGTGGATCTGATATTAACCTATACATCCTACTTGGGAACGCATATTAAAGGTAACCCCTGATTGGGCTTGGGTGCCACCTGGAGCTTTCCGTTGGGTGAACCTTGGGCAAAATCCAGGGCCAATCCACCAGTGAGCCGAAGGCCTGTCTTCCAACGGAATTGAAACCCAATTTGGTAATGCAATCAGGATTTTTCCCAAAAGGGGCTATCCTAAGGCCTTGCAAGGTCATGGAAAGACCCTGAACCCTAACCGACGCCTACCGCACGGTGTTTGTTTTCCAGCCATTCCAGGGGAATGGAGGCCTGTTGGGCTGCGTTGATCAGGGGGACAGGCTGGCCATCCACAAGAGCGTGATCCCCGGCCAACAGGAGCCAAACCGCAGGAAAGCCCCCGCGCCTGCCCGCCTGCTCCGCTACTTTGTCCAGTTGGTTCATGTGGCCGTAACGGGCCAAGAGTCCCGGATTCACCAGGAGCAGGGCCCGATCCGTTTGGTCGGGTCCTTTGGGGGCCGCCTTTTTGCACTCCTGAAGGAGCCTTGATTCAAAATCAGGCATGGCGTGGCGCACCAACTCCATCAGGTTCCTCCAATCCTGGGAGTTGCGATGGGTATCCGCCTGAAGCACAAGGGACCAGGTGACTTCATTCTCCTTTGCGGTATGGCGCAAGGCGTCGAGAAAAATTCCTTCCAGGTCAATGATTTGGGCATCAAAGCGCTTGAGGAGTTCCTCCCGGGCGTGGGGGAAAAGACGCGGTTCGACAAGTAGGACCAAAAAATGGGGCTGCCGACGGGATCGGGTCAGGCGATCCTCAAATTGCCTTGCTCCTTCGGCTTCGGGGGCCCTGAGACCTTCGGAATCCGGTTGCCGGGTGGCCCAGCGGTCGAGTTTGCCCGTGCTGCTCACGGAAAGAGTAGCCTGGGGCATCATGTACCCACCAAGGCCCTGGTTGGCGGATTGGTCCCAGGCCAGGGGCAGACCTGCCTCAATCAGCATTTCGTCCAGCAAGGGGCGATCAGGGACTTTTTCCGCGAAGGGGTAACGACTGGCTACTCTTTCCCGGATCTGTTCGGGCGTGGGATATCGGCTTCCCAGCCATGTCCCCTGAGCCAACCTAAGGGCCCGAACGGCGGCCATCCCCTTGGGGTACAATTCTTGTCGGGCGGAAAGGGCCGCATTGCGGGAGGCCAAGCCAGCAAGTTTTAGCAAGCGGCCATCCTGCAAGGTGCCGAGCCCCGTCCAATCGCCTTTGACCCCGCGTAGGAGTTCCACCGCACGCTGGGGATTAAGCAATGGGTCCTCACCAGCCAAGGCGTCGGCTTTTTCACCCAACTTGAAGGCAAGCTTGGCCAGGGATTCGTTACATGCCACGACCACCGCCTGATCATCCCGCCGTCCAATGAACCGGGGGGTTTGGGTGGTCTCCTCGACCTCCATGGCGGCCCGAACAAGGGCCCTTCCCATGGGCATAGCCTGACCAGGGGCCAATGAAAAACCACGACCGGCAACCAGCACCTCGGCGAGCTCATCGAGGGTCATCACGCCTCCCATTTTCTCGCTTCGAAGGAGTTCATCGACCTGGTCGGTAACCCGATCCAAAATCGGCTCTTCGCACCACCGTTTCCTGAGGTCGACTACAATTTGACCAATGCGGCCTGTCGTGACGCCTTTTTGGCGGGCGATAGAGGCCTGCAAGGGCCAGGGATTGGACGGATCATCCAGGCCCAAAAAGAGCCGGGCGGTTTCCCGGCTGTTGGGAGGGACCTGAAGTAACAATCGATCAATTGCCGGTTCCAGGCCACAAGTATCCGGGTCCAGGGCCACCCCTTTGGTCCGTTTGCCGGTACTTTGGGTTTCAACAGCAGAGGCGGTTGGTGGGTTGCCCAAGCGGTCGCGGAGCGCCCGGGTGGCCTGGTTTACTTCCCTGCGGGTTTTCGATCCCACCCCTGGAAGCCTGAATAGGCGAAACACCGGGTAGGAAAGGAGGTCCCGGACATTGCAAAGGTTGGTCCGGTCGAGGGCGTTGACAGCCCGGCCGGAAAGGCCGAGTTCAAGGATGGGAGTATCGAAGGTGGCCTCGTCCAGGAGCGGGGAAAGTTCAGGCTCGAGGGTCGTTTCAAATTCCATCCGGATGGAGCCGCTATCCTCCGGGCTTTTTCCACGGGCAACCCCTGCCAGGCATCGGATCCAGTCGCGTCGCATTTCCTGGGCATTATGGTGGCGGAGCCTGACATTGCGCTGAAACGCCTTGGCAAAAAACTCGCCCAAACCATCCCGCATCGAGGCTTCAAACAGTTCGAGGTTGATGGTGGCCTGGTGGACTTCGGGTTGAAGGGTCGGGTCGGTCTGGCCATCCCCCCAAACCGGATAGGAACCAAGCCCGCCTGCCATCTGGTAGAGAGTTACGGCCACGGCATAGCGTTCCGCCCCGTGGTCGTAGTGCATCCGGTCCTTGAGGGAGAGCATTGGGTCCAGATAGCGTCTGGTGCCAGCCGTGATGTTTCTGGGAGGGGTTTCTGCCAGGGAAAAGTCAAAAAGGGTCAGGTGGAGGAATCGACCAGCACCCTGGCCTACGGCAATATTTTCGGGCTTGATGTCCCGGTGGTAGACACCACAGCCTTCCAGGTTGCAAAGGATTTCCAGGAGATCTTCGCTGAACCTTTCCAGCAGGTCGAGGTGGAGCTGTCCCTCGCGGGCCAGGCGATGGGCCAGGGTTTCGATGTTCTGCTTTTCGGTGTCGGCAAAAACCGGTTCGAGTTCAAGCGCCGCATGGTCACCGATTTGGGTAAGACCTTGGGCCTGGATCAGCCCTTTTTGCCCTGCCAACTGTTTGATGATCCGGTATTCGCTCTGGAGACGGGGATTGTGGAGGGGCTGGCTGGCCAGTTTTAGGATCAGGTATTTGCCCTGTTTTTTGACCAGATAGGCAACCGCACTCGACCCTTGACCCAAACGCCGCTCAATGACATAGCCGCCCGGAAGGACTGCCTGCGAGGGAGCCTCGGCCGGGTTGCCTTTGAATTCATTATCCGGGGTGGTAAGTTCCTCTTCGATCTGATCGATTCCGCTTCGAAACTCATCCACGCCGGACACTCGTAGCACCAGGGAGCCTTGGGTGCTTCCCCGAATCAGGTCGACAAGGGCAGGGCTGGCCCCATTGAGAACGGAGGTGATCAAAAGGCATTGATCGCTTTGAAGCCTGTGTTTGAGGTCGGAATGTCCCTGGGCCGGCGCCTGTCCGGAAAATATCAAATAAGCCAGGGCACCCAGGGAAAACACATCAAGCTGTTGGTTGCCTTCGGTGTCTTCCAGGACCTCGGGTGCAAGATAAGCCATGGCGGATTCGTCCACCAGGGCACCCAAATGGGAGGTGGCCGTGATGGTGTTCCCGCCGGAGGTCGAGCTGGCCCTGGACCCGGTCTGCCAATTGAGTATGCGGATGCTGGGGGTGGGTTGATCGGGGTCCACCACCAGGATGCTTTGTGGGGATAGGGCCCGGTGGACCACCTGCTTGCGGTGGGCGAATTCCACCGCCTCTGTGATGCGTTGGATCAAATGGAGGCGGGTGGTTTCGCTTAGGGAGTTGCCGTATTGGCTTAAATAGTGATCCAGTCGCAATGCATTGGCCGGGTACTCGAACAGGATGGCCGGCCCAAGTTCATGTTGATGGAAGGCATGGGCACGAAGAATTCCCGGGTGGTTGAGCGATTCCAAAAGTTGGAATTCACGCCTGGCAGCCCGTTCAAGAAGGTCCCGTTTTTCACGCCCCTTTGCATCCCGGACCAGGTAAAAGCGGATGCGGCGCTTGTTCCCAACCAACGAGACATGTTCCCCCTGCCAATCTTGCCACTCGGGCCCTTCGGCAATGGGTTTGACGAGACGGTAATCGGCAAGGGTGCGCGAACGCAGGGACGGGCGAATCCCCGCCTGTTCCATGGCCTGGGCAAAGGCTTGCAGGTGCGACTTGTCCAGGTTGGGGCTGATGCGGGTATCGAGTCCAGGGCAATCCCTTTTTTGGAGGGCGGCCATGATCCCGGGGCGATCGTCCCGGTCGCGAAGGCACACGCCAGACCGGCCCGGCCCGGTGATGTCGAAGCGAACCCGCTCATCGCCCAGAAACACAAGGGGCTCAATGAAGGGACATTGCGCTTTGCCCCCCCGAAAGGCGCGGTTGCTCCCAAGGATGGACTTCAGGGATTTGGATTTGATGTTGGCCAGGCGACGCGGGTTATCGACCGTGATGCGTCTGCCATCGTATTCCCTGGTCCAATAGCTATCGTCCCCGGTGATGGTTCCGCGCCACGACTTGATCTCGATGAGGAAAACGCCTTGTTTGCTGAAAACAAGGAGGTCTACTTCCCGAATGTTGCCATTACCATCGGTAAATTCGAGGTTGCTCCAGGCGAACCAGGGTGCGTAGGCGGGAAGCTGGTTCCTGATGAACTCGAGGGCTTCACGCTCCCAGGAAAACTGGGATTCGGCGTAGGATTGCCAGTTGCCTGTCAAGGGATTTGCCGCCTTCGCCATTTGGGAGAAATGGTCAGATGATATGTGTAGCTATTTTGGCCCACTTTTTCACGGTGGTTTTGTTTTTTCCACTTGGGTTTCTGACGGGATTCTTTGCCTAACCGGAAAGGGTCCCCACGATAGAGTGGAGCCACCTGGAAGATTTCCAATTCGGGTAAGTGCATGGGGAAGCATTACGGTCTCTTGGAACATTTAAGATCTGAATGATATTTCCCATAACAGACTTGTCCAATTCAAAAAACCCTGGATGGGGAATCGATGGGGTTCGGGAAATGTTTAGCCATGCCAAACGATCTGTTTTGGTCGCTGGTTATGCGGTTTACCAGGGGCGGAGAGTATTTCAGGCCCTGGCCAACCGGATGGAGGAAATCCCGAATTTGAGAGTTCTCCTCTTCCTGGACATTCAGCGAAGCAAAGGTGATACAAGCATCAAATCGGAACTGGTCCTGCGATTTGCAAACCAGTTCCTTGAAAATCAGTGGCCAATGGGAAAGCCTTTGCCGGATGTTTATTACGATCCCCGGTCCCTTTCCCAGGAAAAGAGCCCGTCCAAATCCTGCCTGCACGCAAAGGTAGTGGTGGTGGATGATGCCGAGGTCTTCATTTCCTCGGCCAATTTCACCGAGGCCGCTCAGGAACGCAACATTGAAATCGGCCTTTTGGTCAAATCCCCATCCATTGCCGGCCAGGTAGGTAAGTTTTTTGACATCTTGGTGGGGACGAACCAAGTGGAAAGGGCCTTGGCGGGAAGAAGCCTCGGACCTTGAATGTATCCCATGACGAAATGGAACAGGGTTGGCAGGGATGACCTTTGATCAGGCCAAGGCCAGAATCAGGATTTAAGCAGGTTTTTCAAAAGGCCTTAGGACCTCCACCGCCGAAGGTCAGCAAATTCCAGTTCGGTTCGTGCTCCAATGGTTTTTGTGGCGGTTTGGATTTCTGATAATTCCGTAATGTCCGTAGTCGGGCCTTGATGGGGTGGCCCCACCGAATAACTCAATACCAACTTGACAGCCCCGAGGTCGCCGGCTTTGGCACTGGTGACCAGGTTCTTGGCAATATCCCGGATGTCCTCTTCTGAAACAGCGCTCACCAAGGCGGTTCGAAGCTTGGCTACCTGTCTGCCATGGGGATTACCAGGGCCCCCGGGGTTACCAGGGACAAATTTGCCTCTTCCGTCACGCCCGTTTGGTGACGGTCCATTTTTTTCTTGAAACATGGGTGCACCTCGCTTTTGCTTTATTTTACCGCAGCACTTTCGTATTGTGCAAATGGGCAGGCAAAATCACGATTGGCTAGCGGTACGGTCTACCAGGCAATAGGGTCCTTCGGCACCCTCTCCCTTCCGGGGGTCAAAAGGGGTCTGGCCACCGGGGGCTTAATTCGTTAATTCGTTTAATTCGTACGCCTTTTGGTCCATAACCAATTGTTTTTCATTTTTGTTTTGGCCCTCAGACTCAACCTGGGGGCTTGGTTGCATCCAACCAATGCCAGGATGCCGACCTTTATCGGTTCGGCAAGATCAGGCCAAGCCTGGATGATTTTTTGGAGGTCCTTGGGGAACGGGGCAGTACCGGGGGCAGTAGATTTCTCAAATCCACCTAACCCCATTTTCGGGAAAGGCTTTAGGACAATCTTGCACCGGTTTCCTAAACCGGGGGTCGTAGGTTCAAATCCTACCGGGTGCATTGCCTGTTTTCCCGATGAAGCCCCACCAAGTTCCTTAAAACAAGGGGTTTCAGCCATCCTGTCCGCAGTCTCAATCATCCCCATTCGTTGTCTTTGAATCTCCCCCTTTTGTCAGAGCAACGGCACAGCAGACGGCACAGCAAATTCATCTGTTCCCTTCGCTTGTCCCGGTTCCATCTGGTTGGAATCAGGCAAGGCAACCGGGTCAGGACCTTCAATCAGTCCAATCAGATCGAAAGCCCTGGGTGCTTTGACATATCTATTCCTGGTTAAGGCGATTTTCGAATGGTGGGCAAGGTTTTGGAGGGCCTTTACGGAAGCTCCCCCCTGTTCCGCCCAAGGGATAGCAGTATGCTTCAGAGCATGAAAATCCCCGAACCATCCACCTCATGGTTCATGGGGTACATTTGATAATTTATGGATCTTAAATGATGATTCAACTTTGCCCTCCCAAAAGGATTGGTTTGTTTTAAAAAAGGGGAGGTGACTCTTTGGAATTGGACTTTGTTCCAATCGGTGTTTCGGATTCCCCAGAGTTTTGACCATGATCCCAACTAACCACCCGCCGGAGGTACTCCCTTTTCAGGAGTTATCCCCCAGTGAACCCTTGGATTCATCCGTTTCGGACCTCCTGGCCGAAAAACCGGATAGACTTCAAAAAACCAATCCCCGCCGACTCTTTTCAAAAGTAATTTCGGGAACCCTTTCGGTGGTGGAATGGCTGTTTGGACTGGGTTCCATGGTGGTTACCCTTTCCGTGTTGGCCGCCATCCCGATCCTTCAGTTTTTGAGTTTGGGTTACATGCTCGAATCGGCAGCGAGAGTGGCCCGTTCGGGGAAAATCGGGGAGGGGTTCATTGGAATTCGCATTATGGCACGATTTGGTGCTGCCGTGACCACAGGTTGGCTTCTATTGTTGCCTTTGCGTTACCTAAGTGATGTTGCCTTTACCGCACAAATCATAAACCCGGCAGGATCAAACGCCGAAAGGCTCCGCTTGGTCGTTTTAATCCTGACAATGGTAGTGGGCTGCCAAATCGTTTTTGCCATTGCCCGGGGAGGACGGATTCGACATTTCTTTTGGCCTTTGAATTTTTGGATCATTTACCGCACGATTCGCCAGGGGGGAGCTTTTGCCAAAGCCCGGGATGGATCCTTGGCGTTTTTGGAATCGCTTCGTTTGCCTTATTATTTTTCCATGGGTTTTAAGGGATTTATGGGTGGGTTTTTGTGGTTGCTGTTGCCGGTGAGCCTATTGGCGTTTGGTCAAGCCAAAACGCCCATTGCCCCCTTGTTTGGCTTTTTGGGTGCCTTTCTTTTGGCCCTTGTCGTGCTTCATTTGCCTCTGCTTCAGACCCAAATGGCGGTCGAAAACAGGTTCCGTAGCCAATTTGATTGGCGCAAAGCCCGGAGGGCTTACACCCGTGCCCCTTGGGCGATCAGTTTTGCGTTGCTGGTGACCTTGGCTTTTGCCCTACCGCTCTATTTGCTGAAAATTGAGGTAGTTCCCCAAGAGGCGCTTTGGCTTCCGACTTTGGTGTTTATCCTTTTTATTTTCCCGGCCCGGTTAACCACGGGTTGGGCGGTAGGTCGGTCGCTAAAAAGGGAAACCCCAAGGCATTGGTTCTTTCGATGGACGGGACGATTGCCGCTATTACCTGCTATTGCAATCTATCTTTTATTTGTATTTTTTTCC
>SXGU01021936.1_pt1 | contig 11268 bp, 10 predicted proteins | sample 3174531 | NCBI WGS metagenome assembly SXGU01 (sample SAMN11356863, study PRJNA531348) | freshwater metagenome | isolation source: freshwater sample F1-140 | place: China: Fuxian Lake, Yuxi | collected 2017-12-25
GAAATTACCGGCTCGAACCGCTTGTATTTCCAGCTTTCGAGCGAAAAAAGCAGTCTTTTTACAAACGAGGTTTCGCTTTGTGCGACGCCGGCAAAATAATCCTGTTCGATGTTGTGCAGGCGCAGTATGCGTTTACGGTCGCTAAAACGGTTTCGGCTTGCCAGCATCGCAGTCTTGAGGCCGTCAAAAAGTATGGGCGCATCGACCGCGGCAATATTTTTTTCCAACTGCGGATGGTTGCGCGAAGCCACCGAAAAGGGCAGGCGCGAAAACGCCAGGAACGGATTGCGGGAAACCCTGTAAAAATGGACGGCCTTGGCAACCGCCTTCAATTCGGGTGAGGGAAGCCTGTCATCCGTCACAAAACAGTGCAGATGGATTTCACACCCGATCGCATGAAGCGCGGCTACTTTAAAATAAACATCGACCACGCCGCCATACACGGGTGGATAGGGATTGTCGAAACTGATGACGTGTAGCGCTTGCACCGGACCAAAAATACGGCTTTTGGGCGTCTTTGCCTATCTTTGGCCAAAACCCGTGCAATGCCCTACTTTTCGGTCGTGATGCCACTTTACAACAAGGAAGCATTTGTTGCCGATGCGGTGCGGAGCGTACTCGCGCAGAACTTCGCCGACTTCGAACTTCTCATTGTCGATGATGCTTCCACCGATGCAAGCCTGCACGTGGCAGAGAGCATCGATGACCCGCGTATCCGCATCATCAGGCATGAAAAAAACAAGGGATTATCGGCTGCGCGAAACACCGGTATTAAAAATGCGGCGGCCAAATTCGTTGCCTTCCTTGATGCCGACGACCTTTGGTTGCCAATGTTCCTCGAAAAAATTGTAAGCCTCGTCGAAGAATTTCCGCAGGCCTCCATTTTTGCCACGGGATACCTCGAGCAGCGCCGGGGAATAAATGCCGCGCCCCTTAAAATCAATCTTGAGGTGGCAAAAGGTTCGGCTTTGGTGCTGCCTGATTACTTTGAGGCGGCGCTTTATCAACCGCCGTATTGGTTCGGGAGCGCGGCAGTCAGGAAAAGCGCCTTTGACCAGGCAGGATATTTTGACGAAACCATCACTTTTGGCGAAGACACCGACTGGAACATCCGGGCGAATTTGCTTTTGAAAGCCGCCTATCTGCATGAGCCCCACGCGATTTACCGGATCGATTCCCAAAACCAGATCACCGGATCACGGCTCGGCGGCCGCTACATCACCGATTTCTCGAAATATGAAACAAACAATCCCAACTATCCTTCACTAAAAAAATTCCTCTACGCCAACCGCTATTTTCTCGCCATGGCCTATAAGATGGAAGGCTCCAAAAAGGAATTCACCTTATTGCGGGGACAGATAGATGCCCGCAATCTATCGGCAGCACAAAAAATGATGCTCGGAATGCCGCGCCCCCTGGCTGCGCTGTTGCAAAAAGCCAAACGGTGGGTGCTGCGCCGCGGAATCCGGCTGACGGCGTTTCCGCGATAAGAAATCAGGTTCTAAGAGTCTTGGATATGCGCGATAAATTCGTCGTAGTCGCGGATATAATCCTCCTCGGTAAACACGTCCGAAGCCAAAACCAAACACACCGAACCCGCCGAAAAGTTCTCGAGTTCACGCCAGGTATCCTGCGCGATAAGCAGCCCCTTGTCGGGTTTGTTGAGCGGAACGGTCTTTCTAACCTTTCCGTCATCCAGGATCACGTCAAAACTGCCCGCGACGGGAATCAGCAATTCCTGCACCTGTTTATGGGCATGGCCGCCGCGCCTGGCCGATGAAGGCACGTCGAAAAGATAGTAAACCCTTTTGATGGCAAAGGGGATCGCGTCCTTTTCCACGATGGCCAGATTGCCGCGCGGGTCTTCAATTTTTGGCAGGCTGATAAGCGATATTTCCATGGCGCTAACTTACGTCAATTTTTAGCATCGACAGCCATTTTGGCCCGATGTGGGCGATGTCAAATGCCTGTGCCGACATGCGCGCGTTTGCCTTCAACCGGGCCTGCAACGCGGCGTCCGAGGATAATTCTTCCATTGCCGATGCCAGAGCCGTAAAATCCTGGTTGCGCACCAGCAGGCCGTTTTCGCCATCGTGGATGATCTCGGACGGGCCGGATACGCAATCGAATGAAACAACCGGCGTACCGCAGGCGAGTGCCTCCGGAATCACATTGGGAAAACCCTCATTGCGGCTGCACAGCACAAGGAATCTGGCCGCCTTATAGTATGGATAGAGATTTGCCACAAATCCCTTGAACTCCACCATCGTACCCACGCCCAGGTCTTTCGCCAATTGGCGGTAGGTATCGAGATTGGCGCCCTCACCAAGCAGGAGGAGTGAAATTCCCCTTTGCGGCAATCCGGAATTGGAATAGGCTTCGATGAGTCGGTCAAATTGCTTGATGCCGTCGTTCATGCGGCCTACGGCAAGGATATAATCTGCCGTAGGTGCAAAAGCTGCCGCTTCCCTTGAAATCTGCGCAATGTCGAACAGATTGTGGATCGTGAGAACGTCCGATGCGCGTTTCTCAAGAAGTATCTTTTCCCTGATGGCTTGCGAGACCGTTACCACCTTGTTACCGGAATACAAGGCGCGCGACAGCACGACGCTTTTTGGAAAGTAAAAATCCAGCACGGCCGAATGCACGGTGTAATGCACATTGTCCGGATAGGCGAACGTCCTGATTATCCATTCCTGAAAGAATGTGGGCCGCATCCTGAAATCAACGACGGCATCAAAACGGTTCTTGCGAAAAAGCCGGCGCAGGGCTGCCAATCGGCGGAATTTTCTAATCACCGGGTTTGCATTTGGGGAAATCTTGGCCAGGTTGACCAATTCGCCTGCAAAATCATAGTTGATCCTGTCCACGAAAATGATGTTGCAAACCGAAATCCCCACGCTGTCAAGATACCTGGACAGGGTTGCGTGGACCTTTTCGGCACCGCCGCCGCCAAGCGAATCCCCCACGAGGGCAATTCTGGCAAGCGGCTTTTGGTTTGTCATCGGGCTTTGGCTATTTTAGCCAAATATAGCGGTTTCATGAGAATTCTCTTTATTGGCGAATACAGCAGGCTGCACACCACCCTCAAGGAAGGCCTGGCCAAATTGGGGCACGAGGCGGTGATCGTGGGCAACGGGGACGGATTCAAGGGATTCGATATGGACTACAATATCGACGCAACCTTCATGAAGAAAGGCTTGCCAAATTTGTTACGACAGGTGTTTTTCAGGATTTTCAAGTACGACTTGGCGCGACTGGAACATGGCATGCGATTTTATCAGTTGCTGCCCCGGCTCAAGGGATTCGATATCGTCCAACTCGTCAGTGACACGCCGATCCTTGCACCCCTCTGGATGGAATCGGCCCTGCTCGAGAAGCTTTCCTGCCAGAACGGGCGGATGTTCTTGCTCTCATCAGGTACCGACACCCCATTCATGGAAGCGGTTACCGCGGGGAAATACAGGTATTCGCTGTATGACGCCTATTTGCAGGACGCATCGCGCATTGAAGAGTACCGGCATGTCGTGCGCCACCTGAAGCGGCGATACAAAAGGCATTACGCCAGGATACTGGAACTCGTGCATGGGGTCATTGCCACCGACCTCGATTACCACATCGCACTTGAAGGAAGGGAAAAATATCTCGGAATGATCCCCAATCCGGTCAATGTGGACGCAATCCCCTTTACCGAACCTGATCTGAGTGGAAAGATCGTTATTTTCCACGGCATCAACCGCTGGAACTACCACAAGAAAGGAAATGCCTATTTTGAAAGAGCGCTGGAAATGGTTCGGTCAAAATACGGCGATAAGATCGAGATCGTCCAGACCGATACGCTTCCCTATATTGAATACGTGAACATGATGTCACGGGCCCACATCGTCCTGGACCAGGTCAATGCCTATGACCAGGGATACAATGCACTTGAGGCCATGGCGCGTGGCAAGGTTGTCTTTACCGGCGCCGAAAGCGAATTTCAAAAGTACTACGACCTGGCCGAAACCGTCGCGGTGAATGCCCTTCCGGATCCCGGTTCGATTGCACGGGCTCTGTCTGAATTGATTGAAGAACCTTCAAAAGTCGCGGCAATCGGTCATCGTGCGAGAAGATTTGTGGAAGATCGGCACGACTACGTAAAATCGGCCAAAAAATATCTGGCGATCTGGAATCGTTAAACCCTGAGCCACTGCTCCATCGCCTCCTCTTCGCCTTCCCAATCGCGCGAAATATTGTTCTTGAGCAGTTTTGCGGGAATCCCGCCAATCAGGATATTGGTGCCAAGATGCCGATAATCCTTGTTGCACATGCTGTTTGACGCTACTGTGCACCGATCAGGCGTCGCGCTACCGGGCATTATGGTGACGCGGTGGCCCAGATAATTGTAGGAACCGAGGAAAACGGGGCTGGTCATGGGCAGTTTTGTGTTGGTCGCCGTATCCACCATCTGGTGAAAATGCGAATCGAGCACTTGCGATTCATAGCCGATCCGCACGTATTGCCCAAACTGGATCAGTTCATGGCAGATCAGTTTTCCCGAATTGCCCATTCCCGCCATGTCTCCCAATCGGCATACGGCACCGGGCCCCACAAAAATCGTATAATCCTTGCCGAATTGTGCTTTGCCGTTGAATTGAAGGCTGCCGTCCAAATGCAAAAGCGCTGTTCCTTTTGAACGTGAAAGCAATTCATAGGTTTGCCCAAATCCTACCATCCCGGCACTGAGAGGTCCTGAAATGGAAATCGAGCCTTTAAGGCTCGCAAACTTCACCGAGCCGTAAAAATAGACCGGAAGTTTTAGGGCCACCTCAAAGGGAAACATCCTGAAATTGAAATACAGGGTCTTGACCCAGTTCACATCGACGTAAAACTTCAATCGCGCCAACCAATGCCGCGGCCTGATCAATTTACTGCTCATCGTTTTTTACGTTTTTTCCATTGGCCGGCAAATTCGGTCTTCTCGCGGAGCAACCGGTATGAGTAATACAGGCTGGACGCGGCAAGTAGCACAAATCCCAGTTCCCGGATCACGTCTGCAGTAAAAATAAGCAAAAATGCGAGGGCACAAAACGCGGCGCAGATGGCAAGGGAAACCAACAACCCGGACGTGGGGTAGATATTGTATCGCTTCCTTGCAATAAGCGCCAGGATCACCATATGAAGGAAATAATGCAACGCAAAAGCGGCGCCCAGGCCAGCCAGCCCGTAAAGATTGTAACCCACAATATGGAGCGCAAGGAAAAGTGCATTGAAAAAGAATGCGGTCTTGATGAACATCGGCGAATCTCCGCGTGCCAGCATGACGTACCCGATGGACCACGACACGGCCCGGAACAGCATTCCCGCGACGCCAAACAAGACCATGGGCACAATGGCAGTAAAATTTTCGGCAAAGAGGATCCTGATGATCGGACGGCACAGCGCCACAAAGACGATGATCACGGGCGTAATGACCAGCACCGCCACCGTCGCCTGCCTTGAAACCGACAGCCTGATCTCCGTGAAATCGTCGCCCAGGGCGCTGAGCCGCGGGAGGTAATCGGTTCCCATTGACGAGAAGATCATCCCCATATAGGTATTGAGCAAAAGAAAACCGGCACTGTAATAACCGGCCTGTTCAAGTCCGCCGGAACGGCTGATGTAAAGGTGAATGATATAGGATACGGCAGACGAGACGAGCGCACTCAAACTCATCATGATGCCCAGGACGAGCATGGCCTTCCCATCCCGAAAGACTTGCCGCACCGGGATGCGCACCCGGTCTATCCTGACTTTTGACGCGAAAAACCACGAGAACAACAGTGCCGATGCCGACGAGATCACGATCGCGGGTACGATGGCGTCGATGCCGTAGAGATAGTACAGCGGAAGCGAAATCAAGAGGCCGGTCAAATTTCCGGCGAGGGATGCGCGCGCCAGCAGCCTGACCTTTTGGAGGCCCTGCAACACCGCAAGTTGCCCGTTTGACAACTGTCTGAACAGCAGCGTCACCGAAATCCAAAGAAAGGAGGTGGTGTGTTGCGTATGGCCGAAAGTCAGTTTGCTGAGCAATGGTGAAAGCGCCGCTACCGACAACGCTCCGGCGAGCCCCGTGATCCATACGATCTTTCGCAGTACCGATACGGTTTTGGGTAGCGCACCCCCTTCGCGGGAATTGACCTGGGCAATCTGGCGCACCGCGCTGGTCTCGAGGCCGAGGCTCGTCGCGTTGCTGATCACGCTGATGGCCGTATTGAGTAGCCCGGCGATTCCCATCCCGGCCGGGCCGATCAGCAGTGCGATCGCCTTGGACCTGATGAGCGAAACGAGCATGCTGAACACCTGGACCCCGCCAAAAACGGTAGTCGAGCGCAGGATCTGGCGGTATCTTGCCGATTCGATCATCTAAAATTGTTTACGGCTTCGATGACCACTGAAACTTCATCCGGGGTGAGTGCCGGGCTGATGGGCAGGCTCAGCACCTGGTCGTGGATGCGCTCGGTAATGGGAAAGTTGAGCGCACGGAATTGCGGCAGGGCGTTTTGCCTGTGGGGCGGCACGGGGTAATGGATCAGGGTCTCGACATTGCGCACCTTGAGATGTTCCTGGAGCGCATCGCGGCGGTCGCAACGCACCACAAAAAGGTGATAAACATGTGCATCGTCTGCATCGTCGGGAAGCATGACCAGCGGATTGGAGATTTCCTTGCGGTAACGTGTTGCGATCTCTCTGCGGAGGGCGTTCTCACGATCGAGTTCGGAAAGGCGGATTTGCAGGAAGGCGGCCTGCAATTCATCCAATCGGCTGTTGAACCCGGGGATTTCATTGAAATATTTTTGTTCCGACCCGTAATTCCGCAACATCCGGACCGTGCGGGCCAGTTCGCCGTTGTTTGTGGTGACCGCCCCTGCGTCGCCCAGCGCCCCCAAATTCTTGCCCGGATAGAACGAGAATCCGGCCGCGTCGCCCAAGCTGCCTGCCTTTCCGGATTTTAGCCGCGCCCCGTGCGCCTGCGCCGCATCTTCAATCAACAGCAAATCGTGTTTCTTTGCCAGTGCCGACAGGTTTTCCATGTCCGTCAGACGACCGTAGAGATGCACGGCCAGGATGGCACGCGTACGCGGCGAAATGGCTTTTTCCACCTCCGAAGGCGAAAGGTTAAAACTTCTTTCGTCAGGTTCGCAGAGGATTGGTTCAAGTCCGGCCTGGATGATGGCCAAAATCGATGCGATGTAGGTATTTGCGGGCACGATGACCCCATCGCCCGGCTTCAGCCTGCCCAGATGGACATACGCCCGCAGGATCAGGACAAGCGCGTCCAGACCGTTGCCCGTGCCGATGCAATGGCCCGTACCGCAATACTGGGCGAATGCGCGCTCAAAGGCCTCGCACTCGCGGCCCATGATAAACCAGCCGCGGTCCAGGATTTCGGTGAGCGATTCGCGATACCGGACGGCGAACGGCGCATTGATCTTTTGCAGGTCAAGGAATTTTATCATACAAATCGATCGAGTAAGAGATGATGGTTTGCGGTAGGCACCGCATAACGGTCCTGCGCGATGCTCCTGCCTCCAAATTGCTCTTTCCAGAAAACCAGGTTTTCCTTAAGCTTATTTCCCGGGACCGTAGAAGTCCCAAAATCAAAATATCGTTTTTGGGCAAACACCTCGTCGAGCAGGTGCGCATAAAGGAAATCGACGGCGCCCGTGCGGCTGCGGTCTTCCAGTGCCGATACGTACTGCGGATGCGCCACCATGTCTGTCTCAAATACCGTGGTACCGGCCACGATCCTTCCCGCTTCGTATACGTTGAACTGCCGGATCCGGCCCGGAAAGCTGTTTTTTAGATAAAGGATCTCCGGCAGCGCATGTACCGGTTGGGTTTGATAGCGGCGTTGCAGGTTTGGGGTGAGGATGGTATCCCAAAACTCCGAAAGATCGTCGGTTTCCCTGATTTCGAGACTGTGTTTGTAGCCTCTTGAAATGGCCTGGCGCCGGGATTTCGGGACCGCGATCCGCGCGCCGTTGTCCACCACCAGCAGGGATTCCCGCTCCAGCAGCGTCGCATCGGCCAGGAACAGCGCATGCAGCAATTCATCCGAGGGCATCTTGTGGTAGATCGAAGGCACGGGCCTGATCTCCAGCGTCGGCACACCGTTTTCATCCAAAAGCTGCAATGCAGCCGAAAATGCCGCAAAAACTTCGGCCAATCTCAAATCTGAATAAAAAAATCCGCCATAGGTCAAGCCACCATGCGAGCGGACAAGCTGCCTTTCACGGTGCGCAGGCAACCCTGCCACCATTTTCCCGTCTTTATGAACCACCACCGATGCATCCTCAAACCGGTCTTGGTGATATTCCATAAACCGGCGGTCAAAGAGGAACGTGGCATTGCGGGACGCGGCGACGAGGGCATTCCATTCGTCGTGGTCGGAAGGTTGGTAAAATGTGGCGCGATATGTTCCTTTTCGTTGCAAACCGCCCGAAAATTAAGGATTAATTTACAAACCCGCACATGCGCCGCAAATTAACCGCATTGCAAATTATTGCTATCTTTAAACGCCTGTTTGCCTGAGATGAAGAAATTTTGCGCCGTCCTGATGTTGTTTATTTGCCGCCTCGCCGCGGCACAGGACGTCGCGCTCTACCAACAGTTCAGCGGTCGTTATGACTTCACGTTCATCGGCAATACAATGAACCCCATTGAGAACGGGACGCTTTTCGCTCCGTGCGTTGCCAATACGAGCTCTTCGGCCGCATTGTCCCTGGATGTGTCCAATGTGGTGGAAAAAGCCTATCTCTACTGGGCCGGCTCGGGCGAAGGAGATTTCAGCGTAAAGCTCAACGGTACCGATATCGAACCGTCGAGAACCTTCAGCCTCAACCAGGTGACCCCCACCACGACACTCCCATTTTTCAGCGCATTCGCCGACATCACCGATTTTATCCTGGCAAACGGGAACATGACCTATACGCTGTCGGAACTCGACATCAACCCCGTGATCGAACAGTTTTGCCCCAACCGCACCAATTTTGCCGGCTGGGCCATTTTGATCGTTTACAAAAACGATGCGTTGCCCATCAATCAGCTCAATGTTTACGACGGGTTGCAATACGTCTCGCAGTTCCAGAACAACCTGAGCATCAGCCTGCCGGCGCTCAATGTGATCGACAATGAGGGCGCCCGCATCGGTTTTATCGCCTGGGAAGGCGACAGCAACATCAGCGTTGATGAATTCCTTAAGATCAATGGCAACAATATTTCAAATCCACCGCTCAATCCGGAGGACAACGCTTTCAACGGCACCAACAGCATCACGGGTTCCAATCAACTCTTCAATATGGACCTGGACATCTACAACATTCAGAACAACATTGCCATCGGCGATACATCGGCGCTAATCGAACTGACTTCCGGGCAGGATTTCGTGATGATCAATACGGTGGTGACCAAGCTCAACAGCCAGTTGCCCGATGCGACTGTCACGGTGGACGAGGTCCTGCTGGAATGCGGTTCAAGGGTGGTCACGTGCCTGTACTCGGTGCACAACCTGGAGGCCACCGACTTCCTTCCCGCTGGCACGCCCCTGGCGATCTATGCAGACGGTGTATTGGTGGCGCAAACGCAGACCGTGGCAGACCTGCCCATCGGCGGCAGTTTCCAGGACCAGGTGACGTTCACGCTGCCCGTTGAAATTCCCGATACCTTCACCCTGTTGTTCGTGATTGACGATGACGGCACCCAGCACGGCCATGTCACCGAGCTCAACGAGGCCAACAATACATTTGAAATAGCCGTATCGCTTTTGATTCCGCCCGTGGTCAATCCGCTCGAACCGATCCTGACCTGCAACCTGGGGCTTGGCAGCGGCATTTTTGATCTGTCGCCGATCCTGTCGCTCGCGCCGGCCGATCCGGGCAATACGGTCACGGTGCATCCCACCGAGCAGGACGCGCTTGACGGATCGAGCGAGATTCTCGACCTCGCGAACTACCCGGTCAACTCGGCGCCCGCCACCGTGTATGTAAGGGTTGACAACGGCGAATGCTTCTCGATCGCACCGGTAGAACTTTTGGTGCGCAATTGCCCGCCCATTGTCTATAATTATGTTTCGGTGAATGGAGACGGGGTGAACGATTCGTTTTTTATTGACGGGCTCCGCGACATATTCCTCAATTTCAGGCTGCAGGTCTTTAACCGATGGGGCATCCTGCTCTGGCAGGGCAACAACAATACGCCGAATTGGCAGGGTCAATCACAACATTCGGCAACCATTGGAAGTGGAATTGTCCCCGACGGAACGTATTTTTACGTCCTGGATCTCAACGATCCCGGTTACCCGGAACCGCTCACCGGTTTCCTGTACCTCAACCATTAAGCAAAAGCAAGTTGAAGCATATCGAAAGCCTCCAGAACCCGCTGGTCAAGCAATGGGCGCAGTTGCTGGAAAAACCGCGTTCCCGGCGCGCCTCCGGCGAATTTATCATTGAGGGCGAGCGCGAGATTTCGCTGGCCATTGCCGGCGGATACCGGGTTCGAACGCTGATTTTTGATCCGTCGGTGGGCGATGTGGCGCGCATATCGCAGATGGCTCCCAGCGCCGATACGGTATCGGTGGGGCGTGATGTATATCGAAAGTTGGCCTATCGCGAATCCACCGAAGGCGTCATGGCCGTCGCCCAGTCCAGACCGCACGGACTCGAAAACCTTGAGCTGCCACCCAATCCGCTGATACTGGTGGCCGAGGCACCGGAAAAACCGGGTAATATCGGGGCTCTCCTGCGCACGGCCGATGCTGCAGGCGTCGATGGCGTGATCATCGCCGACATTTCAGGGGATCTATACAACCCAAATGTGATCCGCTCCAGCGTGGGCTGCGTTTTCACGACCCGGATCGCGGTGGCAACTTCCCATGAGGCCATCGCCTTCCTCAAACAGCGGCACATTGCCATTTTCGCGGCCGCACTGCAAAATGCGGTGCCTTATCTCAACGCCAATTTTACCGGCAGTTGCGCGATTGCCGTCGGGACCGAGGCGACGGGGCTATCCCATGCCTGGCGGGAGGCGGCCCGGCAGACCGTGATCATTCCAATGGCGGGCGTCATCGATTCGATGAATGTTTCGGTGGCGGCGGCGGTATTGATTTTTGAGGCGAGGAGGCAACGGTCAATTAATGAATAATTATTGGAGGTCTTTCCGATAGCGATTCTTGTACGGAATTGGAGCCGAGCGTTGTTTATACCTTGTTGGCGGTCAAAAAAAGACCTCAAAGGTTTTCAAAACCTTTGA
>SXGU01553868.1_pt1 | contig 11268 bp, 11 predicted proteins | sample 3174531 | NCBI WGS metagenome assembly SXGU01 (sample SAMN11356863, study PRJNA531348) | freshwater metagenome | isolation source: freshwater sample F1-140 | place: China: Fuxian Lake, Yuxi | collected 2017-12-25
GCTGTCGCGCGGTGTCTCCCCGCCCTCGCGGGGATGACAACAGGAGGACGCGGCGCGAGACCTCATCCCGCCAGGTCGGCGATCATCAGCTTCGCCGTCGCCTTTGCCGACCCGACCACGCCCGGTACCCCGGCGCCCGGATGCGTCCCCGCGCCGGTGAAGAACAGGTTCGAAATCGCATCGTCGCGGTGGTGGACGCGGAAATAGGCGCTCTGCGTCAGCACCGGCTCGAGGCTGAAGGCGCTGCCGAGGTGCGCGTTGAGGTCGTGCTGGAAATCGGGCGGCGCGTAGCTGAACTTGGTGACGATGCGGTCGTGGATGTCGGGGATCAGGCGGCGCCCGACCTCGTCGAGGATGCGCTTCTCCATGATCGGCTTCACCGTCTCCCAGTCGCCCGGGAACTTGCCCATGTGCGGCACGGGCGCCAGCGCGTAGAAGGTCGAGCAGCCCTCCGGCGCCATCGACGGATCGGTGACGGTCGGATGGTGCAGGTAGAGCGAGAAATCCTCGCTGAGCACGCCGTGGTCGTAGATGTCGTCGAGCAGCCCCTTATAGCGCGGGCCGAACAGGATCATGTGGTGCGGGATGCCCGGCCAGGTCCCCTTGATCCCGAAATGCACCACGAACAGCGACGGCGAGTAGCGCTTGCGCTCCAGCCGCGCGGCGGTGCGCCGGGCACTGCGCGAGTCCGCCAGCAGCTGCTTGTAGACGTGCATGATGTCGGCGTTGGCGGCGACCATGTCGACCTCGCCGCGCCAACCGCTCTCGGTGATCACCGCCGTGGCACGGTCGCCCAGCGTCTCGATCTGCACCACCGGATCGCCGAGCCGCAGCGTGCCGCCGATCCGCTCGAACAGCGCGACCATGCCCGCCACGAGGCGGTTGGTGCCGCCTTTCGCGAACCACACCCCGCCGTCACGCTCCAGCTTGTGGATCAGCGCGTAGATCGCGCTGGTCGTCATCGGGTTGCCGCCGACGAGGAGGGTGTGGAAGCTCAGCGCCTCGCGCAGCTTCTCGCTTTGCACGAAGCTCGACACGATCGAGTAAACCGAGCGCCACGCCTGGTATTTGGCGAGCGCGGGGGCGGCCTTCACCATGCTGGCGAAGTCGAGGAAGGCGACGTGGCCGAGCTTCTCGTAGCCCTCGCGATAGACGCCGGCGGAATAGTCGAGAAACTTCGCGTAGCCGGCGACGTCGGCCGGGTTCAGCTTGGCAATCTCGTCCTTCAGGATGCGATCGTCGTTGGTGTAGTCGAAGGTCGTGCCGTCGGGCCAGTGGAGGCGGTAGAAGGGCTGTACCGGTTCCAGCGTGACGTCGTCCGCCATCGTCTGGCCGGCGGCGTCCCACAATTCCTGCAGGCAGGCGGGGTCGGTGATGACGGTGGGGCCGGCGTCGAAGACGAAGCCGTCACGCTCCCAGAAATAGGCGCGGCCGCCGGGCTTGTCGCGCGCCTCGACGATGGTGGTCGCGACGCCCGCGGCCTGGAGCCGGATCGCGAGCGCGAGGCCACCGAAGCCGGCGCCGATGACGACGGCGCGGCTCACTTGACGCCCCTCAGCGCGCGGATCGCACGGCGGATCGGCACCGGGGGTTTGCCGGCGAGGACGCGCAACTTGTCCGCCGGGGTCGAGCGCGCGGCGTAGAAACGCGCGATCAGGCCGGAGCGAAGGGTGTAGAACCGTTCCAGCACCTTGTAGCGCTGGTCGGGACCGGCGGCCTTGAACAGCATCGCGTCGAGCATCCGGTAGAAGCGGCGGTCGGCCCAGGCCGATGCCGCGTGATCGTGGGTGAGGTCGTGCAACGCCGCGCCCGAGAGATCGGATGCGTCGGCGATGCGGATCGCGAGCCGGACCGCGTCGGGCAGCGAATAGCCGGTGGTGGGATGGAACAGCCCGGCGCGCACGCCAGCCTTGGCGACCTTCGCGCCGGAGGAGCGCCAATAGGCCTCGAAATCGCCGTTCCACACGACGGGCAGGGCGCCGCGCTCCTCGCGCAGGTCGTTGGCGCCGGCGGCGGCGATGGTCCAGCCCATCGCCTGGGCATAGACCTCGATCCGGCGCGACAGCGCGGCGGCGTTGAGCGTCGGGCCGTCGCTGTAATAGGTGTCCTCGACGAAGACGCGGGTCGGCGAGAGCGGGAGCGAATAGACGAAGCGGTAGCCGTCGTGCTGCGCGACGGTCGCGTCCATGACGATGGGGCGGTCGAGGCCGTGCCCGCCCTCGATCTCCAGCTCGCGGCCGACGAACTTCTGCCAGCCGACCTGGAGCGTCGAGACGTCGCCGGCACCGCGCGCGTCGATCACGCCGCCGGCCTCGATCTTCTCCCCGTCGGCGAGCGCGACCGTGGTCGGGGTGACCGAGAGGACGCGCGCGCCGGTGACGATCTCGTGCGGGGCGAGGGTCGCGCGGACGATCTCGTCCAGCCGTTCGGACGTGACCGAGTAATAGGGCTGCCGGATCGTGCGGGTGACCGCGGGGAAGCGGATGTCGTAGCCCGGCCAGGCGTGGACGACGAGCTTCTCCAGGAGCCAGCGATGCTCGCGCGCGACGTCGGCGTCGAAGAAGGACCAGAGGTGGTTGCCGCCGAGCGTGTCGCCGCCGTCGATCAGGCGGAGCGAGAGCTCGGGACGGCGCCGCCGCAGCGCGAGCGCGATCAGCGACCCCGCCAGGCCGCCGCCGACGATGGCGAGGTCGGGAGGAGGAGAGGCGGACATCGCTCCCGGCTAGACGATCGGGGGGCGGGGCGGAAGGTGGTAGGCACGAAGGAAGAAGAAAGAAGGCTGGTTCACGCGAAGGCGCGAAGCCACGAAGCAGGAAGAAGGAAGGGGTTCGCGCGGAGACGCGGAGGAGACGGGAGACCTCCCAATCGCGCAAAGACCCCCCTCCCTTCCAGGGAGGGGAGAGAGCCATCTTCTTCTCTCCGCGCCTCCGCGCCTCCGCGTGAACAATACTCCTTCCTTTCGTGCCTCCCCGCGAGCTATTCTTCTTCCCCGCCCTGCCCCCGATCCGCTACAGCGCCGCCATGTCCGTCGGGATCGCCATCCTCCTGTCCGCGCTCGCGATGACCGCGATCGTCGGCGTGCGCTACCTGCTGGCGAGCGGCGGGTTCGCGCTGGCGACGCGGGTGCGGCATCCGGGGCTGTATGCCGGGCTCGACCCGCAGATCCGGCGCGAGATCGCGTGGAGCCTCGCCTCCGCCGCGATCTACGGCGTGCCCGCCGGCGTGGTCGCTTGGGGATGGAAGGAGCGCGGCTGGACGCGGATCTATGCCGACGTCCACGCCTTCCCCTTGTGGTACCTGCCCGTATCGGTGCTGCTCTACCTCGTGGCGCACGACACCTGGTTCTACTGGACGCATCGCTGGATGCACCGGCCGGGGCCGTTCAGGCTCGCCCATGCCGTCCACCACGCCAGCCGGCCGCCGACGGCCTGGGCGGCGATGGCGTTCCATCCGATCGAGGCGCTGACCGGGGCTGTGGCCATTCCGCTACTGGTGTTCCTGATTCCGATCCACGTCGCCGCGCTCGGGCTGGTGCTGGCGATCATGACGGTTATGGGAGTGACGAACCACATGGGATGGGAGGTTTTCCCCCGGTTCATGTGGGGCGGCGCAATGGGGGGATGGCTCATCACCGCGAGCCACCATCAGCGCCACCACGAGCGGTACGGGTGCAATTATGGGCTCTATTTCCGGTTCTGGGACCGGCTGTGCGGGACCGACGCGGGTCTCGGCGACTTCGGCAAGGATCATCGCCGCGCTAGGGCTCGCGGCGGCGTCGGGCAGCCTCGTCGGGGCGGCGCCGAGCGCTGACCTCAACGTCGCGCTCGACGGGATGCGCTCGGCCAAGGGGCTGGTGCGCGTCTGCCTCACCAACGACCCGGACAATTTCCCGAGCTGCGTCGACGACAAGGACGCGATCACCCGCTCGGTCCCGGCCGCGACGCGCTCCTTGCGCTTCGCCTCGCTGTCGCCGGGCGGCTATGCCGTCGCGGTGATCCACGACGAGAACGGCAACGCCAGGCTCGACACCTTCGCCGGCATCCCCAAGGAAGGCTTCGGCTTCTCGCGCAACCCGCCGATCCGCTTCGGCGCGCCGCGCTTCGCCGCGGCCCGGTTCACCATGGATGGTGGTGCCGAAACGCAACAGATCCGAATGCGTTACATCCTCTAAGGACCCTAATCCCGATCAATCGGTTACGCGCGCACAACAAAAGGGGATTCCCGTCGTGCGCGCCATCTTCCTCCTCGCCGCCCTGCTCGGCGCCGCCGTCCCGTTCGCGCCCGCCGCGGGCCAGACCAATCCGATCCCGGCCGAGCCCAACCCGACGCCCGACCCCGCGCTGGTCGGCGACACCGTCACCGTCGGCGTCGCGGCGGCGTGGCTGCCCGATTACGAGGGGTCGGACGACTATCGCCTCGTCCCCGGCCCGGCGGCGATCGGATCGTTCCGCAACTTCTCGTTCCAGGTGCTTGGCAACCGCGCCTCGATCGACCTGATCCCCAACCCCTCCGGCCCGAGCTGGGACGTGCAGGCGGGGCCGGTCGGCGTCGTCAACTTCAACCGCACCAGCCGCCGCCAGATCGACGACCCCCGGGTCAAGGCGCTGCCCGAGCGCGGCACCTCGATCGAACTCGGCGGCTATGTCGGCCTCGGCAAGACCGGGGTCGTCACCAGCCCTTACGACAAATTGTCGGTCTCGCTGAGCTACCGCCACGACGTGTCGGGGGTGCACCGCAGCGGCATCTGGACGCCGTCGGTCAACTATTTCACCCCGCTGAGCCTCAAGGCCGCGGTGGGGCTGTTCGCCTCGGCGGAGCGGGTCGAGCGCGGGTTCGGACGCACCTATTTCGACGTCGACGCCGCCGACAGCGTGGCGAGCGGCCTCCCCGTCTTCCGCACCCGCGGCGGGTGGAAGCATTGGACCGTCGGCGCGGCGGGAACCTATGCGCTGACCGGCGACCTGCTGAAGGGATGGAAGCTGGTCGCGGGGGGCACGTACAAGAAGATGCTCAACGACTATGGCGACAGCCCGCTGGTGAGCGTCGCGGGGTCGCGGTCGCAATGGCTGGGCGCGGTCGGGGTAGCGTATACGTTCTAAGGGCGTGCCCTCGTCCTCGCGGAGGCGGGGAGCCGGCTCTGGCGGTCTGCGTCGGACGCGACGGGTGTTCGTGGCGGGTTGTGGCGTTGAGCTTCTTCGGTTTGGCTGGTTGGTGGGCTTGGGAGATGGGCCATGATCGGGTTGAACGTGCCCCGCACGTTCAAGGATCGTCCGGGGGACGATCCGACCCGATCATCCTTCGCGGGGGCGACGGGGTTTGGGGTGAGGGCGACCCTTCCAGCCACGCCTCGGGGCGGCTAGGGCTCGCGGGATGAAGCGTCTTGCCGTCTATTGCGGGTCCGCCACGCCCGCCGACCCGCGTTACCTCGACCTCGCGCGCGAGGTCGGCGCGACCCTTGCCGAGCGCGGGATCGGGGTCGTGTACGGCGGCGGGCGGCTGGGGCTGATGGGGGCGATCGCGGACAGCGCGCTGGCGGCCGGGGGCGAGGTGATCGGGGTGATCCCGCAGGCGCTCGTCGATGCCGAGGTGGCGCATCGCGGGCTCACCGAGCTTCACGTCGTGCCGGGCATGCACGAGCGCAAGAAGGCGTTCACCGACCTCGCCGACGGCTTCGTGACGATCCCCGGCGGCACCGGCACGATGGACGAATTGTGGGAGGCGCTGAGCTGGGCGCAGCTCGGCTATCACGCCGATCCGGTGGGGCTGCTCAACGCCTTCGGCTATTACGACGACCTCGTCGCCTTCTGGCACAAGATGGCGGCGGTCGGCTTCCTGCGGGCGCAGCATCGCGAACTGCTGATCGTCGGCGACACGCTGGAGACGCTCCTCGATCGCATGGGCGCGCACGTGCCGACGCAGCCGATCGTGCGGATGGCGGCGTCGGACCTGTGAGGGACCGCGCCGCGCTGGTCGCCGCGGCGCGCGAGTCGATCGCGAAGGGATCGAAGAGCTTCGCCGCGGCCTCGACGCTGTTCGACCGCGAGACGCGCGAGCGCGCGTGGCTGCTCTACGCCTGGTGCCGGGCGTGCGACGACATAGTCGACGGGCAGGACCACGGGCACGGGATGACGCGGGTGGCCGATCCGCTGGCGCGAGTCGCGGAGGCACGGGCGCTGACGCGCGCGGCGCTGGCGGGGCAGACGACGGGGCATCCCGCGTTCGACGCCTTCGGGCTGGTGGCGGCGGAGACGCGGCTGCCGGTGCGGTTCGCGGAGGACCTGATCCAGGGCTTCCAGCTCGACGCCGAGGAATGGCAGCCGCGCAGCGAGGCCGACCTCTACCGCTATTGCTACCATGTCGCCGGCGCGGTCGGGTGCATGATGGCGGTGGTGATGGGGGTCGACCCGGCGGACGAGGACACGCTCGACCGCGCGTGCGACCTGGGGCTGGCGTTCCAGCTCGCCAACATCGCGCGCGACATCGAGGAGGATGACCGCGTCGGGCGCTGCTACCTGCCGCAGGAATGGCTTGCCGAGATGGACGTGCCGCCGGGGCAGCACATGAAGCCGCCCTATCGCGACCGGCTGGTGGTGCTGGCGCGGCGGCTCGCGACGCGCGCGGCGGCGCACGAGGCGAGCGCGCGGGTGGGGGCGAAGCGGCTGCCGGCGCGATCGGCCTGGGCGGTGCTGGCGGCGGCGGGGATCTACGGCGGGATCGCGCGCGAGGTGGCGCGGCGCGGGGCGGCGGCGTGGGACCATCGCGTGACGACCTCGAAGGCGGCGAAGCTCGGCTGGATCGCGCGCGCGGGGGTGCAGGCGGCGCGGCGGGGGGCGATCGCGGAGGCACCGCGGGATGCGGTGTTGTGGACGCGGGAGCGGGGGTGAGCGTCGGGCCTGTTTGGGCGCGGGGCGGTGGCGGCTGGACACATGGTGCTTGGGCGCGGGAGCGCGGGGGCGTGCCATTCGACAGCCATGGGCCCCTGCCTGCGCAGGGGCGACGGACTCAAACACTCCCCTCCCTTCCAGGGAGGGGAGATTCGCTCAGCGCACGCTGGCGAGCACCACCGCGGGAGCCGCGGGCGGCGTCGTGGCGACGGCACCGGCGATCGTCACGCCGGGGACCTGGCCGGCGACGATCGCCTGCAGCGCCTCGGGGGTGAGGGTGATCGTGACGGGTTGCGGCGCGGCGCCGGCCGCGGGCGCGCTCGCGGCGACGAGGACGGGTGCGGGCGCGGCGGGAGCCGGGGCGTTCTCGGCGGCGACGACGACCGGTGCGGCGGCGGCGAGGACCGGCGCGGGGACGCTGGTTGCGGCGGCGAGCTGGGTCGGGGCGGCGTGGCGGTCTTGCCATTGCGCGAGCGCGGTGCGGTACGAATCCCAGGCCGCGAAGAAGGCCGTGAACGGCGCCTCGAGCCGCGGCAGCGCGGCGGCGGCGTAGGCGGCGAAGGCGCCGGGCTCGACCGTCGCAGCCTCGGCGAGGACCGACTTGGCGGCGGCGCAGAAGGCGTCGTGGCCGGTCGGCTGGGCGAAGAAATTGTACAGCCGCGTCATCGCATCGTCGTTGCGCGCCTGGGCCGCGGCGCCGTAGCGGACGCGATAGACCGCGGCGACCGCGGTCTGCGCGCCGGCGAGCTGGTCGCGCGCGCCGGCGAGAAGGCCGTTGTAGGCGGCGACGGTGGCGGCCTCGTCGCGGTCGCGGCAGCCGAGCGCGGCGACGTTGAGCGCGACGCGCAGATGCCACACCGCTTCGTCCGCGGTGAGGTCGCGATTGGGGGTGAGATAGCGCCCGGCCGCGTCGCGCGCCGGGGTGGCGAAGCTCGCCGCGACGATGGCTGGCGGGCGCGGCATCTCGTCCTGGGCCTCGGGCGCGGGATCGGGGAGCGGGCGGTCCGCGAACTGCGCCGCGGCGGGAGTCGCCGCCAGCGCCAGAGGAACGAGGAACAACGCGAACCGGACCATGTGACACCCCCTGGCATCGAGCCGGCTCCGCTATGCGCGCCTCGCGCTCACCGCGGCGTTGCGGGGGATGGTTAAGGGCGGATGGGGGTGACGTTTCCGGGGGCGCGGCGGGAGCCGTGCGTGGCCCTGGATGCCGGGACGAGCCCGGCAGGACGGTGGATTGAAGGGCATCGTACTCCGGCGCAGGCCGGAGCGTTGGCCGCCGCTGCTTCCCGGTTGCCAAGGCTCCGGTCTTCGCCGGAGCACGGGTGGCGCGAGATCGATCGATCAGACTCGCGGGCTATCGGCGGCGCGGTGGATACCGGAGCGAAGCGGTTCTGAGCCCGTCGCATATTCGCGCGTCCTCCGCCTTCTCCGTCATGCCGGGCTCGTCCCGGCATTGAGGGTTCCGCGGACGTCACGCCCCGAGGTTCGCGGCACGGTGGACCCCGGCGCGGGGCCGGGGTGACGATCTGGCTGCTACGCCGCGCGGCGGGTCAGGGCGGTGGCGGCTTCGTCCATCAGGGTGGCGAGGATCGTCGCGATCGGCTCCTCCTTGGTCACCATGCCGACCGACTGGCCGGCCATGACGCTGCCGTGCTCGACGTCGCCGTCGATCACCGCGCGGCGGAGCGCGCCGGCCCAGTAATGCTCGATCTGGAGCTGCGCCTCGGCCATCGCGACCCGCGATTCGTCGAGCGCCTGGGCGACCTCGCGCTGCTTGGCGGCGAAGAGCTCCGACGCGGAATTCTTGAGCGCGCGCACCGGGATGACGGGGAGGCGCGGGTCGATCTGGACGCTTGCCACCGCGTCGCGGGCGCTGGCGCGAATGAACGCCTTCTTGAAATTGGCGTGCGCGATCGATTCGGTCGCGCAGACGAAGCGCGTGCCGAGCTGCACGCCCGCGGCGCCCATCTCCAGATAGCCCGCGATCGCCTCGCCGCGGCCGATCCCGCCGGCGACGAAGACCGGCACGTCGCCGGCGATTGCGGGCAGCATCTCCTGCGCGAGGACGCTGGTCGACACCGGGCCGATGTGGCCGCCCGCCTCCATCCCCTCGATCACCAGCGCGTCGACGCCCGAGCGGATCAGCTTCTTCGCGAGCGCGAGCGTGGGGGCGAAGCAGACGACCTTGGCGCCGGACTCCTTGATCGCCTCCAGCGAGCCCTTTGGCGGGAGGCCGCCGGCGAGGACGACGTGGCCGACGCCGTGGCGCGCGCAGACCTCGATCAAGTCGGTCAGCTGCGGGTGCATGGTGATGAGGTTGACGCCGAAGGGCTTTTGCGTGCGCGCCTTCGTGGCGGCGATCTCGGCGTCGAGCAGCTCGGGGGTCATCGCGCCGCAGGCGATGACGCCGAACCCGCCCGCCTCGCTGATCGCGGCGACGAGGTGGCGCTCGCTCACCCAGGACATCGCCCCGCCGAGGACCGCGACCTCGGACCCGAGGAAGGCGGACCCGCGTTGCATGAGCGCGGAAAGGCGGGCGGCACCGGCAGTCGTTTCGGTCATGCCGACTGCCCTAAGGAGGCACGATGAGGCAGGCAACCGGGGAGCTGACGGTCGCGACGCGCGGACAGGGGCTGCACGAGGTGACGCGCGCGGTGGCGGCGTGGCTGGCGCAGGAGGGGATCGCGACCGGGCTGCTGACGGTGCTGTGCCGCCACACCAGCGCGTCGCTGACGATCAACGAGAATGCCGCCCCCGCGGTGAAGCGGGACATGGAGGCGTGGATCGCGCAGGTCGCACCGGAGAGCGACGCCTACGAGCATGACGACGAGGGGCCGGACGACATGCCCGCGCATCTGCGCGCGACGCTGACCGGGGTGTCGCTGTCGATCCCCGTCGTGGCCGGCGCGATGGCGCTCGGGACGTGGCAGGGGCTGTACCTGTTCGAACACCGCGCCGCGCCACACCGGCGGCGGTTGGCGCTGCATGTGATCGGGGAATAGGTTCGGACGAAGTGTCCGTTCGCTTCAACGAATCAACGGCGTCAGGCCGCCTCGTCCGCGTCCAGTCCGTAGGCGGTGTGCAGCACGCGGACGGCCAGCTCGGTCTCGTCCTCGTGGATGAGGACGCTGACCTTGATCTCGCTGGTCGAGATCGCCTGGATGTTGATGCCGCGCGCGCCGAGCGTCGTGAACATCGTGGAGGCGACGCCGGCGTGGCTCCTCATGCCGACGCCCACGACGCTGATCTTGGCGACGCGGGTGTCGTGGATGAGGTCGCCGAAGCCGATCGCGTCGCGGCCCTGGTTCAGCGCCTCGATCGAGCGCGCGAGGTCGGCGGCGGGGACGGTGAAGGTGACGTCGGTCGAGCCCCCGCCCTGCTCGAGCTGGCCGTGCGCGATGTTCTGGATGATCATGTCGACGTTGATGTTCGCCGCCGCCAGGGGCTCGAAGATCGCCGCCACCGCGCCGGGCTTGTCGGGCACCGCGGTCAGCGTGATCTTGGCCTCGTTCTTGTCGTGCGCGATGCCGGTGATGAGCTGGCGTTCCACGTCTTCGATCTCCTCTTCGCCGACGATCATCGTGCCGGGCAGCGTGTCCGCCATCGGGGCGTCGGCGTCGGTGAACGACGACAGCACCTGGACACGGACCTGTTCCTTCATCGCGAGGCCGACCGAGCGGGTCTGGAGCACCTTCGCGCCCACCGATGCCAGCTCCAGCATCTCCTCGTAGGTCACCTTGGCGAGCTTCCTCGCGCGCGGCACGATCGACGCGTGAGAGGGGGCGGGGGAGGGGGCGCTGGTATCGGCTGTTACGGTTGCGTGGTCCATGGCCCGACCCTATCAGGGCGGCCGTTTTCGCCCAAGCGCGAAGCCCAGGCTCTTTGGGGGGAATCGTGGCACGCATCGTGATGAAGTTCGGCGGCACGTCGATGGCCGGGATCGAACGCATCCGCAGCGTCGCCGCGCGCGTGAAGCGGGAGGCGGAGGGCGGCAACCAGGTCGCCGTCGTCGTCTCCGCGATGGCGGGCGAGACCGACCGCCTCGTCGGCTTCTGCCGCGAGGCCTCGCCGCTCTACGATCCCAAGGAATACGACGTCGTCGTCGCCGCGGGCGAGCAGGTGACCAGCGGCCTCCTGGCGATCGCGCTCCAGGCGATCGGCGTCCCGGCGCGCTCCTGGCTCGGCTGGCAATTGCCGATCCACACCGACGACGCCTTCGCCAAGGCGCGCATCGGCACCATCGACACCGCCGCGCTCGACGAGAGCCTGGCGCGCGGCGAGGTCGCGGTCATCCCGGGCTTCCAGGGGCGCAGCGCCGACGGCCGCGTGACGACGCTAGGCCGCGGCGGGTCGGACACCTCGGCGGTCGCGGTCGCCGCGGCGA
>SXGU01148454.1_pt1 | contig 11265 bp, 13 predicted proteins | sample 3174531 | NCBI WGS metagenome assembly SXGU01 (sample SAMN11356863, study PRJNA531348) | freshwater metagenome | isolation source: freshwater sample F1-140 | place: China: Fuxian Lake, Yuxi | collected 2017-12-25
CTTCTTTGACTGGTCGCTGGCCTTCTTGGCTTCGTCTGTGCTGCGCTTCTGGGCCTGTGCCTGACCGACCAGGGCCTTGGTCGTTTCGCCCAGCGCGCGCGCCACGGCCTGCTCGTTGGCTTGCAGTTGGCCGGTCGCGCGATTCTGTTCGGCGACGGCCTTGGTCAGAGCGTCAACCTGAGTCTGGATCTGCCGCAAAGGCCCAGACATCAGGTCTTGCAGCTTTGCGACTATCTGAAGGTCTTGCTCTGCCATCTACTTTTTCTCCGCTTGCGCGGCCTGTGCGCGCTCGATTTCTGCGCGCTCGTGCAGCGCGATCTCGATGAGGCGCATGATAGCCGATGGCTGGTCTCCATACCCACCCGCCGTGGGAAGGAAGCCAGCCTCAACAGCAGAAGCTAGTCGGATGACCTCGAACGCTGGGCCTGAGCTCTGCGACTTCGGACAGCGGTAATGCTGCACCTGTCCCTTTTGCTGGCACTCTTCGCAACCTGCACCCAAACAGGCAGGACACGTCGAGGAAAAGATCGGCCACTTAGCCGGCGCATCGCAGCCCCACTGCTCTCGCAGTTTGGGCTCGCGACATCGTGGGCACTTTGCGTTCTGCCGCCCCCAGGCGTTGTGCGCGGCGGCTATCACTCCCCCGCAGTTTTGCGGGAGAGCGACTCGAACCGGTGAACCTCGGCCACGATCTCGAGAATGACCGAGAACGGGATCTGCCGGAGGTCATCATCGGTCGCGCGGCCGGCAAAGCCCTTGAACGCGAGATCTGCGCCGTCTTCGTTCTTGAAGTTCCGCCAGCCAACCAGAGCCAGCTTCGCCATCTGCAAAGCCTTGGTGGCCCACTTTGCGTCCTCGGTGGTGTAGGTGTCGGCCAGCTCGGCCGCAGCGAACACGTCAAGAGGACGCAGAAGCCAGACCGTCTGCTGGTCTGCGGGGAGGGAAGAATCGGACGGCGCGATGAACTCGCGCACGCCCGATCGGATTGCAATCGCCATAGGTCGCCTTTCTTTCCTACAGGATCAGAGAATCTGATAGATCAGCACCAGCTCATTGTCTTCGGCCGTTGAGGTCGAAGACTGCGAGCCGCCGTGCAGAACGCCCTGAAGCTGGCGGGTCGCGATGCCATTGCGGTCGCCAGTCGTCACGCCAGTCCAGGAGACTCCGGGCATCTTGAACGTGAACTTGTTTTGCAGAGCACTGCCGACCACGAAGGTCGCGCGGCTCGGCGTATTGTCCGTGAACTGCTCCAAGAAGTCCCACGTTCCCTCCGTCACCAGCTCAGGGTCGATGCTGATGGTCGGCGTGCGGGCCGTCAGTACGGTTTCTTGGATGCCGGCGGCATCTGCCATGCACTCGCGGAAGCCGATCTCGTTTGCCATCGCGATGTCGATCTGCGAGATGCACGGGCCGTACATCGAAGCAAAGCTCGTTCCACTCTTGCCGTGAGTCAGATCTGCATCGAGCAGCACGGGCGGGATCTGCGCGCTATAGGTCACGCCCGTCACGTTTCCTGCGTCCTGAGAAGATGCGCCGGAGTTTTCGTTGAGTCCACCTTGGAACTCAAAAGCCATGATCATCGGCTCGCCAATTCGACCCGAGAAGCTGACCGTGCCGCGTGAAGCCTTGATCGACTCACGCACCGCATCCTTGCTCATGCCCATCGTCAGCGATGGGATTTGGAACTGAGCGGCTCCGCCGGCAGCGCCCAAGTCGGCGTACTTTGAGCCCGTACCGCCGGGCGCAGTATAGATAGCCTCGCTGTCTTGGATACTGCCAGAGATGCGGCGGTAGTAAATCAGCGTAGCTGCGGCAGGGCCGCTCGAATCTGCGTAGTAGAACTGGCCGACCGCTCCTGAAGTTGCACCGTAGAAAACGGCACCAGCGGTCGCCGCAACAAGCAAGCCAGCCGTATCGGTACGAATTACGGAGAGTGGGTAACTCCAAGGGAACCAAGCCACGCCGGCTGGAGCATTGTAGGTAACGCCGCTCAGAGTGCCCGTCACAACCGAAGGAGCTGCACAAGTCGCGCCGCTAGTTCCGCCGGTTAGAGTGTGACCTCCGGTTGTGGTAAACGCTGTTACCGTTGTAGCACCGGGATCAAAGCCGAGGTGGTTTTCCTGTGCCACATACAACGTGGTCTCGCCGTCGTAAGTGTCACCAACGACCATGCCTTTTGCGCCACTCGTTGTCTGAGTGACAATCTCTCCATGCTTGAACGGCCCGCCGGTAATCGTGCCGATGGTCAGCTTGGTCAGCTTTTCTTGACGGAATCCGCAGGCGCGCAGAGCAAGACCCCAAGCAGGAACGCCCGTTGCACTAGTGTCACCCGTGAGCTCCATCGAGAAGCGCACCGTGCCAGTCTTCGTGCCGGTCAGCGACTGAAGCCGAGTCAGCGAGCTGTTCTTGATGTTGCGCTCGTACACGTTGACGCTGAAATCCAAGCTCGGGTCGATGACCAGATACTTGGAGTTTGCGGCCGTAAAAAGAGATGCGAAGCTCGTCGCCGTAGCCTCGGTGCTTTCTTGAGCAATGCTAATTTGCTGAAGTCGTGAAAGGGCCATAGAAGGTTCCTAGAAGGCTGTGGTCGGGTCTTCGTACAAGGTGCGGTAAAGCACTCGGATATCAACAAGTGCCGAGCACACGGGATCGGCCGTGCGCGAAACATCGTAGATTTGATCCGAGAGAATCTGGGTCGTAACGGCCTTACCACCTCGGGTTACGTCCGAGGTCAGCGCCACGCGAGCGTCTGCTAGTAGCTTGTGCATCTGGGTAGGCCAGTCCGATGAGCGCAGCACCAAGTGCAGCGCGATGTCCATGGTAGAGGAGATGAGCTGCAACCTAGAATCGTCGTGGGATTCCCCAGACGGTAGCACGATCGCAGCCGGAAACTCGTTGAGGTCGAAATCGTCCCCGTTCCAGCGGCGTGCCAGGTTGACCTTCATCGAGTAGGTCGGCGTGTTGATCGCAGCTAGGGTCGTGACGATGTCTGAGATGATCGACTCGCGGACGGTCGTGAGTGCCGGATTGTAGACCACTAGAGCACCTCCTCGAGCTCGATCGTCAGGCTACCCGTCACCGCCGAATCGTAGACCCTCGAGAGCGTGTTTTGCGCGAAGCGCACCTCGATCTGGCTTTCACCCTCCGGCGTGTAGTTCATGGCGCACACAGGGCCGTAGGTCGCGTCCCAGATCGCCTTGATCCGGCGCTGAAGGACTAGCGGCGCTTCGTCCCAGGTCAGCGTATAAACGCGGATCTCGCGCTGGTTAACCTGCCGTACCTGTCGGATGCCGCCGAGCGCAGACGAGACCGCACGGCGCTGGCTGACGCGCACATACGGGAACTCCGCGCAGATATCGAAGGTCTCAGCCGCCATCAGATCGGCCCTCCGAAGGCTTCGCGCAGGCCACGCTGGAAGCCCGCGCGGATTCGACGGATCCGGCTCTGGCCGAGGTCGTTCCAAGTCTTGCGGAAGCCCAGGCGCGGCGGTATGTAGACGCTCGTCCGCAGCGAGTACAGCAGCTCGATCTCTTTCTTCTTGCGCTTCTTGATCGTGCGACCGAAGAGCAAATTGCCGCGCTTGGAGGTGAAGAAGAAGCCCTCGGGATAGTCTCGCGGGCCGGCTTTCTTCGGGATGCCGCGCCGACCAAGTGCCGCACCAATCGGAAGCGCGAGATACTTGCCCTTGACCGGCAGAACCGTTCCGCCGTACTCCTGAAGGTTGGCGTACTTCAAGCCGGCCGAGAACACGCGCAGCTCCAAGTCGGAGAAACCAGTGCCCGTGACCTTGTAGCCGATCGACTTCTTGAGGAAGCTAGTACGGCTTTGCAGGATCGAGCCTGTATTTCGATTGCCGGCATACTCGCGGAATCGGGTAAGCACCATCTGCCGCTGAAACTGCTGGCCGGACTGCTGGAACGCTTTCTCGACCGCGCGGAAGGTCGTGCGCGGAATGCGCTCCAGACCGCGCTTCAGTTTGCCGAGGTCGCCTTCCAGCATTTTCCTACGCTCCCCAGACCATCCGCCGATGCCGGCGAGCAGCTTCGGTCGTGATCTTGATCAGGCCCAGCTCGCCCTGATAGCTCGCGCTGCTGTCGCCCATCTCGGTCGCGGTCTGCCCAGGAGTCGCGCGCCGCTTGAACTGATGCACGACCTGCATATCGACGGCCTGTGCCACTTCGGGGAACGCGGTGACGAAGTTGCCAGCAGTTGTCGCCATCCCGCCTGTGTACGTCACCTGCACATAGATCGGCGCGATCGGCTTCCCGCTGTCAGCATCCCGCAGCGGCTCGAAGCCACCCAGCAGTCGGATCTCGCCGCGCGTGGCATCGAGCGTGTACTCGGTGTACTGGTCAAGCGCGTCTGCCGTGGAGAAATCGCCGTTCTGGCTCACCTTGATCGTGAACGCCGCGCCCGTATCGACCGGATAGCCCTTGAGCAGCACCAGCCGCTTGGTCGCTCGCATCTGATAGACCTCGGTGCGCGCGCTGGTCTGGGCGTGGCGATCCATGAGCCGCTCGACTTCGTTGGAGACGGCCGTGATCATCTGCGCGATAGTCGTATCGGAGCCTGAGCCGGTGATGCCCAGAGCCTCCTTGACCCGCGTAGATGTGCTCATGTCCATAGGTCAGTCCTCGCTTACTTCAACCTCGGGCTCGCTCTTCTTGCCGCTCTTGCCATTGACCTTCGGCAGCACCGCCGGCTCGGGCTGGATCTCCTGCTTAGGTTGGGGAGCTTCGACTATTGCAAAGCGATGCGCCATGCCCGCCGGGAAGTCCTCCAGCTTGTCTGCATACTCGCCCTTGGTGATGTAGCGCGCGCCGTTATTCGACCAGCAGCCGTGCGATCCGATGTAGAGGTAGACGTAGGCCATGATGTTACTTGTTGACGGTCGGAGCCGTTGCTAGAGATTGGGAGTTGTTCATCAGCCAGAGCGCAGCGCCCCAGATCTTCGCCATCGTGTTGCCGTTGTTTTGAGCCGTCAGCCGGATATATTGACGCACGCTTATCGTATCTAGGTGAAACGTTTTGGCAGTCAGGCCGCTGCCCTCATTAATTGCAATCGTACTAGCGCCAGTTGCCGCAAAGCTCGAGTTGTCCGCGCTGTCCTCGATCGTGAGCAGGATGTCTTCTCCAGATTGAGTATCAACAAGCACCGTCACGATCGCATGGCTGTAGTTCGACACGTCCACGCCCGAACTGGTGAACGGGTCGGAGTCCTGATCCACAGCCAGAACGGTCGCCGTGTTTTTTGTCGCGTCATCAAAGCGCATCTTAGAAGCTCACATCTGGGGCCGTGCCGTTGCTGTTTTTTTCGTTCTGCTGGATGCAGTACAAGGCATGAACTGTCGGAGAACCTTGCACGATGTCAATCATGCCTCGGATGTACCGCTTGTACTTCTTGTGGTCGAGCAGGATCGTCCGAAGCGTGTTCGGCAGGTTTGCGTTGACCACAGTGACCGCGCCGGAAATGTCAGTCCATTCAGTAGATCCATCATCGCTTTCCTGAAGCTTCAATCCAGCGCGCTCTCCGGCTCCTGTCGAAATCATTAGGAAGAACTGAACATGGCTGAAATTGGCCGCATCAATCGCCGCGGTCGGAGTATTGTCCGAGGTCACGCCCACCGCCAGAGGTGTGATCTTGTTTTTTGTCTTGTCGTCGAACCTCATGCTCTACCTCTTCTTGCCGCCGATGCTCGGCACTTCGATGCCAGATGTCGAACCAGTCGCCGCCGCAGTCTTCAGCGCCTCGGCTCGCTTGACCTCGGCCTTGGCCTGAGGAGGTGTCTTGCTCGCCCATACTTTGCGTTCGTTTTCGATGACCGGAGGAACATCCGACAGCTTCGCGTTCAGCGCGGCAGCTCGGAACTTGTGCTCCTGCCCCTTGATCATCTGAGCGATGAACAGATCGCCGCCATCCACCACGCCGCCAGGCATGAGCCAGACGCGCTCGTGCGGATTTCCAATGCCGTGCGGCATCTGGAGCACCCATCCGGTATCGACTTCGAGAAGCATTGGTGATCGCGCCTTTTCTGCAAGCTAGAGCAAGGCATGGGCCACGGATGCCGCTTGCGAAGCACCCGTGGCCGTTGCTGTCAGATCAGACCGAGAACGCGTAAGAGAGCACGTTCGCGTCCGCCTCGGCCGTTGCGCTGCCAGACTGGTACGCAGCCTGCACGGTCGATTGGTCGCTGTCCTCAGGGTTGAAGAGCACGACCGTCACGGCAAAGCTCGAAGAAGTCGAACCGGCGAACGCCGCGTTGGCTCGGATGTACCGAGCCTGAGGCGGCAGGTACACCACGCCAGCGTACACCTTGTCATCGTTTGACGAAGTGACAGCGGTGAATGCCGCGCCAGTGATCGCGGTATAGCCAGTGTTCGCCGAGGACGAAGACTGCACCGTGACCGTGACGGTGTCGCCGACGGTCGCGGTATCGAGGATAACCAGCGCGTGCGTGTAGCCGAGGACATCGACACCACGGCCAGCGGTCGTGGCAGTCTTTGCGCCAGGGGCGATCGAGCTGATGACCTTGACGTTGGTTTGGGGATTGAATGCAACCATGTGTTGTGTCTCCTTCTTAGATCAAGCGTTGGTCACGCCAGTGGAGGTGCAGAAGGCCGAGGGTTGAGCCACGCCGACATCGACTTCCATCGCCGCGAGGATCTGGGTCTGCATCTTCGCGAAGCTATCGCCGGCAACGTCGCTGGAACGCAGCACCATCGTGCCCCACTCGCCGAGGTAGCACTGGCTGAAGTCACCGAACAAGATGGAGTTCGACGTGGCCGCACCAGTCAAAGCGGTGAGTTGGTTCGTGATGGTGTACTTGTAGCCCATGAACTGAGCCGCACCGTTCATCGCACCAGCGCCAAACATACGACGCTCGAGCGTAAACTTGGTCGCGTCATCCACCATCTGGGACAGAGCCGAGAATGCCGAGCTGTGCATCGCCCAGCCGCAGTTGGCGAGCTCGACGTTGTCCGCGGACAGCTCTTGGATCATGTCGATCAGCTTGCCGTAGGCCGCATTGAGTTTTGCGCTGCCACCGAAGGCCACGCTGTTGATGCCGCTGGTCTGCACGATGCCCGTAGGCTGACCGCTCGCACCCGTGCCGGCGTAGATCGCAGCATCAATCGCGATGCCTAGATCCTTGGCGATCTGAGCGCGCGTGATCTGCTCGGCGGCAGGGCTCGAGAGGTTGATCAGGCGATTGCTCAGGATCACGCGCGAGGCCACCGCGTGCGGAGTCATGTTGAGCTGGCCGAAAGCCAGATCGCTAGCGGTGACGCTGGTGTTTTCAGCGACCCAGTAGGCCGTCGAAGCCGTCGTGATCTTCGGAATCTGCACGGGCGAACCCGACAGCGGCAGACGCTGCACACCGAGCGAGAGCGCGGTGATGCGCTTCTGGAGCAGCGGGATGATCATGCTCTCCATGATCTGCACGGGGACGATGAAACCGCCGGCCGAGTCGGTCGTGGTGCTCATGTCCTTCGAGATCGACTTGGCCGCTTCCTTGCAGAGGTCGGCTTCGTAGGCGCACTCGCTGAAGTCGCGGGTCACGAGACCGCGCGCCAGCTTGGCAAAGGAGAAGTTCTTGATGTCCTTCTCTTCCAGGCCCTTCACCACGGGCAGAGCGGCACGCTTGGCCTCATAGGCCGCGAGTGCAGCATCCGCTTCTTCCTTCGCCTTCTTCTCCAGCTTGGCGATGAGGTCGGTGTCGCGCTTGTCGAACTGCTTGTTGATTTCGGCGAGCAGACGCTCGGCGAGTTCTTGACCCTTGAGGGTCTCGGGGTTGTTGTTTTCGGTCGGCATAATCAGTTTTTTTTGCCCCCCGCAACTTCCCCAGCCGCGAGAGCCTTCCGCAGTCGAGCTTCGAACGACTCGGAAAAGAGTTCGTCGTAGCTCTTCGGCTGGCAGCACTCGCTCTGGTGGTCGGTCGTGGCGGAAGGGGCTTCTGGCACGCTCGACCTGATCTCTTGCGAAGCCAGCTTCCGACGCAGGATCTTGATGCTCTTTTCGAGCGTCTCGATCTTCTGCGTCAGCTTGCCAAACTCCGCAAGCAGTTCGCTCTTCAGTAGACCAAGCGCAGCGGACGCATCCACAGTCGTGGGATGCTGCACCGCTTCGGGCTCGGTCTCGATCTTCTTTTGTTCCGTCGGCATCTCGGGCACGACGATCTGCGTCTTGGCCGGCAGACCCAGCGCGTCGAACAGCTTCGAAACGGTCGAGTCGCTGACCGCTCCGGCCTTTGCGAACGACTTAGCCGCGCTCATCAGCGCATTTGGGTTTGCCGGAATCGAGCACTGCGAGAGTTCAATCTGCTCTTGCTTCTCGTAGAGCACGCCAAACTGTCCGAGACCAAGGCTCGCGCGCTTCTCTTCGGTCTCGGGATACTGTGACTTGATCGGGATAAAACCGACGGAGACCGCTTTGATGAAGCCGCCATCCACCAGTCGATAGATCAGGTCGGCTTCGGGATTCATCTCCGCGGTCGCGTACTCAATCGACTCGAACAGCGCCGGCGAGCCGTCTTTCTTCTGGCCCTTCTCAAAGTTGAAGACGCGGCCGATCGGCAGCTTGGACGCATCATGCCCCCAGAGGGCCACGGGGTTCTTCTTGAAGTTCTTGAAGTCCCAGCCGCCAACTCGGATGACATCTCCTTGCCGATCGCTCGACTCATCGGAAGCCACGAATCGGAATGCGCGCATATCGCCATCGCGCTCAGGATCGCCGATTGCCGCGATGCGCCAGTGCGGCACGCTGTTGTCGCGCTTGATCGAAACCACGGTCTCGACCTTTTCGTTCGCCAGTTCTTCGATGCTGGCGATACCGCGCAAGATGCGCTCGGCCAGCTCCTTCGTGCTGTGGGTAAGGATTTCGGTCATGGTCTAAGCGTCCGGCACGATTGCCAGGAGGATGCAGCGGCAGTTGATGACCTCTTCTGCCGGCGCGCGATCGTCGCCGGGGTAGCGGAGGTTGGGCTTGAAGTCCTCGCCGATGGCGCGGATCTCGCCGTCGAGCTCGGTGTGGCTCTCGCGCACGAAGTCATCGCGCTCGCTGATCCACTGCACCTGCTCTACGCCTTCCTCGCGCATCTGTAGCTCGCGCGCTGTGTTGACGGACTTGGTGACCTCGGTGCGCGCGATAACGCCGGCGCGGCCGGTCTTGTCTGCGAAGACTTGCTCCAGACGCTCAGTTAGCTCGGGCAAGGTCTCCTCGATACGCTGGCGCATCTCGACGAAGCTCGACGGCTGGCCCAGTTCATCGGCCAGAGCTTTCTTGACGCGCTTCGCCACGGTCGAATGCACGCCCTCGACCACCTTGATCTTCTGTACTCGCAGCGCGGCCTGCACGCGCGGGTCGGCCATCGGGATCGAGATGCCGCCTAGCTCGGTGGCCTGATCTTTCAGAGCGGCCTTGAAGGCTTCGTTAAGCGCAGAGGACAGGGCCGAATCCAGCTTCTTCAGCCACGCTTCGGACGGCGGCAGCAGCTCGTTGAGGAAGGGATCCTCGGGGCCGTCTGCCTTGATGACCGGCGAGCCAAAGTCTTTTCCCGTCTCGGCGAAACGTCGGACGCGCTTCAGCAGCTCGCGCTCATACTGCGCCAGCCACTTCGCCACGTTCCGCGTGGCCTTGCGCTCGTGAGGTTCGCCGACTTCGCGCATAAAACGCCGGAAGTATTCTTGACGGGCCTCGCGCGTGACCAGAGGCCCAAGCTTGATCTGCGTATCCACTGACCGAACAGCGCGCTCGCGCTCTTCGTCCAGCCGGCGCACGACACCTTCGGCATAGGCTTGAGCACGCTCTGCGGTCGCGCGCGAGGATCCGCCGCCCCACAGCAGCATCGACACCAGACCGGGCGTGATCTCGCCGTCCTCGACGGCCTCAAGGTCAACGATATGCCGCGCGATCCAGGGGCCGATCTTACGCCACTTCTCCTCGGTCACTTCGCCCGCGGCCATCTTGCGCGCGTCCTCGACCGTCTGCGGCTTGAGTCCCTCGCCGCTCTCGCCGTCCTCGTGCAGCTTGAGGCCACGGCGCGCGCTGGCTCGCATATACGCCGGCGCTTGCAGGTTGACCTGCTTGACCTCGACTGCCGCAAGCTGCCGGCGATGCTGAACGGTGAACGACGCGCTGACGGGCGCGGCAGGCGCTTCGTTAACTCCACCGACAATCCGGCGGGCCTCCTCCTCGTCGATGAACGGGAACGCCGCCAGGATGGTCGTGACCGCTCCCTCGACGGTCAGCAGACCTTCGGAGACGGCGCGCAGAATGTCGAGCAGACTGGAGACTTGCGCTCCGTTGAGTGCTTGATCTGCGACCACGGCCGCTTCGCCGGTCTCGCCTTCCATCTCGTCGGGCTCTTCGGTTTCGGCTTCGGATTCGGATTCCTCGCCAGCCTCTTCGCCCTCGCCCTCTTCCGCTTCGCCTTCCTCGTCGAGCTCGCCTTCGGCTTCCTCGAACACGGACTGGTCGATATCCAGACGCAGAGCCTTCACCAGATCGGCCAGCTCGATGCCGGTCGCCGCGGCGATCTCAGCCGCCATCTTGAGGCGCGAGCTCTGATCGTTCCGCAGCGCCTCGATGCCGGCAAAGTCGAACGCGAAACGGTAGGCCCGATAGCGCGGGTCGGCCATGCGCGGGATTAGCTGCGCGTTGATCTGCGATTCCACGGTTTTCAAATAGCCGACCACGGCATTCCAGAACTGCCGCCACGCTTCCTGAAGGTTCGAGTACGTCGAAGCGTCAGGGCTGACCAAGTGGACAGGCACTTCGAAAACCGAGCAGACCACGTCCCGCGACCATTGCAGGAGATCGATGTACTGCATCCGGTCGGGCGTGGCAGGGTTCGGCACGATCTTCGGCCCGCCGCCAAGGATCTTGAGCCCGCCGGCCGTGTCTGGATCCTGCGTGGCAGCGTCCATCTCGTTCTGGAAGCTCTCGAGAGCGTCGCGCTGGATGTCGTGATCGTAGGTGACGAACGCGCCCGGCCCGCCGGATCGCATCTGCGCTTCCTGCTGCCGCTCTGCTTGGAAGCTGATCTGGAGCTGACGGTTTGCCACCTCTGCTGCACCGAGACCGCGGATAGGGTCGGCCGGATCGTAGTCCTTGAACTGGAGCACGCTCGACCACGGCGCGCGGATGCGCGAGTTGGTCGCCGTCTGGAAATACCAGAACGCCGGCCGACCCATCGCGTCGGCATCGTATTCGACCGCGTCGCCGTTCACGGGCATCACCGAGAACGGGAGCGTGATCGGCCCGTCGAA
>SXGU01525411.1_pt1 | contig 11263 bp, 12 predicted proteins | sample 3174531 | NCBI WGS metagenome assembly SXGU01 (sample SAMN11356863, study PRJNA531348) | freshwater metagenome | isolation source: freshwater sample F1-140 | place: China: Fuxian Lake, Yuxi | collected 2017-12-25
CCACGTCTCCGTGCTGTTAAATCAATAGCTTACAGCAACGGTGCTTTTTCGGACTTGCATAAACCCAACTGAAACCCAATAATCGCCACAAGCCCGAAGGCGCATTCTATCAGGAGATAGCTCATGCCAGCAAAGCCACAGCGCACGAAGTTAGAGGAAGGTATACGCAAAGTCATCACGCCCTTGGGCAAAGTGAGCTACGAAGTGCGGGGGCAGAACAACAAGCAAAAACACGTCTCAATCTCCAAGAGGGAAACTACGTTGGAGAGGGCGAGGGCGCTTAGAAACAAGTTTGCCGCCGAAGAAACAATGCCTGCTGAACCGCCACGCTACACCGTGGCAGATGCAGTTGACTACTACCTTGAAACTCACGCTGACGTGTTGCCTTCCAACGCTCTTGGCAACTTCGCTCAGGTCAAGAAAACCCTTGGCGACCGTTCCATAGCCCACCTTGATAAATCTGCCGTTAAGGATTGGGCAAAGTCCCTACGCAAACTACGCAAGACAAAAAGCAAGCTGGTTGGTGGCAAGCTGGTCAAAGTAAAGACCAGCGAGCCCTATGCCGAGGCGTCTTTGCGTAAGTTTTACTTCGCCTTAAAATTATCCGTCTTGCTTCATGCCACTGACAAGCAATATCCATTTGACGGAGAAATCTTCACATTTAAGGGACGGCTTGAAACGATTGTCCCTCAAGCTTGGACGAAGCCCCGTGAGCGGTTGCTAGAGGAAGGGGAAGAAGAAAGGCTTTACAACGTCGACTTGCGGTTCAAGACCGGCGACTACAAGCGCATCGAGGACTGGCAAAATCTCATAGGCTTCGCACTGGAAACTTGCATGCGCCTGCAAGAAATCATCAAGGCAGAGTGGACCCACCTATCACGAGAGGGCTTCAATCTCGCCATCCCAGCCATCAACGTTAAGACGAAAGACAAGCGCACAATCGCATTGACGCCAAGGGCAAGAGAGATTATCAGGAGCCAACTAGAAGGCAAGCCAGAGAACGCCAAGCGCATCTTTTATCAATGGACTACGCCAAGGAGTGCGGGGGACGGTTTCCGCAACTTGACTGAAATGGCCGGTATTGAAGACCTAACCTTTCACTCACTACGCCACGAGGCAATAACTCGGCTATGCGCCACCAAGCTGTTCACACTCTATGAAGCAATGCGCCTGACGGGACATACAAGCGAAAAAACCTTTTCAAAATATGACCACTTCTTTGTCAAGGACGAGAACCGTTTTGGCGAAATCAAATCGCTGAAGGAGGGCATTACCACCGTGTCCCAAACAGGTCAGTGAACCTGCTTGGGTTTCTTACGTTTCGGCTTTGTCTTCCGAGCAATATCCAGCACTTCAACAGCGTTCAAGTCTAGGCCCGCAGGGGGCATAAATAGCGGTTCTGGTTCAGATGGTAGCAGTGCCAATCCTCTGCCATTCGCCATCCCATATTTGGCAGAGTATGGGAAAAATATCTCACTGTTCCCTAGATCAAAGTCGTGGTCAGGGCCAGTCTTGTAAAGTGGCTCAATGACGATGTGAAAATCCAAACCGTCCTTCCGCTTTGCAACATAGTGGAAGTGGGCGAGTTCCTTGAGGTCTTCCGTTTTTTGTAGCTCGTGAATAACACCAGTGAGGATACGATTTGTTTGCAGGGTTGTGTTTGTATGGACTATCAACGCTTCCCAAATGCCGCCACTATTGATCACGTTGTAATCCAGTGGGTTTGCGATCAGGTTGCTGGCAAGCCGAACCAGTGAATCGCAATCCTTTTTCTTTCGATAGCTGATTTCTACCTCGTGCCACGTGAGTATCTTTGGTCTGTCTTCGTCGTCGTCGAATATGCACAGTGCGTCTGGTAGTTTCTTGAATGCTTGATTGAACTGTTTTGCTCCCGCCCGTATCTGGTGCTCGAAAAATGTATTGCCACCCTTTTGTAGTGCGGTTAAGGATACAAGGTTGGACACTTGCCGGTGCTTCACTGTATTCGTTGTTGCGAAGCTAGTCGGGGGATTTGTTTTGAGTCCTTCCACGTGTAGCAGGTAGTTGCAACCACGATGCGTTAGCCCATAAATCACCGCACCTTTACTGCCACCGAGTTTGCGCTTCTTGACGAAGCCTTTGCTTATAGCCGAGTTCAATAGCCGATGAGCCGCTGGCGTTCTCTTTGTTGCACTACGCTCCGCAAACAGCAACTCTACTTCTTGTCGGGTGCATAGCCCACACACACCAAGCATGTAGGTAAGCCGATACATTCCATTAGTTTTGACTTCGTGCCCTACGGCATCGTAGGTCTCTGCGAGACCTTTTGACCGCCCTATGTAAGGCCCCTTATTATTTGCTGCGCTCATTTACACCTTCCTTTCCTGTCGAAGAAATCGCAGTGCGATTTCTACGTATAGCGACGAGAAAGGAAAAAACTGCGGACAGATGATTACGGAGTGAGCACGCTATTCGCTACTCACTCCTACTATTTCTACTGCGCCCCCTTGGCCAGTCAAAATAGCCGTTTTTTTCGTATACGAAAAAAGCCGTCTTTTTTGCCTGTCAGGCAAACCCCTCACCTCCGCAATATTTTTCAGCAGCCACCTAAACGCTAAATGACGATAAAGCCGTCATTTAGCAGGTGCCAGCTTCAAAACATTTCGGACTGCGCCGATGACGATAAGGCCGTCATCTGCTTGGTTCGCATTTTCTGCAAAAGTGCTTTCCCTTTCTTTTGTAGGACGATGAAGCCGTCCTACAAAAGTAGGGAACCCGAGCACTTTTTTGAAAATACTTCACTGCGACGGGTTTGCCTGACAGGGGTCCAAGGGGGGTGGCTGGGTCAGCTTGTCCCAGAATAAGTGGTGTCCCTTTCTTTTCTCGGACGATAAAGCCGTCCTCCAAAAGCAGGGAACCCGACCACTTATTCTGGTCCTTCACTGACACGCCACAACGTCAAAGGCACTTCCTTTTGGCTTGGTGCTTACCCTTTCTTTCGTCTTGGACGGTGATGCTGTCCAATCCAAAAGCAGGGAACCCCGCACCAATCCAACGGAAGTCAAAAGGCATTTAACGGCTAACGCCTTGACGCTTTCAGCGTATCCGCACCGCTAAATCTTGGTGCGTGTGTTGCCTTACGGCAACCAAAACCGAACAGCAAAAACGAGAGCAACCCATCAAGGGTTGCCATGCTTACACCATGCATTTTGCGAGTAAATGCACCCACCACAGAATCGTGAATGGCGCTTGGTGTTGGTCTGTGTCCTTTGCTCCGAGCAATCTTGTCGCCACAGATTTACTTCACTGCTACGGAATAGGAATGGGTTTAGATCGGGACGAACTGCGGGTCAGGTGCAACTATTTTTCGCATTTCAGCAAAAAAGACGAAACGGATACCTATACGTTGCATGACAAACAAGAAAGGAAAGCAAGTGGAGAAGAAGACAGGAAGACCCCGAATGAAATACGACGAGCCTTATGAGACTTTGCACCTAACTGTGCCAACCCGAATACTTGATATTTGGCGCAATCGCTCGATGCAAACCTTTGTGCCTGTCCGCATGGTGGCGACCCAAGACCTCATGGCGCTGTATCCAAAAACGGGGGCTAAATGATTTGGGGTTTCATTTTTAGATTCTTCCTGTTGCTCTTGTGCTACTCGGCTTTCTTTGTCGCCAACCAGATTTACCACGAATATTGGGGGGACAAGCTTGCCAAGTTTGAAGGCGTTGCTTCACGAGAAAACTGCTACATGGCAGACCAAGATTGGGCAAAAGGAAAATGGGTAGAGCCACCCTCCACCAGATTTCAAAACAGGACGCTACATGTGGCGTGGGCGGACTGCGATTACAACGGTAGGAAGTTCACGCTATGGGGCTTGGCTTGGGACGATGGACGCCTCGTCCAGCGGGTTCAGAACTATCAGTATCTGCGCCCCTACAAATCCAGACCCGCCACCGACACCGTTCAAGACCTCATTTACCGTGAAAAGATTTTTGTGAGTGAGCAGGGCAGGGCAGGTCTATTTTTCGGCTACTTCTCTCGCATTGAAAATTTCACAAAACCGTGGCTTGCATTTCACGCCAAGCCAACTTTTACCTAAACGTATCCAGAAAGGCAGGTGCCAATGTTCAATATCACCATCGCTCTTGTATCAATCTTGTTGGTCATAGTGATGTCCATCACTACGGTGTACTACCTGAATGATGTTGCAAAAAGCTCAAAGCATTTTGTGGTTGCAACTACCTACAACAACCAAGCGAGTCAGCTATTTGCCGGCGCTCAACTTTACTACTTGGATAATCTTCGATGGGCTTCAAGCCCTGCCGAGCTTGTCCCAAAATACATAAATACCTTGCCAGTGCCACCTCTTGAAGTTGCAGGGCGTAGCTCTGTTGCTATGGCGCAATCCTCGCAAGACTGGTCTTTTTCACTCGATAAAAGTGGAACCTTGACCTATATCGTGTTTGCTACTGCAGTTCAGCAACAGCCCTGCGGTGCAGTGGTTCTCCGCAACGCCACAGGTGGCAGAGATGAACCCAATGCAGACCTGATGACTACTACGATTCCAGAGGATATTGACCCAGCAAAAGTGGTGCAGTGTGTTCAAGACTTAAAGTGGTCGGGCGAGAATGAAGGCAACAGCTATTTTTGGCTGACACCAAACGGGGGCGACGTTGAGAGTGCGCTGAACGCCTACAACTTGGCGAAGAATACGGATTACAGCAAGGGCAAGACTGGCAAAGGCAAAACCGGAATGAAGTTTTGCACTAAGTCCTATTCATGCCTTACCGGCGGCGTTTCCGCTGGCGCATTAAAAGTGGGGCAGAAGGTTTTGAGTTGGTATTTGCCTAGTGTCGGCTCTGTGCAGGCACAGGAAGCACCTGCCACCATTCCCGCCGAGCACAAGCTATTCATCAATACTTATGTTGCTATGCCAGCCCCCGCACACTATGAGTGGGTTGAAGGCGATGTAGCGTTGGCTTCCGCCTTAGGTTGCGCAAAGGCAAAGAACAGCAACGAAACCACTACGGTTGTGGGCAACAGCGTGTCTGGTTCGCAGGTCATGGCAACGTGTCAAATGCAGGAAATCAAGTATCCGGTGAACCAAAGAACCACAACAGTAGTAGCTGGACAGAACTTCTACACGACCGCGGAAGCAGGATACGGCACTCCGTTCACGGCTAACTATCGTGGGTGCAATGGGCCTGTTTGCACCAGAAACAACACGGAGCCACCTTTCCCTATTGCCAATGGCGCTTGTCAGTTTCAGCTTGTGAATGGAAGCCCACAGCCAGCAGGAGGCAACTGTCTTCCGTTATCGGCAGTTGCAAACTCGTTGAGTGGCAACGGCATCAGCGTGTGTGGTGGTGCCACTTCCTCGACTGGCTTTGCGAATGGTTCAACCTCTACGGGAACGGTATCCATGCCGGTTTGCAGGGGTGGGACTGGTCAGATGGTAGGAACGTGCCAACTGTCCTTTGTTGGCGGTGCCGTTGCTGGTATCAACAACTGCCCATCGTCATAGGCAAGACAGTATGATGTGATCCCATGAGCGGACACATATATATCCTGACCGACGGCAAGAACACCAAGATCGGCATCACGATCGACTTTGATAAGCGTATGGCTAGCTATCGAACCCACAACGCTACTGCGCAGTTGTTCAGGCATTACCCCTGCGACATTGAGGAAGCAAAGCGGGTCGAAGCCTTGATCAAGGCAGTATTCAAGGACAAGCTTGCTGGGCAGGGTAGGGAGTGGTTCTCTGTAGGTGCAGAAGTGGTTGATAGGTATGTAGCCACGCTCCTTGAAAAAGCCACTACAACGTCTATAACGCCGTCGATGCATGGCGTAGCACTCACTGACAAGGCAGACCATCTTAAAAGCGAGATTACCAAGCTTGTCGAGCAGGGGAAAAAGACCCAAGACAAAAAGGAAGAGTTTGCCGAGTTGTTCGCAACCGCATTCGGCTTAGGTATTCCTAAACATAAACTGCCAGAGTCGGTGTTGCTAAGGAACTATGACAGTCTGGACATGGCGCACTGCCTACTACCAAGTGAGTCTAGGCACGTCAGGGAGGCTCTTCGACTAAACAGAATAGTTTCACCAAACGATAGCCATGCTTGGTGGTTCTTTCACTTGGTTAAGCTGGCTACGGGTCATTTCGTAGCTCTCTGCACTGCAAAGGTATCGATGCCATACCTTGAAGCCATTAGCTCGCCAGAAAGCATTCGAGAGATGGTGGACTTAGCTGCGGAAGTTGGCTGGCGTTGCACACTGCACAACGAATGGTCTTGGCACTATCCCGATAAGACGGCGCTCGTGCTGTATGAACCTAAGACACCAGTAGCCACAAAAATAAGGGAGTTTGACGACTCATTCAGAAAATGGGTTATTGAGCGCCAAGAAATGCTCAAGCTGGAACGATACAAAGAGCCTGAAAGCTTGGTCATGGCTATTGAGGACATAGTCCGTGATAACACGTTCCCACTTGACGTCAAGTCCTATGCTGAACTTTGCAACTCCTACCTGACACCCTTCCGAGGTATCTACGATGGCGAGGAATACTTTGCCAAAGATGCCTATGAGTTCCTATTCAGCAAGTGGGGATCGCCCTAGAAGGGCAGGCTGGTAATCCACTGAACGACCTTTTTGAGATCTTCCTCAGGGACAACGGATTGCGGTGGCGCTGGCACTTGCCCCCAAATACCAGCACTGCCATATCGCACTCTTGTCATCAAAAGTTGCTCGCTATCACTACCTTTGTATTTGCGAGCTACGTCCCGAAACGCTGGTCCGATGCCGCTGTTGTCGACGCCATGACACGCTAAGCACATATGCCTTTGTGCCAGTCCAGTAGCGTCCTCCACCATTGATTGCCTTGCCTGCGATGGGGGTGATCTCGCTACACCTATTTGGTCAATCGTGAGCCGATCTGCAAGCAGGGCTCTTATGTCCCGATTTAGCTTTGAATATTCATCGGCACACCGGTTCAGTCTGTTGGCTGATACTTTTATGTTTGACGCCATTTGAGCAAAGGCGGGTGGGTTCTTGCCAAATCCCCAGCACACCAAGTTAGCCAGCCGTTGCTGAGCTAATCCGTGCTCGTCGCTGTAAAGAGCGGAACCTTTGAGTAAATGGGTTAGCAGGCTGGGCTTGTTGAAGTAAAAAAACAGCGTCGCCTCTCGCAGAAACTTCTCACCGTTGCTATTCAGCAGAACGAATGCGGCGAACTTGTCAGCCGCATCTTCTTCCCTGCCCAGCACTGGCAACTGAAACTCATCTATCAGCGCATGTCCAACCTCATGCAACAGGACAAACACCATCTCGGCGTCAAGAACCTCTCTAAGCTGTTGCTGTGTCAGTTTGTTGCCAACATTCTTTATCAGGCGAGTGGCATTATCTAAAAGCAACTCATAGCAAAGCACAATGGCCTTTTTCTGCGAGTTGTAGAAGGCGTTGGCCGCTCCGCATGATCCAGCAACGATGGTAATAGTAGGCTGAACTGATACCACTCGATTCAAGATCGCAGTGAGCTTTTCCAGTGTTTGTGAGTTCTGGAGACCAGACGCTATTGCAACCTCTGCTTGTGTCTTTGGCGGTGTGTAGACTGCCGTGAACTCTGCAAATACAGGTGATGCGATTAACAGCAGTAGCAAAGCCAGTTTCCGCATGGTGTCAGTCTCGCAAATAATGCCAGCTAGGAATGCGAGAGTCTAACACCGTTGATTCTGTGGCTAGTCGCCCATTGCCCTGCAATGGAAACAACATGACCGTATGGATATGCTCTTCTGGGTATCACGGTTCAGCCGTGATATTTCTTCATCTCGGGGTGCTCTGCAAAATAAGCATCGGTAGCTGTCTTAACAGCCAAATCCTCAAACCGAAACCGATCATACGGCGGTCGCCTATACCTTGGGTGGGTGGCTCTCCAATGGTCAATCGCCTCGTGATGTAGTGGCATACCGTCGCCATCACCTGTGCCCAGCTTGCTGAAAAAGAAATCAAAGGCGTCCTGCGCCGTCCTGAATGGCGTCAATGACGGGTAAGGTATCCAATCAACGAAATCACCTTCCCAGAACTGCATGAAAAGCTTATAGCCACCCCTGCACTTGGCTATCCTGAATGTCCAGCCACGCATGTCATGGTTCAGTTCTTCAAGCGTTTTTGGCTTGGTCTTTGTGCTCCTGTTGGTCATTAGCTATCCCCTTCATCAAAGAAACCGTCGCTATCTGCTTTGAGTGTAGGCACCGACAGGCTCACATTGCATATGCGTGTGCTCTTTCCACATGACATTTTGCGTATTTCCTGAATGTCGGGCAAAAGCTTGCTGGCTTGAATCCAGAACTGCGGTCCGCCCATCGGCTTAACTCTGTTTTGTGAGCACCAGTCCAAGTAGTGCTGAAACACTTTGGTCTTTGGAGTTTCGGCGGTTGCCGTCATGCCTATGTCGCAGTCAGTTTTCCAGCCAAGAACTGTGTTTGTGGCTATTTGTGCATTGGTGTGGAGCGACTTCATCACCGTTGGAGGTTTTCCGAAACTGCCTCTGTTTAACAGCCTGACGAGTCCCTCCAAAGCCCAGTTCAGAACACCCTGCAACTCGCTTTGAGTTATTTTTTCTGCAAGCAAGTAGATTTTCTCGCTGTCCTTGATGGGCGGACCGAATGGCACGATTTCAAACCGACGCCAGTAGCCCAGCGAGTGATCGCTAGTAATCGGAATGTGGTTAGCACAGGCAACCATCTTTCCTTGAATGGTTATCGCAAGATCATCTCGGTATTTGCGCTGGACCAGAACCGTATCGCCAGAAATCAGCGACTTTAAGACTTGCTCGTCAATGCCAGCCTTCGGCATTTCATCAACATATATCAAAGTGGCATCTACCAACGACGCCAGAGCAAAGCCTGATAGGTTGGTCAGGTTTAAGGCAGCTACCTTGCCGTGGAGTGCCATAACTATCTTGGCAAGCACACCCTTGCCGTTGCTACCATCGCCTACCCAAAGTTGCGACACTTGAAACCGTGCGTCCGGTATCAGCGTGTAGCCGACATACTCTTGAACCCGCTCTCTTACAGCAAGGTCAGGCAGTGAGCGTTCCAAGAACTGCTGGAACAAGGGCGCTTTGGCATCAGGATCGTAAGTGCAAGTAAGGCAGTAGCGAACTCCGTAGGACTTCTCGGCAGGTATCAACTTTATAGCCGTGCCATCTTTCACCACATAGCCACTTTTGGTAGGTGCAAGGATTTCGCAAGTAGGCGTTATCGGCAGCGCTTTACCTGCCCTTGCCAATGCTATGACGGCAGTATCAACACACTTGCCACAGTTGTTGGCGTGGATATGCTGGGGCGCATCGAGTAGATAGGTGTCTTCAAGGTGCCCGTGTGCGTGTGCCTGCATGTCCTTTATGTCTTGATACTCCCAATGTGTTCCAGTCCATTGATGTATCGACCCATTGAAGACGGCGAAGGTATCAGCCCTTATCAGCGATTGTGCATAGGCGTTGGGTATGAATGGTTTTTTTGTTGTCATTAAGTCGCTCCGAATGTAGTTCGATCTACTTCGTATAGCGACGATTTGCCAGGGTTTTGCTGTGCTGAAAATATATTTTGTCAGGCACGCAATGCCTTGCGGGGCAACGGATTACGGCTATTTTGTCGGGCAAGCTATGCAGATACCGAAAACTTTTCACACGGCGTTTTCGTGCAAAAGACTATTCGTAATCGTTGTTGATGAGCTTCGATACCCAGAAGAGCACCCCGCCAATCATTGGCAAATTTTGCCGACACTTTGTCAGGCGGAAATTTTGCCTGACAAGCCGAAAGCCAGACAGGGTGCTGGTTTCAGCCGTTTTGTCGGGTTGTCAGGTGGTTTGGCGTAAAGAAGTTATTTCTATTGACTATTACTTCCTCCTGCCTGCGATAGTACACAATAAATACAGAAAAACTTTTTTGCTGGATTTGACCCGACAACCCAACAAAATCGCCGAAAGCCTTGTGGGACACGGGTTGCGTGTTGCCATGACTTTGCTGGGTAGGTAATCCACCCGACAACATTGGGAGCGGGTTGAGACTCGCCACAGCATGATTGGCGGGGTGCTCTTCTGGGTATCGCACCCCGACAGTGCCAAGTTCCTTGGACGAAAAAAATCCCACGTTGCGGGTGGGATTAGACCTGATTAGCTAATAGCATGACCGTATGGGTATGCTCTTCTGGGTAAAGAATATAGCGAGCCGATTCCCGATTTCTGCAATCCGACGCAGCTTTTTTTCTACACTAAAAAAAGGAGGCTCAATGCAGATCACAAAAGACGAAGCCCTGCTAGCGGTAAGCAGGCTAACAAGTTGCATATCCCCAGTTTATCGGTTGCCTTTGGCTACTGGCATTGCTATCGGCGGTGTCATCGCTTCCGACAACCCTGACCGTGCCCATCGCATCATCAACAGCCTTTTCCCCCTCGCAAGCCCTGCGGATCAACGGAACTTTGAAAAAGTGTATGGCGACCCCAGCACCACATTTGTTGGCGAGTTTGCAAATGCGTTTTCGGAACGTGCCACCAAGACGGTAGAGGCGATAAAAACCGCCTACGAGCAGAGGACCGCCACTGGCAAGGAAACTACAATGGACGCCCAAGCCGTTATGCAACAGGCACAGCGAGAAATCTAAGCTACGTCGATTAGCACGAGTGCAAGAGCAACATGCAACTCAACCGCAAAAGTCTTTTCATCGCTGGTGTTGTCGCTATCAATCCAGCGCTTTACGCCTTCAAGCAGTCCAGCTATGAAGTCCTTTTTTACGGATGGGACTTTACGCCCCGTCTTTTTGGGTGGTGGCTTTTTAATCTGGTCGCCCTTGGGAACTTCAACCTCAACTTGTCCAAGCGTTGCCAAGTATTCAGCAACGGCATAAATGGAGACAACCCTACGGTTGCCATCAAGCTTGACAGGGAAGCCAAGCGTGCCTGTGGTCATGCGCTTTCGGATAGCCTCGACAGCCTTTTGTCCCTCACCGATCAGAGCACGGGCTAGCTGTTTGGCATCGAGGACTAGGGCGCCATCGGAGTATGTCTTGAGGTCGGCAACTATGAGGCTCATTGCATTTGGCATGGCAAAAAAACCCAAGTAAAACCCAATATTTCAACTCCTACGCACTCCCCAGCAATCCCTATGGCTCCACTATAAAACTAGCTGTAAAGCCTTTCTACCAGAGGGTGTTGGTATATAATACTGCCAGGGTGGAGGTTTGGGTTTTTCGATAAAAACCCCTATATTCTGCTTAGCAG
>SXGU01143318.1_pt1 | contig 11262 bp, 10 predicted proteins | sample 3174531 | NCBI WGS metagenome assembly SXGU01 (sample SAMN11356863, study PRJNA531348) | freshwater metagenome | isolation source: freshwater sample F1-140 | place: China: Fuxian Lake, Yuxi | collected 2017-12-25
ACCGGTAGCGGTCCCCAGCGTCAGCAGCTTGCCGTTGGGGGAAATTTGGAGCTGAAAATAGCGAGCCGAGCCGGTGACGTTCTCGCCGATGGAAATGGAGGGCTGGGCCGTAAAAACGTCCGTCGCGCTGTAGGCAAAAGGAACCAGGGAATCGCTGGCGTCGTTACCGACATAGAGGACATCCCGGTAAGGATCAAAAACCAGGCCACCCAGCTGCGTGGGGGCCACGGTCCGGACGATGGTCGGAATCGCCGTATTGGTATTGATGATCCGCACCCCGCCGGTCATAGCCACCGCTGCCCGGTTGCCGTCCCGGCTGATGGCGGCGGGAGCGAGAAAGAGCCCGGTGTTCAAAGTCAGGCGGGCCGTGAAGGTGTTGCTGGCTGATTTGTAAAAGAAAACGTTTCCGGCGGCGTCGGGCTCCGTGAGGACGGCGGCGCTGCGATCGGCATTCCGGGCCGGGCGCTCGGCGCTGATCTTCGCCGTCGGCGACGACGACCAGTCGATCTACCGCGTCCGCGGCGCCAACGTCGGCAACATGGCGGACCTGGAGCGCGACTACCAGGTGCAGCGCGTGATCCGGATGGAGCAGAACTACCGCTCGCAGGGCAACATCCTGGACGCGGCGAACGCGCTGATCGCCAACAACAAGAACCGCCTCGGCAAGAACCTGTGGACTTCCGCCGGGCAGGGCGACCCGATCCGGGTGTACGAAGGCGAATCGGACCTCGACGAGGCGCGCTGGCTGGTCGACGAAGTGCGCGCGCTGTCGAAGGACAGCATGAAGTTCGCCGACATGGCGGTGCTCTACCGCTCGAACGCGCAATCGCGGGTCGTCGAACACGCGCTCTTCACCCAGGGCATCGCCTACCGCGTCTATGGCGGCTTGCGGTTCTTCGAGCGCGCCGAGGTGAAGCACGCGCTCGCATACCTGCGCCTCGTCGCCACGCCGGACGACGACAACGCATTCCTGCGCGTGGCGAATTTTCCGCCGCGCGGCATCGGCGCCCGCACGCTCGAGAGCCTGCAGGACGCGGCGCGCGAGCGCTCGGCGAGCCTGTGGTCTTCCATCGAGGCGCTGGGCGGCCGCGCGGGGCAGTCGCTCGCCGCGTTCCGCACCCTGATCGAGAAGCTGAAGACCGAGACTGACGGGCTGCCGCTCGCCGAGACCACCGAGATCGTGGTCGCGGGCAGCGGCTTGATCGAGCATTACAAGACCGAGCGCGAGGGCGCCGACCGCATCGAGAACCTGTCCGAACTCGTCAACGCGGCCGCCGCGTTCGATTCGGAGGACCGCGATCCGGTGGACGGGCTGGACGACGTGGATCCGCTCACCGCGTTTCTCACGCACGCCGCGCTCGAAGCCGGCGAGCACCAGGCGGGCGAAGGCCAGGATGCGCTGCAGATGATGACCGTGCATTCGGCCAAGGGACTGGAGTTCGGCGCGGTGTTCCTGACCGGGCTGGAAGAGGGCCTCTTTCCGCACGAGCAGAGCGTGATGGAGAAGGACGGGCTGGAGGAGGAGCGGCGGCTCGCCTACGTCGCCATCACGCGAGCGCGGAAACGCCTGTACCTGTCGTTCGCGCAGACGCGCATGCTGCATGGGCAGACCCGCTACAACCTGCCGTCGCGTTTCCTCGACGAAGTTCCAGAAGGGCTGCTGAAGTGGCTCACGCCGCGCTTCTCCAACGCGCGCCGCTCGGCGAACGCCGGCCCCGCGGCCTACTCGAATTCGTATTCCGCGCCGCGGCGCGACGCCGTCGAGGCGTTCGCCAAGCCCGACATGGGCAACATGAAGCGGCCGTCGCCCGGCGGATTCCGCATCGGGCAGAACGTCAGCCATCCCAAGTTCGGCGCTGGCGTCATCGTCGACGCCGAAGGGCAGGGCAACGACGCCCGCGTGCAGGTCAACTTCGGCCGCCAGGGCGTGAAGTGGCTGGCGGTCGCGATGGCGAAGCTTCAGGCGGCGTAGGCCACCACGAGGTAGCGCGCGAGGCGTCCCGCGGCCATGAACGCGAGCGCGGCGACCCAGTTCAGCCGCAGCCATCCCGCCGCGACGCACAGCGCGTCGCCGACCACCGGCAGCCACGCCAGCAGCATCGCCTGCGCGCCGTGCCGCCGCAGCCAGCCGAGCGCGCGCGGATCGATCTTCTGCTGCGTGCGCTCCGGCACCAGCCTTCCCATCAGGTAGGTCGTCATGCCGCCGGCGGTATTGCCCAGCGTGGCCACGGCGATGGCGATCGTCGCGTGGTCCGGATGCAGTTTCAGGTAGCCGAATAGGAACGCTTCCGACGACAGCGGCAGCAGCGTGGCGGCGATGAAGCTCGCGGCGGCGAGGCCCAGCAGCCCCGCCTCGGGGGAGAGCAGCGTATCCAATGTGCTAAATTGATTTCATGAAGAAAGAGGGATATCTTGAGCGCATCCTGCGTGCGCGAGTGTACGACGTGGCGATCGAATCGCCGCTCGACGCCGCGCCGGCGCTGTCCAAGCGGCTCGGCAACCGGCTGCTGCTCAAGCGCGAGGACCCGCAGCCTGTGTTCTCGTTCAAGTGCCGCGGCGCGTACAACCGCATGGTCAACCTGACGCCGGCGCAGCGCGAACGCGGCGGCAGCGCGGCGCGCGCGGGCAACCCCGCGCAGGGCGTAGCGCTGGCGGCGCAGAAGCTCGGCTGCACGGCGGTGATCGTGATGCCGGTGACCACGCCGCGCATCAAGGTGGATGCGGTCGCGGCGCGCGGCGCCGAGGTGGTGCTGCACGGCGATTCGTACTCGGACGCCTACGTCCAGGCGATGAAGATCAAGCGCCAGCGCGCGCTTACCTTCGTGCATCCGTACGACGATCCCGACGTCATCGCGGGCCAGGGCACGGTCGGCATGGAGATCCTGCGCCAGTCGGCGCGACCGGTGGACGCGATCTTCGTGCCGGTGGGCGGCGGCGGCCTGATCTCGGGGATCGCCGCCTACGTGAAGCGCCTGCGGCCATCGGTACGCATCGTCGGCGTCGAGCCGAAGGATGCCGACGCAATGGCGCGCTCGCTGAAGGCGGGCCGGCGCGTGGTGCTCGACAGCGTGGGCCTGTTCGCCGACGGCGTCGCCGTGAAGCAAGTCGGCAAGGAGACCTTCCGGCTGTGCCGCGCGCACGTCGACGAGATGGTGCTGGTCGACACCGACGAGATGTGCGCCGCGATCAAGGACGTGTTCGAGGCCACGCGCGTGGTGCTCGAGCCGGCCGGCGCGCTGGCGATCGCGGGGGCCAAGGCCTGGGTCGGCAAGCGGGGCGTCAAGGGCAAGACCCTGGTCGCGGTCGCGAGCGGCGCCAACACCAACTTCGACCGCCTGCGTTTCGTCGCCGAGCAGGCCGAGCTTGGCGAGCATCGCGAGGCGCTGCTCGCGGTCACCATCCCCGAGCGCCCGGGCAGCTTCAAGAAGTTCTGCAGCACGCTCGATGCCCGCAACATCACCGAGTTCAACTACCGCATCGCCGGGCCGAGCGACGCGCACATCTTCGTCGGCATCGAGGCGCACGGCGCGCAGGAGACGGCGCGCATCGTGCGCAACCTGGAGCGGCAGGGCCTGAAGACGCTGGACCTCACCGCCAACGAGATGGCGAAGGCGCACCTGCGCCACATGGTCGGCGGCCGCGCGCCATGGAGCGGCGACCGCCGAGCGACGCGCAAGGCGAACGAGCTGCTCTACCGCTTCGAGTTTCCCGAGCGTCCGGGAGCGCTGATGCGGTTTCTCTCCAGCATGCGCAGCGACTGGAACATCAGCCTGTTCCACTCCCGCAACCACGGCGCCGACTACGGGCGCGTGCTGGTCGGCATGCAGGTGCCGCGCGGCGAGATGCGCGAGTTCGGCCGCTTCCTCGACCGCCTGGGCTATCCGTACGCTGACGAGACGCGCAATCCCGCCTATCGCCTCTTCCTCGGCTGAACGCCGCTTTCGGTCACCACGGCGTCCACCGGGATGTCCCACGCCTGCGGGTGGATGGTGTCCATGCGCGCGAGATCGTGGGCCACGCCGATCACCAGCGGGCGCCGCGGCAGCGCCGCCAGCGTGCGGTCGAAGAAACCGCCGCCGTAGCCGAGCCTGTAGCCCAGCGGATCCCAGCCGTTCATCGGCAGCAGGACGGAGTCGGGTACCAGTTCGCGCGAGTCGCGTGGATACGGGATGCCCATCACGCCTTCGGCGAGCGCGATGCCCGGGCGCCACTCGCGGAACACCAGTGGTGTCTTCGGTGCGACGACGACCGGCAGCGCGGTCAACGCACCGCGTGCCCGCAGCGTTTTCGCCAGATGGCGTCCGTCGTACTCGTTCCTGATCGGCCAGCACAGCGCGACCACGCCGACGCAAAGCCGCGGCAGGAACTCGCGCATCAGGTGCCCGTCGATGGCATGCCGCCAGCGGTCGATCGTGGCGGCGTCGACCGCCATGCGCGCGGCGACGAGGCGCTGCCGCTCCGCCTTTCGCCACGCTTTCAGAGGTTCGCCCTGCATACCCGGCATGCTATCCTTAGTCCATGATTTTGCGGCCCTTCCTCGTCGGACTCCTGGCCGCGACGGCAGTCGCCGCAACGCTGCCGTATGCGGCCGCGCAGGACCAGAAGGCGGCTGCGCGGAAACCCGCCGCACAGAAGCCCGCAGCCGCGCCGACACCAGATGAGCAATTCTACGCCGTGCTGGCTGCTTACCGCGCGGGGGACCCGGTCAAGCTCTCACGCCATGCGTCGGCGCTGGAGGGCCACGTCCTCGAGTCGTACGCGGAGTACTGGCGACTGAAGCTGCGCATCGACGAGACCGCCTCCACCGAGATCCGCGCCTTCCTCGCCAAGTATCCCGGCAGCTATCTCGCGGACCGGCTGCGCGCCGATTGGCTGCGCGACCTCGGGCGCCGCGCCGACTGGCGCACCTTCGACCTCGAGCGCGCGCCGCTGGTGCAGGAGGACCTCGACATCCGCTGCTACGCCTGGCTGTCGCGCCTCGCGCGCAAGGACGCCAGCGCCTACGACGAAGCCAGGGAGATCTGGAGCCAGCCGAAGGAGCTTCCGGAGGGTTGCGGCAAGCTTGCCGACCAGCTCGCCGCCCGCGGCAAGGTGCCGCCCGCGGTGGTCTGGCAGCGCGCGCGCATGCTGCTCGGGCTCGGGCAGGTCACGGCCGCGCGCACCATGCTGGCGTACCTGCCCCCCGCTGATGCCGTCGACGAGGCAATGCTGAACACCGCGGCGACGGCGCCGAAGAAGCTGCTGGCGGCGATCCCCGAGGACCTGTCCCAGCGGGCCACCCGCGAGATGGTGATGCTCGCGGTGGTGCGGTTGGCGCGCACCGAAGTGCGCAGCGCGGTCGACGCAATGAAGAAGTCGCTGGGCGAGCGCCTTCCGGTGCCGGACCGCAAGCACGTCTGGGGCCACCTCGCCTTTGAAGGCGCCCGCCGCCACTACGGCGAGGCGATGGAGTGGTATGCGCTGGCCGCCGATACCCCGCTCACTGACGAGCAGCTGGCGTGGAAGGTCCGCGCCGCGTTGCGCGCGGGCGACTGGCGCGCGGTGCGCGATGGCGTCGACCGCCTTTCGGTCGTGGCGCACGAGGACGACGCGTGGAGCTACTGGTACGGACGCGCGCTTGCCGCGCAGCGCAATGTCGAAGGCGCGCGGGCGTATTTCCTGCGCATCTCGTCGCAGCCGACCTTCTATGGCGTGCTGGCGGCGGAGGAACTCGGCGAATCGATGTATCTACCGCCCGTGACGCACGTGCCCACCGAGGACGATGTCGCCCAGGTGCGACGCGTGCCGGGCGTCGCGCGCGCGCTGCAGCTGCAGCGGCTGAACCTGCGCTGGGATGCCTACCGCGAATGGGCGTTCACCGTGCGCGGGATGGACGACCGCGAGAAGCTGGCGGCGTCGGAACTCGCCCGGCGGGCGGAGATGTACGACCGCGCGATCAACACCGCCGACCGCACGGCGAGCGTGCACAACTACAAGGCGCGCTACCTCACGCCATTCCGCGAGGCGTTCAAGGCGCAGGCGCAGGCGTTCGAACTCGAGGAGGCCTGGGTGTTCGGGCTGGTGCGGCAGGAGAGCCGTTTCATCGTCAACGCCAAGTCCTCAGCCGGCGCGCAGGGACTGATGCAGTTGATGCCGACCACCGCCCGCTGGGTGGCGCGCAAGATCGGCATGAAGGATTTCTCGCCGGCGCGGGTTGCCGAGACGGACACCAACATCACCCTCGGCACCAGCTACCTGAAGATGGTGCTCGACGACCTCGGCCACCCGGTGCTCGCGTCGGCGGCCTACAACGCCGGGCCGGGCCGGGCGCGGCGCTGGCGCGATGTCAAGCCGCTGGAGGGCGCGATTTTCGCCGAATCGATCCCGTTCAACGAGACGCGGGACTACGTGAAGAAGGTGATGGCCAACACCATGTACTACTCGGCCCTCCTGGAGGGCAAGAGCGCGCCGCTGAAGCAGCGTCTCGGCACGATTCCGCCGAAATCCGCCGCGGATCGCTTCAACGAGGAGCTTCCCTAGGCGATAATCCGGGGGCGAACCATGAGATACGAGAACATCCTTGTCATCGGCGGCGCCGGCTTCGTTGGCCGGCACCTGGTCGCGGCGCTCGCGGCGCGCGGTGTCCGGGTCACGGTGCCGACCCGCCAGCGCGAGCGCGCCAAGCACCTCATCATGCTGCCGACCGTGGACGTGGTCGCGGGAAACGTCGGCGACCCGCAGACGCTCGTCCGCCTGGTGAAGGGTTGCGATGCGGTGGTCAACCTCGTCGGCATCCTGCATGGCCGCCGCGGGCGCCTGGACGAACGCGGCCCGAACGACTACGGCCCCGATTTCGCGCGCGCGCACGTCGAACTGCCGCAGGCGATCCTGTCCGCTTGCCGGGAGCAGGGCGTTAAGCGGGTCGTCCACATGAGTGCGCTGGGCGCTTCGGCCGGCGCGCCTTCCGAGTACCTGCGGTCCAAGGGCATCGGCGAAGGCGTGGTCCTTGCCGCCGAGGACCTCGTGACGACCGTGCTCCGCCCGTCGGTGATCTTCGGGCCGGAAGACGGCTTCCTGAACCTTTTCGCCACGCTCGCCCGGATTTCGCCGGTGCTCGCGGTGGTGCACCCGCAGGCGAAGTTCCAGCCGGTCTACGTCGGTGATGTCGTGCGCGCGATCCTCGCCGCGCTCGAGGACCGCGAAGGCGCGGGCCGCCGGCATGACCTCTGCGGGCCGCGCGTCTACACCATGCGCGAGCTCACCGAGTACGTCTGCAAGGTAACCGGACGGCGGCGGCTGCTCGTCGAGATGCCCGACTGGATGGCGCGCCTCGAGGCGCGCCTGTGGGAACTCACGCCGATGCCGCTGCTGACGCGCGACAACCTGGCGTCCCTGACGGTGCCCAATACCAGCGACGAGCCGATGCCGTACGGCATCGCGCCGGTTGCGCTCGAAGCAGTGGCGCCCGCGTGGCTCGCGCCCGCCGGTCCGCGCGAGCGCTACCCCGACCTGCGCTACAAGGCGCGGCGCTGATCCTCCCGCAGCGGGGATCGCCGCAGGATCCCCGCGCATCTTCCGCGAACGAAGGCTAGCGATGTCCGTTCCCATTCTCGTCATCGGCAACAAGAACTACTCCTCCTGGTCGCTGCGTCCGCGGCTCGCCATGAAGGTGCTCGGTATCCCGTTCCAGGAGCTGCGCATCCCGTTGTACGGCCCGGGCGCCGCCGAGGAGATCCTGCGCTACTCGCCGACCGGCAAGGTGCCGTGCCTGGTCGACGGCGTGACGCGGATCTGGGATTCGCTCGCGATCCTCGAGTACCTGGCCGAGAGCCACCCGCTGTGGCCGGAAGACGCTGCGGCGCGCGCCTTCGCGCGCTCGATGAGCGCCGAGATGCATTCGGGCTTCCAGGCGCTGCGGCAGCATATGAGCATGAATATCCGCAAGCGCTATCCCGGCAAGGGCCGTACGCCCGAGTCGCTCGCGGACGTCGCGCGCGTCGTGGCGCTGTGGACCGCTTGCCGCGAGCAGTTCGGGCGGCCGGGCGACTTCCTGTTCGGCCGCTTCAGTGCGGCGGACGCGAGGTACGCGCCGGTGGTGCTGCGCCTGCGGACCTACGAGGTCGAGCTGCCGCCGACCTGCCGCGAATATTCGGACGCCGTGCTCGCGCTGCCGGCGATGCGCGAGTGGATCGCCGCGGCGGAACGCGAGACCGAGCACATCGAGAAGTTCGACCTCTACGGCTGAGTGCCTTGAAGGCCTACGTCGTCGGCGGCGCGGTGCGTGACGAACTGCTCGGCCTGCCGGTCGCCGACCGCGACTGGGTAGTGGTGGGCGCCACGCCCGGCGAGATGGCCGCCCAGGGCTACAAGCCCGTGGGGCGCGATTTCCCGGTGTTCCTGCATCCGGTGACGCACGAGGAGTACGCACTCGCGCGCACCGAAAGGAAGAGCGGTCACGGCTACCGCGGCTTCACCATCCACGCCTCGCCGGACGTCACGCTGGAAGAAGACCTCGGCCGGCGCGACCTCACGATCAACGCCATGGCGCGTGACGCCTCCGGCGCGCTGGTCGATCCCTTCGGCGGCGAGAAGGACCTGCGCGCCGGAGTGCTGCGGCACGTGGGCGCCGCGTTCACAGAGGATCCGGTGCGGATCCTGCGCGTCGCTCGCTTCGCCGCGCGGTTCCGTTTCCGGGTCGCCGACGAAACCCTTCAGCTGTTGCGCCGGATGGTGGCCGATGGCGAGGCGGACCACCTGGTCCCGGAGCGCGCCTGGCAGGAGTTTGCGCGCGGATTGTGCGAGGCTCACCCGGCCGCCATGCTGGAGGTGCTCCAGCAATGCGGGCTGCTCGAGCGGCTATTCCCGGGCCTTGCGCTGGATGCGGCGCTGCTCGAGGCGCTCGCGCGCGCCGCGGCGGCGGCATCGCCAGTGACCACGCGATTCACGGTGCTCGGTTGGCGGCTGGACGCCGCGGCACTCGGCGACATCGCCGCCCGCCTGCGCTTGCCGAACGACGTGCGGGAACTTGCGCTGCACGCGGTGCGCCACGCTCATGCGCTGCGCGAAGCGCACGCCGCGCCGCCCGTTGCGCTGCTGGCAGAGCTCAAGGCGGTCGACGCGTTCCGCCGGCGCGACCGATTCCTGGAGTTGCTGCGCGCCGCCCGGCTTGCCGAGCCGACGGATGCGCTGCAGCGCGGCGCTGACCGGCTCGCGCTGGCCCTCGAGGCCGCCGGGCGCGTCGACGCGGGTGCGATTGCCGCTGGTGCCGCCACGCCGTCGGAGATCCCGGGTCGTATCGACCGCGCCCGCGAGGCAGCGATCGCGGACGCGCTCGCAGCTCAGGCCGGCCGCTGAAGTCCGGTGGCGTAGTCCGAATCGGCGAACAGCGCGCGCCGCATGGCGTGGAACTCGCGGTGCAGGTCGTCGGTGGATCCCGCGCCCATGTTCACCACGGCGTAGCGGTAGCTGCCTAGCCATTTCATCTCGCGCGCCAGGCTCGCACCACGCTTCAGGTAGAGCATCAGCCGCGCCTCGGGATACGCACGCCGCACGCGATCGACCTGCTCGGCGGACGGGTGCACTGCGAGCGGCTTGCCGTCGAACTTGCGCAGCGCGAAGCTGGCCGCGTGCCGGTAGCGCGGCGCGACCTTTCCCAGCCGCGGCGCGCGGCCGACCGAGAGGTCGAACAGCGCGAGGTACGGCTGCACGCCATCGACCCATTCGTAGAAGCAGGCAAGCTGCGAGGCCATGCGTGGATTGATCTCGATCACGCGCAGCCGGCCGGTCTCCGGGTCCCAGGCGACCTCGATGTTGAAGAAGCCATGCCGGTAGCCGATGCCGTCCAGCACCCGCGCCACGAGCTCGCGCATGCCGTCTTGCACTCCCGCGGGCACGCGCGACGGATACTCGAAGTTGCGGAACGCGAAGGTGCCCGGGAACAGGTTCTCGTCGATCACGCCCAGCACCGTGACGGCGCCATCGTGGACGTAGCCGTCGATGTTCACCTGGTGGCCGGGCAGGAGCTCCTCGGCGATCATGTTGTGCGCGTCGACGCGGAAGTCGGTGTACCAGGGAAGCAGGTCGTTGAAGGGCTTCACCAGGCGCTTGATGATGTACTTCTCCAGCGGCCAGAACGAAAGGTGCCGGCGCAGTTCGTCGAAGCTGTCGACCTGGCGCGCGAGCACCGAGAAGGTGGCCTTCACCGGCTTGACGAAGCACGGGAATGCGAGCGGGAAAGCCGAGCGGTCGGCGATGGCGTAGGGGAACGCGGCAAAGCGGGGGCTGGCCTCGGGCGCGGCTGCGGCGATCGCCTCCCGCGCGTAGAACTTGTGCTGGGCGGTCAGCACCACGCGGGGGTCGTTGCCCGGCAGCCCGAGCTTCTCCGCCACCACCGCGGCGATCAGCGCGCCGAAGTACTCGTTGTTGCTGAACACCCCGTCGATGCGCTCGTTGCGGTATTTCGCCGCCACCTCGTTGACGAAGCGGAACACGTCGAACGTGAGCAGGCGCGCGTTCTCGGGGAAGCGGAAGATGTCGAAGCCCGCGTAGACGAACTCGTACTCGTCCCGGTACGCCGGCCGGTCGAACTCCAGCCGGTCCCATTCCTTGGGAAACAGTACGAGGATGCGCTTCATGCCGCTTGGTCGGTTCCGGGACACGCAAATTATGCCGGGCAAACACGCCGGGCGGGTTGCATATTCCGTCAGAGCAGTCTGCCGATTCCCCACACCAGCAGCGACAGCACGACGGTGCTGGAGAAGGGGATCGCGTACTCGCGGCCGCGCAGCCGGAAGCGCATGTCGCCGGGCAGGCGGCCGACCCCGAGCCGCGACAGCCAGGGCATGGCGATCGACAGCACGACGAGCGCGACCAGCAGCGTGAGGAGCCACTTGAGCATTTGCCGGGACAGGATAAACTCCCGCGCCTACCGACGCCAACCCGGCGAGGCCAACGCGGAACGACGCGATGATCGATCTCTACACGTGGACCACGCCGAACGGACGCAAGGTGTCCATCATGCTCGAGGAGTGCGGCCTGCCGTACCGCGTGCACAAGGTCGACATCGGCAAGGGCGAGCAGTTCAAGCCCGCATTCCTCGCTATCAACCCGAACACCCGCATCCCGGCGAGCGTCGATCCGCAGGGCCCTGACGGCAAGCCGCTCAGCCTGTTCGAGTCGGGCGCGATCCTGGTCTACCTCGCTGGCAAGACCGGGCGCTTCCTGCCGGCGAGCGACCGAGGCAGGTACATCGCGCTGCAGTGGCGGATGTTCCAGATGGGCGGC
>SXGU01366764.1_pt1 | contig 11261 bp, 10 predicted proteins | sample 3174531 | NCBI WGS metagenome assembly SXGU01 (sample SAMN11356863, study PRJNA531348) | freshwater metagenome | isolation source: freshwater sample F1-140 | place: China: Fuxian Lake, Yuxi | collected 2017-12-25
GAGCAGTACAGCCACGAGCCCTACGTGGCGACGCCGCGCTTCATCCTCAGGCACCTGCCGGCGGACTCGCCGCGCCGCGCCGAACTCCCGGCGCGCCTCGCCCAGGGGCGTGCGGCGCTGCAGGTGATGGAATCGCAGCTCGCGCGCACGCCGTTCCTCGTCGGTCTGCACTATGGCATCGCCGACATTGCGCTCTATGCCTACACCCATGTGGCAGATCAGGGGGGGCACGTGCTCGAGGGCTTCCCGAACGTGCAGGCGTGGCTGACGCGCGTGGCGGCGCAACCCGGGCATGCCCCCATGCTGACATAGGCCAGGATTCGACCAGTGGCTGTTCGCGCTGAGCCGCAGTTGCTTGAATGGCGCTCGGTTGCTGCGCGCGGTGCAAGGCGGCCCGAAGCCGGGGCCGGCATGGGAGGTGGTCATGTCGATGCGTGATGCCGTGATCGCGGCCCGTCGTTTCGGACTCGGCGCGCGGCGCGACGACCTGCGCAAGATCGCGGCGGATCCTCGTGGCTGGCTGGTCGCCCAGCTGGCGCAGGAGCAGCCGCTGCCGGCACCACTGCGCGCGCTGCCCGGCACGGCGGACGATCAGGTCGCGTTCTTTCGCTGGCTGCGGGACTACGGTGCAGAGGCGCGCACGGCGAGCCGTGGCAGCGACGCGCCGGCGAGCATGATGGCGGGTGGGACGATGGCGAGCCGTGCCGCGGTGAACGTCGAGCAGTCGTACGTGAAGGCGCTGCTGCCGCGCTATGCCGCGGCGGTCGAGGCGCGGTTCCGCACGGCAGCCGAAAGCGACACGCCGTTCCGCGAGCGGCTCGTGCGTTTCTGGTCGAACCACTTCGTGGTGTCGCCTGCGAAATCTGCGGCGATCGCGCTGCCTGCGTCCTACGAGCGCGACGTGGCGCGTCGCTTCGTCACCGGCCGCTTCGCCGACATGCTGCTCGCGGCCGAGAAGCACCCGGCGATGCTGCTGTTCCTGGACAACGCGCAGAGCATCGGCCCGAACTCGCGCTGGGGTCGCGAGCCAGACCGCATTCCTGCCAATGCCCTGGGCGAGAAGCCCTCGGGCCTGAACGAGAACCTTGCGCGGGAGATCCTCGAACTGCATACGCTGGGCGTGGACGGCGGCTATGGCCAGGCCGATGTCGGCGCACTGGCACGGGTGATCACGGGCTGGCAGATCGCCAATCCCTTCCGCCAGATCAAGCTGAAGCGGTTCTCGAACTGGACCGCCGAGGACTTCTTCCACTTCAACGTCGATGCCCATGAACCCGGGCCGCAAGCGGTGCTGGGCAAGCGCTACGCGCAGGAGGGCGCGGACCAGGGCGAGGCGGTGCTGCGTGACCTCGCGGCCCATCCGTCGACCGCACGCTTCATCGCCACGAAGCTGGCGCGCCATTTCGCTGCCGACGATCCACCCGCGTCGCTCGTGGCGCGCCTCGCAGCGCGCTTCCTGGAGACGGCGGGCGACCTGCGCGAGGTTGCCCTCGCACTGGTGGCATCGCCGGAACCCTGGGCCCTGGCGGCGGCCGATAGCCGAACGGGCAAGTTCCAGCCACCCGAGGACTACGTGGTGAGCGTGCAGCGCGCGTTGGGTGGTCCGCCACTCACGGGCATCCAGCTGGTCACGCTGCTGGGCGAGATGGGGCAGCGGCCCTGGTGGCCTTCTGGCCCCGATGGCTGGAAGGACATCGAAGCCGAGTGGCTGGCGCCTGACGCGCTGTGGAAGCGGCTCGAGTTCGCCGACATTGCCGGCCGGGCGATGGCGCGCGCAGACATCCAGCCGCTCGCGCTCGCGGAGGCTGTGCTCGGCGATGCCCTCGCAACGGACACGCGCGCTGCGATGTTGCGTGCGGAGAGCCCGGCCCAGGCACTTGCGCTGTTGCTGGTCGCACCCGAATTCCTGCGGCGGTGAACATGGACAAGCCGACGATGAACACGCCAGAGACGATGCAGCCGGATGCGGCAATGCAGGAAAGCGCTGCGATCGAGCGCGATGGCCTGCCGGGATTCGCCCGTTCGGGCGCGTCGGCGCCCATTTTTTCAGGCCAGGTTTCGGGCCAGGTTTCGGGCCTGGCCGGCACGAGTCGCAGGCGAGCCTTGGTGACTGCGGCAAGCGGCGTGCTGCTCGCGCTTGCGGGCGCGCCCTTGGTGCGTCACGCCCATGCCGCCACCGATGCGTCGAGCGGGGCAGGGCACACCGCCGCGGGCGGCGATGCGCGCTTCGTGTTCGTGATCCTGCGCGGCGGAATGGATGGGCTGAGCGCCGTGCCGGCGGTCGGTGATCCGGACTTCGCACGGGCACGGGGCGTACTCGCGGAACATCCGCCTGCAGCCGGGGGAGGTGGCTCGGCCGCTTCCCCGTTGCCGCTCGATGGTCTCTTCGCACTGCATCCGCTGCTGTCGAACCTGCACGGCATGTACGGCGCGGGGGAACTGCTCGTGGCCCATGCCATCTGCTCGCTCTACCGCGAGCGCTCGCACTTCGATGCCCAGAACGTGCTCGAGGGCGGTGCGATGCGCGCATTCGCGACCAGTGACGGCTGGGTCAACCGGGCGCTGGCCGCGGCCTCGGCGCGTGCCGACGTGGCGTCCGCGCCGCAGGCGATCGCGATCGGCGCAGGCATCCCGCTGGCGCTGCGCGGCGCGCTGCCGGTGTCGAGCTGGGCACCGTCCGTGCTGCCGGATCCGGATGCTGACCTGGTGGCGCGGGCCAGCGCCCTGTACGCCAACGATCGCGCGCTGGCGCGGGCACTGGCCGATGCGCGTGCCGTGCACGAGGCCGATGAACGCGCGCGCGCCGGTGGCCAGTTCCCCGAGCTGATGGCCGCAGCCGCGCGATTCCTCGCCAGTCCGACGGGCCCGCGCATCGCGGTGCTCGAGTTGCCCGGGTGGGACACGCATTCGACGCAGGCCCATCCCGCCGGCGGCCTCGCCCGCAACCTGCGCCAGCTGGATGCGGGGATGGCGGCCATGAAGGCGGGGCTGGGCGCGGCGTGGGCGCGCACCGTGGTCGTGGCGGCATCCGAGTTCGGGCGCACCGTGGCCGTCAACGGCACCGGTGGCACCGACCATGGCACCGGGGGCGCGGTGCTGGTGGCGGGTGGCGCGGTGCAGGGTGGGCGCGTCCTCGCCGACTGGCCTGGCCTTGGAGAAGGTGCGCGATTCGAGGGTCGCGACCTCACGCCCACGCGCGACCTGCGCGTGCTGCTCAAGGGGCTGCTGCAGGATCACCTGCAGTTGTCACGGGCAGACCTCGACGAGCGGGTCTTTCCCGGCTCTTCCCCGCAGGTGCCGTTGCAGGACCTGATCCGGCAGCGGGCATCGCGCTGATCGTCCTGCACGTTGATCCGCGGTCATTCAGGAAACGTTCAGCGCGACCCTGCTGGAATGCGTGGCGTCGACGAACCATGCAGAGGGCGGCTCAGGACGGGCGCGGATCTGAAACCACCGGCGCGTCATGCCCGTATCGAGGTCGTTCGCACGACGGGAAATGCGGGCAGGGCAGGATGTTCCGGGTTGGGTTCCGGATCGGATGGTGCGAGCTCGTAGCACAGCCGCAGGCGGCTTGCCACACCGGATGCCGGGGATAGGATCGTGCAGTGCACGGACGTCCAATGACATCCGCCGAAAGTGGTTCGCGCATGCTGCAGGGCTGGTTCTCGGGTTGGCCGAGCAGCGGAATTAGCTGGAATCCCGCACCCGCTGCTAGTCTGAAATCGGCGCGTGGCTTCGAGCGCACGACATGTCCAGGTCATCATCAACAGGAATGAACGACAAATGAACCTCAAATCACTCTCGCTCGGCGCCACCTTCGTCGCCGTGCTGCTCGCCCAGTCGGTGCCCGTGGTGGCCGCCAGCGCGAGTGCCACGAAGGGCCGGCCCGCGGCGGACTCGAACGACCGTCGGGTACGGGTCATCAACGAGACCCGGCACACGATGATGCGTTTCTACGCCTCGAACGTGAACAAGACGGACTGGGAGGAGGACATCCTCGGCGAGAGCACGCTGTCGGCGGGCAACTCGGTGGTGATCAACATCGATGACGGCTCAGGCGCCTGCCTGTACGACTTCAAGGGCGTGTTCGACGATGGCGACGAAGTCATCCAGAACCGAATCAACGTCTGCGAGATCGAGTCGTTCCGCTTCACGGAAGGCTAGGCCGCAGCGGAACCACGGGTGCGCCGGCCGCGAACAGCGGCCGACGCGCCGCGGCGCGACTGACACAGATGTACTGGCTGGATGGGCACCGGAATCACCGTGGTGCCCTGTCCAAATCGGAGCGAGCGTTCGCGGCATACGGAGCTGCGATGCGATGACGGGAGCTGCGGAATGAACAACGCGTTCGGATGGTCGGGCAGGGGCCCGATGATGAAGCTGGCAGGTGGGATGCTCATGGCGCTGGTGGTCGGCTCGGGCGTGAGTGCCCAGGCGGCCGAGGACCGCCGCGTGCGCATCATCAACGAGACGAAGCACACGATGATGCGCTTCTACGCCTCCAGCATCGGCAAGACGAGCTGGGAGGAGGACATCCTCGGCCAGGGCACCCTCGCACCGGGTGCGTCTGTCGTGATCAACATCGACGACGGCTCCGGCTATTGCCTCTATGACTTCAAGGGCGTGTTCGACGATGGCGACGAAGTCATCCAGAACCGCATCGACGTCTGCAAGATCGAGTCGTTCCGATTCACGGAAAACTGAGCGCGGCGACCAGGCCCGGAATGGACTCGGTGCCTCCCTGGTGCTGCGGCCGGCGGTGATTTCAGCCGCCGGCCGCAGCGCGCGGACTCAGCCGCGAACGAATGCCGCGATTCGCTGCAGTGCGTCGATCGTCTCGGGTGCCGTGGGCGCGAGCACGGGCCACACGTGCACCAGGCCGGCACCCTCGAAGTACGCCACATCCACGCCTGCCGCCTTCGCCTTCGCGACGAAGCGTGTGGAATCGTCGTAGAGCACTTCCCGCGTGCCGACCAGCACCAGCAGGCGCGGCAGACCCTTCAGTTCGGCCAGCAGGGGCGACACGAGCGGATTGCGTAGCTGGGCGGGTGCATAGGCCGACGACATGGCGGCCAGCCCCTCGGCGGTTACCAGCGGGTCGTCGACCTTGCCCGGTGCTGCGCTCTCGCCGGTCCCCTCGAGATCGGTCCAGGGCGACATGCACACGGCACCTGCGGGCAGTGCCGTGCCTGCATCGCGCAGTGCCACGAGTGCAGCCAGGGCAAGGCCGCCACCGGCCGAGTCCCCGGCGATGGTGATGTCTGCGGGTGCGGTGCCCTGGGCGAGCAGCCAGCGATAGGCCGCGGTCGTGTCGTCCACGGCGGCGGGGAACGGATGCTCCGGTGCGAGCCGGTAGTTGAGCACCAGCACGCGCGCACCGGTCGCGCGGCTGAGGCGGCCGCCGAACTCGCGGTAGCCGAGGTTCGAGCCGATCATGTAGCCGCCGCCGTGCAGGTACAGCACGACCTTCGGGCTCGCTGCACTGGCCGGCACGGTCACCCAGTCCGCATTGCACTTGCCGACCTGCACTTCGTGCACTGCCACGTCGGCGGGGCGCGGGTTTGCGGACAGCATCGCGTCGTATCCCGCGCGCTGCGCCTCGAGTGATGGTGCCTGCACGCCGCCGCCTGCCTTCAGTGCGGCGACCAGCGTCTCGTGTTCCTGGCTGGGCATCTCATGTCTCCTGTGTGGTGTCGTGGGTGCTCGTCGTGGGGTCAGGTTGGCCGCGGCCACCTGATGTTCCTGTTGCGCGTCAGGCCAGGCTCGACAGTTGTGTAGTCAGTGCGTCGGGCGCGGAGAAGAACGGCGAGTGATCGGTGGGCAGCGTGAGCACCCGCGTGCCTGGCTGTGCGTCCTGCATCGCCCGCTGCACGTCGATCGATACGGCCTGATCCTGTTCACACTCGATGTAGGTGCGTGGCACGCGGCCATAGCAAGCGGTCGTCAATGCCAGCCGGGTGGACATGGGTGCGGCGGGCTCGGGCCGCAGCAGCAGTTTCGCCAGGGCCACGTCGTCTGCGCTGCAGCCCGCGTAGAAGGTCGGGGCGATGAGATCGTCGCGCACGGTGGTGCTGCGTGTCGCGGCGTCGAAGACCGTTGCACCCGCGAGCTTCGATGCCGTGTTCAGCCGCGCGATATCCATCAGCGCCTGGCCATCCCCGATCATGAATGCCGCGAGGTACACGGCGTGGGCGATGCGCTCTGGCAAGCGTTCCGCCACTTCGCTGACGATGATGCCGCCACGGCTGTGGCCGACGAGGATCATGGGCTCGGGCTGCGCCGCGACGAGACTTGCGACCTGGTCCACCCAGCGCGCCAGGGTCACGTCCTGCACCGGCGTCGTGTCGCAACCCAGGCCTGCCAGGTCTGGCGCGAGCACCCGGTGCCCGGCCGCCTGCAGGCGCGCCACCACCTTGTACCAGCACCAGCCGCCATGCCATGCACCGTGGACAAGGACGTATGTGGCCATGGCAGGGGGGCTCCTGTGCCTTGATGGGGTTGCTCGGGCCTGGCCGCCGACGCGACGGGAAGGCCCGTGCATATGGCCCTGACCGACGCCCGCGCACGGGCTCGCGCATGGTACGTGCTCGACACGCGCGCGGCGCGTCGCTCTCGAGGGTGCAGTAGGTGCAGTAGCTGCAGTCGCGATCAGGCGACCGACCGGGCCGAGCGGCGGATGCGTGCTGTACTTCAAGCCGACAGGACTTTCCGTGTTGGCGAGGTGAACGCAGTGCAGGGACGACGGTGCGTGGGTGCAGTTGCCGTGGCGTTGCCGCAGAGCCATTCGGGCGCCTCGTTCTGATCGCCCGCACATCGCTCCTGCCGCACCTGCCTGCGCGCGTGCTCGTGCTGCTGGTGTTGCTGGCCTGGCTTGCAGGTCTCGCGACAGCGCTCGCGTCGGACCTGCCGCTGCGCATTGCCCTGCAGTCCCTGGCCACCGCTCGCTTCACCGGCTCCCTGCTGGGGCTCGGTGCGATGAGTGCGGTGCTGCTCGCACTGGCCATCGTGCTGTTCGTTCCCGTGGGCTGGTTGTGCTTCGTGCTTCTGCGCCCACGCTTCGCTCGTCTGCAGCAGGGGCTGACCTGGCATCGACTTGACCAAGTTAACGCGCTGCGGCAGCTGCTTGTCCGAGTGCTCGCCGGATCCCTGGCCCGCGTTGCTGCCATCGGACTGGGTTGTGTGGCCGTCGTTCTCGCCTGGGGCACTGCGCACGCGCTCGGTGCCGCACCCTGGGTGCCATGGGCGTTGCCGGCCTTCTTCGGGGTGCTCGCCGGTGCACTTGCCTGCCCCGCGCCGGCCCGCGAAGGCGCGGCGGTTAGGCGACGGCGAGCGCCGATCCTGATGCTGCGCGCCCTGCTGGCGTTGGCCGTGATTGCGGCGACGCTTGCAGGCATCGCGACCGCTGCAGCCGGGCTCCTGCTCTCACCTGCGCGCATGGCGGTGCCGCCTGTGGCAGTCGCGCCATCTGCCGAGCATGCCCTGCGCATGCAGATCGGCGCGCTGAATCCGTTGCAGCTCGCGCCCGGACAGCAGGTCGTTGTCCGCTTCCCGCCTGCCGAGGTGCAGGCACTGCTGCGCTTGGGCCTGCGGCGGCTTGACCGGCAGGCAAGCCTGCGCGTGCAGGCGGAGCCGGCACGCGGCGCACGTGGCATGTCTGCCGGGGCGCTTGCCGTGGCGGCAGGGTTTCGCGTGCCGCTGCAGTCGTGGCTACCGCCGCGCTGGCGACCGGAGGGTCGACCCTTCCTGAACGTGGCGCTGTCGCTCGCGGCAGCGCTCCGCGATGGCGAGATCGTGGTGGATCGCTGCGTGCTGCGCGTGGGCGCGCTCGATGTGCCGCCCGGCCTGTGCGCGGAACTGCTTGGCGGCTGGTACCTGCCTGCGTCGGGGCGCGCTCCGGCAGCGACCGGCGACTTGCCAAGCCTCGGGGCGCTGGATGCGCTGCAGGTCGACGCTGGCGGTGCCGCCCTCGTCTATCGTCGCCTGGAGCTGTCCGACGACACCCGTCAGGCCCTGCTGCAGCTGGTGGGTCCGGGCGATGCTGTCGTCGCCGCGGTGCGTGCGCAACTGCTCGCGTTGCAGCAGCATGTTCCGCGCCTCCAGGCCTCGGACGACCGCTTCCGCGATGCACTGCAGCTTGCGTTTCGGGTGGCGCGCCTGCGCTCGCGTGTGGGCGATGCGGTCGCCGAGAACCAGGGCGCGATCATCGCCCTGGCCATGGTGCTGGGTGATCCGGATGTCGCCCTTGCCGCAGGATTGCCACGGGACCCCGCGGTGTTGCGCCTTGCGGAACGCATCGGTCCGGCGCACCTGTGGGGCCGCGCGGACTGGGCGCGGCATTTCCTGATCAGCGCCGCCCTTGCGCAGGTTGCCACGGCGTCGCTCAGCGACGCCGCCGGCGTGGCGAAGGAGCAGATGGACGCCAACGGCGGATCCGGCTTCTCGTTCACCGACCTGCTGGCCGACCGCGCAGGCACGGCCTTCGGGGCCCGGCTCGCGACGGATGCTGAGGAAGCAAACCACGTGCAGTCGCGGATCCTCGATCACTGGCACCTTGCCGACATCGCGCCGTCACCTGCCGGCCTGCCGGAGGGGCTGCAGGCCGATGCGTTCCGTGCCGAGTTCGGCCAGGTCGGCAGCGCGCGCTATCGCGCCGTCGAGGCGGAGATCGCACGCAGGCTGCAGACCGCCGCGCTGTGTGCGCAGTGACTGTGGTTGCGGCGCGTGCCGAACCTTGGCTGCGACCGCGCAACGGCGTGCGTGCAGTCAACCGGCGGCGAGCAGCCGCTTCACTTCGCTGACGCGCTCACCATGGCGCGTTTCCTCGCGGCCGTTGAGGCGCAGCAGGTCGGCGACCTCCGCATTCGGCTCGGCATCGGCCCAGGCCTGGTAGGTGAGGTCGCCATCGGCCTCGCCCTGCTCGAGCAGGGCGATGAGGTTGGAGTCCAGCTGCATGGCATCCGGCGCGAACTGCATGAAGGGGTTGGCGCTCGCCTCGGGCAGCGACCATGGCGCGCCGCCCTTGAGCGCGATTGCCTTCAGCAGCCGGTGGGCGTGGCCGCGTTCTTCCTGGCCGTTGCGTCGCAGCAGCGCCTTCGCCTCGGCGTGGCCCACGCTGTCGGCCAGCTGGAAGTAGAAGTGCTCGCCGTAGCACTCCACGAGCGCGAGTACCTGCAGGTCCTCCACGGTGAGTGTGCTGCGCGACTTGATGTGCGCGAAGGCGGCGAAGGCTTCGTTCGGGTAGCCGGCGGGTAGTGCGGACATGCGTTTGTTTCCTCGTCTCTTGGCTGGTCGGGTGGCCGTGCTTCCTGTGGCGGGCGCGCCCGGATTGGCGGATGGGTTGCTGTGCGTGTGAGCGACGTGGCCGTCAGGGCGCGATCCCTGCCGCGCGGTAGAGCACCGGACGGATGAGGTCGAGGAAGCGCGCCGGGTCCTCGCTCATCGGAAAGTGCCCCAGGCCCTGCATCGTCTGATAGCGCGCGCCGGGGATGCGGGCAGCGATCGCTGCACCCATCTCGGGCGTGCCGCTCCAGTCGTACTCCCCATTCAGGATGTCCACCGACAGCCGGTTCGTATCGATCTCCTCGGCGCCCGCGCGCAGGTCGTGGTCCACCGAGTAGTAGTACAGATCGCCCTTGAAGACGGCCGGCGCGCCCTGGCTGTACACCCACAGGGTCTCGCGGCGAAACGCCTCGGGGCTGGTGGGTGACATCAGCCCGTACATCAGGTGCGCCTTGTAGTCGTTGCCGATGTTCGGATGGTGGAAGTCGTCGACGTAGCCACCGGGTGTGTGCTCGGCCGCTTCGAGGCCGACGACCGCGCGGAATTCGTCGGGGCGTTCACGCGCGAGGTCGAGCGCGAGGTGGCCGCCGATGGAGCTGCCCATGTACATCGGGCGCGAAAGGCCGAGCGCACGCGAGAGCGTCACCGGCACCTGCACGAGGAACGCGCGCGTCAGGCGGTACTCCTGCGTCCACCAGCGCTCCCCCGTCGGCGGCACGGACTTGCCGTGATAGGGCAGGTCGTAAGCGATCAGCTGGAAGTACTGGGCGAGCTCGGCATCCTCGAGCACATGCCGCCACTGCCGGCCGTCGGCACCGGCTGTGTGCTGCAGCAGCAACGGGATGCCGGTGCCGTTGCTCTCGAAGTAGGTGCGGTACTCGACGCCGTCGATCGTCAGGTAGACGTAGCGGCCGACGGCAGCATCGAAGCGGGCCTGATCAGTGCTGGACATGGTGCACCTCGCGCATGAGGTCGATGAGCCGGCGAATCGCCGGGTAGAACGCGGCGGTGTGCAATCGCTCGCCGTCGAGACGGAAGCCATGATGTGCACAGGCAGCGCGCAGGTCCTGGAAGAAGGGCCGCGGGATCGCCGCCAGCAGCGCCTCCCAGTCTGCGGTTGGCGCGCTGATGCGCACGTCCGCCTCGGCCATCTGGCCGCTGGCCGCGCCTTCATCGCCGCCTTCGTTGCGTTCCGCTGCAGCGACGCGCCCGCGCTCGATCGTCAGGTGCACGATGTGCTCGTCGGCCCTCAGTTCCAGCCGCGCCTGCCACAGGCGTGCATGCAGCTGGAACTCGGCATCCGCATTGGCGGCCGCGATCAGTCGGCTGGTGTCGATGAAGCTCATGCTCGGGGTCCCATCGTCTGTCCGTGCTGCGCATGCAGAAGGCTGAAGTGCTGGTGTATTGCGGTTGCGAGTGACTGGCGAATGCGCGAGGCGGCGCGACCGCCCGCGGGAGGCGCCGCGTTGCGCCTGACGCGATCAGTAGCGGATGCAGAGCTTGCCGAAGTGTCGTGCCGCGCGCATCTCCCGCAGTGCGTCGCGCACCTCGGCAAAGCCGTAGCAATGGTCGATCAGCGGCTGCATCTTCCACTGCTGCATCGCTGCGAGCATGTCCTCGAACTGTGCCCGGCTGCCTACCGAGATGCCGATGAGGTGCAGGTTGTTGGAGAACAGCGCCGGCAGGGCGATGGCGTTGCTGAAGCCGCTGAGCACGCCGATCACCACGATGCGACCGCCGACGCGCGTGCACTGGATGGCCTGGCCGAGAGTCTCCTCGCCGCCGACCTCCACCACCACGTCAACGCCGCGCCGACCTGTCAACCTCAGCACTTCCTCGCCCCATCGCGGGGTGCGCATGTAGTTGATGAGATGGTCGGCACCGAGCGTGCGCACGCGCTCGAGCTTCTCGTCGCTGCTCGAGGTGGCGATGACCGTTGCGCCGCGTGCCTTCGCGAACTGCAGCGCGAAGATCGACACGCC
>SXGU01487664.1_pt1 | contig 11261 bp, 9 predicted proteins | sample 3174531 | NCBI WGS metagenome assembly SXGU01 (sample SAMN11356863, study PRJNA531348) | freshwater metagenome | isolation source: freshwater sample F1-140 | place: China: Fuxian Lake, Yuxi | collected 2017-12-25
TATCACCACTATTTATCACACATATCATTATCGCTTTATTAGCCTATAGCTTATTTACTTTTGCAGCCTACTTATCCATATTTATTCTAATTTTTGAAAAAAAATTACATCAAAAAAAGAAAATGGATGCACTTTTAAGTGGTTCACAGCCATTAATTGAAATGGAAAATTTTCTTTTTAATATCAATAAAATTGGCTTTATTCTATTAGCTATAACACTTGTAAGTGGCATTTTATTTTCTGAGCAAGTTTTTGGAATGCCACTACAATTTAACCATAAAACTGTTTTTTCAATATTAGCTTGGTTTATTTATGGGCTCGTTTTATTAGGCAAGAGACTCTATGGTTGGCGGGGAAGAAAATCAATCTATATTTCACTGACCGCTTTTTTATTTCTTTTGCTGTCATATCTTGGAAGCAAATTCGTTCTAGAAATTATTCTTCATAGATAACATATTATCTTAGAGAAATTTGCGGCCACCCCTTAGATTTCGCATATTCTGTCAAAATTTCGTCAGAATCAACGGCAATGGGATGCGTCACTTTTTTCATGAGAGGTAAATCGTTATGAGAGTCGCTATAAAAGTAGGACTTCTCAAAAGCAGTTAATGTTAAATTTTTACTTTTGAGCCAAGCTTCTAGACGTATAACCTTGCCCTCTTGAAAAGAAGGCAGCCCTATAACTTTCCCTGTAAATTCCCCTTCTTTTTCTTCCGGGTCTGTACCTATTAAATTTTCAATCGCAAATAATTCAGCAATAGGTTTAGTAATGAAACTATTGGTTGCTGTAATCACAATAAGTAAGTCGCCGGCTTCACGATGCTTATTGACTAACGCATAAGCTTTATCCGTAATCATAGGTTTAATCACCTCTTCTACATATTTTTTTAGTAGTTGATTAAGAAGGCTTCTTGAATTCTTTGAGAGTGGCTCGAATACAAATTCACAATACGCATATACATCGAGCGAACCTGATTTATACTCAGCATGAAACTTATCGTTTCTTTCGGCATGCGTTACTTTATCCAAATAGCCTTCTTTAATAAGAAATCTATTCCAGTTATGATCGCTATCGCCAGCTAAAATAGTATTGTCTAAATCAAAAAGCGCTAAATTCAAATTAATCTCTCGACCTGAGGATGGGCACGTTCTGATTTAGAATGGAGTTTATTTAATCCATTGATGTAGGCTTTAGCAGATGCAATCACAATATCTGTGTCAGAGCCTTGGCCATTTACAATTCGACCGCCCTTTGCCAATCTAACAGTCACTTCACCTTGAGCATCGGTACCACTTGTAATGTTATTTACAGAATATAGTTGAAGCTCTGAACCTGATTTTGCAATTTTTTCAATAGCTTTAAATGTGGCATCTACAGGGCCGCCGCCAGATGACTCGGCAAATACTTCTTGTCCATTTTCAGAAATTTTAATTTCTGCATGAGGCGTTGTACCTGTTTCTGACATGGCTTTTAAATGTATCAATTTATAATATTCAGTCGCTTCAGAGATATATTCTTCACTCATAAGCGCATGGAGATCTTCATCAAAAATTTCTGATTTCTTATCTGCTAAATCTTTAAATCTTGCAAATGCGGCATTAATAATATCTTCTGATTGAATTTCAATTCCCAATTCATGGAGTCTAGTTTTAAATGCATTACGACCTGATAATTTTCCAAGCGATATTTTATTTGCACCCCAGCCTACATCCTGAGCTCGCATAATTTCATATGTTTCTCTATGTTTTAAAACACCGTCTTGATGAATACCTGACTCGTGTGCAAAAGCATTTGCCCCCACAATCGCCTTATTTGGCTGAACAGGATAACCTGTAATTGTTGAAACCAATCTTGAAGTTGGCACAATTTGAGTGGTATCAATACTTGTAGTTAAATTAAATAAGTCTTTTCTGGTTCTTACTGCCATCACAACTTCTTCTAAACTTGCGTTACCAGCTCTTTCCCCCAGGCCATTAATCGTGCATTCAACTTGTCTTGCACCATTCGATACGGCCGCAAGTGAATTTGCAACTGCCATGCCAAGGTCATTATGACAATGTGTGGACCATATGACTTCTGAAGCATTTTCAACTTGGCCTATAAGTGTTTTCATACGATCACCCCAAACACCTGGAATTGAATATCCCACAGTATCTGGTACGTTGATTGTTTTAGCGCCAGCTTTAATCACAGCATTAAAAACTTTTACTAAAAAATTAATTTCAGATCGCACCGCATCTTCAGCAGAAAACTCAACATCATCGGTATATTCTAAAGACCATTTGACAGCTTGAACAGCTCGATCTAATACCTCATCTTCTGACATACGAAGTTTATTTTCCATATGAATTTTGCTTGTCGCAATAAATGTATGAATACGCCCTTTTTTTGCATTTTGAATTGCTTCTCCAGCTTTACGGATATCATTCTCAAGGGCTCGTGCTAATGAACAAATAGTTGATTCCTTGATGTTTTTTGCAACAGCCTTCACAGACTCAAAATCTCCTGGGCTTGCCGCCGCAAATCCTGCCTCAATGACATCAACACCTAGTTTTTCAAGCTGTCTTGCAATACGTAACTTTTCTTCCTGGGTCATAGAAGCACCCGGACTTTGTTCCCCGTCTCTTAATGTGGTATCAAAAATAATGAGTTTGTTATTTTGAATTTCTTGTTGCATTCACTGAGCCTTATTTTTTAAATTTAAAATTTCTAATGAAATTGAAAAACCCTGACAAAAAGTAACAGCCCACCACAATGAAAATAGCCTCCGGCGGGCTATAAGAAACTAGTACAAATGGTAAAATAATTAATAATATTGCGACGAATGGAACACTATTTCTAAGATTAATATCTTTACCACTATAAAATCTAATCTCACTTACCATTGAAAGTGCAATCAGTATTGTGAATGACCAAGAGACCCATTTCATTTGAATCATATTAAAAAATATCTCACTTCCACTAAAGCCATTTTCATTGGATACCCAAACGAAACTCACAAGCAATGCGGCTGCGGCCGGACTTGGTAAACCAAAAAAGTATTTTTTTTCATCATGATCTAATTTCACATTAAAGCGTGCGAGCCTAAAAGCTGCGCAACAACAATAAACAAATGCTGCTATCCAGCCTAATTTTCCTAGAGGCTTTAATGCCCAGACATAGAGAATAAGTGCAGGTGCAACACCAAAAGAAACCATATCAGAGAGACTATCGTACTCAGCTCCAAATGCACTTTCAGTATTTGTAAGTCTTGCAACACGTCCATCTAGTCCATCCATAATAATGGCAATAAAAACTGCAATTGCTGCCAGCTCATACTTACCGTTCATCGCTTGCACGATTGAATAGAATCCAGAAAATAAGGAGGTTGTTGTAATAAAATTAGGGAGCAAATAAAAAGTATGCCTACTAATTTTATTTCTTAATAAATCTTCTTTATTTTTTCGAATACTTTTAAACTTTTTCATGAGCCTTTTTTGAAGTGACGACTTAGTCTTTTAGTATAACAAAGCTTTAACAATTTCATTAATTCTAATTTATACTCATTGACTTACCTCATAGCGAGCTCAAAATTAAAGATGCAATTTAAACTCATTAAAAAAGATGGGAAAGCAAGACGAGGCGAACTAAAGCTTCAGCATGGCACCCTGCAAACGCCTGTATTTATGCCTGTAGGCACCTATGGTGCTGTCAAGTCTTTAAGTCCTCAAGATTTAGAATCGATTGGTTTTGAAATTATCCTAGGCAATACTTTTCATCTATGGCTTCGTCCAGGATTAGAAACTATTGCAGCTTTAAAAGGTTTGCATAATTTCATCCAATGGCATCAATCTATTCTGACAGACTCTGGTGGTTTTCAGGTATGGAGTCTTGGCAAAATGAGAAAAATTACTGAGGAAGGTGTGGAATTTAAATCCCCTATTAATGGTGATACTTGCTTCTTAAGTCCGGAAGAATCTATGCGAATTCAAAAAGTACTAAATTCAGATATTGTCATGATCTTTGACGAATGCACACCTTATCCAGCTTCTTATGAAGAAGCTGCAAATTCCATGCAACTGAGTCTAAAATGGGCTTATAGAAGTAAAGTAGCTCACGAAAAAAATAAAAATGCTTTATTCGGAATTATTCAAGGGGGTATGTTCGCAGATCTCAGAGAACAATCACTTAATGAATTAAAAAAAATCAATTTTGATGGTTATGCAATTGGAGGATTATCCGTTGGGGAACCCAAAGAAGAAATGCAAAAAGTCATTGCTTCCATTGCCCCCAAAATGCCTGAGGATAAGCCACGCTATCTGATGGGGGTTGGAACTCCGGAAGACATTATTGGAGCAATTGATCATGGTATTGATATGTTTGATTGCGTTATGCCCACAAGAAATGCGAGGAATGGTTGGTTATTCACTAAATACGGTGACTTAAAGCTTAAAAATACTCAGTATAAAAATGATTCAAATCCAATCGATATTGATTGCGGATGTTATACATGCCAAAACTATTCGCGCGCCTATCTTCATCATCTTTTTAAAATTGGAGAAATGCTAGGCTCTCGCCTAAACACCATCCATAACTTGTTTTATTATCAAAAAATAATTCAAGAGGCTAGGCTTGCGATCGCAAATGGCACATTTGAAACTTATAGAAAAATATTCCATCAAAACCGTCAACGTGGCATTCAATAAATGCCTGCTGTGTTAAAATTAACCCTTTAAAATTAATTACCTGTAGGAAATATAAATGTTTATAAGTCTCGCATTAGCTGCCGATACTCCTCCCACTGATCTTATGAGCTTTCTGCCATTTATCATCATTTTTGTGCTTTTTTACTTTATGTTAATACGACCACAAATGAAACAAGCTAAAGCCCATAAATTGATGATTGAGTCACTCAAGAAAGATGATGAAATCGTAATTAATGGTGGCGTGCTTGGTAAAGTTGTTAAAATAAAAGATCAGTTTGTAACATTAGAAATTGCAACTGGGACTCAAATTCATATCCAGAAACAATCTGTTCAAAGCTTGCTACCCTCAGGCACTATAAAATCAATCTAATTTCTGAAGTGACAACTTAAGTTAATAATGAATCAATATCCTAAATGGAAATATGGCCTCGTCTTAATTGCAATTTTTATTGGCCTTATTTACTCCATTCCTAATTTTTTTGGGGAATCACCTGCAGTTCAGATCATGCCAAAAAAAACTTCAGATAAGTTAGATTTATCTATTTTAGCGACGATTGAAGGTAGTCTAAAAGAAGCAAATCTTTCTTTGGATGGTATTGTGCAGGAACCGAATGGCATCAAAGTTAAATTTACAAGCCCTGATAGCCAAGTTAAAGCAAAAGATATTCTTCAAAATACATTAGGAAATAATTATGTGATCGCGCTCAACCTTGTCTCTAAATCACCCTCATGGTTATCCAAAATTGGGGCCCTTCCAATGTATCTGGGTCTTGATTTAAGAGGTGGCGTGCACTTTCTACTTCAGGTGGATATGAAAGCAGCGGCAGAAAAAACAGCCGAAAGCTATTTAAATGATTTTCGCATGGCACTTAGAAAAGAACGTATTTCATATTCAGGCGCTTCAAGATTAAATGAAATTATAAAACTTCAATTCGAAAGCCAAGAGGAATTAGAAAAAGCAAAAAAACTTATCAGAGTAAATTATCCAGATTTAATGGTTAATGAGTCTTCTTCAGGAAAAGATAAAATACTTGATATTGGTATGAGCGACATGGGTAGGAAAAAAATTCAAGAGTTTGCGCTTAAACAAAACTTACAGACACTGCATAACCGTATCAATGAACTCGGTGTTGCAGAACCCATTATTCAACAGCAAGGTTTGGATCGAATCGTTGTGCAGCTTCCAGGTGTTCAAGATACTGCTAAAGCTAAAGAAATTCTTGGGCGTACTGCAACACTCGAAATAAGATTAGTCGATGAGGATAAAACAGATATTGCTACTTTAGAAAGTGCTGAAAAAGGGAATGCCCCCTTTGGAGATGATCTTTTTAAAGATAGGGATGGTAGAGCCATTCTTGTTAAGAAAAATGTATTTCTTACAGGGGACAGAATTACTGATGCTGGACCTGGAGTGGATCAACAAACTGGAAGATCTGTAGTGCATGTGACACTGGATGGACGAGGAGCAACTATATTTAAACAAGTTACACGAGAAAATATAGGAAAACGTTTAGCCATTCTTTTAATAGAGAAGGGACAAACAGAAGTGGTCACAGCCCCAGTAATCCAGCAAGAAATTGGTGGTGGTCGCGTACAAATTTCTGGAATGAATAGTCCCCAAGAAGCCACTGATATTTCTCTCTTATTGAGAGCTGGAGCTCTTGCAGCGCCCATGCAAATTATTGAAGAGCGAACAGTCGGTCCAAGCATGGGAGAAGAAAATATTAAACGTGGTGTTCACTCGACATTATGGGGATTTGCAGCTATTTCTGTGATGATGATTGTCTATTACATGCTCTTTGGCGGTGTATCTATTTTCGCTCTTGCTGTGAATTTATTATTATTGGTAGCTTTATTATCTATCCTTCAAGCCACTCTTACACTTCCCGGTCTAGCAGCAATTGCTTTGGCGTTAGGTATGGCAATCGATGCAAACGTTCTCATTAATGAAAGAATTAGGGAAGAACTTAGAAATGGCAACACATCTCAAGCAAGTATTCATGCAGGTTATGACCGAGCTTTTGATACCATTCTAGACTCTAACGTTACCACGTTAATTGCGGGGCTTGCTTTATTTTTGTTCGGCACTGGCCCTATTAAAGGATTTGCTGTTGTTCACGTGCTTGGTATTCTAACTTCAATGTTTAGTGCCATTTTAGTGTCAAGAGCCCTTGTAAATATTCTTTACGGCTATCGTCGTAAAACTAATAAATTATCTATTGGGCAAATTTATAGGCCTGATCAAGGATAATTATGGAATTATTTAGAATAAAAAAAGATATCCCCTTTATGAGTTATGGTCGCTTAACAACAGCCATCTCTCTCATTACATTCATAATTGCTATTATCCTCTTATTTATTAAAGGTCTTAATCTCGGTGTGGATTTTACTGGCGGCACACTTATGGAAGTAACTTATAGCCACCCAGCAGAAATCGATAAAATACGCAAAGTCATGGATAAAATTGAACTCAAAGATGCAACGGTTCAAAATTTTGGCACAAGTAAAGATGTTCTCATTCGCTTACCCATTCGACAGGATTTATCTATTGCGCAATTATCAGAAAAAGTTTCCAGTGCGCTTATTGAAAGTGATAAAGACACAAAAATACAGAGGGTAGAATCTGTAGGATCTCAAGTAGGTGAGGAGCTTTATGCAAATGGGGCACTCGCTTTACTTCTCGTTTGCTTTGGAATTATAGCTTATCTCGCACTAAGGTTTGAATGGCGTTTTGCGGTCGCGGCTGTCATTGCTAATATGCATGATGTCATTATTATTTTAGGCTTTTTTGCATTTTTCCAATGGGAATTTAACTTGACTGTTCTCGCAGCTATCCTAGCTGTCTTGGGCTATTCTGTAAACGAATCAGTCGTTGTTTTTGATCGCGTCAGAGAAAACTTTAGAAAAATGAGAAAAGCAAGTGTGGTTGAAATTATTGACAACGCCATCACGAGAACAATGTCTCGTACTGTCATCACGCATCTTATGACTCAAACTATGGTTTGCTCCATGCTATTCTTTGGTGGAGAAACACTTCATAATTTTTCTCTTGCGTTAACTATTGGGATTTTATTTGGTATCTATTCATCAGTTCTTGTAGCATGTCCGATTGCCATGTGGCTTGGAGTAACTCATCGCAATCTCGCTCAAGATCAACCTAAAGAAAATCTGTCGAAAGAAATCAATCCTTAAGTTCTTTTTAACCTTTGAATAGCCTTTCCATAAATTACCTACTTGTCCTTCTGATAGCATTAGTTGCTATCACAGCTTTTTTTTCCCTTGCAGAAACAAGCTTGATGACACTCAATCGTTACAGGTTAAAATATTTAGTTGTCCAAGGTAATCATGCTGCAAAACTTACGCAAAAACTTCTTTCTTCGACTGATAAACTTCTAGGTGTCATTTTGCTATGTAAGGAATTTGCCAGCGCTGCTTCTGCAATGCTTGTGACGTTGATCACAGTGAGACTTTATGGGGAGGGACAAGTGGCGCTTATGACAGCAACACTCGTGACTACATTTTTGATCCTCATTTTTGGTGAAGTTTCACCCAAAGTAATTGCTGCGTCTAAACCTGAGCGATTTGCTTTTTTTTGTAGTTATATACTCTACCCTCTTTTAAAAATTCTCTACCCTATCGTTATTTTTATAAACTTTTTTGTATTAAGTTTTGTAAAAATATTTAATGTCAAAATTGACTTTAATAATAATCTCCACAAAATTTCCATGGATGAGTTAAGAAGTATTATTTCTGAAGCTAGCCAATTCATCCCTAATCAGCACCGTAAAATACTACTTAATTTATTTGAGCTTGAGCGAATCACTGTAGATGACATTATGATTCCCCATACTCTTGTCGAATCTATTGACTTTGATTTAAGGGATGAAGAAATTATTCAAAAGTTACTTACGTTTAAACATAGCAAAATATTAGTCAAAAAAAATTCTCCTGAAACTATTTTAGGCTTACTGAATATACAAAAAATTATCAAACAACTTAAAATAGATGACACATTAAGTAAAATTAAAAAGGATGATTTAAAGATACTTATTTCTAAACCTTACTTTATTCCATCAGGCACACCTTTATATACCCAAATGCAAAACTTCCAAGATAAGAAAGAAAGAGTGGGTTTAATTGTAAATGAGCATGGAGAATTTATTGGACTTTTGAGTTTTGAGGACATTCTAGAGGAAATTGTGGGTGAATTTAATTTAGATTTAATTTCCAAATCATCAAAATTCAATAAAGACAAAGATGGGGCATGGATTGTAGATGGGAGTGTAACAATTCGCACACTTAATCAAAAATTAAATCTTCAGTTTCCAATTGATGGGCCTAAAACACTGAATGGTTTAGTGTTAGAATACTTTGAGGACATTCCTGAACAAAATACAAGTTTTAAAATAGATAACTATACCTTAGAAGTTCTTCAATCTCATGAACGGATTGTGAAGAGTATAAAAATATATCCCCTAGAGTAAATTTTTTAAGATTTTTTTAAAAGAATTGCTTGAGTTTTTATTTTTTTTGATCACAATAATCATTAGGGTTTAGCTGATGCCAAAAATAAATGCAACTGAAGACGTGCAGCTTGGTCCAAAAAAAGTTAAGACTAAGCTTCCTAGTATGTTTAAAGTTATTATTCTGAATGATGACTATACCCCTATGGAATTTGTTGTAGATACCATTCAGCGTTTTTTTAATAAAAGTTTTGATGAAGCTAAGCGTATAATGTTAAGAATACATACAGAGGGTTTAGGTGTATGTGGAATATTCCCTCAAGATATTGCCGAAACAAAAATGAATCAGGTGTTAAACTATGCAAAAGAACACCAGCATCCTTTAAATTGTATTATTGAAAGAGTTAATTAAACTTAAATTATGATAGCTCAAGAACTCGAAGTAAGCCTTCATATGGCATTTATGGACGCAAGACAAAAGCGTCATGAGCTTATTTCGGTTGAACATTTACTTCTTGCGATGCTGGACAATCCGTCTGCAGCGGAAATTCTTAAGGCTTGTGGCTCAAATATTGAAACACTAAGAAATGAATTAATACAGTATATAGATGACCACACTCCTATCATATCTGGTGAAGATGAAGTAGATACGCAGCCGACGCTTGGATTTCAAAGAGTTATTCAAAGAGCAATGCTTCATGTGCAATCTTCAGGTAAAAAAGAAGTTACTGGCGCAAATGTTATAGTTGCAATTTATGGAGAAAAAGATTCGCATGCTGTCTACTTTCTTCATCAACAGGGTATAACGCGACTTGATGTGGTAAATTTTATTGCACATGGTGTTTCTAAATTAAATGAAGGTGATATTAATAAAACATCTGTTGAACCAGAAAATGATCAGGAAACACCGACTAGCAAAGCTTTAGAAAGCTATACCATAAATCTGAATAAAATGGTTTTAGCTGGAAAAATTGACCCACTGATTGGGCGGGATTTAGAAATTGAGCGTGTTGTTCAAACCTTATGCAGACGAAGAAAAAATAATCCTCTTTTAGTTGGTGAAGCAGGTGTTGGAAAAACTGCTATTGCTGAAGGCTTAGCTAAGAGAATAGTAGACAAAGAGGTTCCTAATATTTTAGAAAATACAACAATATTTTCACTCGATATGGGGACCTTATTAGCAGGCACAAAATACCGTGGAGATTTTGAACAAAGACTTAAAGCTGTTATGAAACAACTTAGCGAACATAAAGACGCTATTTTATTTATTGATGAAATTCACACCCTAATTGGAGCTGGCTCTGCAAGCGGAGGAACGCTTGATGCATCAAATCTTCTCAAACCCGCTTTATCGAACGGATCTATTAAATGTATTGGTGCAACGACTTATCAAGAATATAGAACAGTCTTTGAAAAAGACCGCGCCCTCTCAAGAAGATTTCAAAAAATTGATGTAGATGAGCCAAGTATTTTAGACACCATAAATATTCTTAAAGGTCTCAAAACCAAATTTGAAAAACATCATAATGTAAAATATTCTGTGGCAGCAATTAATAGTGCTGCGGAACTCTCTGCTAAATATATTAATGATAGGCACCTTCCTGATAAAGCAATTGATGTCATTGACGATGCTGGGGCTGCTCAAAGAATACTCCCAAAAAATAAACAAAAAAAAATAATCACTCATAAGGAAATTGAAGAAATTGTAGCTAAGATTGCTAAGATACCTCCCAAAAATATCTCTAATGATGACAAACAAGCTCTTAAAAATCTTGAGCGCGACCTTAAAGCTGTTATTTTTGGTCAAGACAAAGCAATAGAAAGTTTAGCGAGTGCAATGAAAATGACGAGAAGCGGATTGGGTATACCAAATAAACCCATTGGGAATTTTCTTTTTAGTGGGCCAACTGGCGTAGGAAAAACAGAAGTAGCTCGGCAACTTGCCTATATTCTGGGTATCGAACTCATTCGTAGTGATATGAGTGAATATATGGAAAGGCATGCAGTTTCAAGACTTATAGGCGCTCCACCAGGCTACGTCGGATTCGAGCAAGGTGGTTTAATGACAGAAGCTGTTAATAAACAACCTTATTGTGTTCTTCTTCTTGATGA
>SXGU01511518.1_pt1 | contig 11261 bp, 8 predicted proteins | sample 3174531 | NCBI WGS metagenome assembly SXGU01 (sample SAMN11356863, study PRJNA531348) | freshwater metagenome | isolation source: freshwater sample F1-140 | place: China: Fuxian Lake, Yuxi | collected 2017-12-25
CCGGAAGATCGCCAGACCCTGCTGTTCTCGGCCACATTTCCCCCGGAGCTGGAAGCCGTGGGCCTGCGTCTGCTGCGCGACCCGGTGCGCATCCGCCTCGAAGAGGCCCGTACCCACGAGCAGCTGCGCCAGCAGTGGTTCCGCATCGAAGAGGAACAGCGCCCCGAGGCCGTGCGCAGGCTCTTGGAACACCACCGCAGTGAGCGCGCGCTGGTCTTCTGCAATACCAAGGAAGCCTGCAAGCGGCTGTGCGAGCATCTCAACGCCGCAGGCCATGCCGTACTCGCGCTCCACGGCGATCTGGAGCAGCGCGAGCGGGATCAGGTGTTGATCCGCTTTGAGAACCGCAGCGCCACCGTGCTCGTTGCCACGGATGTGGCCGCGCGCGGCATCGATATCCCGGATCTGGAGCTCGTCATCAATGCCGAGGTATCACCCGATGCCGACACCCACACGCACCGCGTTGGGCGAACGGCTCGCGTCGATCGGGAGGGACTGGCGTTGAGTCTCGTGAGCCCGGGCGAGCGCCACCGCGCCGAACGCATCGAGGAGATGCGTGCTCGAGCCTGCGAGTGGACCGATTGGGCTGCCGTTCCGCGAGCGCAGGCGAAACAGGTAGCTCCGCGAATGGCAACGATCCAGATTCTCGGCGGACGCAAGCAGAAGCAGCGTCCCGGTGACATTCTCGGCGCGCTGACGGCCGAAGGCGGGCTGCGCGGCACTCAGGTTGGCAAGATCGAGATCCTCGACATGGCGAGCTATGTTGCGGTCGAGCGGGAGCAGGCCCGGCTGGCGCTGCACATGCTGCGCGGAGGCGTCAAGGGCCGCGCGGTTCGGGCGCAGTTGTTGTGAAAGTGGCCTGAACCAGAGGAGAGCCAACCGCTTCTTCAAGCTGCAAGTGGAGACCGAAGCTGGCCCAGCGGGCCGCTTCCAGACGCCGCCTGGTTTCCAGAACCGATCGTTCCGCGGCAAGCTGAGCCTGCAGGGTGGCATCACCGTGCGCCACAGCCTCGCGCAGTGTCTAAAGGCTCTGTTCCTCAGCCGACATCACAACACCTGTCGCACGCATGAACTGAGCTTCTGTCTCATTCAGAGCCTGATCGACCAGCTTTGCAATGCCGATGCTTTGATCAAGAGAGGTGCCCGGCTCCGTGACTGCTCCGATGACCAACGCGCCCTCGTTGAACTCAGGCAGAAACCCGGTGCCGGTTCGCGCAAGCCCGAGCCCCGCCGCCACAAGACCGCAGGCACCCAGTCCAGTCAATACTGCGAGTCGCTTCAGGGACCAATCGAGTACGGGTTGGTACAGCCTCTTGATCGCGATGACGAGTCGTGAATCCCCTGCTGACGAGATTGCCTTGGTGTCCGGCAGAAACCACGCCGCGAGCGCAGGAGTCAAAGTCAAGGCAACCAGCAGGGACACGCTGAGCGAGATGCAGAACGCCATACCCAGAGGAAGCAGCAACCGGCCCTCGATTCCAGAGAGGAAAAACAGCGGCAGAAACGCCAGCAGGATGATGGCCGTGGCAAGAACGATCGAAGCTCGAACCTCAACGCTGGCGGAATAAATGACCGCCAAGACCGGCTTGCGCTGCTCTTCCGGCAGTGCGTGGTTCTCCCGGAGTCGGCGCACAATGTTCTCGACATCGATGATTGCGTCGTCAACCAAGGCGCCAATTGCAATGGCAAGGCCGCCCAGCGTCATCGTGTTGATTCCTCCGAAGAAATATAGAACTACTGTTGTCGTAAGCACGGATACAGGGAGCACGACAAGCGTCAACAAACTTGTTCGAAGACTGGCGAGAAACATCAGCACGACAAGCACGACCATTGCAGCGCCTTCAACCAGTGCGGTGCCTGTGTTCTCGACAGACCTTTCAATGAAGGACGCTTGGCGAAACAGGTCGCGCCGCAACCGCATTGCGGATGGAAGCTGGTGTTCGATGTCATCAAGTGCACGATCCAGATCCTGCGTAAGAGCAAGCGTGTTCGTCCCCGGCTGTTTCTGCACAGCAAGAATGACAGCGTCTTCAATCCTCGCTGTTCCGTCCGGATTGCGGGTCGCCGAGGCGGCGCTTCCACGCCGCGCTGCTGCGCCCACACGGATGACCCCAAGATCGGAAACCCGGATCGAACGACCCTGCCTCAGCGCCACAACGGTGGAGGCGAGCTCGTCAACTGTCCGAACCCTTCCCATAGCCTCAATCACGAGCTCGCGTGGACCGTCGACGATTACCCCTCCGGATAGATTCGAGTTCGTCGCTTCGAGTGCTTCCACGACAGCGCTCGCATCGAGGCCGTATGCAAGCAGCGCTTCCGGGGAAAGGACGATCTGAAACTGAGGAACGCTGCCCCCGAGAACCGAAACCTGCGAGACCCCACTCAGTGTGAGCAGTCGTCTGCGCACAATCGTCTGAGCTGTGGTGCGCAGTGCCAGATCGTCATGTGGTTCACTGACAACCGCGAAGAACAGCACCTCGCCCATGATGGAAGACGCAGGCGCAAGCTTTGGTTGGTTGGCCTGTGGCGGCATGCGATCTGCAACAAGAAGCAGTCTTTCGCTTACGGTCTGTCGGGCCTGCGACATCGGCGTGTCCCAGTCGAACTCAACCCATACGACGCTGAGTCCGAGAGCTGTACCGGATCGGACTCTCCGAACCCCATGTGCGCCGTTGAGGGCACCTTCAATGGGAATGGTGACTTGGGTCTCCATTTCCTCGGGGCTGAGGCTGGTCCCCTCTGTGATCACCGTAACCGTGGGTGCCGTCAAGTCGGGCAACACGTCAACGGGCATTTTCGATCCAAGCCACGCCCCGGCAATCGATACAGCGAGTGCAAGGATGACGACGAGCACGCGATTGCGCAGCGACCATTGAATGAGCGATTCGACCATGTCGTGATCCTCCGTGCTCAGTGTGCGTGGCCGTGTCCGAAGCCTTCAGGGACCATCGAAGCAAGCCGGACGAAATGGGCGCCACGGGTGACAACTCGCTCTCCTGCAGTGATACCGGAGAGCACTTCCACACGTTCGGAATCCCGAGTGCCAAGCTTCAGGACCCTGCGCTGGAACTTTTCGCCATCCAGCATGACGTAGGCGGTGGACATGCCCTGATCCGAAACGACGGCCTCAGGCGGTATGGTCACGGCGGCTGCCTTTCGGAACTCGGTTGCCATCACGGTGAGCAGCATTCCAGAACGCCAGTCCTCAGGCACGACTCGAGGCCTCAGAATCGCGGTCAGTGCGCGAGTTGAGGGATCGATCTCGCTGGCCAGCGTCAGCTCATTCGGCGTGGCCTGAGTCGATGCGGATTTTGCGAGGGCCGGTGACAGATCGAAAAGCTCCGAGGAAAGGAAGAGGGAGAGACTTTCTTCCGGAACCGTGACTCGCACCCTCAGAATGAGGGGGTCAGCGATGAAAAGCAGACGATCTCCGGCCTGAACGTGTTGGCCCAATACGGCGCGTGTTTCGGTAACCACGCCCGCAATCGGAGCCAGCACAAGAACGCGCATCGGTCCCGCCGTCGGCTCCTGCGTCACAACCACCCGTACTCTCTCCTCGAGCGCAGCCACATGCAGCTGTGCTTCCTTCACGACACCTGCGGCCTGGTCCAGTTCAGCCTATGTGGCAAAGCCGCGTTCCTTGGATGCGTGGGTCCGCGCGAGCTCACGTTCGCCTTGCACAAGCTGCGATCGGGCCAGGTCGAGTTCGTGTCGCGTCTGTTGTTCGAGCAGCTTGGCTTCCAATTCCAAAACACGCAGCTGTGTTGCCTCGACGGTGTTCAGGAGTGGTTCAAGTGAGACGATGGGTGCGTTGCGCTCCACACGCTCTCCTATACGCGGCAAACCCTGATCGCCGGAGCCTGCGAGCAGGCCGGAAATCCCAGCGGAAACGCAGGCTTGTGCGGTCTCCTCAAGCTCAAGCACCGCAGGGACTGAGCGCTGCACCTTGATGAGTCCATCCGTGGCGGGTCTGACCAGAAGCCCGATCTTCCATTATTGTTCGAGCAGGAAGTCGACCGAATCGCCAGTGCTGTCTGCGGAGGAAGGAGGGACCCCTTTGGCGTTCTCGAATACCTCGACGAAGCCCAGGTCGAACTCCTCTTGCAGTTCGGAGGTCGCAAGTGTGACCTTCAGCGGGAACCTGCCGGCAGCCGGGGGTGCGCCTGCGGGAATGAACAAGCCATCTCGGGCCGGTGAATTCTGCTCCCACCGCAAGTCTCCCAAGGCAAGTTGCACGCGTCCTTCACGGACCGGTTCTCCTGTTTCGAGGATGCTGAAGTGAGCGAGAAAACGCGCTGACTCCGCTCGAATCAGCGGAGGGTGTTCAAGAAACAGGAGCAGTTTGCTGCCGAAGACCGTATGCCGGATCGGCTCCAGCTCGCAATCTGCGGGCGGGTGCGTGTGATCCTCGTGATCGTGAGAGCATGCAATCGGAGCACAGATCAGCAGGAAGCAGGCAAGAACGGGGAAAGGCAACGAAGAGAACTTCAACGGGAAACCTCACAGTGACGATTGAAACAGCGAACATGGCGGCACGAACACGCGATGCGTGCTCGGGGCCGCGATGTCAGATCAAAAGTGCGTGAGTCGTTTGTAGAAACCGTTGTGTGCCGGAACACCCAGGTCGGATCGGATCCGGCGGTCCACGCTGCAAGGCCTGCGGCAAGGTGATCGGAACGTCGATGCCGACCTCCGGAGCGGGCCTTGGGAACGAAACATGGCCAAGCGCGGTGTGATCGAATGCCGTGCGGGATGCAGTGCAAGCGGGCCAGACAATCAGCATCGAAAAATGCTCGTTGTCAGCCTGCGCAAAGGTGGGATGGCTGTCTTGATGGGCGGGCGCCTCAGCTTGCAAGTGGGCCTGCCCGTGCATCGCAGGAGCGGGCTCTGTGTGAACTCGACCCAGGATGTGCACGTGCGCATCCACCCCTTCGTGGGAGTGCACAAGCATCGAGCTGCCTGCGAGCATCAAGAGCAGGCTGGCGAGCCCCAGCAGCACTGTCACACCCCACCTTGAGGAGTGCTCTGCGTGCCAGTGGCCCTGATCGGATGCAGCCATGCCGGGCAGTATCGCGCAGGCGCCGATTCCGGCTCAAGGGAAAGGCGGCCTGAAAGGGGGATATAAACCTCCCATGCGGTTCGGGGGTAGACTGGGTTGCATGCGCTTGGTCATGTCGGCGGGGGTGTGGGTGCTGCTTGGGATCGCACAAGCTCAGGATCTGCACCGTGAGCAGGTTTACTGGGACACTCTCGATGCCAACGGAAATTTGACAGGTGGTAGGGTCGACATGCTGACCCCCGTCAAGGGATCCGTGACCTCCGTGCAGCCGGCGCTGGTCACCACTCTGACACCCTTCCTCGTCGCTCCCAATCCCGCCAACCGTGTGGATCTGGTGATCGTTGGTGATGGATACCAAAGTGCCCAGCTCGGAACGTACGCCACTCAAGCCGCCGGCATCGCCACGAACTTCTTCAATAAGGAACCGTATCTCACCTACAAGCCGCTGTTCCTCGTCCATCGCGTAGACGTGGTTTCGGTGGACTCCGGCGTCGACAACGATCCGGCTCAGGGTATCCAGCGCAATACGGCCCTGGACATGGGCTACTGGTGCAACGGCATCGATCGTCTGCTGTGCGTGGATGTGACCAAGGCCTATCAGTTCGCCAACAACGCTCCGGATGTCGATCTGGTTCTTGCGCTTGCAAATTCAGGCACCTACGGAGGCGCCGGCTATCCCTCCAATGACCTCGCGACATCGGCTGCCGGCAATGGCGCCGCTCTGGAAATCGTCCGGCATGAGTTCGGTCATGCACTGGGCAATCTGGCCGATGAATACGACTACGGCGGCCCGGCGACCTACACAGGGGGTGAACCCGGCGCACCCAACTCCTCCAAGCTCACTTCATCCGCCATGCTCGCTGCGCTGGCCAAGTGGTATCGCTGGCTGGGCATCAACAATGCGGCTTTTGATGGTCTGGTCTCCACGTTCGAGGGTTCCAGTTACAGCCAATTCGGCGTATACCGGCCGACCAACAACTCGCTGATGCGCAGCCTCGATCGGCCCTTCAACCTGCCGAGTGCCGAGTCGATCATCATCGAGATCTACAAGCTCGTGGATCCGATCGACGATTCCACGCCGACGGGGGTGACCCTCAACGGAAGCGAGACCCTGTTTGTCACGCCGGTTGCTCCCACGGGCAACCCGTTGGCGATCCAGTGGTACCTGAACGGCAATCCGATCGTGGGAGCCACAGGCACGACGCTCAGCCTGCCCAGCCTCTCCCTTGGCGCCTGCGCAGCGATCGTTTCAGTCACCGTCGTGGACAACACGACGATGGTGAAGGATGAAACCAAGCGCGCGCAGTTCATGACCGAGTCGAGGTCCTGGAGCATCCTGCCTTCGAGCGCGTTCACGACTCTCTGCCCGCTCTCGCCCAACTCCGCCGGTCCGGGAGCGAGCATTCAGGGCCTTGGTAGCAACAGTCTTGCCGCCAACAGCCTCCAACTGCTGGCGATCAACTGTCCGCCGCAGGTCAACGGGATCTTCTTCTTCGGGACCACGCAGACGCAGACTCCGCTGGGCAACGGGGTGCGCTGTGCGGGTGGCTCGATCTTCCGCTTCCCGATCACCCAGACCAACCTCTTCGGTGACGCCACACAGACGGTCAATCTCCAATCGCTTCCGGGTGGTGCCATCATCCAGCCGGGCGACACGCGCTTCTTCCAGTTCTGGTTTCGCGATATCCCGGGAGGGGGCTCGGGAACCAACCTCAGCAACACCCTGCGTGTTCAGTTCTGTCCGTGAACACAGCCGGCCCCGGCCTGAGGCCGGAGCCGGACATGTCGGGCCTTCAGCGTCTCAGCGCGCCGCGACCGCACCACCGCGGGTGTGACGGTAGTACTCCTGAGGCACGTTTGTCGCGACGAGCTTCACCGACTCGGCGATGGCCTTGCGGATCGCATCACCCATCGGCTTCTTCTCGTACTCCGAGAAGACGCCGCCGAGGATCGCGCCGCCGCCCCAGCCGAATCCGCCGAAGGTGAGCCCGGACGAGCTGGCTTCGCCGCGGACCTGGCGCGAGACGAGCTTGTCACCCGTTTCGAGATCGATGATCTCGACCTGAACCACGACCTTGCCCTTCTGGGAGCTCAGGCCGATGCCGCCGGCGATCGGACCGAAGAAACCACCGCCCATGCCGCCCGAGCCGCTGGCATCGTCCTCCCATTCGAGGACCGTGCCGCGAATCAGCAGTTCGGCGCTGTTCACGCGCCCCATCTTCGGAGCGGTGTCCGCCTTGACGATGCCTTCGTCCTTGAGCTTCTGCTCCTGCTTGTACTGCTTGAGCATGGCGCGGTCCTGAACGATGAAGCGATCCGTCGACATCAACGACTGGCTCAGCGATGCCTGCAGGCCATTCGTCACTTTGTTCGACTGCGCGCTCCAGCGGCCGCGGTGCGTCTCGCCATCGGGACCTTCATATTCCCACTCGGCGGCATAGCTGCCATCGCCGCCGACACCCCAGATGAAGTCGTCGATCAGGATGCGGGCCTTGGGACCGTTGTAGGGCGGGAGGTTGACTTCCGCGGAGGTCTCCTGCGCGGCCGAAGAAGTGGATTGGCAGGAGGGGAGGATGCAGGGGATGAGCAAAGCAAGGCAAGCGATCAGGGAGGGCTTCATGGCGTATCTCTCGTAGTGAAGTAAAGCGTGGAGGGTGGGCTGCGGGAGCAGTGCCCGCACCCCTTCTCAAATTCACTTGGCCGCGCGATCTCACACGGATTTCCTGCCCGGCATGGGATTTTTCGAAGCACTCCCATCCGGGTGCCACAGGCACACCTCACAGAGAAATTCGAGAATTCTTGAGTGCTTCCAACGGCGGATGACAATGCCCCTGTGTCATGACCGAACCCTCCCCGGACCAGCTGGACCTGTGGATCAGCACGTTTCGCGGCCCGCTGGTGGGATTGCTGGCTTCCTGGGGTCTGGACTGGACCGCGGCCGAAGAAACGGCCCAGGATGCTCTGGCCGAGGCCTGGGTTTCGCGGTCGCGATACGCCGGGAATCCCGCAGACATGCAGGCTGCCGGAGCGTGGGTGCGCGGCATCGCCTTCAACCTCTGCCGAGAGCGGCAGCGCAAAGGAGAGCGGGCACGCGCAGTATCGCTCCCGGAACAGCTCGAACAGCCGAATCCAGAGTCGCCTGGGGATGCACATGAGGAATTGCGGGCAGCCTTCGCCCGACTTTCGGAATCCCATCAGCTGATCCTGCGGATGCACTACCTCGAAGAAACCAGCGCGCGCGAAGTCGCGGCGCTGCTGGGCACGACGCCCAAGGCGGTCGAAGACCGTCTGTATCAGGCTCGCAAGGCGCTGCGCGAGCTCGTGCAACGCCGGCAACAGACAGGAGCACGCTCATGAGCAATACCCAAACCGATTTGGTCGATGAAACAGAAATGCGCCGGCTGTTTCGTTCGCACCGCCCGGATGGCGAATCATTCCGCGCCGCGGTGCGAGGCAAGGTGGCCGAGTTGGAAAGCCGCGCAGGTGGAGCTGTAAACGCGGACGCGCCCTCACCGATGATCCGACGTGCTGCGGTTTGGGTTCCTCTGGAGCTGGGTACGAGCATCGGCCCGCTATCGATGGTCAAGTCGCTGCTTGGCACCATGGCACTGCCGATCTGGTTGCTGCTGACGAACCTCCTGACCTTCTTCGGAGGTGCACGGGCACTGCGCCAGTCGCAGGAGCGGGCCTCCAGCCACCACGGCGAGGCTACAGTAGCCGCCGCTCGCTGGTTCGAGAGCCAGCGCGCAGAGGTGCGTGGCATGCGCACGCTCGTCAGTGCCATTCAGTTGCTGGGACCGCTGGTCTTGGGTGGCACGCTGCTGCTGCGCTGGAGCTGGATCGGTGAACTCGCTGTGGCGATGTTCGCGCTCGCTTCGCTCAGCCTGATTCTGGGTGTGCGGGGGTTGACCGAGGAAGCAGCGCTCTCGCCCAAGCGCGTGGCTGCGATGGCAGGAATGCTGCTGCTGATGCTCTTTAACAGCGTGTTCCTCTGGCGTGGTCTCCTGCCTGTGTCGGATGCCCACTCGGAAATCGGATGGGGCTGGGGCGCGTTGACGATTCTGGCGGGTTGCGCAGGTTGCTGGTGGCTCGCCAGCAGAGGCCCCGGATCGACGGAGAGCTACACGGGCCGTGAGCGACTCGTCTGGTGGGGTCTTGTCTGCAGCCTCGTGGCGGCCGTCTTTCTGAATCCGTTCGGATTCTCATTCCGCAATACCACGACCTCTGTCTTGAGCATCCCGGACACTCGCACGGAGGAAATGCGCCGGTACAGTGTAGATCAGTTGCTCACTCTCGATGGGCGCCTCTACTTCGTTCCTCACTTGCAGGCGGACATGGAGCGCGCGATCTCCGATTCGGGCACCGATCCGAACCGGCGTGAGCACCTGCTCAGAAGAATCGACGAGAGCTGGCCGTCCCTCCAGGATTTCAACGCCCTCCATCACGCTTGGCAGTGTCTGCACTACTACCAATTGCTGGGCGCCGCCGATCGCGTAGCGGCGAAGCGGGTGCAGACCCACGATCTGCTCAATCATGCGTGGGTGAGCGCGAGTCGCACGAAGACTCTGCACCATGCCGGAGGGTTCTCGCCGGACATCTCCAGGTTTCCGACCTCCATGCCCGGCGCAACGCTGGATGCCGTGCGTCTGATGGAGCTTGCAAGTGTGCCGCCAAGCGTCGATATGCGCGAGGTGCGCGGCTACCTGCGCTGGGAAGCAGCGGCGATCAGCCTCTTTGACATTCTCGGTGAAACGGGACGCAAAGTCGCCGCGCGGGAAGCACTGGCCGTTATCGAGCATTCCGATCTGGTTGAACCGCGGGCATCGCTGCTGGAGCGGGTCCTCGCGGAGCGCATGCTGGTCGCGGCGCTCCTGACGGTGCTGCTGTGCTGGCTGGCGGTGCGCAGCGCGCAGGAGACGCGCCGTTGGATGGGAAGCGGAGCGCAACCGTAGGACCTTGGAAGCGGTGGCGGAGCGTTCTGCCGAGGGAGACCCCGCGGCACCGGACCAACACCTGCGAGCCACGCTTCGAGCGCTTCGTTCTCTCGGTGTGGCTCCATGGCCGTGTCTCTCTATCCGGAAGCCGAACTCCTGATTCGGTAGCTGCAGTATTTCTGCTGACGCCCGAAGGAATGAAAGCGTGAGTGCACGCACGTCTTCATCGCGTGCGTGGCCCTCGACATGAGGCAGTTGTTTCGTCGCCATTGCAGGTTCGAGACGATGTCGAGCCAGGACATGCCGCACATTCTCCATGCTCCGGAGACGACCATCCGCTATCGAAATCGTATAGGCGTATTTCACCGCATGGAGTGCAATGAGCGCGCCGCTGCGTCTGGGTTCGCAGTAGCATGACACAAAGGCCTCGCGCGCTTTCCGCACGGAATCCAAGGACGCCATGATGAAAGAACGCCAAATCTTCACCGAAGCGCTTGAGCGGCCTCCGGGTCAGGCGCGAGATGAATACCTTGCCGAGGCCTGTGCGGGAAACGATGCCTTGCGTGTCGGTGTCGAGCACCTGCTCGTTGCTCATGTCTCCGGCGGAGACCCGCAGCATCGAGATGCCTCCGGTTCGGAACAGCCGCGACGCTCGGATGAAAAATCCCTCCCCGGCGAGAGCGCGGGCGATCGGATCGGTCGTTACCAGCTGCTGCAGCGGATCGGCGAGGGTGGCATGGGCACGGTCTGGATGGCCGAGCAGCGCGAGCCCGTCCGCCGTCAGGTTGCACTCAAGCTGATCAAGCTCGGGATGGACACCAAGGAGGTCGTCGCGCGTTTCGAGGCTGAACGTCAAGCCCTCGCGCTGATGGACCATCCGAACATCGCACGCGTCATCGATGGCGGTGCAACGGTTTCCGGACGTCCATACTTCGTGATGGAGTACATCCGCGGGGTCCCGATCCTTGAGTTCTGCGACAAGGAGAAACTCTCCACCGAGGCACGACTCGATCTCTTCGTCCAGGTCTGCAATGCGATTCAGCACGCACACCAGAAGGGCATCATCCACCGCGACATCAAGCCCACGAACGTGCTGGTCACGCTGCACGAAGGCGTTCCCGTTCCCAAGGTGATCGACTTCGGCATTGCCAAGGCGACCGGCGGTGCGCTCACGGCCCGCACGCTGTTCACGGAGCACGGCCAGATGATCGGCACGCCGGCCTACATGAGCCCCGAGCAGGCCGGCATGACAGGCCTCGACATCGATA
>SXGU01041913.1_pt1 | contig 11259 bp, 10 predicted proteins | sample 3174531 | NCBI WGS metagenome assembly SXGU01 (sample SAMN11356863, study PRJNA531348) | freshwater metagenome | isolation source: freshwater sample F1-140 | place: China: Fuxian Lake, Yuxi | collected 2017-12-25
GACTGCCACGCCAATGCTGCATCCCAAAACGAACTCATGCCCATCCACCGTCAGCGGCCTGGCAATGGCATCCATGATGCGCTGCACGACGCTGGTCGATAGACATTCGTCGGCGCGTTCCGTCAGGATCAGCACGAATTCATCGCCGCCCAGGCGCGCCACGGTATCGGTTTCGCGCACGGCAAACTGCAGCCGGGTCGCGATTGTGTTGAGCACGATGTCGCCGGCCTTGTGGCCCAGGCTGTCGTTGACGAACTTGAAGCGGTCGAGATCGAGAAACAGCACCCATATCGGATAGCAATAGCGCGATGCATAGGCGATTGCCTGGTTCAAGCGGTCTTGCAGCAGCGCCCGATTCGGCAGGCCGGTGAGAATGTCGTGGCCGGCGTGGTATTCGAGCTGTTGCGCATACTTGCGGCGCGTCGCCTCGGCTCGGAGCGCCATGATGCCGTACGCCAGATTGTCCGCCAGCTCCTCCGCCACCCTCACCTCTTCGGGCCTGAAGGTGTTCGACTCATGCGAGTACACAGTGAGTGCGCCGAGTATCGTGTTGCCTGCTTTCAAAGGCAGCGACATGGCCGACGCGATGGCATGGGTAACCATGAAGTCGCGCCATGGCGCATGCACTGTACTGGTCTGCATGTCGCGCACCACTATCACCTGCCCGCGCCGGATGGCGGTGCCGGTCGCCCCTCTTCCCGTTTCCGAGTCATCCCAGCTGACATGACTGACGGTTGCCTGGAGTGCACCTTCTACCGCTTCAGACATTGCCGCCGGCTGCACCTTCTTGCCTGTGTTTTCTTCGGCAAAGCCGACCCAGACAAACGGATAGCCGCTAATCTCGCGTATGCTTTGGCAGACTTCGTTGAGCAACACCTTTTCATCGGTGGCGCGCACGAGCGCCTGGTTGCATGCACTAAGCACCCGCAATGCCAGATCAAGCCGCTTGCGTTCGGAAATGTCGAGCATGATGCCGATGGTGGCAGCCTCGCCGTCGATTTTCATCAGCGAACCGAATACCTCGACGTCGAACAAGGAACCGTCTTTCCTGCGTGCCTGGCGTTCATAGTGGACTTCCTTGATCTCGCCGGACAAGCGTTTGCGGATGTTTTCTTCTACCGTGAGACGATCGGGATCTGTCACGAGGTCGATGACGGGAACCGACGAAATCATCTCTTCCTGACTATAGGCGAACATTTCGGCCATTTTTGGATTGACGAAACGGAAGCGCCCTTCTTGCGCGATGTATACCCCGACCACGGAATTTTCCGCAAAACCGCGGAACATCCCTTCAGCCTGCTTGAGATTTTGCCGGTCCTGTTCGATACGGCTGATGAGGTTACCGATGCGCTGCGCGGAATCATTGAAACTATCGGCAAGCAATCCTATTTCATCGCGCGAGCGGTAATTGATGCGAACCTGATAGTTCCCTTCGGCCAGCTCCTGGCTGCGGTCCACCAAGTCGCGCAAAGGCTGGACTATCTGGCGTCGTACCGCGACGAAAACGACGACCAGGACAACCACGTCCAGCAGCAGCAGCACGTACATTTCCATAAGCGCGCGCTCTTGAGTCTGCTGCGCTTCTCTGGTGAGCGATGCCACCAGTTTTTCCGCATCGGCCAAGAGGGATGCGGCATCTTCGGTGATCAGGCTGGATTCGACAGCGACATCGCTTGCCTGTGCGGAATTCACGAGCGCCGCTTCGACATGGCTGCGATACCTGGTCCAGTCCGCATAAGTCGCGTCAAACAGGGAATGATAGTGCGGCGCCAGTGCCTTGACGTCGTAGCCGAAGACCTTGCCGCCGCGCGCAAGCGCCATCAAGGCCGTGTCGAAATCGTTGAGCGTGGCGATGACCTTGTCTTTTTCCTGATCGCGCTGATGCAGCACCTTGGTAGCCTCAAAGGCGATCTTCTGACTCAGCATGCGCAGCTTGCCGGCAACGTTGACGGTTTCAGCCACGCCGTTGACGTCATTGAGCATATGGCGCACGACCACAAGGTTGGCGATTGCGACCAACAGAATGATCACGAACACTATTGCGATTTTCTTGCTGATGGTCGTGTGCGGCAAACGGGATGTTTGCGCTGACTGCAGCACGTGCGGAACCAGTTCCTCAGCCATGCTCCTCCCAAGTCGCTCGATGACGGTATTACCTGATCTTGTTACAAGTATGGACTGCCCTGGGCTTAATAGACATGGCCCATTCTGTCTAGCAGGTATTCCGTTAATGCCTACATGCAGCCGCCATAAACTTCAGGCCGCTTTGCCAGCATGTTTCAGGACAGCAAGTATTGTCATTTTCGCTTACCGTACACCAAAAGTTACTTGATATAGATCAATTAAGCATCATTGACATACGGGTCGTAATACGGTTCGTATCCTAAGGTTAAAAGGGTTTTGCCTAGCTATCAGGATGGCGCGCTGGCTACGTTTCATTTTTATTCCTGATCTGATAATACCTCCAGCAAATGATGAAAAAAGCAAAAGCCGCCTAGGCGGCTTTTGCTTTTTGCTATTGATTTTTGAGCGGAATTCTATATCGACAATAACAAAATTTCTATTAAGCAAGTTTAGAAATCAAACAATTTACTCTTGTCAAATGCATGTTTGAAATGATGTTGCAACTATTGAAAACATCATATCGTCACTGATATTTATCAATGTTTATGCAGGCACTTAATGTTTTTTGGTTTCTCCAATTAGCTGAGTACGTATTTACAACTATATTTTCTTGAGAGGAACCAGTATGAAATACTCAGTATTGCTCGCGGCGCTAGTAGCCACATTGACATTGGGTGCGTGCGAAAAGAAAGACGCCGGCACCGCAGGCGGCGGCACAGACAGCACCAGCAGCACGGGGGCCACCGGCAGCACTGGCGGCACTTCCAGCGGAACGGCTGGCACTACTGGCAGCACTGGTAGCACTGCCGGCAGTACGAGTACCCCTGGCAGCACCACTGAAAGCGCCGGTACTAGCGGCAGCGCTGGCACTGCTGGCGGCACCGCTGGCAGTACCGCAGGCACCACCGGCAGCACCACGCCTGGCACAAGTGCTGGCGACACCAGCGGTACGGGTGGCGGCAGTGGCACAACAGGTGGTACAAGTGGCACAACAGGCGGTAGCACTAGTGGCACAACAGGCAGCACTAGTGGCACCGGCAGCACTCCTAGTGGAACCAGTGGCAGCACCACAACCACTCCGGGCAGCACGGCACCGGGTACGTCCAAGTAGTAATAGTTAACAGCTTGATCGGGCAACACAGCTGAATACGATTCAGCTGTGTTGCCTTGTCGTGTTTTCAAGCCTTGGGCACCGCGCAGTCTGCAGATCAGAAACTGGCGATATTCACCGGCTCAAGATGTAATTCGCCGCGCATGATCGGCTTAACAAGAATCTTGTAGGTATCGGCATCGAAGGTCCGTTGCACAGAGCGCTTGGCCGGTAGTTTTCCCACGGGCTGATCGATGGAACCGACGTAAAACCAGCGATCAACGATATGCGTCTGCTTCCAGCCATCGCATTCTTCAACAATCCCCATCGGTCCGGCATACGGCCAGACCACAATCCGCATTTCTTCCAGCGCAGCCTTCAGTCGATGAAAATGGGTTTCCGCGGATTCTTCACCAATGCAAGCGCCGAGACAGCGTGAAATCTGGCGAGCAAAGCAAGCCCGCCCACGTGTCGCCGTTTCCAATCCCGTCATGACCGGACACAGCATCTCCGCTTCGACAATCGCCCGCAATTTTTCCAGCGCGGCCCGGCGCGTGGCAAACAATCCATACAGGTCTGCCGTCTGCGCAAAGTCGTGGTCACGCGCATAGACGACTTCTGGTACCGCCTTTGCATCTAGCGCCAAGCGCAACGCGCACATCTCGCGCGTGCGGCGCAGCTTCTTGTTATGCAGCGGCTGCAACTCCTTGATCAGCCGGGACTCCAGCAACAGCGCACCGATATCGCCAGCGGTGCGACGGAATTCCACATAACGGCTTGCCTGCAGCAGGCGCGCTTCTTCCGGCGTACGCAGGTGCGTCAGCACGCGCGTGCGGATGTTGATGCTTTTGCCAATATACAGCGGTCGATCTTGCTGATCGCGAAAAATGTAAATGCCAGGTTTCGATGGCAAGACGTCAAGGCTGGCGCGGTCGATGTGATATGGATACTCGAAGGTATCGACGGGATCAGGGCTGCTCACCAGCCCGACTGAAGTAACGCGAGTTCGCATAAAGCCAGTGCTTTACATGGCGAATTGACTAAAAGCCATGTCTGCATTGCCGCATATTTACGCAATGCAAATTGATGAGCCGCATCATCGCCTAAAGGAACTAAGAGATCCGCATGTCAGCTTTAGTTTCCACCATATTGAAATTGGATGCGGATGCGAAGCGGCACAAAGATCATCACGCGGCCGGCAAGCTCAGCGTCAAACGCAAACCGCCTAAAGGCGAATCTGCCAGCGCGATTTGACCGCCATACATGCGGGCGAGGTCATCGACAATTGCCAGGCCCAGCCCCGAGCCCGGGATCTGTTCATCGGCCCTGTTCCCGCGACGGACCATGGCCTCGCGCCGTGCGGCAGGAATTCCTGTGCCGTCGTCATCCACCGTAATGACGAGTTTTCCCTGATCGTGCATGGCGCGCACTTCAATGCGTTGTTTTGCCCATTTGCAGGCGTTGTCCAACACATTGCCCAGCATTTCCTGCAAGTCTTGCTCTTCACCGCGAAAAACCAGTTCACTCGCCATTGGAAAAACACGCAACGTCAATGCGCGGTCCGCATGAATTCGCCGCATCACCTGCGCCAAGCCGTCAATGACAGGCTGGAGCGGTGTTCGGATACCAGGAACGCGCACCGCTGCCGCCGCACGTGCGCGACTGAGCTGATAATCGACTTGCCTTCTTGCCGTTTCAACTTGATCGGTCACTAAACGCGCGAACTCGCTGTCCTCCGCGGCGGCAGCATTTGCCAGTACGCTCAATGGAGTCTTGAGCGTATGGGCGAGATTGCCCGCCTGGGTGCGCGCACGCGCCACGATGTCGGCGTTTTGTGTCAGGACAGCATTGAACTCCTCAATCAATGGCTGTATTTCAACCGGAAACTCACCCTCGAGTCGCTGCGCATCGCCGCTGCGAACAGCGGCCAATGCTCTCTGCAAGTGCCGCAGCGGCGCCAGTCCGACCGCCACCTGGATCACCGCAGCGATGATCAGCCCCGCGCCGAGCACGCCGAGCGCGAGCCAGAGCATGCCGCCAAAGCGCTCCACCGGCTCATGCATCAATTGCTCATCGGCCGCGATGACCAGACGCAGCGGCTGATCCGGCCGGCCTGCCGGAAACACCATGCGTTCGACGACACCCAATATGGCGCCATCCGGCCCGGCAATGCGATGCCGGTGAATTTCGCCATCGAGCAAGGTGTCGCTGGGTACCTTGAGCGCGCTATCCCATAGCGAGCGCGAACGCAAAAGCCCGATCCCGGCGGGCGCTATTGCGCTGGCAATGCGGTCGACCTGCCAGTAGAGTCCAGAGTATGGTTTGTTAAGACGCGGGTCGGTCGGGATTGCCGACAGTGATGGCTGGCCCCTGTCATCCAGCGCCAGATTGGCGGTGAGCTGGTCCAGATGCCTGGTCAGTTCGGCGTCAAATTGCTGTTGGACATGATGACGGAACAACCCGCTCAACCCCCAGCCGGCAACCAGAACGGAGGCGATGATCCAGAACACGGTACCGGCCAGCAGGCGAAAGCGCAACGAATCGCGCATCGTGGGCGGCATGCTCATTCCGGACAAATAAGACGGTAGCCCAGGCCGCGCACCGTTTCGATTAATCCGGGAGGCAGCTTCTTGCGCAGCCGGGCGATAAACACCTCGACCGTGTTCGAGTCGCGATCGAAGTCCTGCGCGTAAATGTGCTCAATCAGGTCGCTGCGCGAGACAAGCTCGCCCCGGTGGTGCATCAGGTAGGACAGCACGCGAAACTCATGACTGGTCAAGGTGACTGCCTGCCCGTCTACGGTGACGCGACTATTGCGCGTATCCAGCGCCACGGCGCCGCATGTCAGTTCGGCGCTCGCGTGGCCGCCGGCACGCCGAATCAGCGCGCGCACGCGGGCCAGCAACTCTTCCATATGGAACGGCTTGGTCAGGTCATCGTCCGCGCCGGCGTCGATGCCCGCCACTTTCTCGTGCCAGTTGTCGCGCGCGGTCAGGATCAGTACCGGCATCGTGCGTCCGGCAGCGCGCCATTTTTTCAGAACAGTGATGCCGTCCATCAGCGGCAATCCGAGATCCAGCACCACCGCGTCGAAAGGTTGACTCTCATCATCGCCGCAAAAATGCGCATCCTCGCCGTTGTGCGCGGTATCGACGGCATAACCGGCGCCGCTCAATGCCTGAGCCAGTTGTGCCGCCAATGTCGGTTCATCCTCCACCACCAGAACACGCATCAGGGTTTTTCTCCAGTCTCACGACGACCTGCGGCGTTGCGCTCTTTGCGACCAAGCAAAGCGCCATTACGTGCGTCGACTTTTAGTTTCAGCAATGCCCCGCCGGTACGGAGTATTTTGACTTCATAGACCCAGCGCCCATCTTCACGATCGAGTTCGACTTCCATGATTTGCCCGGGATATTCGCGCTCTACCCGGTCAAGAACTGTTTTCAATGGTAGCACCTCGCCTGCCTCCAGGGCCTGACGCGCACGGTCGTGATCATGCATGCCGCCGGCCCAGCCGGCGCGCGGTCCGGCGAACGCCAGCATAAGCATCAAGCCAGGCAATACGGAAAGATATCGATGTGATTTCATGGCTTTCTCCGATTGGGGCCGCGCACGCCCGCAAATGCTCCCAACCACTCGGTTATAGCGGAACGAACCTGAACGCCGGATGAACGGCGGGTTCAGGATTGGTTAAGTTCAGCCAAGGCATAGTAGGCACTCCAATCCAGCTATGAGGACATGCGCCATGAACCTGAAGATCTGCAGCATTGTACTGGCAGCGACACTGCCGCTGGCCACAGCAAGTTTCGCTGGCTCCCGCGAAGATTTGCTCGCTCGATATGCGGCTGCCGCAAAGGACGCCACACCGGCTTTTGCCGGATTTTCCGCCGCGCGCGGCGAGGCATTGCATCACAAGAAATTTGGCAGCGGCAAACCGGATACGCCTGCATGCACGTCGTGTCATTCCGACACCCCACGCGCCTCCGGCCGCACCCCGGCCGGGAAGACGATTGAGCCAATGGCGCTATCGGCTTCGCCATCGCGCTACACGGACCCGGCGAAAATCGAAAAATGGTTCAAGCGCAACTGCAATGAAGTGATCGGCCGCGAATGTTCGCCTCTCGAAAAAGGCGATTGGCTCAGCTACATGATGAGTCGCTAATCAACTCGACACTATCTTTCCAGGAGTATCACCATGAAACTTTCCTTGCGCCCCATTGCCCTTGGCTTGATCGCTGTCGCCTTTTCAGCCTTGCTGCTGGATCGCGCTCGCGCCGGCGGTGGCCACTACTTTGCGCCGGTGGCCGACACAACCGTCAAGGCGGAATGCGGCAGCTGCCATCTTGCTTTTGCTCCTTCGATGCTGCCGGCCAGGTCGTGGAAACGCATGATGACCGACCTGAACAACCACTTTGGCGACGATGCCAGCGTCGATGCCGCGACCGCGGATCGCATTACCAGCTACCTGGTTGCCAATGCGGCCGACATCAATGGCGGGCGCCACAGCGCAAAGCTGATGCGCGGCGTATCGGCAAATAGCTCGCCCTTGCGCATTACTGAATTGCCCAAATGGGTGGACAAGCACCGCGAAGTAGCCGACTGGGAATGGAAAAAGAAAGATGTCCGGACCAAAGCCAATTGCGCGGCCTGTCACATTGACGCGGAACGCGGCTCTTACGACGACTGATCTCCGCCGGCAGTTGTCTGAACGACGGATGAATGGCGTCTTCAGGTCCGGTTAAGGAGCGCCAGCGCAGAATAACTTCACGGTCGCGGATGCGGCTGCAACTACGAAAGGAATACATCATGCGTGCTTATCAACTTGTTTCTGCTCTCACCCTCGGCGTCGCCATTCTGGCAGGAGGCGCGTCTCTTGTGCCGGCATTTGCCCAGGCCGACAAATCCGTTCCGCCTGCGGCGGCCCGGAGCGAAATGTCGGTTGGCCAGATTTTCGACAAGATGACGGCCGCCGGTTACGTCAATATCGACAAGATCGAGCGCGAACGCAGTGCGTTCGAAGTCAAGGCAAGCGACAAGAACGGCGCACGGGTAAAGCTGTCTGTCGATCCGCAAACCGGAAACATCATCGAACCGCGCCGCCAGGACCAGAAGCGGGATCGGCACGCTGCCGATGCCTCTTTACCAAAATAAGCGAGGTCAGCATGCCGTTCCGCGTTGATCGGTACGGCATGCTTGATTCCACTGTCGCATCTTGTTTCGGGTGAAAACATCATGAAATCCATTCTCGCCGGCCTGTTGGCCATCATGACCCTGGCCTGGGGCTGGGATCTCCTGTCGCACCCAGGCCCGTCGGGTGGCTCGCTGCTGTGGGCAATGCGCCAGCAGGGCTTGTACCTGACCGGCCTGTACGCGATCGCGCTGATGTCGCTGGCCATGATCCTGGCTACCCGGCCGGTCTGGCTGGAGCGGCCGCTTGGCGGCATGGACCGTGTATATCGCTTGCATAAATGGTCCGGTATCCTGGGCATCAGCTTCGCCGCCATGCACTGGCTGGTGGAGATGTCCGACGACGTGCTCAAGGCACTGATCGGGCGCGCCGGCCGACTGCCCAAGGAAAAATACACCGGCTTTCTGGAAGTGCTGCGCCACCTTGCAGAAGACATGGGCGAATGGGCGATCTATGCGGTACTGGCGATCCTGGCGCTGACGCTGTGGAAGCGATTTCCTTACCTGATCTGGCGCTATGTGCACCGGGCGATGCCGGTCCTTTATCTGATGCTTGCATTTCACGCGGCACTGCTTGCGCCGGCCGATTACTGGACGCAGCCTGCAGGCTTGCTGCTCGCGCTGCTCCTTGGCGCTGGCGTCGCATCAAGCGTGTTGTCGCTCGCCGGCGGCATCGGAAAAAGCCGGTTGGCGGAAGGCACGGTGATATCGGTGAACCGTCCCGCGGACGACATCACGGAAGTGACTTGTCGTCTCAACGAAAGGTGGAAAGGACATCGTCCCGGCCAGTTTGCATTTATTGCCTTCGACCGCGTTGAAGGTCCGCATCCCTTCACCATTGCTTGCGCCGATCGAGGCGACAGGACAATCACATTCCAGATCAAGGCGCTGGGAGATTACACACGCAACCTGGCTCACCGACTCAAGCCGGGCCAGGCAGTCAAGGTCGAAGGTCCGTACGGGCGTTTCGATCTGTCCCGTCGCAGTTCGCGCGCGCGGCAAATCTGGATTGCCGGCGGTATTGGCGTCACGCCCTTCCTTGCCTGGTTAGATGCCCTGCAGAGCGATCCTGAAAAAACGGCGGTAGCGGATTTTCACTATTGCACGCGCGACCGGGAACAGGACAGTTTTGTCGCTCGGCTAGAGGCACTGTGCGCCGCGCTTCCGGGCATCCGCCTGCACGTGCATGGGGCAAAACAAGGCGAGGTTTTATCCGCGGAAGCGCTCGCGGCAACGCAGGCAAGGCAAAAGCATACCGAGGTGTGGTTCTGCGGTCCGCAAGGCTTGGGCGAAAAACTCAGGAAAGGCCTGCAACGCTCATGGAAGGGTCCGTTGCGCTTTCATCAGGAGGCATTCGAGATGCGGTAACGTGAATCCGCTCACGCCACATCCGCATATCTGATCGGCGCCTTCCTGCCTGCGGAAGATTAAAATATCTCCTTACCTTCAGGAGGAAACATGCGATTGTCAGAATCAAACTTTGAGCTAGCCAACGAATTGCGGAAAGTGATCCAGGAAAAGACGGAAACCATTTCCGATGGCGAGGGAGTCGCCCTGTTCCTGCTGTGGGGGTTCTTGATGGACCACGCCAGAATCCAGGGCATTGATATCAACGAGCTGGCGCGCGGTCAGATGGAGTCGTTCATCGCCTACGCCAAAAACAACCTGGGTGGGCCTGAGAAGCATTGAACGCCGGCAGCCTGACAAAATTAGAGCGGTTTGATAGCGCATGCAAGGGCGATGAGGTCGGGTCGAGAAGCACAACCGTACGTGTGAGAGTACGGTGAGCATCGCAGGCCCGAGATCAGCCCCTTTCATGCGTTAGAAACCGTACATGGACGCCCCCGGTATGCCAAGCCCTCAATCCATGATGACGCGAAGGTAAAGATTGCACCCGTACATTCGGACTTTGTCTGTGGCGCTTTGCCACTGTCCCTGATGGGATATGCTGGTTGGCGCCTCAATCGCTCTATCGCACTTTTTGTGCAGCGCTTTTGCAGGGCTTTGCCAATCACGGTCTAACCTGTGTCGCCATCACTTCGTGATTGCCTGTGCAATCGGTGGAATCAACTGCCGGTTGTTGCTACTGCCTGTTTACCTTTCCCGAGCCGTGTCGATTATGCGGCAGCATAATCAATACGGAATTCCCGGTCGTGCGCCAACAGCGCCCAAACGGTTCGTGCATTCTTGTTTGCCAAGGCCACCGTTGCCACGTTCTTATGACGCCGGGCCAGTAGATTCGTCAGCCATCCCTGCGCATTGACCTTGCGCTCGGCATGCCGGATCACAGCCCTGGCCCCATGAATGAGCAAGGTACGCAGATAGCAATCGCCGCGTTTGCTGATCCCCAACAAGTTCGATTTGCCTCCCGTCGAATGCTGCCGTGGAACCAGTCCCAGCCATGCTGCCAACTGTCTGCCGTTGGCGAAATTGCTTGCATCGCCAATCGATGCAATCAGCGCACTAGCCGTGATCGGCCCGATGCCGGGGATTTTCTCCAGCTTGCGAGAAAGCGCATTGGAACGATGCCACGCCTGGATCTGTACTTCCAGTTCGCCAACCTGACGATCCAGATCCTTGAGATGATCGAGCATGCGCTGCACCAGTTGCCGAAACGACCCCGGCAGTTCATCGCCAGCCTGCTCCAGCAGCGCCGGCACACGCTGATGGATGTGAGCCATGCCCAAGGGAATGATCAACCCGAATTCACTCAATAGCCCTCGAATCTGGTTGCCTTGCGCGGTACGCGCCTTGACCAACCCTTGGCGCACCCGATGCAGCGCCAGCACCGCCTGCTGCTCGACATTCTTGATCGGCACAAACCGCATGCTCGGCCGGGTGACCGCTTCGCAGATCGC
>SXGU01152738.1_pt1 | contig 11259 bp, 11 predicted proteins | sample 3174531 | NCBI WGS metagenome assembly SXGU01 (sample SAMN11356863, study PRJNA531348) | freshwater metagenome | isolation source: freshwater sample F1-140 | place: China: Fuxian Lake, Yuxi | collected 2017-12-25
GGTCCCCGACTTCACTTTTCTACAAGTTGAATTCCAGGATGCATAAATGCGATCCGTCTTTCGCGAAAAAGGTTGCCGAGTGCTTGTTTGAAAGCCTTTTTACTTGTTCCAAAGCGCTGACGAATTTCATCTGGCGTGCTGTCATCGTCGTAATTCAACCTTCCGCCCGCAGCTTGCAGCGCCGCAAGAATCTGATCGGTCAGTGGCGCGACGCGGTCATATCCAACCGCATCAAGCCCAAGATCAATCTTCCCATCGGGTCGAACTTCCCGCACAAATCCTTGGATTCTCTGCCCAACGACCATCGGCGCAGAAAGTTCGCTTCGGTAAAACAATCCCAGATGCGAGTGTTCAACAATTGCGTTGTATCCAAGCGGGCTCTCGCTGGTAATCAGCAGTCGAACCGATTGCCCTTGAGTATATTTTGGCGGTTCCTTGCTGAGATGATCGACAATGCGACCGCTGGCCATAATGCGATCCGTATTTGGATCGATGCAGACCGCAACGATCACACGGTTGCCTGCATCGAGTGGTTTCGCTTGCTCTGCAAACGGCAAAAGTAAATCTTTCGAGAGCCCCCAATCCAAGAATGCGCCCATTCTTTCATGGACATGCTTCACGGTCAGATATCCAAACTCTCCCACCATTGCGTATGGTTTCTCTGTGGTTGCAACAAGTCGATCTTCAGAATCGCGATAAAGAAAAACATCTAATGTCGCGTCAGGTTCGAGATCGCGTGGAACATAGCGACCGGGCAGCAGAATCTCGCCGAGTTCTTCTCCATCGAGATAGAGGCCGGAATTTGTTTCGCGGGTGATGCTGAGAATGTTTCGTTTGCCAATGTGTGCCACGAGTGCAGATTAGGCGAGTAGCGGATCGCCGTAGACTTGTCTCTTCCAGCACAGAATGACCACAGACCCAAAGCGAAAAACTCCGCCAAACACTTCAATACCACTCGCAACGCGTGATGGGGTTGGCCCAAGTCGCACTGTCTTGCCTGTGGGATCTTGGAAGACGATTCTGGATTATCTTGTCGATCAATTTCCCAATGTTTCCGCTAGCGAATGGAAGCGCAGGATGTCTCTGGAGGAGGTCATTGATGAGCGCGGCGTTGCCGTCACGGAAAATCGTCCGTATGAAGCAAATCTCGGAATTTTCTATTACAGATCGATCGAGGTCGAGGATCGAATTCCATTTGATGAGAAAGTTCTCTTTCAAGATGATCATCTTGTGGTCGCAGATAAGCCGCACTTTTTGCCGGTCATTCCTTCGGGGCGATTCGTGCAAGAGACATTGCTTGTTCGACTGAAGAACCGCCTTGGGATTGATTCGCTCGTGCCAATTCATCGAATTGACAGTGGAACGGCTGGAATCGTTGTGTTCACTGTCAAAGAATCTCAGCGCGATGCATATCAAGCGCTCTTTCGCCAGCGTCAAGTTGAAAAATGCTATGAAGCCGTTGCGTGCGCGAACCAATCACTGAAACTTCCAATGACATACGAAAGTCGAATGGTGCAAGATGAACATTTCATGCGAATGTGCGAAGTGATCGGCAAGGGCGCGCCGAATTCTCTGACGCACATCGATTTAATCGAGGCGCGTGGCGAGCATGCGCTTTACAGATTGCGGCCAGTCACTGGGCGCAAGCATCAACTGCGTGTTCACTGCGCCGCGCTGGGGATTCCAATCATCAATGATCCGATGTATCCCATCATGCAGCCGAAGCCAACCGACGATGCTCCGAGGGATTATTCCAAGCCACTTCAACTTCTTGCACGAAGCTTGGAGTTTCGCGATCCAATCACTGGCTCGCAGAGAAAGTTTGTGAGCACGCGGGATTTGTAACACAAATTCAAGTCTTACCAATCAGTGTGAGTCGCAGTTATGGGTTGTCCATCTGAAAGTTCGCCTTGATTGCTGAGCACGTATTCAGTGGTCTTTGGCAGTGGACTGTCAGGATTTCCGTCACTGTCGAGTGGTCGAATCCGCATTCTTGTTCCATCATCGAATTCCACCGTGACTAAAATCTTCTTCGCTTTTCGATCTTCAACAATAAAGATATATGGCACACCTCCGCGTCGCACCACAACTTTTGTTTGATTTTGAAGCCCAAATGCAATGTTCCCATCGCATCAAACGCAGGCGCAATCAGAGCTTGATTGAACAATCATTCGAATCGATTCATGATCGTCTTCTCCCCCAAGGATGCGGCGATCCTTGGCAATCAATCAAGACTTGAACGTAGGGTCTTGAAAACAGACAACATATCGACTCGAATCGAGAGCGCAGAAATCAATTCAATAATCGCGAGCGCTTAAACCAACGCCGTAAATGTTCAGTGATTTCCAAGTGATGCGCGAATAAATCCCTAGAAATCTTTTATACGGTGCGAAGAAAACTTATCCGAGTTCAAATGTTGTGTTGCCATAAATCCAATCAAGTCGAATCTTTGGCGGGATTCCGGTGTATGTCCGGACCGTTGCAAAGACTTCCTTCATTCGGTTGCGCTCTACCAATGCAACTGCATCCTTATTTGGTTCCGGAACATCCATCCAAAACACTTCGCCAAGGTGAATTGTGGAAATCAGTGAATAGAAGATTGCATCCGCTGCTGCGGGGGACTTTGCAAAGAGCGGCCCAATCTTATGGCCTTGAAAACACTTTCGAATGAATCCAAACCCTTCGACTGAATCTTCACTGCCAATGGCGAACCCGTTGCCGTCCGCTTGGGAAAGCCATTCGCGCAAGAATGCAATGCGCGAAGATGGAAAGCACATTCGATCAAGTGCTGCGATGTGCTGAAAATCAACATCGCAAATGTCGATCGTTGAAAGATTTTTTTTGCCGTGCATTTCATTTGTCACGATGCCTTCAAAGCGAGTTGTCTTGTATGCCGCAACACGCCCGATCTTTTCATACTTCGAAATATTTTCAAGCACTCCATCTCCACCGTGAACGCATCCTTCAGCGTGTTTTCGGGCAAATTCGTGTATCGCAAGTCCATATCCGCATCCACGATGGATTTCATCAACGATGTAGCAACCAAAGAATGCGAATGTGTCGTCATAGCGCACGGCACTGACGCAAGCGATTGGTTGCCCATCAAGTTCTCCCACGAAAAAACCATTTGGGTCGGCAGTAAAAAATATCCTTGCATCGTGGATCCCAGGATTCCATCCCAGATTGCGCATATGCGGAATCAGGATCTGTTCAATTTCAATCATGGACATCGATCGAATCACATATCGCCCGCTCGCAAGAGAGCTCGCAGCAAACGTGTTTGTATCAAGTTGCTTCATATAGAAACAGTAACAAATGATATGGACCGTGCTAACCTTTAGACTCTCATATTCAGTACTTCAAGGAAAATCACAATGACAACAGCTATAAAGTGTCCGTTTGCGGGTGGCTCAAATTTGAATATTCCAGAAGCTCCAAACAATCAAGTTTGGTGGCCGAATCAACTGAGCTTGAAGCCCCTTCAGCACAATCCTCCAACGATCGATCCAATGGATCGCGATTTCGATTACGCCAAGGAGTTCAAGTCGCTTGATCTCGAAGCTGTTCGCAAAGACCTCCGTGTGCTGATGACAACTTCTCAGCCGTGGTGGCCGGCGGACTATGGTCATTACGGTCCATTCTTTATCCGAATGGCTTGGCACAGCGCGGGGACATATCGAGTGAGCGATGGTCGAGGCGGTGGTGGTGCTGGAATGCAGCGTTTCGCTCCACTGAATAGTTGGCCTGACAATGTCAATTTGGACAAAGCGCGCAGATTGATATGGCCCATCAAACAAAAGTATGGCAAGAAAATTTCGTGGGCCGACCTGATCATTCTCACTGGCAATGTCGCGCTTGAATCGATGGGCTTTAAGACATTTGGATTTGGCGGCGGCCGCGTTGATGTGTGGGAGTCTGATGAAACATATTGGGGCGGCGAGAAAAAGTGGCTTGCAGAAGAGCGATATTCAGGCAAGCGCGAACTTGCAAACCCGCTTGCCGCCGTGCAAATGGGTTTGATTTATGTCAACCCCGAAGGTCCAAACGGCCAACCAGATCCGCTGGCTTCTGCCCACGACATCCGAGAGACTTTCGCGCGCATGGCGATGAATGATGAGGAAACTGTCGCGCTGATTGCTGGAGGTCACACATTCGGCAAGACACACGGCGCCGCGGATCCAAAAAAGTATGTTGGTCCAGAGCCCGAGGCAGCACCAATGCAAGAAATGGGTTTGGGTTGGAAGAATAGTTTCGCAACAGGCAGCGGAGCCAGCACAATTTCCAGTGGACTTGAAGGCGCGTGGACGCCGACTCCAACAAAATGGGACAACAGTTATTTCGAAACTTTGTTCGGCTATGAATGGAAACTCACCAAGAGTCCCGCGGGTGCGCATCAGTGGATTCCAACTGATGACTCTGCCAAGAACGCCGTCCCAGATGCGCACCATCCAACCAAGCGTCATGCGCCGGTTATGCTGACAACCGATCTTGCGCTTCGAATGGATCCGGCATACGAGCCAATTTCAAGGCGTTTTATGAAGAATCCTGCGCTCTTGGCGGATGCATTTGCGCGTGCGTGGTTCAAACTTACGCATCGTGACATGGGGCCAATCACGAGATACTTGGGTCCGCTTGTTCCTAAAGAAGTTCTCATTTGGCAAGACCCAGTGCCTGCGGTCACGCATGAATTAGTGAACTCGCAGGATGTTGCATCGCTGAAGGCGAAGGTGATTGCAAGTGGCTTGACCACCGCGCAATTGGTTTGCACCGCGTGGGCAAGTGCCAGCACATTCCGCGGCACTGACAAACGAGGCGGTGCGAATGGCGCACGCATTCGACTTGCACCGCAGAAAGATTGGGCGGTGAATAATCCAGCGGGGTTGTCGAAGGTCTTGAAATCGCTCGAAGCGATTCGCTCGGATTTCAACGGCGCGCAAGCAGGAGGTAAGAAGCAGATTTCGCTCGCAGACTTGATCGTGCTTGCAGGATCTGCGGCTGTCGAACAAGCCGCAAAGAAAGCCGGCGTGAGTATCGAAGTCCACTTCACACCAGGTCGCACCGACGCTACTCAAGAGCAGACTGATGTGCATTCATTTGCAGTGCTTCAACCAAAGGATGATGGATTCCGCAACTATTTCACCGCAGGCCAAGCGTTGCCAGCGGAAAATTTGCTGATCGATCGTGCAAACTTGCTCACGCTGTCTGCGCCGGAAATGACTGTTCTTGTTGGAGGAATGAGAGTTTTGAACGCAAACTTTGATCATTCAAATGTTGGCGTGTTCACCACTCGACCAGGCGCGCTGACAAATGACTTCTTCGTCAATGTGCTTGATATGGCAACGATATGGACGCCAACATCGGCGGCACAGGAGACTTTCGAAGGTTGTGACCGCAAGACTGGTCATGCAAAGTGGATGGGCAGTCGAGCGGATTTGATCTTCGGATCAAATTCTCAACTGCGAGCATTTGCAGAGGTTTACGCATGCGAAGACGCGAAGGAAAAGTTCGTGCGCGACTTTGTTGCCGCCTGGGTCAAGGTGATGAATTTGGATCGATTCGATATGGCGTGATTCATCGAACAGTATGTTTTGAATACGCACATTTGAATGCGATAAAATTTTCAGCGCCTTGACTTGCTTTTTCAAAAAGACGCTGTATACTTCACACGGCATCAAGAGTTTCAGACAGCCTCTTGTCTGAACGGCAACCGACGAACTGCGATACGCAGTCGAACGGTGCCGAGGCAGCCCCGAAGGGGGATCGATGCGGCCGCGCGAGCCTTTCCAAAGGATTGCGTTGACGCAAAGCGTTCGAACACCGTGTTCGGCGCACCCTTCCGAACTGCACTTTTTGATTTCATCGCCCATGATTCTTCATGCGCTTTGATTTCAATTTGTGTTTTCGGAGCCGAGCTCTTGTTGCCAATGGAGTCCGTTATGGCGCAAGAAACAACAACAAATTCAGCAGTTACAGCATCAAATCCACAAAACGCAACCGCGAATGTTCCCGCGCGTTTTCTGCGGCAACTCGGCATTATCGGTTCAGATCGAATTGACGGAGTCCTTCTCGCCGCGCTTGCAACGGAAGCTCCGTTGCTGCTCATCGGAGCGCATGGCACAGCGAAAAGTCTTCTGCTCAGTCGCATCGCCGAAGCGCTCGATCTGAAGTTTCGCCACTACAACGCAAGCCTTTTGAACTACGACGACCTCGTTGGCTATCCACTGCCTGATGCAGATGGCACGCTGAAGTTTGTTGAAACTCCCGCAAGCATCTGGCCGGCAGAAGCGGTTTTCTTGGACGAGATTTCTCGCTGCCGCGTAGATATGCAGAACAGGCTTTTCCCAATTATTCACGAAAAATGCATTCAAGGGATGCCGATTAAAAATCTCAGATTCCGTTGGGCTGCGATGAATCCGCCGCCAAGTGATTCGAGTAGTGGGGACGAAACGGAATATCTCGGTAGTGAAGCACTCGATGCCGCGCTTGCGGATCGTTTCCCATTTGTTGTTGAAATGCCAAACTGGCAGAATTTCACGCCAGATGATCGAATCGCGCTCGTCCAGAATCAAACTTTTGTTCTTACTCCGGCGGTCAAGCAATCCGTGCAGGCGCTTGTCAAGTTGACGCGGCAACGCCTCGCACATGTAAAGGACGCATTTGGTGAAATGATGAGCGAATATGTCCACTTGATTTCCAAGGTATTGCCGGAAGTCAAGATTCAACTTTCGGGGCGGCGTGCGGTGATGCTCAATGAAGCGATCTTTGCAGTGCATGCCGCTCGTTGGACACTTGAAGGAAAGTTCAACATCGACGAAAGCGCTTGGATTGCGCTCAGAAATACGATTTCTGATCGCGCTCGAGGCATCACCATTGACGAAGGAAAACTTCAACTGGCGCACCGGAAAATTTGCGAATCTCTGCATCTCGAACGCGCAGATCCGCGCCGATTGCTCTGTCAAGAGACTGACCCAATCAATAGAATTTTTTTGGCGCTCGAAATTGATTCGCTCCATGGATATGAACTCTCTGCGTATACAGCGGATGCGCTCGCGTCGTGTGATTTGGGTGCTCGCCATCTTCTGGCTGCGGCAATCGCCGAGCATGCCGCGATCGCACGAGTGAATCCCGCAATTGCGGAGCAACTTGCAATACTTGTTGGCGAACTTGAAATTGGGTGTGAAATTAACGACAGCGTTACAAAACATGGTTCGCAAAACAAGGCCTACAACCAGATCATTCAAACCATCGGTTCAAAAGTTGCAGATGCGCCTTCGACGATCAGCTTGAACAATCTGCTTCTGAAACTTTGGAAGCAGTCGCAGTGTGCAGATGAAAATGTTGTCACAAGGATCGCGGATTCATATATGTCGATGCACGAACGACTTCAGAATCGAAGGGCAGCATGAACAAGCTTTGTCCAACTGAAATTCGATCGCGGCTTCATATGGGAGGACCAACAGTTACGCTCAAGCAAACCGGCGTCGGTTCTCGAAAGCGCATAACGGCAATTGGATTGCTACTTCTGCCTGAAAAAGAAATCGTCACGAAAGCAGACCGCAAGGAATTGGCAGCGTTCAACATCGATCTGACCTTGGAGCATGTCGCAAAGTTTTGGGGAATTTCCAACGTAAAAAACGCTGCAATGCTCTGTGAATTTCTTCACGGCAACGGCGAGGACCTTTCGCTTGTCAAACAATTGCCGATGATCGTTCCGGTCGAGGCCATCGCTCTGACTAAAGAACTCTTTGACAAAGTCGTCTCGCCCAGTGACCCGCCTGAAGTCGTCATCGATCCACGCCCCTTGTTGCCCGTCTTGGCTCGCTGCACAAACCAAGCGTTCATCCGATCACAGTCACCCATTTACACGCCTGCGGTTCTAAGCCGCTTCGTCAATCTCTTGCTTCCCAATTCCTGGACCCAGAAAGACCAAACAACATGATCACAGATTCACACGACACGACCGACTCGCAAATTCATCGAGAACTCATTCACCAAGTTATGAATTCAGTTCCTGCTATGCACTTTGGTGCAGATGCACTCTTGCGATTAATTTCAATTGAAGAGACAACAAGTGTTCCAACTGCGTGCGTCAGCTGCGGTGAATATTCAACTCTCAAGATCAATCCAGTTTTTTGCAGCGAGTATGCAAACACAAAGGAGAAAATGACCATGCTCATTCTGCATGAAATGCACCACATTGTGCTTGGTCATACTCGGCTCTTTGCTCGTGCCACACCGCTGGACAATCTTGTCTTCGATGCGGTCATCAACGCGATGTTGTGCCAGGCATATCCAGACCCTGCGTCGACTGCGCTGTTCCGCGATTTGTACGATGACAACCACCCGCTGTACTGCTTTCTGCGTCCAGCGTCTGGATGGAGTCCCACGGGATTTGCGGTCACTCCGCCGGCGCTTCGAAAATTTCCTGAACTTGCTGCGCTGCATCGCAGACTTTATAAAAATGGCTGTACTTACAGCGAATTGCGCGAGGCGCTGTGCAACAGTGGGCTGGTGATTGAAGTTGACATGAAGGTCTTGATTGGTGGTCACGATGATGATGCCAACGAACGCGACGAGAGGAATTTGCAAAGCGTCGCGCCGGCTCTTGCGAGTGTCATTCAGAAGGTTGTTGGCAAGTGGCCTGCGAGCGTGATGCTTCCAAAGTCCTTACTCGATGATCTCTTTGAAACGCACAAAGTAAAAGTGCCACAGACCAAACAAGACTCTTTGCGAAGTCTGATTCGCAAGGTCAGTCAGAATGGAAAGAAAGGGAATCTCAGGCGGCGGAATCTCAGTTTGATGTCGATTCAGTCACCAATTCCACGGTGTGATCGCAGAGGAATGGTGCTTCGAGCAATTGGAGGAAGGCAGATCATGCACTCGCATCAGATCGAACATCGAAAAATCACTCCAAGCGGCGAACGTGTTCATGTCTATATGGATGTTTCGGGAAGTATGACGAAGTTGATACCTCCGCTGTATGGCGCAATTCGTGATTGTTCGGATTGTGTCTTTCCAAAGGTGCATTTGTTTTCGACCATCGTTTCCGATGTCACGCTGAAAGAATTTGCCCAGGGGAAAGTGAATTCGACTGGGGGAACAGATATTTCGTGCGTTGTTCGGCATATGCAACAAACTAAAGTGAAGCGTGCGGTCATCGTGACAGATGGTTACGTCGGTACTGTGAATGCCGCTGAATTGTCAGTCTTGAATGGCGTTTTCATCGGAACTGCGTTGACGGGGGTCAATGCAAGTCGCAATCAAATGGCGGAATATGTAAATGTTTGGATTGACATAGTTGGAGGTGGGCAATGAATCACTTTAAAACAAGTTCGATTCTGCGAACAGCGGAATGGATATTGCCTGGACATCCGGACAAGCTTGCTGACGCAATCGCTGATGGCATCGTGCAGGCGGCGTGGAAGAAGGATCCGCGTGCGCTTGTTGCGGTGGAGGTCGCGCTCTTTCGCAAATCAGTTTTCATTGATGGGCGAATCGCGGGTGATTCCACCAGGAGAATAGATGTGCGATCAATCGCCAAGCGCGTTTTCAGAAGTGCGGGGTATACAAATTGGTCTTGGTCGAAAGATGACAAGTTGAATGTGATCACCGATCTCATTCGAGGAAAGTTTGCGAAAGGCGAGTCAGAGATTCGTCCGATGGCGGACGATCAGTCGATCGTTACTGGATATGCGTGCAGCACGCCTGGAACTGGATATTTGCCAGTCGAACACGCGCTGGCGCGACACCTCGCAAAGGCGCTTTACGAATTTTCGAAAGCAAACGCTTCGAATTGTGGGCCCGATGGAAAGGTGATTGTCTTTCTTGCTGAAGCTCCTGATTGTCGATCGTGGCGGCTTGATTCGTTGTCGGTTTCTCTGCATCACCGATTGGATTGGGGTGGAGTCGATGCGTATCGCGCGACGCGCAACGCGCTCTTGATTGCGCTGGCGGATTTCGCGCTTGCAGTCCCTGGGTTTCACTTCGATGATTCTGTGAAGTTCAATTTCAACGGTGCGGGATGTTTCGAAGTTGGTGGGCCGATGGGTGACAACGGACTTTCGGGAAAGAAACTTGTGGTCGATTTTTATGGCCCACGCATTCCAATTGGTGGTGGTGCGATGAGCGGCAAGGATTTCTGGAAGGTTGATCGTGCGGGACCGTTGATTGCGCGCGAACTTGCGTTGAAGGCGGTGCAAGTTCATGGTTGCAGGGAGGCGATCGTCACGCTTGGTATTTGTCCTGGCGATACTGAATTTCGTTGCGTGCGAGTTGAGACAGAGAATCGAATGCATCTTGATCCGAGGCAACTTTCGGTTGGTGTTGATTTGCGTCTGGCAAGCCGCGCAAATTGGTTGGCGGGCAGGGACCTTGTCGAAGTCGCGCGTTGGGGTCACTGGATGAGCGAGGCTATGGTTGCGAAGGAGGTGGTGACGGTTCCAGTTCCAGTGCAGGTTGAATTGAAAGGTGAAGCGCCTTTCGACAATGCTCTTGCATATGCCAATGAAATTGAAGGGTTGTGAAATGGGGGATTCACTGGGAAACTGCACGAATGAACGATGTCCCGCCAGGTCATTCGCCACAGGACATTTTGAATGCGCAGCGTCCGCCGGATTTCAGTGGGAGTGCGCCAAAGCCAGTGGCGAAAAAGCGTTCGATATTTTTGTTGCCCGCGATGATGATTGTCGCAGGTGTGGCGATGCTCGTGCTGGGCACAGGACCACTGCTCTTGACGATTCTGTTTGCATATTTAGGTTGGACCAGCGATCCAAATCCAAATCCAGTTGGCTTTGGAATCTTGGCGATGTGCACCTTCTTCCCCAGCCTCGGATTGATCGTCGTCGGCGGAGTGATCGTGGCAGTGAAGAGGGCGGGGAGGTCACTCCCCTGAATGCCAGTCCACTTCAAGTGAGAGTTCTTTGGAAGACTGTTATGTCCAAAGCCATTGCAGGCAAACTTGCAGAAGAAGCTTATTTCAGAGGAGCAAATCTCGGACGAATTGGCGCAGGAATTGATCGGTAAGAAGATCACAAAAATGTGTCGAAGGCTTGTGGTTTCGAGATCAGGGTGATTGCTCATTGCGGCACGAATGTCGATCTGCACTTGCCAAGAATTCCACTGCGCCCCCTCACCAATCTCCATAAACTTCTAACTTCCTATGCGTATCGCAATCTCTGGAAGCCACTCACTTGGAAAGTCCACCATCGTCAATGATTGGGTTGCTCTACACCCCAGTTTCGCTCGAGAAGAAGAGCCATA
>SXGU01028021.1_pt1 | contig 11258 bp, 10 predicted proteins | sample 3174531 | NCBI WGS metagenome assembly SXGU01 (sample SAMN11356863, study PRJNA531348) | freshwater metagenome | isolation source: freshwater sample F1-140 | place: China: Fuxian Lake, Yuxi | collected 2017-12-25
GCGCAGGCTGTGCGCTTGGCGCTCGAGGCCAAGCTTACCGGTGCTGAAGTCTTCGGCATTGCCAACGCTGACTCAGTCATGCGCCGCGCCAACGAGGCGCTGGTCGATGAAGTGTTCCCGAATGCGAAGCGGAAGCGCGCCCTGCTACCGAACGAATCGTTGATCTCGATAAAGAAGGCGCGCGAAGTGCTTGGCTACAAGCCGAAGTACACGTGGCGGAAGGAGGCGAAACGTAAGGGCAAGAAGTAGCCAGTTGTACTTTCACCGGTGCCGATCGAGGTCGCTGCCGACCGACCGACGGGGTGGTGGCGATTAAGCCTGTGCGCGTGTTATGCGAAAGCCAGAAAGTACGCGGCAGCGACGACCTGAAAAACTTGGGATCTGGTGGGCTCGAATTTCCACCTCCTGTATTTTAGTTTGGCGGAGGCGTTGGCGGAATCTATTCTGTGGCGACTTTACCCGAGGCACGCGGCAAGGGTGTTGGCGTAGTACTCACGCTCAACCCCTTGCTTTATGCGTGTGAAGAGGGTTATCGCATCGGCGTCCTGCAATCCTCTGAGATGGGATCCAAAGTTTTTGAAAGACTTGGATTTTGGCACCTATGCCTGGTCGAGTGTTTTTATTTATCAATCGGCAAATCTGATAGGGGAAGCCGGGCATGATTAGAGGATGCCCCCTGCGGATGCTGATGCAGCGCCGATCCCGCAACTTGAGTTTAATCAGACGTTTGGGTGGCAATCCTGCGCTGAAGGAATGGCAGATGCGGCGGAGCGTGGGAACATGTTGTTCAGATGCTGGCCGGGTGCGGTGAGTGTTGCGGACTAAAATTGCTGTCTTTGAGACATTGTGCAATTTACTTCGCGTGCGCGAATAAGAACTATGCGACAATCCAGTAGGATTCACTGGTGTCCATAAGGCTATCGTTAGAGCGGGGGTAACAAGCAGTGGGTCTTGATCAACGCCGGGCAAAGATTTATTTTGTGGTCTTGCTTTGGAGTGAGCCTTTAGCCTCTTTCCAAAGTTGTAACTGTCCCAAATCGTCGCTCCCGTTCAAGACGTCAAAACCATTCCTTCTCTTCCCAAAGAGTTGAAACTGTAATTACTACTATTAAATAGAGGGGAGCACCATGCGGGAAAACGAAATTATTGAAGCAATAAAGAGCGGTAGGACTACTCTTGGCATTGAAATCGGCTCGACCCGTATTAAAGCATTGTTGATTGATGCGAACCACGACCCGCTCGCTTCCGGCAATTTTCAGTGGGAGAATAAATTTGAAGATGGTGTTTGGACCTATAGCCTGAATGAAGTTTGGCGAGGCTTGCAGGAAAGTTGCCGCAGCCTGAGCAGAGATGTTGCAGAAAACTTTGGCGTGACACTAAACACTGTTGGTGCATTGGGCTTCAGCGCAATGATGCATGGCTATCTCGCATTTGATAATAGTGGGGCATTGCTTGTCCCATTTCGTACTTGGCGCAACACCACTACCAGGCGTGCCGCGGAAAAACTCAGTGTTTTATTTCAATTTAATATCCCGCAGCGGTGGAGCATTGCGCACCTTTACCAGGCAATTCTTAACAAGGAGCCGCACGTCAAAGAGATTGGGCATCTGACTACTCTTGCAGGCTATGTACACTGGAAGTTGACGGGTCAAAAAATGATGGGCGTGGGCGAGGCATCCGGCATGTTTCCAATCAACAGCATTACCAATAACTTCGACCAGAATATGATTTCAGATTTCAATCAGTTACTTGAATCTGAAAATATCGCGTGGACCCTCCAAGATGTTTTACCAAAAGTACTTGTGGCGGGAGAGCCGGCAGGGGAATTGACTGTAGGAGGAGCAAAACTTCTCGACCCAACTGGTCAACTTATGGGGGGGGCTGTCGTGTGTCCTCCTGAAGGTGACGCCGGCACGGGTATGGTAGCTACCAACAGTGTCGCTGTCCGGACAGGCAATGTATCAGCTGGGACATCGGTTTTCGCGATGATCGTTTTGGAAAAGCCACTGTTAAGGTTGTATCCTGAAATTGACCTGGTCACTACACCCACGGGCAAACCTGTGGCGATGGTTCACAGTAACAATTGCACATCAGACCTTAACTCATGGGTAGAGTTGTTTCATCAGTTCACGCGGTTATTGGGTATTGAAGTAGATCAAGCCAAATTGTTTGAGATTTTGTATCAGGAGGGGCTCAAGGCCGACGCGGACGCCGGAGGTCTGCTGGCTTACAACTACCTTTCGGGCGAACACATCACACATATGGAGGAAGGTCGGCCGCTATTTGTGCGTACGCCCGAGTGTAGGTTCAATCTCGCAAACTTCATGCGCGTGCACTTGTTTTCATCATTAGGTGCGTTAAAAATTGGCATGGATATGCTGTTTGTGCAGGAAAATGTCAAAATTGACCAACTAGTGGGACACGGCGGTTTTTTCAAAACAAAAGAAGTGGGACAACGAATCATGTCTTCGGCGATGAATGTGCCTGTGTCGGTGATGGCATCCGCAGGTGAGGGCGGCGCGTGGGGGATAGCATTGCTTGCTGCGTATATGCTCAATAAAGTGGCGAATCAAACTCTGGAAAACTACCTTTCAGAAAGGGTCTTTGCGGGCAGAGGTGCCCTGACTGTAGTTCCTGATAAAAGTGATGCTGACGGTTTCGCAAAATTTATGGAGCGCTATAAGAATGGACTTGCAATCGAACGAGCCGCTGTGGATGGGTTGCGGTGAGAGATTTGCGACAAATGTGCGAGATTGAAAAGGGAAATATAATTTTTTATTGAGCAGGAACTACCTGTACAGATGAAAGCTCAAGCTTTGGGAACATCCGATCTGCAGCTTTTGCAACTAGGTTATAGCACCATGTCTATTGGCGGCCCATGCGACTACACTCCCCATTCCGAGCCATTCCGCTCGGCCAGCTTGCGGGCGTTAGAGATCGCAGTTGATGCTAGTAGTGATTTGTTTGATCATGCTGATATCTATTGCAAGGGCAAATCCGAGGATTTATTCTCCGATTTTTGGAGAGGTGCATCATATCTATGCCAGCAGATACAGGTGCAAACCGAATGCGGATTTCGTTTTGGTTCTCTATATCGCTTTGCTTGTTCTTGCGAGCAAATCATTGCGTTTGTGCAAAGCCGATTAAAATCCTCTTCAACGGACTATATCAATGCACTCTTAGTGCATCGGCCTGCTTCAATTGTGGAGCCCGAAGAGGTAGCACGAGCCTTTGACGATTTGGAACAATCAGGAGAGGTTCCTTGGTATGGTGTGAGCTACCACTCGGCATCACAACCGACCCCGCTAGAAAATATCTAGACCAGTTGATTGATGACATCCAACTGGAAACTTGTACTTGCTCAACTGCAGGTTGAGGATATCGCGGAAATTATGCAATTCGGAGAATTGAGTCAATGAGGGTGTTATTGAAAATTGCGGCCTGTATTGCATTACCCTGCAAGGCTGCACCCCCTTTTGTGATGGAAGGATTGCAGGCAAATTCTGACCGGATGCTCCACAGCACTTATCTTTTGCACCAGATCTTAGGGCGCAAATGGAATAGGCTAAAGTTGTGTTCTTGAGGGCGATCGTCGTGTCATTTGTATTACGCTACCTTGCTTACATTCAGGCTTTACGGGGCACGATCAACGCATGCCGGTTACCTGGAAATTGTGAAGCGGAGCGTTTCAAACTCACTTGTGAAGAATGGTTTAGCTTGTTTACGCAAGGGGGTGGGGAAAAGGTAAGGTAGTGACGGAGCGTGGAAAGCCAAGTTTATAACCAAAGGCAAAGGGCTTTACAGCATTTATTTGGCACTTCAAATGGAAGCCGTCATTGGGGTAATTTCAGATGATAATCCGCGGTGAAATATGTTGGAACAGTTGAAAGAACAAGTATTCCGTGCGAATCTTTCGCTCCCAAAATATGGGCTGGTCACTTTCACTTGGGGAAATGTCTCCGGTATTCACCGCGAAGAGGGTTTGGTCGTCATCAAACCTTCTGGTGTTTCTTATGACACTTTGGAAGTGGAGGATATGGTGGTAGTGGATTTGCATACATCGAAGGTTGTGGAAGGTAGATTGAAGCCTTCTTCCGATACACCAACTCACATCGAGCTGTACAAGGCTTTTTATAATATCGGCGGTGTTGTACATACCCATAGCCGTTGGGCAACAAGCTTTGCCCAAGCGGGGCGTGGTCTTACCGCTCTTGGAACCACACACGCCGATTACTTCTATGGCGAAATACCGTGTACGCGCAAGCTTACGGATGCTGAAATTAGTGGCGAATACGAATTGGAGTTGGGTCTGGTCATCAAAGAGACCTTCACGGATAAGGACTCCGATGCTATTCCTGGCGTGCTAGTCTTCAGCCATGGGCCGTTTGCATGGGGAAGAGATGTTGTTAGTGCTGTTCAAAATGCCGTTGTGCTTGAGGAAGTTGCATTTATGAACCTTCACACCATGATGATTACGCCGGACATGCCGCCGATGCAGCAGCAATTATTGAAGAAGCACTTTTTAAGAAAGCATGGCGTTACCGCTTATTATGGTCAGAGATAGTTACTGTAAAAGGAAAAATTTGAGATGACACAGCTTTTAGGAAATGAAGTTTGGTTTGTAACGGGCAGTCAGCATTTGTACGGCCCTAAAACTCTTAAGCAGGTTGCTGATCATTCCATGGAGATTTCAGCAACATTGGCCGCGTCGCAGCAGATGCCAGTGGCTGTAGTTTTTAAACCCGTGCTCACCACGCCTGACGCCATTCGGGAACTGTGCCTCGAGGCAAATTCATCCAAGAGTTGCATAGGATTGATTGCATGGATGCATACATTTTCGCCCGCGAAAATGTGGATCGCCGGGTTGACACTGCTAAAGAAGCCCCTTGCACACCTGCACACACAATACAACCGTGAGATTATCTGGGCTGAAATAGACATGGACTTTATGAACTTAAACCAGTCCGCGCATGGCGATCGCGAATTTGGTTTCTTGGGCAGCCGCCTGCGGCTTGGGCGAAAGGTGGTTGTCGGTCACTGGGGCGAGGCTGAGATTCAAAGGGAAATTGGTGTATGGGCGCGTGCTGCTACTGCTTGGTCAGATTGGCAGGGGATGAAAATCGCCCGCTTTGGCGATAACATGCGGGATGTGGCAGTCACTGAAGGTGACAAAGTTGAAGCGCAGATCAAACTGGGTTATGACGTGTACGGTTACGGTGTTGGTGATCTCGTCAAGCGCGTAAATGAAGCTAGCGATAGCGCGGTTGGTGAGCTCATCAAGACTTACATGGACGAATACGAGGTTGTTTCCGAGCTTCGCCCTGGCGGCGCAAAACATGGGTCGCTGCGGGATGGTGCGCGGATCGAGCTCGGACTGCGCAGCTTTCTAGAAGACGGCAACTTCAAGGCTTTCACCGATACTTTCGAAGACTTAAACGGCTTAAAGCAACTCCCTGGCTTGGCGGTGCAACGCTTGATGCGTGATGGTTATGGCTTTGGCGCTGAAGGTGATTGGAAAACCGCCGCTCTCGTGCGTGCGATGAAGGTGATGAACCATGGCTTGCCTGGCGGAGTCAGTTTCATGGAAGATTACACCTATCATTTTAGTGCCAAGGGTGACAAGGTTCTTGGAGCGCATATGCTCGAAATCTGCGAGTCCATTGCGGCTCACACACCTAAGCTGGAGATTCACCCGCTCGGGATTGGGGGAAAGGCAGATCCTGTCCGCTTGGTATTTGATTCTATGCAGGGCCCTGCGGTTAACGCGAGCATAGTCCATATGGGTGGGCGTTTCCGTATGATCGTCAATGCGGTTGATGTTGTGCCGACCAATGCTCCCTTGCCAAAGCTGCCGGTGGCGCGCGCTCTTTGGGTTCCGCGCCCCAACCTTAAGATTGGGGCAGAGGCTTGGATCCACGCGGGTGGCGCTCATCACACTGGCTTTTGTTACTCGGTTACAGCGCAACATCTGCAAGACTTTTCCGAGATAGCTGGTATTGAATTCTTGCTTATTGACGAGAACACCCGCATCGCAGAGTTCAAGGATAAGTTAAGATGGAATGATCTGTTTTATCATTTGAGTAAGGGGCTCTGATACTCGGTAAAGGGGTTCCATAAGATTCGGACGATCTCAGGAGACTTCTGTGCCTCCAGCTAACGGGCGGCATACAAAACTCCAGCTAGATTCAACCGTACTTTGGTTTTTTAAATCGACTGGTTACTGCTTGTTGGCTACTCTGCTGTAGTAAATTAATATGTTGCGGTATCCTGAGCGATAGTGTCCTTCTATTGTCAGCGTGCAGGAAAATGGGCTTGCTCAATCGTAAAACTAATTAGTTTGCGGCAGGAATTGTCACAACTGGCGCCCGCGGACAAGTGCGGCAACAAGCACTTAGGGCTGGTGAGTGTCATGGTAACGTAGTCAAGAAAACTTATTCGCATAATTGCTTCAACTGCAGTTGGTAGTTCAGAGGTTGTGGAAAATTTGCGGTGGTAGGCGGCGGCAATCCAAACATAAGAGCGACTTTATAATTGCGTTGGGCTAGTGGTAGGTACCCCTTTATTGATAATTTCCCGCAAAATAGCAATGCGATATTTTGCTTTAACAAATAGAGGCTAGCGCGTGCAGTATCTCGCATCATGCAGTCATCCACTCAATCACCTCCCTTATTGTGGGGATGATAATATTCAATGATGTGCTGCTATCGGTGATGTTTGCAGGTATCTCGGACTGCGCCATACTCTTTCTAGGCCATTCGCCTAAGGCCAATAGGCAGTCCGAGAGATTTTTCAAAACCAAAGTCAGTAATCGGGCTTATGCCAGAGCAACTAGCTTCCTAGATCAGTGCGCTGCGGCGCTCCTAATTTCGATTCAGGCGGGCATTGTGGGCCGCTTGCACGGCGGACATAATGCAAAAAATTTCGTATTCGTAACCCCATCAGATGTATACTGTCTGGGTTACAGACCTAGAGCTTCATTCCACTTAATGTGGCACTCTCAAGAAAATACCGCTGCCCAATAAAAAATACAATGATCGGCGGAATGACCACGATTGCGGAAGCCGCCATTAATAAATGCCAATCGGTCGCGTATGTACCTTTGAATGTATTCAAACCAAGGGCAACCGTAAACTTCTCCTCGTCATTTAAATAGAGCAAGGGATTCAAGAAATCATTCCAGACGTTGAGAAATGTGAATATCCCAATTACGATCAAGCCTGGGCGCACCAGTGGCAGCATAATTCGCCAAAAAACATCGAAGTGGTTAGCCCCGTCTAACACGGCAGCGTCTTCAATCTCATTGGGAATACTCAAAAAAAACTGCCGTAACAGAAAAATATTGAAGGCGCCCCCGCCAAACCATGCAGGTACCCACAACGGATAAAAGGTGTTGATCGCACCAAAACGTGACCACATTATAAAGGTGGGAATCATTGTGACGGCGTAAGGCAGGAGAAGACTACTAATTACTGCAGCAAACCATATGTTTTTGTAGGGAAAGCGAATGCGTGCAAACCCATAGGCTGCCAGCGCGCTTGTAATTAGGGTGCCGAACATAACCGGGATCAAAATGGAGATGGTATTCTGAATGAAAAGCGGGAAGTTTGCGACCGTCATTGCATCATAATAGTTTTGCCAGCGGTTGGTTTGAGGCCAAAACAAGGGCGGGTATATATAGAGTTCAGACAGTGTCATGAGGGAGCTTCGTATCAGCCAAAACAATGGGATGCACGAGAAAAATACCCCAACCAGTAAAGAGCTATATAAAGCCGCTTGTTGAACGAGACTTTTGCGTTTCATCTGTCCTCCCCATAGTAATATACCCAGCGCCGTGAGCTCTGAAATAGCAATCCTGTTACCGCAGCTATTATTAAGAATAGAATCCACGCTATTGCGCAAGCCAAGCCCATATTATTATTAGTAAAAGCTTCGCGGTAAATTAGCAAGACAAGAAACAGAGTCGAGTTGCTTGGACCGCCACCAGTCATAACAAATGAATTGGCAAACACTTGGTACGCTGCCACAAAACCGAGTATCAGATTGAACAAAATATATGGACTCATATGGGGCATGGTCACTGCTGTTAGTTTGTGCCACCAATTGCCCCCGTCTACTTCCACTGCCTCCAATAATTCACGAGGTACCCCTTGCAACCCTGCCAGAAAGATTAAGATAGTGCTACTGGATGCCCAGATTTCCATTAGGATCATTGAAGGTATAGCTGTTTCTGAACCTGATAACCAGCGAGACGCTGGAAGTCCGACCGCTTTCAATATCCAATTAAGCAGCCCAAAGTCTGGATTGTAGACCCATGACCAAATCATTGCGGAGGCAACGATTGGCACAATTGACGGCATATAAAACAATGTACGGTAAATGGCTTTTCCGCGAATGTCAAAGTTGAGGATGCTAGCAATGGTAAAGGCATAAGTTAAGCGCAAAAAAATACTCGCCAAAGCAAAGTAACTTGTAACGGTCAGTGATTTCCCAAAGAAGGGATTCGTTGTGGCTAAATTAGTGTAATTCTCGAGCCCAATCCACTCGATCTCCCCAATTACTGGCCAATCTGTGAAACTAATATATAGTGTTGCTAGCATTGGGCCCAGCACGAAAACAAAAAAACCAATCGTCGCTGGTAGAGTGAACAAATATCCCGCGATAGCGTTTCTTTGATAAGTTGTGAAGAAATCTGATCGAACAGTGCCCTGCAATTTAGATGCTGTTGGGAGATTAAAGTGTGTCGAAGTCATGGTATTCGGTCTGTCTTTTGTAACGGTAATTTATAGGTACTGTACAAAGATAGTAGCATCGGCGGGTGCCCGAAAGGCACCGCCGATGCTACTATTTGTCTCGGATCTGTGCAGAGGCTAGCCCATTAGCGGGGTAACTTCCTTGTCAAAGTAAGCTTGAACAACTGGCATTATTTCTGTGACTGCCTCCGCTGCCGTCTTTTTACCCTGCCACACATCTTGGAGCGCGGGCGAAAGTATTTGATCAAAGCCGTTGAAGCCTGGTGCCCTGAAAGCCCACAGGGGGTGGGTCACATGGCCAAGCGCATAGTCTACAACTGCTGATTTATATTCTTCTGGATGAGCATCGTTGTCAATCCACTGTGAAAGCAAGGCTGGGTCTGTGTACCAGCGCTTTTCGTTAGGCATCCACAAACCACCTTGAATTACTTTAATCGCTTGCTCCGGATCCATGACGAAGGCAGCAAGCCGCGCAGCTTCAGCTGGATGCTTCGAGGCTTTGAATGCGCAAATTGGGCCGCCAATAGAAGTTGTAACTTTTTCCTTTACAAAGGGAAGAACACCAATGCCGAAGTTCAGTTTTGATTCTTTTTTGACCTTTGCTAAAGTCTCTAGCACCCATTGCCCGTCCATCTTCATAGCGATTTTTTTAGATAGCAATCCATTGTCGGTGCTAACATCGCTGATGCCACCACCAGATGTCAATTTTGGCATTACGTGGTGAACGTTCATCAAGTCTGAAACCAACTGCAGTCCGGCTATAGTTTCGGGGGAGTCTAGTGTCAGTTTCTTGTAGTCTCTTGTTGTCCAGTCGCCTCCGGCAGATCGGACGATGGTGTTTACTGGCATAAACCATAGTCCCATTTGAAATCCAAATCTGTCAATATTGTCAGGGTCAAAATTCGCGGAGTCGCCCCGATTTCCCTTAATATCGACGGTTAAGAACTTGGCAAGTTTTATGAAATCGTCCCATTGCATGGAATCGGCGCCCTTTATTGGCAGATATGGTTGTTTGTCTGTGTCAAAAACATCTTTGTTGTACCAAAGGAGCATGATCTCATTGGCGACTGAGGCCGAGAACATCTGTCCATTTGGCAAGCGATACTGTATTGCCTCCAATTTTTCGTGGTCGCCGACAAATTCGCCGGATATGTCAAGGAACATATCTTTCAGTGCCCAATCCAAGGCATTATTGTCAGGGAAAAGCGATGCGTCTGGAAGCGTGTTACTCGCCGCCATTGCAGTCAATTTTTGGAGGAAGGGATCCCCAGCCTCAGGTATATGAATTTGCTCAACGGTGATGCCAGGGTTTAATTGCTCAAACTTCTTTAACAAGGCTCCGGTAGATGCCTTTTCGTCTTCATTTCCCCAATGGGTATAACGGAGTGTAATTTTTTCAGCTACTGCTGCGGCAGACTTATTCTCCACTGGTGCAGCTGGAGTGCAGGATGCTGCTAGAGCTCCCGTTGCTCCTACACCAACGGCAATAGCGGATTGCTCAAGAAACGTGCGGCGACTTATTGTCTTCATTGATCGATTTCTCCTTTGTAAAAAAATTTATTCTAATTTGAACTGCAATTGGCAATTTACTCAAGATTGATGTTCACATAAAACCTCGGCGCGTAATAAGGCGTTTAGATTGAAATTAAAAAATATTTACTGGACACACTTATATGGTAGTCGATTTTTAGTTCTGTGTCAAATACCTAGTGCTTTGTCGTAGACCGGTGAAATGTGGTATTCTTTAGTATGGGACGCAAATCTATTTGGAAAATTGGGTCTAGGCAGGTGCTATTTCCCAAGCGCAGTAACCAACTTCCCCTTTTTTATTGGAGTGTCATTAATGGCTAAATCCGCCGACTGTCAGCTTATTCCAGTATCATTTACTAATGTGAAGCTTGATGACAACTTTTGGGCGCCACGTCAAGAGGTAAATCGATGTGTTTCAATTCCGCATATGTACCAGATGTGTGTCGAGAGCGGCCGCATCCCCGCTTTCGATCTCGACTTTGACCGGGCAGTTCCGTCGTCAATTGTGTTGATTTTCGGTGACTCGGATCCAGCTAAGTGGTTGGAGGCTGCGTGCTATTCGCTCATCACACATCCCGATCCAATTCTTGCTCGCATAGTCGACGAAGTAGCCGACAAAATCATAAGTGCACAACAGCCAGATGGTTATCTCAATACCCATTTTACGGTCGCCCAGCCGGAGATGCGCTGGAAAAATCTGCGTGACTGGCACGAACTGTACTGTGCAGGGCATCTGATAGAGGCGGCTGTTGCCCACCAGCAGGCTACTGGACACACGAAGCTCTTGGACTGCCTTTGTCGATACGCTGACCACATTGATCGCGCCTTTGGCTCGCTGGCGGGCCAGAACCGGGGCTACGATGGCCATCCAGAAATCGAATTGGCTCTGGTGCGGCTTAGCCAGTCCACGGGTGAAGGCCGCTACCTCAAACTTGCTCAGTTCATGATAGAGGAGCGCGGTCAGTCGAACCCGCATTA
>SXGU01451245.1_pt1 | contig 11258 bp, 11 predicted proteins | sample 3174531 | NCBI WGS metagenome assembly SXGU01 (sample SAMN11356863, study PRJNA531348) | freshwater metagenome | isolation source: freshwater sample F1-140 | place: China: Fuxian Lake, Yuxi | collected 2017-12-25
CTCGTGTACGCAGACGAGAAGAAGGCGGAGAAGAAGGACGAGAAGAAGGGCGGCCACGCTGACACGTTCGGCGAGACGAAGGACGAGAAGAAGAAGGACGAGAAGGGCAAGTAATCACGACGCATGTCGTTTGTCTGATCAGACAAGCCTGACTTGAACGATTCTGAGGGGGCCTGTGATTTCACGATTGCAGGCCTCTTCCTTTATCTCCTCTCTGCGCGTTGACCCCTCTCAGGCGCCGATGCTACCGTGAAGCATGTCTACCCCCCCGAAATCAGCCCCGACGAATCGCCTCCTTCACGAAACTAGTCCCTATCTCCTCCAGCATGCCTCGAATCCGGTCGATTGGTATCCCTGGGGGCCCGACGCCTTACAGACTGCGAAAGAACAGAACCGCCCTATCCTTCTCTCGATCGGCTATTCCGCCTGTCACTGGTGCCATGTGATGGAGCGGGAGTCGTTCGAAAACGCAGCCATTGCGGCGGTCATGAACCGGCATTTCATCTGTATCAAAGTCGATCGAGAGGAACGCCCCGACCTCGACGAGATCTATATGCAGGCCACGGTGACTCTTAACCGCGGCCAGGGAGGCTGGCCGATGACGGTCTTCCTCACGCCGGAACAGGAGCCCTTCTTTGCTGGGACGTATTTTCCTCCGGAGGACCGTTGGGGGCGACCGGGTTTCTCCAATCTGCTTAAGCAAATCGCAGACGCCTGGGAGCAGGATACGACAAACCTCAGGAGCCAGGCGCGGCAATTGACCGATCGGTTGAAGAACGAACTCAGGGCCGTCTCCCCCGTTTCAGTGAGTGCCTCTGTCCTCGATGACGCCGTGATGCAGTTCCAAAAAGACTTCGATGCCCAGCATGGCGGATTCGGCAGCGCGCCGAAATTTCCTCCATCAGCAGGCCTGTCGCTGCTCCTCCGGTGCTACCGTCGCACCGGTGACCGCACAACCTTGCAGATGGTCACGCGGACGTTGGATGCGATGGCGGCCGGGGGCATCTACGACCATATCGGCGGAGGCTTTGCGCGCTATTCGACCGATGAACGGTGGCTCGCTCCCCATTTCGAGAAAATGCTCTATGACAATGCCCTCCTGGCCAAAACCTATGTGGAGGCCTATCAGGTCACACAGCAGCCTTTCTATCGCCAGGTCACAACGGAGGTACTCGACTATATTCTCGGCGAAATGACCGACCCAGCCGGAGGATTTTATTCCGCCACGGATGCGGACTCGGAAGGGGTCGAGGGAAAGTTTTTCGTCTGGACGCCGGCGGAGATCCAGGCTGTGCTGCAGAATGCAGAGGACACTCGCCGGTTCTGTGCCTGTTACGATATTACCGATGCGGGCAATTGGGAACACCACAGCATCCCCAATCGGCTGCGGCCCATTGCGGCCGTGGCCAAGGAGCTGGACCTCACCATCGACGCACTGCACGAGACGATTCAGCGCGTGCGTCCCCTGCTCTATCGCGCCCGCCAACGGCGCGTCCCGCCCGCGCTCGACGACAAGATCATTACGGCCTGGAACGGCATGATGATCTCGGCGATGGCCGAGGCAAGCCGTGTGTTAGGAATCCCGCGCTACCTCGACGGGGCCAGGAAGGCAGCAGACTTTCTCTTGGTGGGTCATCGAACTTCTGATGGCAGGCTGCTCCGCACCTCGCGGCAGGGCCGAGCCCATCTTGACGGGGTCCTGGAGGACTATGCCTATTTGGCCGAGGGCTTGATCGATCTCTATGAAGCCTGCGGACACGAGCAGTATCTCACTGCCGCGCTTCACTTAGGAGCGACGATGGTGGGCTCCTTTCAGGATAAGGACCAGGGGGGCTTCTACACCACGGCGGAGGGCCATGAACCGCTCATCATGCGCCCGCGTGAGGGGGCTGATGGGGCGACACCCAGTGGCAACTCCGTGGCGGTCTCAGCCCTCGCCAGGCTGTCGTTCCACTATGACCGGCAGGATCTGCGAGAGGCCGCAGTCGGCGGGATTCGCGCGTACGGCCGCCAGATAGCCAGGTATCCGCGAGCCTTTGCCAAGAGCCTTGCCGTGGTGGATCTCTTAGCCGAAGGGCCGATTGAATTAGCCTTTGTCGGCGCGCCCGACGATCCAGGGTTGGCGGCCTTGCAGCTCGCCGTGCGAGAGGTGTTCTTGCCGCATCGGGTGATTGCCTCCAGCGCGGGAACGGGCCAGCCGTCCGGCCATCCCCTGCTCGCCGGTAAGGGCGTGCTGGCGGGAAAAGCCGCGCTGTATATCTGCCGGAATTTTTCCTGTCAGCAGCCCCTCACACATCCAGGGGAGGTCATAGCTGCGCTTCGGTCTGCCGCGCGACGACCGGATCCAACGACCCCACAGCCTCTCTTGCAAGGCACCGCGCTCCCAGGAGCGGCTAGCCCTGAAGGAACGACCAGATAGGGTGGGCGGATTCTGAGTCAGGCAGGCCCGGACAGTCACATGGAGTATGGCTATAGCCGATTCGGTGCGACGGGACTCACGACCTCCCGATGGGGATTTGGGACCTATCGAGTCGATACGCGGGAGCCGGAGCATCGCGAATCTCTCAAGTGCGCGCTGCGGGACGGGGTGAACCTGATCGATACCTCGACGAATTATAGGGACGGCGACAGCGAGCGATTGGTCGGCTCGGTCGTGCGCGAGTTGAATGAGAGCGGCAAGGTGGCTCGTGACGAGATGATCGTCATCTCAAAAATCGGCTATGTGCAAGGGCAGCATCTGCAACAGGCGGAGGCGCGGAAACAGGCTGGGCGTTCCTACCCTGACATGGTCACATATGGCGAGGGTCTCTGGCACTGTCTGCATCCGGAGTATCTAGCCGATCAACTGACCCTATCCCTGGATCGCCTGGGGCTGGCCACGCTCGATGTTTGTTTGTTGCACAATCCGGAATACTTTCTCACCGAGGCCGCGCAGCACGCTGGTGGAGAGCGCATGCAGACGCGCGAGGCTTTTTATCACCGAAGTGAACAGACCTTCAGATTTTTCGAGTCCCAAGTGACGGCAGGACGGATTCAGTATTACGGCGTGTCGTCGAATACGGTCACGGCCGATCCCTCCACTCCAGAAGCGACATCGCTGTCTCGTCTGTGCGAGGCCGCAAAAACTGCTGCGGCGCCATAAGGCATGCGCCATCACCATTTCGCCGTGCTGCAATGTCCCATGAATCTCTACGAAGCCGGCGCGCTGCTGACGCCCAATACGGGAGTGGCGGAACGCGAAGGCATCGCGGTGCTCGTCAATCGTCCACTCAATGCCATGTCGACCGCACAGAGCGGCGTCATTCGATTGGCGGATTTCCCGCTTGAAGGCGAGCCGGTGGATTTCGACCGGCAATGCCACGCTGCCGCCGAGCTGGAAGCGGAATATCGCGAGTCGATTGCCCCCGGCCTGCCGCAGAATGGCTACGGAAAGGCTCCGGCCGACTTCTTCACCTGGGCCGCTAAGCTACCCAGGATACGGCCGCACATCCAGAGGCTGCAACATTGGGAACAGATCGAAGCGCAATTGATCGCCCCCCCTGATGAATCAAGTCATGCAAGCCCTCTCGCGACATCTGACTGGTACGGCAGCCGAGGAGTAGGAGAACTGGCGCGATCGCTACGTGCCGCAGTTACTCACCTTGCTGGGTGGGCTCCGTCGAGAAGCCACTGCGCAAAGCCGCGTGCGAACCTCGTTGATTTCGGCGGCAATTGATCCCCTGCTGCCGGAACCACGGCGACACGAATCGGTATCCCGAAAATCTTTGTGGGTGCTGGCCAGCACTCCTGTCGTCACCTCAGTCTTGAACGGGATGCGATCAAGAATCTATGTCGCGGACTCCCTGGCGGTGCTCACGTGGGCGCCGATACCAACCGTGGAACCGCTGTATCACACTGTGACGCCGCACTAAATCTCCCCTTTAAAAGTTAACAATCCGTTAACAATCCGGTCATCTATCCGTCACATCAATCCTTGATACTGCACGTGTCGATTGCACGATTCACCGCACGGCAACAGCTATACGGGCGTTGGGCATGCGGCAACAGCACAAGGAGGATAGCAGAGTGCACAACACGATAGATCTACAATCGCGGGGGGGCCTTCTCATCGCAGGTGCCATGACGATGGCGCTCGGTGCCTGGAGCCATCCGGCACAGGCGCAACTCCAGAACTCCACGCTGCCCCCCTCCAAACCCCAGCCCGTCCTAATGGCTGCGACCGGGGGAGTCGGCACGGCAACCTTCCCCGGTACTCGCTCGGCAGGGTTTTCCGAGACCCAACCGAGCCAGCTCGAAGATCTGTTGCTCGAAAAGGGCGTCTTATCCATGGACGATTGGGTCCGCATCAAAGCGGAGTCTGAAGCGCGCATGGCCGAGCAATCGAGCCTGCAGGGAGTGGTGGCCAACCCGCATTGGTACGAGCGCATGCGCATCCAGGGGTTCGTGCAGACTCGCATGTCGTTCTATGACAATGGCAAGGGCGATATCTCTCTCTCCGATTCAAAAGCCGTGGTGAGCAAGGGAGCAGGAGCGAATGGCGGCGGCCAGAAAATGTATTTCCGCCGGATTCGCATGCCGATTTCCGGGCAACCATCGGAGCGGCTGTTCTTCTTCCTCCAGACGGCCTACGAAGGTGACGGATATGATACGGGTAATAAGTTTGAACTCGTCGACGCCTTTGCCGACTATATGGTCACGAAGGATCAAACCTGGCGCCTCCGGTTTGGCATGCAGCGGGTACTGGTCGGCTTCGATCTTCTTCGAACCAGCAGCCAGCGGCAGGAGTTGGACCGCCATGAATCCCTTCAAAGCAGCGCCCCAGGCGACCGGGACATGGGCGTGGCGTTGTTTTATACGACGCTGGAATCCAAGGCCCGCTATCAAACGCTGACTCAGTATCACAATGGGCCTGGCGACTATGGCAATATCGCGATCCAGATGTACTCCGGCCAGGGCCGGAACAAAGTTGATTACAACAAGGATAAACATTTCGCCGGGAAGGTGTCGTACCCTTTTGAACTGCAGAACGGACGGCTGATCGATGTCGGCGCCCATGCCTACACCGGCCTCTGGGATGCCACAAGTGTGACGTCGGCGACGTCAGGGGCCACGCGTTGCGCCCAGGCCATTCACGCCGATGGGTATTGCGCAATCAGGGATGAGCGCCTCAGCGCCTATGTCTGGACGCCTCCGCAGCCCTGGGGCATCATGGCCGAAGCGGTGGTGGGACGGGGTCCTGAACGGGGCTCCGATGGCTACCTGCGGGAGCAGTCCCTCTATGGCGGGTACATGCAAGGAAACTATTCCTGGCGGTACTCCGATACGGGCCTGCTCACGCCCTATGCCCGGTACGGCGAATATTACGGGGGCAGTAAGAACAGCACCTCGGGCGCGAACTATGGCACCAAAAACGTCAGTGCTGGATTGGTCTGGGAACCAGACACCCATTGGCGCTTTGTGGCGGAATACCTCTTTAAGCATGGGAGCAATGCCGCCTCATCTAGGAGCAACGCCGAGGCGCTGACGTTCGGAGAGAGCCAGCAAGTCTTCAATATGCAAATGTTCCGCCTCCAAGCCCAATGGCTCTGGAACTAACGACCCGCGTCTCTTCGCGTCCATACGGGAAGAGACGGCCGATCTGAACTGATAAGGCCCAGTGATCTGTGCCCGAATGAAGGAGGAAATCGAATGAAAATGCAGGACAGACTTCAGTCAATATTATGCACATTTTCGATGCTCGGGGCTGGGCTGATCATGGTCATGCTATCAGGAACCGATTCGACCGTCGAAGCTGAACAGGTTGAACGAATGGTCCGAGTCGAAAATGTGGCAGCCGAGGTCGCCTACCGTCCCATGACATCCGTCGAGGGCCGTCTGTCTATTGCCGGCTCTGACACGATGAGGCCTCTCCTGGTCAAGCTGGCTGCGGATTTTTCCCGCAACCATTCGAAGGCCAAGGTTGCGATCGAAGGGGGCGGGTCTTCGCAAGGGTTACGCGAGTTCGTGCTGGGGCTGTCTGGGCAACGCCGTGGGGACAAAACGCGCGGGACCGGCACCGAGGGAGCCTCCACCGTGACCGTCTTTGCCTCCTCGCGCGCGTTGAACGAACAGGAGTCTGGACATTTCACGTCGCGATTCGGCTATGAGCCGCTCGCGATCCCCATTGCCATGGACGCAGTGGCGATCTACGTCCATGCGAGCAATCCAATCCCGTACCTCTCGCTTGAGCAGCTCGCGAGCATTTACGGAACTGGCGCCGCAGCGCCTCTTGCGACGTGGGGCCAGCTCGGATTAGGAGCGCCCTGGAGCCAAGCGCCGATTGACGTCTACGGTCGTGACAGCCGTTCTGGGACCAAGACGTTCTTTTCCGAACTGGTGCTACAAGGCAAGCCGCAAAAGCCCACGGTCCTTGAGGAGCCCGGCTCTGCGAGCGAGGTCTTGGCCATTGCCCGCAATCCCTTCGCCATTGGCTATGCCGGAATCGGCTTCACCATTTCCGATATCCGGGTCGTGCCATTGGCCAAAACTGCTAGCGACCAGGCTGTGCTGCCTACGGCCGAATCGGTGACGACCGGCGCCTATCCCCTAAGCCGGCCTCTGTACTTGTACATTAATAGCGATCCGACGTCAGCAATGCATCCGGTCCTACTGGAGTTTTTGCGGTATGTGAATAGTGCACAAGGGCAAGCGGTCGTGCTGGCGGCGAAAGCCTATCCATTGCCGCAGACGACGTTGGAGACAAACCAGACGCTGCTTAAAAGCGTCACGCAGTAGCAGATCCATGGTCGTGCGGCGGACCCGTACCTGCAGTAAAGTCGCCGCCGATCATGCACCCACGGCTGGGCAAGCATCTGCACCATGCTTTCCCAGACGAAGGCTGCTACACTGCCTCCAGTTATGAGGGAAGAGAGTCGATATGCCGCTTCATCGGACAGCGTTCGGCATCGGGCTCCTCGCCATGCTACTGCTCACAGGCTGTGTCACGAATCTACCGCCGAAAGTGATCATGGCGAATGGGGTGGCGCGGATCGAAATCCGTGGGGACACGCGGGCCGCGCGTCCCCATACCCATCCGGCTGCGTTCGCGCCTGAGACAATGCGCGCGCTCTTAAGCGGGATGCGCATTCAGGTGCAGACGGACCGATTCATGGGGGTAGTGAACGGGTGGTCTGAGCCGCGCCCCGTCTTCGCCCCTGCGGACCTGGTGGCCATCGCCGGGCCGCTGGCTGAAGCCCTGGCGCAGGCGGCGCCGAATGACATCGTGACGTTTTATCGGCGGGTCAGCGACGCCTCGGCCGGACTGGCCTATATCACCGGTGGATTGTTTGTCCAGGATGGCTTGGCCTACGTCGTAATGGCAAATTTCTGGTCCTTGCCAATTGATGCGATCGTTCCTGCCGTCCCCGGCTATATGATCGATCCCGTCGATCAACCGTTGCTCACGCTTGGAAGAAAATTTTACCGGCTCTCGCATGCGCAAGAGCAAGCCGAGGTGCACCTCCCCGAGTGGCAGGAGCGGCACCCGAGCGATAAAACGCTGGTCGTGAACCTTGCGCTACTCCACCCAGAAAACCGACATGCCGTTCCCCGCACGAGTCCATAGTCGTATTGGAAGCCATGGTACTGATATCGCAACGTCGCATCGTGAGCTGGATAATGGTGCTCATGCTGACGGGAATGACCGCCGCGTGCGCGGCGAGTCGCCCTGCCCCGCCGTCCCAGGTATTGGCAGCGCCGGCGACGACCGTCGAGAGAGCCGCCCTGTATATGGCTGAAGGGACACGGTATTTTCTCGCACGCGAGTGGAGCCGGGCCTCCCAGGCCTTTCAGCAGGCCGTGACCACGCAGCCTGAATTGGCCGAGGCTCAGTATAATTTGGCGGTCTCGCTCGATCACGAGGGAAAACCCGCCGAGGCGAAGAAGCACTACTTTCAGGCTGCAAGCCTCGCGCCGGGAAACAAAATCATTTGGAACTCCCCGCCGCTCCGCGATGTGGTTAAAGACAAGCCCATTTTGAAAAATCCGCCTATTCAGAAAAATTATCCCGCCGTGGCCTTCTAGCGCGATCCAGCGTGGAAACGGTTCGCCGCCACGCCTCTGCTACAAGAGCACTCCAGTGTAGACAGGTAAAGACGGGAAAGGCATAATGCCTCAGCCATCGCAGAATGATCATTTTTCGACTTCAAGGCACTCCCGTCACGCATGAAAGTACAGAATCCGGATGACCCAATCGAGATTATTGACATTCAGCCTCAGCCTTAACGCGCTGGTCGCCGGCACTGTGCTGATCGCCTGGGTGGCCCCGAATGTGAAGACCACGTTCAACCCGGAGGTAGATGTGCCGGTAATTGCCAAGACTGCGCGTATCCATCCGCTTGGGGCGGTCAGTGGCTCGACCGTCATCGGCGAGCACGTGTTTGTCGCTCCCGGGGCATCAGTTCGCGGGGACGAAGGAGAGCATATTTTTATTGGCGATAACAGCAACGTGCAGGATGGCGTCGTTGTGCATGGACTCGAAACGTTCGAAGGGGGCCATGAGCTGCTTGAAAACGAAGTGGAAGTTGAGGGAAAAAGGTACTCGGTCTATATCGGGCCGCGCGTCTCTCTGGCCCATCAATGCCAGGTCCACGGTCCTGCTAAAATTGGCAACGATACCTTCGTAGGAATGCAGTCGTTCGTTTTCAGGAGCGAGGTTGGCGATCACGTCGTGATCGAGCCTGGGGCGAAGTTGATCGGCGTCAAAGTCGCCGCAGGACGCTATGTACCAGCCCTCGCCCTCATCACCACGCAGGAGCAGGCCGACGCCTTACCGAAGATTTTCAACGGCTATACCTATCAGCATCTCAATGAAGGGGTTGTGCGGGTGAACGTGCAGTTGGCAGATGCCGGGCAACCGCAACCCATCAGTCGATAACCGTCCCGCCGTTCACTCGCTTCAGGCACAGCCATAAGCCCCACGAATCGTTTCGCCGTGGTCCTTCGTCTCGAAACGGCCAGAGCCGTAACCGGGCCATGAAATGTTCGTTTGCCTGAAAGATCAGCGATACGGGGCAACTGTCGGATTTCGAGCGGAGGCTGCTCCCTGTTGTTCCGGTCAGCGCTTGCCGCCGGATTGCGTATGGCGCCGATATCAGGGGGGAACGCCAAAAATGCTAGGGTAACATACTGGGGCGATTCTGGTGCTTACCACGCAGCGACCGATCTGTTTTTCACGAGGCTCAGTACTGTCATTACCAATGGTGGGGTTTAGGAGAAAATCATTTATGGCCTCTCTGCACCCGAAAAAACTTCTGATGACGAAATGGACGGCGGTCAAGCCGGTAGCCAAGCAAAAGCACTTTCTTGTGACGAAGGTGCTCGAGCCTGAAACCGCGATTAAGCCGGTTGAATGGATCGAGATTGAAGCGGTCTATTCAACGAAGACCCGCCGTATCCAGTGGCAGCAATTGCGGGACAAAGCTGTCTGGCTTCAGGGGTGGGTGTAGTTCGTAGAGCAGCAGCCCCGTCGCAAGCTGGACAATGTGACTTCGGCGCTTGCTGGCGGACACCTATGGCGCGGGCTAGCGGGCGAACGGCTGAGAAGGGGAAAATGGTCAGGCGAGAAACGTAGGTGAGAAAAGCGTGTGGGCGAAGCGGTGGCGGCGCAGGACGACTGTGTTGCAACGGGCTAGTTGGTCGGCGCAATGGAAGATTTGGTTCCAGCTATATTCCGGCATGAGGCAGACGAGCGAATCCAGCGTGATGGCGGTCTGCTCGTTGAGGTGATCGAGAATAGTTGCCGAGAGCGCATCGGCCATGGAAGAGTCGTGCTGCGATTGGCGCATGTCCGAATGTGGTTGCAGCAGGGAACTAACTGGCATGGATACCTCCTAGTGAAATAATGGTTTGGGGAACCGTTGATCGGAGCGCGTTCTGCATGTTCATGTGCCTCCACCTTACCCACGGCAGATTGCAGATACGTCACCTCTCTGTAAACTCCATGTAACATATGGATCGAGGACGCGATTGCGCGATTCGTGATTGTGGCAAGGCTGGCCGCTCCGGCCCATGCCGGAGGGGTTCAGATCAATAATTAGGTGGAGAAGCGAATGCGGATGGATCGACAATGCGAGGGAGGGAGGATTATTTCTCCTGCTCGATCATGCGCCAGCCTTGTTTTAGAATGCAGCGTTCGGTGGCGTTTATTTGGAGAAGCTGACTGCCCTGCTGCATTTTCGGGTCCCGCTGGACGTCCTGCTGGCATTTGTTGTAGTCGCTCGTAAAGGAGTCACTCGGTTTGGTGGGGTGGACCCATTGTGTTGAGGAGCAGGCCGCCAGTAGGAATCCAATAACGGACAGGGACGACCTTGAAATCTTGCGCATCAGTTTCTCCTCAGTGAATAAATTATACTGGGCACGATACCCCTGTTATCGCCAAACCGTCAAGCGACAAAATCTCAGACCAATGGACGTCGTAGGATCGATCATATAATGATTCACATGGTGGCGTATCCATACAATAAGCAATTAATACAAAAGTTTATCAGTGAAAGCTAAACTGTCAAACGATTTATATTATCTGCGAGTTCCGTTGGGATCATGGTTGGTATGGTGAGCCGTCCACCACACGAATGGAGGCACGTCTGACAGCTGTCGATGCACTGATGATAGATGGAAACACGCGATCATGGAAGAACACCTGCGCCGCTTTCAGACCCCCAGCAGGAAGGGCGTTGGCAGGAGGCACTCCAACAAATTCAAGTAACCACCAGTTGCACGACGAATCGGCTCAATGAGCCGCTCCGGGTGCTCGACGAATTCCTGGAGCCCCAGGATGGTCCTCGACTGACGATTCTTCACCCCCTCACGGACTGATGCAGCCATCGGGCACATGCTACTGGCTGGCAGGTATTGGGAGGATGGTCGCGTCGCTTGACAGGCTGCGAGGCAGTTGTTAGGTTTTCTTGCAACGGTGCGGCGTTCCCGGCTACCGATCTCACTCAGGCTGGCGTAGCTCAATGGCAGAGCAGCGGTTTTGTAAACCGCAGGTTGGGGGTTCGATTCCTCTCGCCAGCTCCAATAAAATCAATACGTTATAACACTACACCTCTTTTGATCCCTCTCTCGTTGGCAGTAGGTTGGCAGTTGGGAATAGATTTGAGGGGACACCGTGAGGCTTGACGACACAAAAAGCCCAGTAAAATGCACATTTTGCAGGGTTGCGAGCGAGCCTGAGCCGCTTTGTAACAACCTCCTGCAGATCGATCATTTATTATCCC
>SXGU01037476.1_pt1 | contig 11257 bp, 8 predicted proteins | sample 3174531 | NCBI WGS metagenome assembly SXGU01 (sample SAMN11356863, study PRJNA531348) | freshwater metagenome | isolation source: freshwater sample F1-140 | place: China: Fuxian Lake, Yuxi | collected 2017-12-25
CCAGCGCGGGCGATTGCCCGAGCACCACGACCGTGTGCCTAGCGGCCGGCGACTACTACGTGGTTGCCCTGCCGACCACCTTCGCAGGCTTCCCCTGCGGAACCGGCGACCAGAACAACTACACGGTCGAGATCTCCGGCGTGCCCTGCTCAGCAGAGCCGCCCGCCAACGACACCTGCCCGAACGCTACGGTGGCCGTTGAAGGCGCCAATCCGTTCGACAACAGCTTCGCCAACACCGACTGGGGCTTGGTCTCCTGCGGCTTCGGCGGCAATCCCTTCCTGAAGGATGTGTTCTTCACCTTCACCGCGACGCAGTCGGGCGACTACCAGCTCGAGACCTGCCTCAGCTCGATGCCGTTCGATACCGGCATCGAGGTGTATGACATGTGCCCCGAACTGGGCGGCACGCAGATCGCCTGTAACGATGACGGCCCCACCTGCCCGGCGTATTCCTCGCAGCTCTACTTCACCGCTACCGCTGGCACGACCTACACCATTCTCGTAGGCGGCTGGAACGGTGCGACTGGCGCCACTGAACTGAACATCATGTTCGTCGGTGATGCCCCCAGCTGCGGTGATGCCGGTCTTGGTGACTGCTGCTTGGCCGGAACGACCCCATTCTGCGCCGACTTCGATTGCTGCACCACCGTGTGCGGTCTCGATGCGTACTGCTGCGACACCGAGTGGGATCAGATCTGCGCCGACCAAGCGGCCAGTGTCTGCTCCGCTTGCGGCGGTTCCAGCGACCCGCCAGTCAATGACGAGTGCGCCGCGGCTACTGTGGCCGTCTTGGGACCGAATCCGGTCTCCAACGCCCTGGCCAATGACAGCTGGCCGACCCCGACTTGCGGGTTCGGCGGGGGACCGTTCTTGAAGGATGTGTTCTTCACCTTCACGCCGGACACCGATGGCGCCTATGTGTTCGAAGTCTGCACCAGCAGTGCTCCGTTCGATAGCGGCATCGATATCTGGGACATGTGCCCAGAGCTCGGCGGAACCATGTTGTTCTGCAATGATGACGGCCCCGGTTGCGCGGCGTTTGCCAGCTACCTGGACACCACTCTGGTCGCCGGCGTCACCTACACGGTGCGCATCGGCGGCTGGAATGGCGCCATCGGTAACTCCGAGATGATCATCAGTACTGGCGGCGGCGGCGGCGGCGGTCCGGCCAATGACAATTGTGCCGATGCTTCCCCGGTGACCGTAGGCAGTACGCCGTTCGATACGACCGGCGCCACTACCGACGGCGCGGTCACGTGCGCCCCGTGCTACAACGACATCTGGTTCTCCTTCACCCCGGCTGCCAACAGCAACTTCGGCTTCTCGTTGTGCGGTGGTTCCACTTGGGACACCCGCATCGACATCTTCTCTGACTGCCTCGGCACCAGTATCGCCTGCAACGACGACTACTGTGGCCTGCAGTCTCAGTTGGATGGCGTGGCGCTGTTGGGCAACACGACCTATCTAGTCCGCATCGGCGCCTACGGCGCCACTGGCGGCGGTGCCGGCACGCTGGTCATCACCGACAGTGGTGGTGGTGGCGGCGGCGCTCAGGGTCTGACGTGCGATGATCCGCTGACGCTGGCCATGGGCGATAACGCCTTTAGCCGCGCCGGTTGCACAGTCGATCTCGCCTATGCCGGTCTGTGCGACATGGGTCCGTTCGGTTCGGATACCAATTTCAACTGCCAGTTCTTCACTTTCACCCCGGCTGACAACGGGACCTACACGTTCTCGACCTGCAACCTGGCCACGCACGACACCCGGCTTTCCTGCCAGGCGACTTGCGATGTGGCGACCGTTGTGGGCTGCAACGATGACGGTGCCGGCTGCGCCAGCTACACCTCGATCATGACGGTCGAGCTGCTCTGCGACACGACCTATGTGATCGCAGTGGGTGGCTATTCCGCGGCGACACCGCTGGGCGCTGGCACGCTGAATATCAGCGTGGCCAACAACACGCCCTGCGCGGTTCCGTGCCCCGGCGACTTCGATGGCGACGGCTCCATCGGCGGCGCTGACCTTGCCTACCTGTTGGCTAACTGGGGCGGACCCGGCGCCGACATGGACGGTGACGGCACCACCGGCGGTTCTGACTTGGCTGCTCTGCTCGGCGTGTTCGGTACCAGCTGCCCATAAGGCAGATCGGACCGAACTCTGACTCGCAACCAACGCCCCCCCGGCCATCTGGCCGGGGGGGCTTTCTCTTGGCTGATGTCTGCTGAATACTGATGATTCATCGCGGAATGTCGCAGTTCGATGCCAGACTCATTCGAACTCATGCCGCCTGCCTCCCTAGGATCGCCGTGCTAATGAACACTGTTGTTCTGCAACGCTGGATCGCCCCCCTTGCGTTGGCCTTGTCGGCGGCGGGCCCTGCCCATGGTCAGGTCTGCCCCAGTCCCGGCGACTGCTTGACTACCCACGGCACGCCAGGCTGCGACCATGCCGATTGCTGCACCGAGGTGTGCGGTTTCATGCCTGCTTGCTGCAGCGTCATGTGGGATCAGGGCTGCGTGGCTTTGGCCCAAGAGAACTGCGGGATCTGCGGCAACCCGGCCGCCGGAAGCTGCCTAGAAGAACACTTGACCGCCGCTTGCGATGATGTGGAGTGCTGCACCGCGATCTGTGCCATCGATCCTTCGTGCTGCCAGATCCGCTGGGATGGCCTTTGCGCCCTCTATGCCGGGTTCAGCTGCACCTTCGACCCGGGCATCTGCGGCGATCCCGACGCCGGCTCGTGCTTCAGCGTGCACACTGGCGGCGCCTGCGCTGATGTCACCTGCTGCGAAGCAGTCTGCGCTCAGGATCCATCCTGCTGCCAGAGTTCATGGGACAACATCTGTGTGGCCTTGGCCGGTGTCAACTGCGCCGGAACCTGCACAGTTTCCCCGCCGCCAGGAGCGCTCGCCGAGTCGGAACTCTGCGGAGACCTCACCAACGATGTCTGCGATGCGTCACCTGGCACCCCGCAGACGCTGGCCTGTGGTCAGAGCGTGTCCGGAATGCTCGGGGTCATCGAGCCGGGAACGCTGGATGCCGATTCGTATCTGATCCTGCTGGCGGACACTGATGGCGATGGTCTGGTCCGGGCGCGCCTCAGACTGATGAGCGAAGTGCAATCGCACGCGCTGCTGCTGCCCATTGACACCTGCGCCCCCATGGCGGCGTTGCTCCGCGTTGATTCGCCAGGCTGCGCGGGGACTGAAGCCTCGGCCTGCGTACCGACCGGTGCCTACATCATTCGCGTCGCCCCCGGCCTGGCGGCCAATCCAGCAACCGCCAGCCCGGAGTGTCCGGCCGACGCGCGGTACGCCCTGACAGCCCTTTGCGAAGAGCCCTGCGATCCGCCACCGGGCGGGTGCCCTGGGATAGGCAGTTGCATTGAGCAACACGCCAGCCCCGGCTGCGCGGATGTCGAATGCTGCGCACTGGTCTGCGCCAGTGATCCGGTGTGCTGCCAATCAAAGTGGGACGGATTGTGCGTGGCCTCAGCGGCGGCATTGTGCGGCTACCTGCCCCCTCTGAACGACTCCTGCGCCACCCCCCAAGAGATGACCGTAGGCAACATCCAGATCACCACCCTGCTTGCCAGCCCGACAAATCCGCCGCTGGGTATCACCTGCGTCGGCACCTCGCCCGGGGCCGATGTCTGGTTCAAGATCAGTGGCCTCAGTGGCACACTCCTTCTCTCGACTTGCCCGACCGCCGACTTCGACAGCGCCATCGCCGTCTACACCGGCGACTGTGCCGCACCGACCGAAGTTGCCTGCAACTCTCAGGCTCCGTGTGTCGGCACCTTCTGGTCAGCGGCTGTGTCGTTCGCCGCCGACTGCGACACTACTTATCTGGTGCGGGTTTCGGCTAACGGGACCACCACCGGCGTCGGCTGGCTCTCGCTTTCCACTGACTCAAGCAGTCCCTGCGCGGTCTGCACTGGCGACCTTGATGGCAGCGGCGCAGTCGATGGCTCCGATCTGGCGACGCTGGTCTCACAGTACGGTGGCCCAGGATCGGCCGACCTGGACGGCGACGGCAGCGTGACCGGCTCCGACCTGTCAGCGATGCTCGCCGGCTGGGGTGCCTGCCCCTGACACCGGCATCGAGGACAGCTGCCGACGAAGCACCTTGCCGGTGGGATTGCGCGGCAGTGCCTCTAGGCATCTCACCTCGCGCGGCACCTTGTATGGCGGCAATGTCTCCCGGCAGGTAGCCCGGATGGCGGCTGGATCGAACTCGGCCCCATCGCGCAACTCGACGAAAGCCACGGGTACCTCCCCGCGCATGTCGTCTGGCTCGCCAATGACGGCCGCATCTTTCACGCTGGGGTGGCGGCGAACTGCATCTTCGATCTCCCGCGGAAACACATTCTCGCCGGAAATGATCAGCATCTCCTTGATGCGTCCGGTGATGCGCAGGTGTCCGTCAGAATCGAATCGCCCCATGTCACCGCTGCGGAAGTAGCCGCGCTCGTCGAACGCCGCGGCAGTTTCATCGGGCATGCCGAGGTAACCAGCCATCACATTGGGGCCGTGAATGCGCACTTCGCCATCAGCCCCGACCGGCATATCGGCTCCGTCCGGCCCGACGATTCGCTCGTCTACCCAATCGACCGGCCGGCCGACCGACCCGGCCCGGTACTCCTCGGGCATACACCAGTTGGCAACCGGTGCAGTCTCGGTGAGCCCGTAGCCCTCGGAGATTCGTACGCCGAATCGTTCGTGGAACGCATCGCTGACCGACATCGGTAGCGGCTCGCCTCCGGACACCGCGTAACGCAAGGTGCGGAACTCCTCCCCGGTGGCATCGCGAACAGTGCGCAGGGCGTTGTACATGGATGGCAGCGCCACGAACACCGTGGCTCGGTGCGCTCGGGCCAGTTCAATCACTCGGCGCGGCACGAATCGCGCCGAGTAGACCGCCGTGCAACCCAGCGCCATCGGCAGCAGCGTCAGGATGGTCAGCCCAAAGCTGTGAAACTGCGGCAACACGCCAAGCATCACGTCATCGCGGGTGAAGCGTGCCCGGCGTCTGACCTGCTCCATGTTGGCGGCCAGATTTCCGGCGGTGAGCATTACACCCTTGGGGCGCCCAGAGGTGCCGGAGGTGTAGAGCACTACAGCCAACTCCCGGGTGCGCAACCCGTGCGGGAGGCGCAACGGCGGGATGCCACGCCGATTGACCTCCTCGAGCCGGAGCGGCTTGGTCCCTAGCGGCGAGCCGCCGACCAGATCAATCATCGGGCCTACCGTGACGACCGTGTCCAACTGGGCGTTGCCGGCGATGTAATCGAGGTCGCCCCGCGACAGCAGGTAGTTCAGCGGGACCAGCGTGCGGCCCAACATCCAGGTGGCCAGGGCGGTGGCCGGGAACAGCCCGCTGGTCGGCAGCATCACCCCGATTCGCTGAGCCGTGCTGGCCCGCTCGATTGCCGCGGCCAGGTGGAGGGCGTAGCCCAACAATTCGATGCGTTGCCAAGCTCGTCGATCGTCGATCACCCCCACCGAGCGGGGCCGCAGCAGGCAGGGAACAATCAACGAACGCAGCAGGCCCATGGCGGGTCAGGATACGGCGCTGACTGCCCCGCGCTCACCCACTCGGCGCGTCGTCGTTCATCATGAAGGTGGCCGTCGAGTTGAAGTACGCCATCATCTCGGCCCGCTCGCACTCGGGGATTTCGGCATCGGCCAACGCTTGGCGCATGTTCTCCACCCAGGCATTGCGCTCTGCCAGCCCAATGCGGAACTGGGCGTGCCGCATGCGCAGGCGCGGGTGGCCCTTGCGCTGGCTATAGGTGGTTGGTCCGCCGAAATACTGAATCAGGAACTCGGCCTGATTGCGGATTGGTTCGTCAAGCGACGCGGGAAACATGTGGGAGATGGCGCCCACCGATGGCACCCGGGCGTAGAAGGCCCGGGCGATGCGCCAGAATGCCTCTGGTCCGAGCCGTTGGAAAATGCTGGGCAGCGCGCTGGCGGAAGGATCGGCTGTCATCGGGCGGTCGTATAGTAGGACTCCATGCGCGCCCTTTCGGCACTAGCCATGCTGTTCAGTCTCTTGGGCGGGCTGCACAATGCGGCGGCGGCTCCGACTGCGGCGGAAGTGATCCCGGAAAATCTCCTGCACCCGCTGCCAATCACCGGCGCGGTGCCCCCGATGTACACCGAGCAGCCCGGGATGATCTTCTGCCATGAGGGCGCTGGTGTGGATGAGGAAACCGAGCGCGCCGCTGGCCAACTGCGCCGCAAGTACTTCAACAGCACCCGTCCGCAGCGGCGCGCCATCGGGCTTGAAGAACTCTCCGCCCTGACCAACCCACTCGGATTCCAGACGCTCTACGAGGAGTTGCGCGGCTGCGGGCCCGATGTGATGGCCGCCCTGATAGAGCACTTCGCCAGCCACGGCGAGCCCGGGCAGTCGGCGCTGGCCTGGATGTCCATCGAAGACACTAATCCCGCGGTCCGCAATGAAGCCGCCCTGCGCATCACCCGCCCGGCCTGCAACGCGGTGCTGGCCACCATCGATCAGGCCCTGCGCAGCACGCTGAACCTGCGGGTGAACAACGCCGGCTTGCTGGCTGGCACCCTCAACACCACTGCGGCGATTCCCCTGCTCATTTTCGCCCAGTACGCCGCCGACGATCGCCCGCCGGGAGATCTGGCGTGGATCGCCATTGGGCGGTCCATTTCCTACGTGGCCAATGTCGTTCCTGTGGTTGGTGACGGCTCCGGCGGATTTCTGCCGGTGATCGGCCAAGTGTTCGAGGGCGTTGTGCTGCGCGTCTCGGACGCCGTTGTCTACACCCTTCGGGCCGATGTTCACAACTCACTGGTGTCGCTTTCCAGTTCCGATTGGGGACAGAGCACGGCTCAGTACGCCTGGGACATTCCGGCCTGGGCCCGGTGGTTCAACGGTGAGTATGTGCCGTTCAAGCAGGCCCAGCAGCAACAGGCTGCCGCGCCGCCACTGGCCGGCTAGGCACAGAGTTTCCGCAGCGCCTCAGCCAGTCCCAGATAGTCCTCTGGGCGGTTGTAGATCTGGGCGCTGAGGCGGACGAACCACTGCCCGTTCCAGTCAACGATCGGCACTTCGATGCGGTGCTCCTTGAAGAGCCGCTCTTGTAGAGCGGCGGCGGTGGAGTGGAGCCGGGCTGCGCGCTGATCCAAGCGGACCGTGGCCATTGATCCGAAGAGCCGCCCATCTACTGGCGAGATCGGCTCAACACCAAGCGCCTCACACAGCATGGCGTGGGCCCAGACTGCCATGTGATGATTGTGCGCCATCCATTGGGCGGGTCCGCCGCGCCTCAGGTACTCGATCGCCGCTGGGATCGCCCCCCAGGCAGAAAAGTCGCGTGTTCCCTGCCAGTCGAATGCCCGGGTGAATGACTCATGGATGTTGTGGCTGAGGGTCTCCGGCCGCACCCACTGCTCGCACGCCGCGGACACGGACAGGAACGCGCTACCCCGGGGCGCGAAACACCACTTGTGCAGGTTGCCCGTGTAGGCATCGGCGTCCAGCGCCGTCAGGTCTAGAGGCAGCATGCCCGGGGCGTGCGCCCCGTCGATGAGACAAGCGATGCCGGCCGCGCGCGCCGCGCCTACCAGTTGCGCAACCGGCAGCACGAGGGCAGTCGGACTGGTCACATGATCGATGACCAGCAGCCGAGTCTTGGCCGAGCACCCGCCCATGATGGTGTCAACAATGCTGGCATCGCAGACCACCGGCAACCCGAGCGGGACCTCCCGGAATGTCGCCCCAGCCCGCTCGGCGACCACCTTGGCATAGAGCCGGACCGCGTTGTAGACATGATCGATGGCAACGATCTCATCACCGGGCTTGAGGCTCACGGAGCGCAGAAAAGCGCCGACCCCGGCAGTTGCATTGGTGAGCAGACCGAGCCGCTCCGGAGCGGCGTTCACCAGGCCGGCAACAGCCTCTCTGGCGGGTCCCACGATTTCATCTAGGCGCCTCCCTAGCCACTCCGTTGGCCCGGCCTCGATGCGCTCCCCCCAGACATGCTGCGCGATCTGGACGGGCTTGGGGACGGTCCCAAACGACCCATGGTTGAGGTGGACAATCCCAGCCTGTAACCCGAAATCTAACTGTGTGAAATCCGGCACGGATGGTGGCGGTTTGCGGAACATTGATGGCTATCCGTCCGAAAACCTACCTACGCACGAACGCCTATTCAAGGTTAGCCAGCTATACCTGAACACCTGTTCGCGCTAACATTCCCCGTACAAATATGCATCATCCCAGACCATTCTGCCGAAACTCCGGGAGCAATGCAACCTGTCCATCAACAGCCGAAAGCCCCGTACCGACTTGCCTCGGAACCCCTCGTCCAGGTGGGGCCCGGTGGCGACTTCGTGCGCTACTTGGTTCCCATCGGAGCGGAATTGGTCTGGATTCAACCGACCGACCGACCGAGCAGCCCAACACTCTTCGACCGGACCGTCTGCTGGATCGATCGTTTCCTCGGCCTTCAACGGCTGACGGCCCCAACCATCCCCACCCCTCACACCTCCGCGCCGGCAGCCACATATGAACACCCACATCGCCAGGACTTCCCTCAACCTGACCCCCAAGCAACTGCGCATCTTCGGACTGGTGCGACAGTGGCGGTCGCTGCGCGGCTACTCGCCAACCATGCAGGAGCTCGCCGACGAACTGGGAGTGAGCAAGGTGACCGTCTTCGAACACATCGAAGCGCTCATCGCCAAGGGCGCACTGCGGCGCAGCCCGAACAAGGCGCGCTCTTTGTCCATCGTTGAGGATGCTGTCCCGCCGGCCGAAGCCGACGGGGCCAGCTTTCCGTTGGTCGGCCGCATCGCCGCCGGCCTGCCGATCGAGAAGTTCCCGCAGGACGACACTCTGCGATTGTCTGAACTATTCGGCGGCGCCCGCGCCCAGAGCGGTTCGCTCTTTGCCCTGCAGGTCGAAGGCTTGTCGATGCGCGACGAAGGGATCCTCGACGGCGACTATGTCATTGTTGAACGGCGGGAGACTGCCCGCAATGGCGAGCGGGTGGTAGCCCTGCTTCCCAGCGGCGAAACCACCTTGAAGACATTCTTCCGCGAGCGCGACGGGGCCATCCGCCTGCAACCGGCGAACCCTGACTTCGAACCCATCCGCGTGACCGATTGCGTGGTTCAGGGTGTGGTCATCGGCGTTCTGCGGCGGTACTGACCGAGCGCGCGCTCAATCCGGTCTTGAGTTCGGCCAGCAACCCAGCGGCTGCTTTGGCGGCGCCACTTGGCCCAGCCGCGGTCATCGCTCGCACCAGCGCACTGCCGATTATTGCCGCGTCGGCTGATTTCGTGGCTTCTCTCACCTGAGCGGCGGTGCCAATTCCAAACCCGACTGCCAGCGGCAGGTCGGTCAGTGACCGCAGGTCTCGAACGCGCGACTCAAGGCGATCCATTCCCCCACCTGCGCCGGTCAGTCCGGCCCGGGAGAGCACATACACGAATCCGCTGCTGGCTCGGACCAGTCGGCGCGCCCGGGTGGCGTCGGTTCGAGGGGCAACCAGCCATGGAGTGGCAAGTCCAGCCCCGCGACAGGCGTCCCGCAATGATTCGGAGCCGTCAAGATCCCCGTCAGGCGTGATGAGCCCGCTGAATCCGGCCTGAGCCAATTGGCTGGCGAAACTTGCCATCCCGCAGCGCTCAACCAGAGACTGGCTGGACATGGCCACCAGCGGTGCGGCACACGACGGCGCCACTTCGCGGATGCCAGCCAGAACGCGCCCAACAGTGACGCTCCCGGCCAGAACCTCGTGCCTGGCCTGGGCAATCACCGGCCCATCGGCGATCGGGTCTGAGAACGGCAACCCCACTTCTATTGCGGTGCAGCCCAGCTTCGCCAGCGCCAAGAGTGATTCCTGCATCGACTGGATGCTCGGGCTGCCCCCCACGATGAACGGGATGATGCCGGTACGCCGGGCGGTTCGATCGCCTGCAAATGAAGTCTCCAGCGCGTTCAAGGGCACATCGTACGGATCGGGCCGTATTCTGCGCGGCGGGGCTGGTAGCTCAGCGGTCTAGAGCCGCCGACTCATAATCGGCATGACCTCGGTTCGAATCCGAGCCAGCCCATTCCGTGAGTTCTCAAGCGCGCGAGCAACGCAAGACCGGTGGGATCAGTTCCAGAGTGAAGGCGGTTCGGACGGCCCTTCCGTAGACTCCGGGGATGGACGCTGCCTCGCTTGTTGACTCACGGCTGGCCTGTTCGGCCCGCGCCATTGACGCGCTGCAGACCCAGCGGAATGCACTGGCCGAGGTGATCGTTCTAGTACGAGAAGCCCTCGGCCGCGGCGCGACGGTGTTCACCTGCGGTAACGGCGGCTCCGCGGCTCAGGCGCTGCATCTGGCCGAGGAATTGGTTGGGCGCTATAAGTCGAACCGACCGGCGCTGCGCGCGGTCTGCCTGAACGCCGATCCGACCGCGCTGACTTGCATCGCCAATGACTTTGGCTTCGAGGAAGTGTTTGCCCGACAGGTGCAGGGTCTGGCTCGCACCGGAGATGTGCTGGTGGTGCTGTCCACCAGCGGTCGAAGCGCCAATCTTCTGCGGGCCGTTGATGCGGCTGAGGTGGCCGGGGTAACCACCATCGGTCTGCTCGGCGGCGACGGCGGCGAGACAACTGGGCGCTGTTCCAAGGCGCTGGTGGTGAACGCTCCGGACAGTGCTGGCGTACAGGAAGCGCACCTGATGATCATTCACATGATTTGCGAAGGGCTCGAGCCCCACGCCGCACCGCGAAACTGAACATGCCAGAAACTCCAACGCCGTACTCCCTCCGAGATGTGGTCGGCTGGCTCGCCTGCCGCATCGTTACTCCCCTCTGGCTCCTGGCCGGGGCGGTCGTAAAGCTGAATGACCGCGACCCGCGACTGCTCCCCAAGCCGGTGTTCAGCGTGGTGCAGTCCCTCGACGGCAGTTTCGGCCTGGGAACTGCCCTCTGGTTCGACACTGCGATGCGCAGCATGATCGCCGTGGAACTGGCGCTGGTGCTGATCATGTTCTTCATGCCGCGATTGGCGCGCACCGCGGCGATCGCCGTCCTCAGTCTCTTCGTGGCGATTCTGGTCGTCGAGATTGTTCCAATCTGGTCACGGGATGGCCTCGACAAGGTCCTCTCTGGTTCCTGCGGCTGCTTCGGTGGATGGAGCCCCAACCCGCTGCTGATGCTGGCTCTCGACGGCGCGCTGCTACTGCTGGTTGCCCTCCTGGGTCGCGGCAGACTGGGC
>SXGU01549326.1_pt1 | contig 11257 bp, 7 predicted proteins | sample 3174531 | NCBI WGS metagenome assembly SXGU01 (sample SAMN11356863, study PRJNA531348) | freshwater metagenome | isolation source: freshwater sample F1-140 | place: China: Fuxian Lake, Yuxi | collected 2017-12-25
AGACCTCAAAGGTTTTCAAAACCTTTGAGGTCTAAAATTAACTCGGCCCTTTCAGGCGTTGTTTGGGGATAGTCCGCCTTTTTTGTTAAAAGTTCGGAGGCCCGTGACGCGGCATATGTTTGCGCTTCTAAAAAGAGCCACGAGACGATCGGTTTACCCGTGGCAAACTACGTATCTTTGCCCCCAAATCAGCACCTGCAACAATCCATGCCATGAGAATAAAATTACCCTTACTCGTATTGCTCACCACCTTTTCCACCGTTGCCCAGCTTCAGGTCTTTACGGTGAATGTCAATACCAACGACCTGGTCTACGATTCGGTCACCAATAAGATCTACGCAAGCCTGCCCAGTTCAAACGGCACCAACGGAAACAGCATCGGGATCATCAGCCCAATTACTTACACGCTTGAAAATACGGCGTTCATCGGCAGTGAACCCACCGTGCTTGCCATATCCGATAACGGACAGTACATCTATTCGGGCTTTGCCGGATCTTCCACCGTGCGCAGGTTCGATGTGGCAACACAGACCGCGGGAATCCAGTTCGGGCTGGGATCGGATAACACAACGGGGCCTAATTATGCAGAGGATATCGAGGTGATGCCCGGTTTTCCACAGACCATCGCGGTTGCAAGGAAGAACAATGGCTTTTCGCCAAGGCACGAGGGCGTTGCTATTTACGACGATAATGTCCAGCGGCCTACGACCACGCCAGACCATACGGGCAGCAACCGCATCGAATTCACGGGCCCGAATTCGCTCGTGGGATATAACAACGAGACGACTGAATTCGGGATCCGCAAACTGTCGGTTACGGCAAGCGGTGTCACCAATACCAGTGTCACGCAAAACGTGATGCAGAATTTCTACCTTGATTTTTCCTATCACAATAACCGCATGTACTCTTTTGATGGCAAGGTGGTCGACGTGAGCGGGGTGCCATATCTGGCCGGACAATTCACCGGTGCAACCGGGCCATCGGTATACGACACTTATTACAACCAAGTAGCTTTTGCGAGTTATTCCGGAAGCGTGATCACCTTCAAACGTTACAATCCCGAAACATTCCTGCTGGCCAACAGCCTCGCCATCACGCAGGCTACCGGACCCGTAAAATCGATCATCACCTGTGGGAACGGTTGCTACGCACTGAACACCGCCAACAAGGTGGTCATCATCAAGGACTCGACCCTTTCAACACCCGGAGCCGATTCCAATGCGATCGCGGTTGCGCCAAATCCCACAACCGGCTGGCTTCAGGTTTCAGGGATCGCCAATATCGCAGCCAGTGAAATCCACGACCTGAACGGCCGTGTCGTGATGAGGTCTGGATCTGGCGAACAGGTCAATGTGGAAGGCCTTGAGAGCGGCCTGTATGTCATTAGGGTTTCGGACGAGGCCGGAAACGTGCTGGTTTCCAAATTCGTGAAAAAGTAAAAAGCGGTCAGCTTTCAGCTGTCAGTTTTGATTGGATCCAAAGCGGTGGTTGTGTGATTTTGGGTTGATAGTTTGCAGTCATCGGTAATCAGTTGTCAGTACGACTGCGATAACCGATAACTTTTGGCTATCAGCTGTCTGCTGTCAGGGATCAGCTTGTGTCAGGTAATCGATAGCGATTTCTTTCAATTTGAATAACTCGCCGCGGTCATGCCTCGTTCGTCGTTCGACGTTCGACATTTACTTCGCTGTTGCTCCGTTCAGTTCGCCCTTAGGGGTCGGGTCGGCGTTTATCAATTTTGCGGTTTTGCCGCGTGGGCCGTATCAAGATGCTCGCGAACTTGCGGGCGGTGGGTGGGGGAAAAAATATTTTAAGAAGCCCTCAGTCTGTCAGCGATCAGCTTTCGGTTGTGGATTCTCCTTTGCTCCCGATCAATGACGATGCCTTCGCTATCGAGCTTTGCGACCTTATGACCTTACGACCTTATGACCTTACGACTCCTCGAGCCGTCATTCGTCATTCGTCATTTGACATTCGTCGTTTTTCTCCCTACATTTAGACTTTCAACCTACGCTATGCTGGAAATCGATCTGGAGAAGGAAAACAAGGCCATTGCCCAGGAATACAAGGAACTGCTGCGCATCAGTTACCAGACGCTGAGCGATGACGACAAAAAACTCATCCGCAAGGCCTTTGACTTTGCCGTGGATGCGCACAAGGACATGCGCCGTAAATCGGGCGAGGCTTATATTTTCCATCCGATAGCCGTGGCCAAGATTGTCGCCTCCGAAATCGGTTTGGGCGCCACCTCCATAGCGGCTGCTCTGATGCACGATGTGGTGGAGGATACCGACGTGACCATCGAGCAGATCGAGAAGCTCTTCAATCCAAAGGTTGCCCAGATTGTCGAAGGGCTGACCAAGATCGCGCAGGTCAAGAAGGACATGAACATCTCGATGCAGGCCGAGAATTTTCGCAAGATGCTGCTCACCCTCAACGACGATGTCCGCGTGATCCTTATCAAGATCGCCGACCGGCTCCACAACATGCAGACGATGGATTCGATGCCCGAGCACAAGCAGGTCAAGATCGCATCTGAAACCCTTTATATTTACGCACCGCTCGCGCATCGGCTTGGCCTCTACAACATCAAGACGGAGCTGGAGGACCTCGGCCTCAAATACACCGAACCCGAAGTTTACCGCGACATCGTTTCCAAGATCAAGGAAACCAAGGAGGAACAGGACGCCTACATCCGCGACATCTCCAACGTGCTCCGGACGGCGCTGGACCAGGAGGGCATCGATTACCACATCAAGGGCCGCCCAAAATCCATCTATTCCATCAGGCGCAAGATGAAGGCGCAAAACGTGAGCTTTGACGAGGTCTATGACAAGTTCGCACTCCGCATCGTTTACAAGAGCAATCCGCATGATGAGAAATTCCTCGCGTGGAAGATCTATTCCATAGTCACCGATCATTACCGCCCAAGCCCCAGCAGGCTGCGCGACTGGATCTCATCGCCAAAATCCACGGGCTATGAGGCGCTGCACATCACCGTAATGGGACCCAAGGGACGATGGGTGGAGATCCAGGTCCGCAGTGAACGCATGGACGAGATCGCCGAGAAAGGTTACGCCGCGCATTACAAATACAAGCAGGGGGCTACCGAGGAAAGCGGGCTCGATGTCTGGCTGAACCTTTTGAAGGAGGCGCTCGAGAGTTCGGAGACCAATGCGGTCGATTTCGTGCAGGACTTCAAGATGAACCTGTACGCCAAGGAAATCTTCGTTTTTACGCCCAAGGGCGAGATCAAGTCATTGCCCAAGGGCGCCACGTCGCTGGATTTCGCATTCAGCATCCACAGTGAAGTGGGCATCCGCACGCGCGGTACCAAGGTGAACGGGAAACTGGTTCCGCTCAATCACGAACTGCGCAGCGGCGACCAGATCGAAGTCATTACCTCGCCCAATCAAAAACCGACGGTCAACTGGCTCGATTACGTGACCACTTCGCGCGCCAAGAACAAGATCCGCAATGTCCTGAACGAGGACATGAAGAAAATTGCCGAGGAAGGACGTGAAATCCTGACCCGGAAGCTTCGGCATCTCAAGATCACCATCAGCGAAAGCGTCATCAACGAACTGGTCAATTTCTTCAGGCTCAAGACCAGCCTGGACCTTTTTTACCGGGTGGGCATTGGCGCCATCGAAAACCAGCAATTGCGCGACTACGCGAACCAGCGTAGCAATACGCTCATCAATTTCTTCAAGAAGACCATCAAGCGTTCGCCGCATACGGCCGACGAGGACATTCACAAACAGCAGCTCTCCTCCAATTACGACATGCTGGTCTTTGGCGCCGAACAGGACCGGCTGGACTACACGCTTTCCACCTGCTGCAACCCGATTCCCGGTGACGATGTGTTTGGTTTCGTAACGATAAATGAGGGCATCAAGGTCCACAAAAAGGACTGCCCCAATGCCATCGCGCTTCAGTCCAATTACGCCTACCGCATCATGACGGCCAAATGGATCGACTCCACCCAACAACAATTCAAGGCCATCCTCAAGATCACCGGAATGGACACCCTGGGCCTCACCAACAAGCTCACCAAGGTCATTTCAAACAACATGCACGTCAATATCCAGAGCATCTCCCTAAGCGGCGAGGCCGGCATCTTCAACGGCCAGGTAGCCGTCATCGTGCAGAACAATACCATCCTCAAGAAACTCATCGACAACATCAAGAAAATCGACGGGGTGGACAAGGTGACGCGGGTGTATAAAAATTAATGAGGAAATTTGACCCGAGCCGAAGGCGAATTGTATGCAGCGAAGCGGAATAAAAATTTGAAAATGACATACGCGTAGAATGATCACGGTGGGAATCATATCAAACCAACACGAGAAAAATCAGATAATTTCTTAATTGACGAGTCCGGAAGAAGAAATCCATATTCGTTAAATTAAGATTTGCAATTTAACTCTGCTATCGCTCCTTTCAGTTCGGCTGCGCCTCGGGTCCCAATTTTCAAATTTCCAAATCTTCAAATTTTCAAATTTCCCAATTAAATTGACTCCCATCATCTCCTCCACCCTACTCCTCAAAAAAATGCCCGGCAAGGGCGGCTGGACCTACATTGAACTGCCTCCGCGCACCGACTTGCCCAAAAAGAGAAACGGCACGGTCAAGACCTTCGGAACCATCGACGGCCATGAACTGAAGGATTTCCACATTTGGTCCATGAAAAAAGGGGTCTTCATTCCCGTAAAGGCCGAAATCCGCAAGATCATCAAAAAGGAAGAGGGCGACGCGGTCGAGCTGATTTTGTACCTCGACGAGCCGGCACCCGTGCGCGAGGGCGATTTCCTGGAATGCCTCGCCACCGAACCAAGCCTCCTGGCAAAATTCAACGCACAATCGCCATCCGAACAGAAATCCATCATCGACTATATCTCCCAGGCCAAATCAGACGAGGAGAAAATCGTGAGGATGGGGAAGATGTTGGGGAAGTTGGAGGCAATGTGAAAATGTCCAAATGTGCAAATGTGCAGATGTGCACGTATACCAATTACCTCACAAGTTATCTCTGTGGTCAATTAGTACATTTTCACATTGATCAATTGGTACATTGAATTGGTACATTGGCACATTGAACAATTGGTACATTGATGACAATCCGTACCTTTGCCGCATGACACAAGTCGACAACACCGCCAACCAGGAGACCGTGCGCAATGTGTTCACGAAGTACCTGGAAAACAACGGGCACCGAAAAACTCCTGAGCGCTACGCCATCCTGCAGGAAATATATGACAGCGTCGAACATTTTGACATAGAGAACCTCTACATCAAGATGAAAAACAAGAATTACCGCGTGAGCCGCGCGACGCTTTACAACACCATCGAACTCTTGCTGGACTGCGGATTGGTGCGCAAACATCAATTCGGGCAAAACCAGGCGCACTACGAGAAGTCATATTTTGACAAGCAGCACGACCACATCATCCTCACCGACACCGGCGAGGTCGTCGAGTTCTGCGACCCGCGCATCCACACCATCAAGAAGACCATCGAGGAAATTTTCGGGATCGAGATCCACAACCATTCGCTGTATTTCTATGGTACACGGAAAATGAATGATGACCCTGGCCCGCAGGGCGAATTAACCGGCGCCAATAATAAAAATTAACCGTTGAAGCGCCGTAAATTGGGCAAACGGCCCGTGATATGGCGCATTTAAAATTTATAATTTATAATTTATAATATCTGGATGGGCGTTACCCTGCGGGTCGGGCTGTCGGCACTCGCTTTTTGGCGTTCCGCGCAAAAGAGCTCAAACAAAGCCTCCATCCCTAACGCGAGCATCAAATAGTATTTAAATGTTAATAATCAATTTTTCAAGTTCCAATCAGCTGACGACTGAGCGCTGAAAGCTGAGAGCTGAGAGCTGACAACCAACAACTAGCAACTAACCCCTAGCAACTAACTACTACAATGGCTGACTTACTGCTCGGGCTCCAATGGGGCGACGAAGGAAAAGGAAAAATCGTCGATGTGCTCACCTCGCGCTACGATATCATCGCGCGCTTCCAGGGCGGGCCAAACGCGGGGCATACCCTCGAATTTGACGGCATCAAGCACGTCTTGCGCACCATCCCGTCGGGGATCTTCCACGAAAATACCATCAACATCATCGGGAACGGCGTCGTGATCGACCCGGTCGTCTTTCAAAAGGAACTCGAAGGGCTGGAAAAATTTAGCATCGACATCCGCAAACGCCTCATCATCTCGCGCAAGGCGCACCTGATACTGCCCACGCACCGCCTGCTCGATGCGGCCTCCGAGACCGCCAAGGGCAAGGCCAAGATCGGTTCCACGCTCAAGGGCATCGGGCCGGCCTATATGGACAAGACCGGGCGCAACGGGCTCCGCGTCGGGGACATCGAACTACCTGATTTCAAGGAGCGCTACCGGACCCTTGCCAGCAAGCACGAGGCGATGATCGAGTTTTACGGTGTCAAGATGCAATACAACCTGGAAGAGCTTGAAAAAGAGTTTTTCGCGTCGGTCGAGGTATTGCGCCAATTGGAGTTCATCGACAGCGAGCAATACCTTTACGAGGCACAGCAGCAGGGTAAATCCATCCTTTGCGAAGGCGCCCAGGGATCGCTTCTGGACGTGGATTTTGGGACCTATCCGTTTGTCACCTCATCCAATACCACGGCCGCCGGTGCCTGTACGGGACTGGGCATCGCACCCAATAAGATCGACCAGGTGTACGGAATATTCAAGGCCTACACCACGCGCGTGGGCAGCGGCCCCTTCCCCACCGAACTTTTTGACCAGGACGGCGAGACCATGGCCCGCGTGGGCAACGAATTCGGATCGGTCACAGGTCGCCAACGCCGTTGCGGCTGGCTGGATCTGGTGGCGCTCAAATACGCCATCCGCATCAACGGCGTCACGCGCCTGATGATGATGAAGGGCGATGTGCTGTCGGGTTTCAGGACACTCAAGGTCTGTACGGGTTACCAATACCGCGGCAAGGAAATCCAGCACCTTCCCTACAACATCGAGCCCGAGAACGTACAGCCCGTGTACCGCGAGTTCAGGGGTTGGCAGGCCGACCTGACCGGGATGAACACGTATGAACAATTGCCGTCGGAACTGCGCGATTACGTTGACTTCATAGAAAGCGAAGTGGGCGTTCCCGTCGAAATCATTTCGGTGGGGCCGGATCGCAAGCAAACCATTATCAAGACTTCATGAAGATTACCAAACTCTTTACCGCATTTTTTGAGAGCGAAAAATCGAGCGGCATCCTGCTGGTGATTGTCACCATTGTTTCGATGATTTTGGCCAACACTTCCGTCGGGCCGGAATACACGGGATTCTGGCATCAGCCCATGGGTTCGCACACCCTGACCGAATGGATCAATGACGGCCTCATGGCGATTTTCTTCCTGCTGATCGGGCTTGAACTCGAACGCGAAATCTACATTGGCGAGCTGTCAGATTTACGCAGTGCATCCCTTCCCATTTTTGGGGCCATCGGCGGGATGATCGTTCCGGCCGCAATCTATCTCTCGCTCAATATGGGAACCAACACGCAGGACGGTGCGGGAATTCCCATGGCCACCGATATTGCATTTGCCGTGGGGATCCTTTCATTATTGGGCAGCCGCGTTCCGGTCGCGCTAAAGGTCTTCCTGACCGCACTGGCCGTGATCGACGACCTCGGCGCCATCATCGTGATCGCGATCTTTTATACGAAGGATCTCGCCATCGGCTACCTATTTGCCGCATTGGGGGTTTGGGCCTTTTTGTTCGTGTTGAACCGCTTAAAAGTGTACAGCCTCATTCCGTACCTCCTGGGCGGGGTTGTCATGTGGTATTTCATGCTCCATTCGGGCGAGCACGCCACCATTACGGGCGTTATCCTTGCTTTCGTGATCCCGTTTGGGGATGGAAGCGAAACCTCTATTTCATACAAACTTCAGGAATTCCTGCACCATCCTGTCGCCTTTTTCATCTTGCCCGTATTTGCATTGGCCAATACCTGCATCCCCATCGAGGATGGTTGGCAGTCCGGATTGCTTGCCACTGCCAGTTTAGGCATCATCCTGGGGCTTGTGGTGGGAAAACCGCTGGGAATCTGGGCGTTTGCGATGTTGGGCTGCAAGGCCAAACTTTGCGGTCTTCCCCAGGGCATCCGGTGGAAAGATATCATGGGCGTTGGATTTTTGGGCGGAATCGGGTTCACGATGTCCATTTTCATCACGCTACTTGCCTTTGACGATGATCTTATCATCAACGAGGCCAAGATGTCGATACTCATCGCATCTGTGATCGCGGGCACGATCGGATTTTTCTGGTTGAGATCAACGCTCCGACGGGCTACTTGATCGCGTATATGAAAGACTCCGAAGGCGCCAGCCGCACCGGAAGCTTTCCAACACCGTCCTTGACCGATAGGATCGAGCGGCTTTTACCATAGATCGCATCGCCCACCGGATATTCCCCATCTTTGAGTTTCCAGGAGGAAATCAGGTCCCTGGGCACGATAAGTTCAAATTCCTGCGACTTGGCGTAGTCAATATTGCTCACCACGATTACACGCTCGTTACCGCGCCATCGCCCAAAAGAATAGACCCTTTCGCCGTAACCGGCAGTTTTTTCGCGGTTGATCTTTTGAAGGTCGTAAAATTCACCGGTGAGCGCCTGGCTGTTCAATGCATAATTAAGCAATCTTTTGTAGAAGTCGCGCAGCTCGCGTTCCCGAACCTCGAGTTTGCCGCCGTCAAAGGCGCCGTTGTTCATCCACCGCTGGTGTGCCGGGACGCCCACGTAATCAAAGATCGAAGTACGCGTCTTTTTGCCAAACCCTGCATCCTGATCGCCCCGCTCGCCCACTTCCTGTCCAAAATAGACCATGGTGGGAGAAGTTGAGATTGCGGTGGAAATCACCATGAGTGGTTTGCCCCGGTGGCCGTCGCCCGCAAATTCATCACTGGCCAGGCGCTGCTCGTCGTGGTTGTCCAAAAAGTGCAACATGTGGCCTTCGATGTCGGCGAGACCTTTCTGGATATCCGATATGCCGTCGGCGGTGGATTTGCCCCTGACCACTTCCTTGAGCTTGTCGTAGAGATCGACCTTGTCATAAAGGTAATCCATCTTGCCAAGCCGCACATAATTGCGGTACTCCTTCGGGTTGTAGATTTCCGCCAGCAGGAACGCATCGGGGTTTTGCATCTTGATCGCCGAATTCAGGTAACTCCAAAACTCCACGGGGACCATTTCGGCCATGTCGTATCTAAACCCATCGACGCCCTTGGCGGTCCAGTACAAGGCAATCGACCTGAACTTTTCCCACGAATCGGGCACATCCTTATCTTGCCAGAATGCGTGATGAGCCTTGTAATCCTTTTGATCGTAGCCTGCCGGAAGCTGTGGAAAATCCTTGGATCCATCCGGCCTGATGCCGTAATTGATCTTGACGGTCTCGTACCAATCATTAATGTCCGGCTGGGCCAGGCGCGAACCGTTGCCGGTCCATTTGGCGGGGTTTTCATTGAACTTCCCGTCGATTAACGGATGCTTCTCACCTCCAAGCGGCCTGTAATCGGGCGATTGCGGAACCATGAACGGCTTTCCCGGAATGTAATAGAAGTTGTTGTCGCGCCTGTATTCGGCCTTGGTATCGTCATCGGCACCAAAATCCCTGATCCCCTTGGGGTTTGTTTTCCCTTCGTAGCGGCGTGCGATATGGTTGGGGACGATATCGATGAGCACCTTGAGCCCGTTCTTGTGCGTCCGGTCAATGAGCGCCTCGAATTCCTGCAGCCTCTGCGCCGGATTGATGGCCAGGTCAGGATTGACGTTATAATAATCCTTGACCGCATAAGGCGATCCTGCGCGGCCCTTGACCACTTCAGGGTCGTCGTTTGAGATCCCGATGGATGTGTAATCGCGTACAAGCGCGTGGTGCGGAACGCCCGTGTACCAAATGTGCGTGACGCCCAGGGACTTGATTTCGCGCAAGGCCTTGTCGGTGAAATCGGCAAACTTGCCCACGCCGTTCTCCTCGATCGTGCCCCAGGGTTTGTTGGTGGTATTCTTGTTGCCGAAAAGCCTCGTAAAGACCTGGTAGACAACTTTCTTGCCGTACAGATTGGTGGTCTTCGCTGCCGGGGCGGGAAGGGATTTCTCGGGTTGCTGCGCCGCCGTTGCCGTAACGGCCATTACCGCGGCTATTATCATCATGGATTTCATGTTGGAAATTTATGGAGAAAACAAATATAGCCAAATGTCCCGTCGGTACTAATTTATTCTTAATGACCACTTGCACTGCCTTGATTTTCCTAAATTTGGCAAAAATTCCAGGTTGAAAAACTTCGTTCTTTTCGCGCTGTTCATGCTGGCTTTTGTCAATGTGCAGGGCCAGTCCGGGCCGCCAAAAAAGATCATTGTCGAATATTCGGATTTCGCCGATCGCAACGAGGCCGAAATGCCCGGTGCTGCGCTCCTGACGGGTAATGTCCGCATCCGCCACGAGGGGGTCGTCATGACCTGCAACAAGGCCTACTTTTTTGGTGACGAAAATTACGTCAAGGCTTTTGGCGATGTGCAGATGGTACAGGGCGACACGCTTTTCATGAACAGCCGCTACGCCGAATATAACGGAAATGTCAAGCAGGCCTTCGCCACGGGGAATGTCCGTATGCGCTCGCCCGACATGACCCTGGTCACCGACACCATCCACTTTGACCGCAACATCCAGCAGGCGTGGTATGACACCTACGGTACCATTACCAATAAGGACAACACGCTGCGGAGCAAGTCCGGCCGGTATTACGCCAACGAAAAAAAATACCGCTTCCTGACGGCCGTCACGATCACCAATCCCAAGTATGTCATCAAGTCCAATCACCTGGACTATTACACCAATTCCGGGCACACCTACCTTTTTGGGCCTTCGACGATTACCAGTGAGGCCAATTACATCTATACCGAGAAGGGCTTTTACGACACCAAGAAAAATTTCTCGCATTTCCTCAAGCGCTCGTACATTCGCTACAAGGACCGGCTTATCGAGGGCGACAGCCTTTATTATGACCGCAACCGGGAGTTTGCCTCGGCCACGAACAACGTGAAGATCACCGATTCCATCAACCGCGGCCTGGTGCGCGGCCACTATGCCGAGGTCTATCGGAACAAGGACTCCATGTATGTGACCAAGAGGGCCGTCGCGGTGAATTTTGTCGAGAACGATTCGGTTTACATCCACGGCCGCAAATTGATGGTCACCGGA
>SXGU01260376.1_pt1 | contig 11253 bp, 12 predicted proteins | sample 3174531 | NCBI WGS metagenome assembly SXGU01 (sample SAMN11356863, study PRJNA531348) | freshwater metagenome | isolation source: freshwater sample F1-140 | place: China: Fuxian Lake, Yuxi | collected 2017-12-25
GGCAGGCAGCGCTTGCAGGCGCGGTAGCCGGCGGCCTGCGCGGCGGCCGCACTCGCGTGGAAGGACACGTTGGCGTACGCCGGGGTGCGCGCCGGGCACGACGGCCGGCAGTAGATCCCGGTCGTGCGCACCGCGACGTAGAAGACGCCGTCGAACCGACGGTCGCGCGACTTCACCGCGCGGTAGCAGCTCTCCGGGTCGAGCCTGGCGTCGATGCTCACGAGTGCCATCCTGGCGTACGCCACCGACTCGATCTCGCGGGAATCGGACACGAGGATGCCGGGGTTCCTTCACGTCGTCTGCGACCCTTCACCCATGACCGCGACGAGCACCGCGCCGGACCCTCGGCGCACGGTGCTGCGAGTCATCGTCGTCACCCTGCTGGTGCTGGCACTGACGACCGCGGTCACGGTGATGGTGGCCTACCAGAGGCTCGACGAGAACGTCCTCCCGGGCGCTCCGATCCCGGATCAGGAACCGAAGCCGAAGGCGGTGGGCGGCGAGCCGCTGAACATCGTGGTCATGGGCTCCGACTCGCGTGAGGGTGCCGGCAACGACATCGACAGCGACACCTCCACGGGCCGACGCTCCGACACCACGATCCTGGTGCACGTCTCGGGCGACCGGAAGGAGGTCTACGGGGTCAGTCTGCCGCGCGATGCCCTCGTCACCCGACCGGACTGCGAGGGGCCGGACGGCGAGACGGTCCCCGGCGGTGAGCTCGAGATGTTCAACAGCGCCTTCTCGGTCGGCGGCGAGGCCTGCACGGTCCAGATGATCCACGAGCTGACCGGCGTCTACATCGACCACTACATCTCCGTGGACTTCAACGGATTCAAGAAGATGGTCGACGCGGTCAAGGGCGTCACCGTCTGCATCCCGGAGGACGTCGACGACCCGAAGACCGGGATCTCGTTCGACGCGGGAACCCAGGAGCTGAACGGGCAGCAGGCACTCGACTACGTCAGGGAGCGCAGCCAGCTGTCCGCCAACGCCGACATCGGCCGGATGAAGCGGCAGCAGGCCTTCGTCGCCTCGATGATCAACAAGGTCATCTCGGCGGGGACCCTGACCCGCCCGTTCCGGGTCTACGAGTTCGTCGAGGCGGCCACCGAGTCGATCACCCCCGACCCCGACCTCGCGTCCCTGGACAAGCTGGCCAAGCTGGCCCGACAGTTCCGCGAGACCAACCTGGACGACATCGAGTTCATCACCGTGCCTTTCATGGAGTACGAGCCCGATCCCAACCGGCTCGTCTGGGCACCACAGGCCGACGAGCTGTGGGCGCGGATCATCGCCGACAAGCCGCTCAACAAGAAGCTCAGCGGCGAGGTCGTGACCGCGAGCGACCCGGTCGGTCCCTCGTCACCCGGAGACGGATCGTCCGAGTCACCATCGGCGTCCGGTACGCCCGGGGGCGACGTCGAGGCCACGGCGACCGAGAACGGGCTCTGCGCCTGACCTGCCGCTGAGCCGAGGGATGGTCTAGCGCTGCCTGACGGGCCTCCCCGCGGCGGACCACACTGCTGGGATGACGCTGGTCTTCGTCTGCGTAGTGGGAGCGAGGTTCCTGCTGCCCTTGCTCATCCCGAGGTTCCCGCTCCCGGCGATCATCGCGTGCCTGGTGCTGGACGGCGTCGACCAGACGATCTTCCAGAGCTTCGGCTACGACCCGCCGGGCTACCAGGGCTACGACAAGGCGATGGACGTCTACTACCTGGCCGTGGCCTACCTCGCCACGCTGCGCAACTGGACGAGCGGGCCGGCGTTCGTCGTCGGACGCTTCCTGTACTTCTACCGACTGGTCGGCGTCGTGGCCTTCGAGCTGTCGCACGCGAGACCCCTCCTGCTCGTGTTCCCCAACACCTTCGAGTACTTCTTCATCGCCTACGAGGCGGTCCGGGCACGCTGGAGCCCACTGCGGCTCCTGCTGTCCGGCTGGGTCCTCGTGGCCGCCCTCATCTGGGTCGTGGTCAAGCTGCCGCAGGAGTACTGGATCCACATCGCCAAGCTCGACCTGACCGACCTCCTCGCCGACCACCCGTGGGCGGGTCTCGTCGTGGGGATCGCCCTGGTCGCCGCTGTGAGCGCGGCGTGGTGGGTCAGCCGGCCCCGTACCCCCGATCCCGACTGGCCGTGGCGGTGGACCGCCGACCCGCTGCCCGAGCAGATCGACGAGGGCCACGAGGTGGCTGCCTGGCACGTCGAGCACGGACGCGTGTGGTCCTGGCCGACCCTGGAGAAGGTCGCATTGGTGTCGCTCCTGTCCGTCGTGTTCGCGCAGACCCTGCCCGGGGTCAGGAGCACCGACCTCGAGCTGGCCGTCAGCACCGGGGTCCTGGTCGTCGTCAACGCATCGACCTCCCTGGCCGCGTCGCGGCGCTCGGTGTCCTTCGAGTCGCTGGCGGTCGCCTTCGGGGTCCGCCTGCTCGTCAACGTCGGGCTCGTGGTCCTGGCGTCGTGGCTGCTCGGCAGCGCGTCGGTCAACGAGGGGGCGACGGTGTTCTTCCTGTTCCTGCTCAGTCTCCTGACGACGATGCACGACCGGTGGCTCCCGGTCCGCGAGTTCCGGCGCGCCAGCGGACCCGGCGAGGCGCCGGGTCACGTGTCCTCGTCCGGGTCGCCCGCCTGAGGTCGAACGTCACCGAACCCGGGACGTTGGACCCGGGACGGCGTCGCCGCGCCGACCCAGACTGGGGCCATCGAGCACCAGGAGGACGAGATGACCACGCGACCCGACCAGGCGGTGTCCACCATCATGAGCTGGCCGGTGGCGACCATCGAGCACCAGGCGACGCTGGCCGAGGCGGCCGAGGCGCTGACCGCCGACACCATCGGCGCGCTGCTCGTGCTGCACGAAGGAGGTCTGGTCGGCGTCCTGTCCGAGCGTGATGTCGTCGTCCACGTCGCGGCAGGGGCCAACCTGTCCCACCTGCTGGTCGAGGAGGTCATGGCCACCGACATCGTGACCGTCCAGTCGGACGCCACGATCGTGGAAGCGGCTCGGACGATGGTCGAGTCCGAGGTGCGCCACCTCCCGGTCATGCACGACAACCTGATCGCGGGGGTCGTGTCCATCCGCGACGTGGTCGCCGTGCTCGCCGCCGGCGCGTCCGACGACGACGTGCTGGTCGTGCCGAGCGGCACCCGGGTCCTGGTCGTCAGCGGCTGACTGACCCAGCCGCCTGACCCGCGTGCCTCAGCCTGACGTCGCGTCCACGACCAGCATCGGGACCTGGCAGCGGCGGAGCAGCTCGCGGACCGTCGCGCCCAGAGGAGCACCGGCGTCGGACCCGCGGTGGTGGCGTCCGACGACCACCAGACAGCTCCCCTCGGCGCGCTCGGCCAGCACCTCGGCCGCGTGCGCCGCCCCCCGGACCAGGACCTCGACGTCGAGGCCCACGACGGGGAACAACGACGGTGGCGGTTCGTCTCGGACGGCCTGCACCACCTGGAGACCCACCCCGCGCCGGGTCGCCTCCTGCAGAGCGACCTCGGCCACCACCCGGTCGCGCACCGGGTTCTCGACCGCCGCCAGCACCCCGGCAGCCTCTCGATCCGGACGCCAGCGGTCGGGGACGGCGGCCACCGGACAGTGCGAGACGGCGGCGGCCCCGGCGGTCACCGACATCGTCGGGGTGTCACCGCGCGGTCCGGCGCCATGGTGCTGGAGCACCATCACGCAGGCGTGGCCGCTGAGCGACTCGAGGGCTGCCACCGCGGACCCGTGAGACAGCTCCGAGCTCACGCCCACCTCCTCCGGGTCGGTCCCGAGATCACCGACCAGCGCCTTCGCGCGGGCGGCGGTCTCGCCGAGGAGCCGCTGCGCAGCCCGCCGCAGGTCGTGCTCGTCGAGGCGGAGGTCGTCGGGGACGCAGGACCACCACCCGACCGGACGCTCGACGTGGAGGAGGTGGAGCCCGGTCCCGCGCCGGATGGCCTCCGGGACGGCGTACTGCAGCGCGGCCTCGCAACCGTGCGGGTCGACCCCGACCAGCACCTTGGGTGGATCGCTGTCCCACATGACGGCTCCTACTCGACCGCGCGCCGCGAGTACATCGACGCCTCCGGGTCACCGCCGGAACCGATCCGTCGCCCGGTGAGCTCCGTCCAGGCCAGGCGTAGCTCGGCGGTGCGGTCGCCGCCGGCCCACGGGCGGGCCCGCTCCCCCGGCGGACGCGGCGCCGGGTCAGCGACCACGATGCCGCGGCCGTGGGCGAGCACGCTCCAGCCGCGCCACCGGTCCTCCTCGACACCGTCCACCTCGAAGACGAGCCTGCGCCCGTGCCCGTACCGGGCAAGCGTCCCGTCGGCTGTGGTCCGGATGACAACGGCGTCCTCGTGGATCGCGTAGTTGACCGGCAGGATGACCGGCCCTCGGGGCGTGCAGAGGCCGACGCGGCCGAACGTGCCGCGGCGGAGCAGTCGTTCGCACTGGACCGGGTCCAGCTCGTGCAGGGCTGGCATGGCACCAGCGTGACGGCGGCCACACTCTCCGCGCAGGGCACTAGGTCCCGCGTGGCAAGGACCCCGGCCAGGAGTGCAGTTCCTCCGAGGACGACCACCACAGCCGGCCGTAGACGGCCAGCCCCAGCACCCAGGTCAGCGCCATCGCCGGGCGGACGTCGTCCCTCCACACACCGGCCAGCGAGGCCACTCCGGCTCCCACCGCCAGGAGGCACACGCCGAGGCCCACGGCCGCCTGCACGCGTGCCCTCCCGCCCAGCACGTCGGCCCAGGCCACCAGGCGCGCCGCGTCGACCAGGACGATCAGACCGAGGCAGGAGTGAGCAACGAAGAGGACGACCGGCGCCAGGAACGCCCAGCTCGTCCCCGGCTCGTCGTCCAGCGGCAGCCGGGTGCCGGCGACCAGGACCACCCCGATCGCCAGCAGCTCGGACACCACCCTCCGAGCCGCGTTGCGGGCACGCGCGACAGACCTCATCGGGACCTCCCCCGTCCCCTGTCTAGGCGGCTGCCAGAGGGCGGGGCAGGGCCGCAGGTCCCGGCGCCACGGCACCAACGACCCTGTCTCGCGCCCGCCACCGGCACGGAGGCTGGACGTATGAAGGTGAAGGACTCAGGAGGGACGCTCTGGGCTCGGACGGTGTGGCCACTGCTCGCAGGTGGCCTCGTCGCCGTCGGGCTGTGCGGCGCCGTGGCCATCCAGGGCGTGCTGCTGACCACGGTCACCGCGGTCCTGCTGCTCGGTCTCGTGACGACCTGCGTCTACGCCACCTTCAGCGACGACGGGATCTCACCGGAGCGCTCACTACGGATCGGTGCCTTGTCGTCGCTCGTCTTCGTGGTCCTGCTCGGCCTGGGCCTCCTGAACGCACCCATCGGCTGGGGTGCGGCCGGTGCGGCGGCCCTGACCTCTCCCCCCGTCCTGGGATTGGCTGCCGCCCGATGGGGTGCGGCTCGGGGCTCTGACCGGCCCCGCCCTGTCGACGACGCGGCACAGCTCGACGACGCCGAGATCGCCCGCCGGTTCGAGACGATCGTCGCGCCGCTCGAACGCGACGCGTCGACCGAGCTCGACGACTAGATGACCAGGGCGTGCTGACGACGGGTGCGAGGCCACCCGGCGCCAAGGGGGGATCGTCAGACCCTGCCTAGGTTCGCGGAGCTGCGTAACGCTGGGACCACGCGGCACCGGGCCAGATGGCCCAGCTGCTCGAGATCCGAGCCGGGGCCGTCCACCGTGACCCATCAGGAGTGCCACATGCCTCGCACTGACATCGACATCACCGTCCCGGACCTCACCGGCAAGCGCGCCGTCCTCACCGGGGGCAGCGACGGCATCGGTCTCGAGATCGCCAAGCGGCTCGCCGCAGCCGGCGTCGAGCTGGTGCTGCCCGTGCGCAACCGAGGCAAGGGCCAAGCCGCGGCCGCCGAGATCCGGGCTGCCGCCCCGGGTGCCACGGTCGTGCTCGAGTCGCTCGACCTGTCCTCCCTGGAGTCGGTCGCAGCCCTCGGTGAGAAGCTCGGCGCAGAGGGTGCCCCGATCCACCTCCTGGTCAACAACGCCGGCGTGATGACCCCGCCGGAGCGCCAGACCACCGCTGACGGGCACGAGCTCCAGCTGGGCACCAACCACCTCGGCCACGTCGCTCTTGTCGCCCACCTCCTTCCGTTGCTGCGCACCGGTCGGGCCCGGGTGACCTCGCAGATCAGCGTCGCGGCCGCCGGCGGCGGGATCAACTGGGACGACCTGGACTGGAAGCGTTCCTACGACGGGATGAAGGCCTACCGGCAGTCCAAGATCATGCTCGGCCTGTTCGGCCTCGAGCTCGACCGGCGCAGCAAGGACCTCGGCTGGGGCATCACCAGCAACCTCTCCCACCCCGGCGTCGCCCCCACCAGCCTGCTCTCCGCCCGACCCGAGCTCGGCCGCGACCGGGACACCGTGGGGGTGCGGTTGATCCGCGTGCTGTCCAGGCGCGGCATCCTCGCGGGCACGGTCCGGAGCGCCGCGCTCCCTGCTGTGCTGGCCGCCTCGCCGGCGGCCGAGGGCGGCCTGCTGTACGGCCCCTCAGGATTCCAGCACATGGCCGGCGCGCCGGCGGCGCAGCAGCTGTACAAGCCGCTGCGCGACACCGAGGAGGCGCTGCGCGCCTGGCTGGCGTCGGAGAAGCTGGCCGGCGTCACCTTCCCCGCCGGCCGTGAGGGCGACGAGGAGCACCCCTCGCCTGCCACCCCGTCCTCCCGGCGCCACCCCGCCGCCTGATTCCCCTGCCCGCACGCCGGGTAGAAACAGGTGAGCGGGACGGCGGCGACGCCGAGAAGGAGACCCACCATGATCGATCGGCCCCAGATGGCTGAGTTCCTGCGCCGCCGCCGCGAGGCGCTGCAGCCCGAGGACGTCGGCATGCCGCGCGGGCAGCGGCGCCGGACCAGCGGACTGCGCCGGGAGGAGGTCGCGGTGCTGTGCCACATGTCGACCGACTACTACTCACGACTGGAGCAGGAGCGGGGCCCTCAGCCCTCGGAGCAGATGATCGCCTCGATCGCGCAGGGGCTCCACCTGACCGTCGCCGAGCGCGACCACCTCTTCCGGCTCGCCGGGCACCAGCCGCCCCCGCGGGGCCCCAGCAGCGAGCACATCAGCCCCGGCATGCTGCGGATCTTCGACCGCCTGACGGACACCCCCGCCGAGATCGTCACCGAGCTCGGCGAGACCTTGCGCCAGACCCCACCCAAGGTCGCGCTGACGGGAGACTGGACCCGCTTCACCGGCCCGTCGCGCAGCAACGGCTACCGCTGGTTCACCGACCCGGCCAGCAGGGACATCTACGTGCCGGAGGACCACGAGTTCCTCTCCCGCATGTACGCCGCCGGACTGCGGATGATCGCCGGCATCCGCGGACCTGGTTCGCGAGCAACCGAGCTTGCGGACCTGCTTCTGGAGCAGAGCGAGGAGTTCGCCGCCCTCTGGGCCGACCACGAGATCGGGCTCGAGCCCGATGAGGTGAAGCGATACCAGCACCCCGAGGTCGGAAGACTCGACCTCAACTGCCAGGTGCTGTTCGACCCCCACCAGTCCCACCGACTGCTCGTCTACACCGCCGACCCCGGCACCGAGAGCTACGAGAAGCTCCAGATGCTCACCGTCATCGGTGCCCAGAGCATGTCCTCCTCCTGACCCCCTCCGGACTGCTCCTGACCTGACCCGCTCAGCCGGGGCGAGCCACGGCCCGGCACGGGCGCCTGCACCGCGCCTGGCCGCCCGGGCCCGCACTGCCCTGCCTTGCCCTGCCCTGCCCTGGACAACCTGCGCACCGACCGCGCCCCACCGTGAGGACGACCATGACCCGACTGCTGTACGTGCTCGGCCGGCGGACTGCCGGCCATCCGTGGCGAACCCTGGCCGTCTGGCTCGGCGTCGCCGTGACCGCCTTCGTGGTCTCCTGCGCATCCGGAGGCACCACCCAGGACGACTTCAACATCGACCGGGCACCCGCCCAGGCCGGCGTGGAGCAGCTGCGCGAGCACTTCCCCGAGTCGGCCGCGGCGGGCAGCTCGGCCCGGGTCGTCGTCCACGACCGCTCGGGAGCAGAGGTGAGCGACAGCGCGATCGCCGACCTCACCACCCGGCTCGCCGACCTGGACCACGCCACCTCGGTCAGTCCCCCGCGTTGGTCGGCGGACCTGGACACGGCCCTGCTCACCGTGGTGTTCGACGTACCCGTCACCGACCCCGACCTGACGGGCGGCGCGGGCGTCGAGGCGCTGGAGACCGCCGTCGCCGACGCGGACCTGAGCGGCGATCTCCAGGTCGAGCTCGGCGGTGAGCTGCCGAACACGACTCTGAGCCCGATCGAGGGCACCGGGGAGATCGTCGGCGTGGTCGTCGCCCTCGTGCTGATGAGCCTCGTCCTCGGCACGGTCGTGGCCGCCGGTCTGCCCCTGCTCGTCGCGCTCGCCGGGCTCGGCGTGTCCGGCGCCGGGGTGGCTCTCCTTGCCGGCCTGACGAGCGTGAGCACCACCGCCCCCACCGTGGCGATCATGGTCGGGCTCGGCGTGGGCATCGACTACGCGCTGCTGCTGGTCAACCGGGTCCAGGAGCACCTGCGCGCCGACGGCGTCCCGGTGCCCGAGGCCGCGGGGAGGGCCACCGCCACCGCAGGCCGCTCCGTCGTCTTCGCGTCCTCGATCGTTCTGGTGTCCCTCATGGGGTTGCCTCTCGCCGGGCTCCCGATCTACTCGTCGTTCGGGTTCGCCACGGGCATCACGGTGCTCGCTGTCGCGGCCGCGGCGCTGACCCTCGTGCCGGCGCTGTGCGGGCTCGTCGGCCGGCGGCTGTTGCCGCGCCGTGAGCGCCAGGGACTGCCTCCGCGTCGCCGCCGGCCCGAGCGGGGGCCGCTCTCTGCGCGGTGGGCGACCCTCGTCGGTCGCAAGCCACTGCCGTGGGCCCTCGCCGCCACGCTGCTCCTGCTCACGGTCGCGGCGCCTACCCTGACGATGCGGACCTGGCCCACCGACGTCTCCAACAACCCCACCGGCAGCACCACCCGCCAAGCCCACGACCTCATCGACGCCGAGTTCGGACCGGGGGCCAACGGTCCTCTGACCGTCGTGGTCGACCGCGCGGCCGCCGGGGACGCGGGCGTCGCCGCCGCCGTCACGCAGCTCCGCAACATCGACGGCATCGCCGAGGTCAGCGAGCCGCTCGTCTCCCCCGGCGGCGAGGTGGCGGTCATCTCGGCCGAGCCGGCTTTCGGCCCCTCCGACGAACGGACTCCCGACCTGGTCGCGCAGGTGCGCACCGAGCTGGACCCGGCCGAGGTCACCGGCAACACCGCCCTGCTCTCGGACATCACGGTGCTGCTGTCCGAGCGCGTGTGGCTCGTGGTCGGCTTCGTCGTCCTGCTGTCGGTCCTCCTGCTCGCCGCCATGTTCCGCTCGGTCGTGGTGCCGCTCAAGGCAGCACTGCTCAACCTGCTCTCGATCGGAGCTGCGTACGGCGTGGTGACGGCGGTCTTCCAGTGGGGCTGGGGCACCGGGCTGCTCGGGCTGGACCACGCGATGCCCGTGTCGAGCTGGTTGCCCGTCCTGATGTTCGCCATCCTCTTCGGCCTCTCGATGGACTACGAGGTGTTCCTCCTCTCCCGGATCCGTGAGGACTGGTTGGCGTCGGGCGACGCGCGCGGCAGCGTCGTACGCGGCCTGGCCGGCACCGGACGCGTCATCTCGACAGCCGCGGCCGTCATGGTCGCCGTGTTCCTCGGCTTCGCGACCGAGTCCAACCTCGTCGTCCAGCAGCTGGGGCTGGGCATGGCCGTCGCCGTGTTCCTCGACGCGACCGTGGTGAGGATGGTGCTGGTGCCCGCCTCGATGGCCATGCTCGGCCACCGCAGCTGGTGGCTCCCGCGCTGGCTGGACCGCCTGCTTCCCTCGATCGAGGCCGAGGCGCTCGAACGGCCCTGGGAGCGGGGGCCCCGGACGGAGGCCGTGGCGGAGGGCGCGTACCTCTGAAAGGGCTAGCTCGGCGGGTCCGCACGGTAGAGCGACATCTCCACCTCGAAGGCGATCTGCCGCACCGAGGACAGCGTGGGGCCGAGGGGCGGCACGTGGGGATGGTCGTCCAGGTCGACCGCCCAGCCGGACGAGTCCCAGCGCGGGCGTCGTTGGTGCAGCTCCTCGGGCGCGGGGTCCTCGCGCGTTCCCCTGTCGGGGTCGGTCAGCGCCTGCACGAGGTCCGCACGGGTGAACTTCTGCCCAGCCTCGTCGCACATGACCTCGGCCACCCACCACTCGGCGAACGGCAGCCAGAGGCCCCGGCTCCGCAGCGTGTGGTCGGCCCGCATCCGCGCGAGCGACTCCTCCACACCCGCTGGCAGGCGTGGGCGGTCCTCGAGCCTGCGGTCCCACGCGTCCAGTCGCGGCAGCCAGGTGGTCTCGACGTGGTCCGGGCGCTCCTCCACGGTCGCATGCACCAGGGGCATCTGGACCTGTCCCTCCAGCGGGAGCAGCGATCCCGCGGTGTCGAGCCATCCGACCTGGTCGCGACTCCCGAGCTCGGCGAGCAGGGCTGGGCCGGACCGAAGCCCCTGGAGCAGCGTCTGGAGACAGGTGGCGATCCGCTTCGCCTCGGCGTGGTCGCCGTCGTCGAAGGCGGCACACGAGACGGCCAGGAAGCGGCGCTGCTCGGATGCCAGCGCCTGGAGGTCGGTTCGCGGGCGATCGACGGTGTCCACGAACCCAGGGTGCCTCACCGTCGCGCACCCCGTACCCCGATGTGAGAACTCGACGCGCGCGCCGCCGCATGTCTCGGGCACCACTCAGCAGACTGTCTCTCGTCCATGCTCGACAAGACGGAGTCGACCACGGACACGCGCTGAAGGAGATGCCATGCGGAGGACTGTTTCATCGGGCGGACCGTACGAGGACGTCTACGGCTACAGCCGTGCGGTGCGGGTGGGAGGCCATGTCCACGTCTCGGGCACCACCGCCCGGGCTCCGCACCTGGCCGAGGGCGACACCTACCAGCAGGCCGTCGCCGCTCTCGAGATCATCGGGGCTGCGCTGGACGAGTGCGGATCGAGCCTGTCCTCGGTCGTGCGCACCGTGACCTACGTGACCGACATGGGCGACGCGGACCTCGTGGCCCGAGCGCACAGCGAGGTCTTCGGCGCGGTGCGGCCCGCCGCCACGCTGGTCGAGGTGTCGCGACTGCTCGACCCTGCGATGAAGGTGGAGATCGAGGTCTACGCGATCGAGCCGGACTGAGCCGGACTGGTTCCGGCGCAC
>SXGU01034320.1_pt1 | contig 11252 bp, 7 predicted proteins | sample 3174531 | NCBI WGS metagenome assembly SXGU01 (sample SAMN11356863, study PRJNA531348) | freshwater metagenome | isolation source: freshwater sample F1-140 | place: China: Fuxian Lake, Yuxi | collected 2017-12-25
ACTGTTCGCCGTGCGCCGTGGCAGCAAGCAGGTCGAGCGCATCGACTTCGAGAACGCACGTGACCGCGTGGTGATGGGCGCCCGCCGCGAGAGCCTGGTGCTCACCGGCGAAGAGCGTCGCGCCACCGCCATCCACGAGGGTGGCCACGCCATCCTCACGGTGGTGCTGCCGCACGCCGACCCTCTGCACAAGGTCACCATCCTCCCCCGCGGTATGGCACTGGGTGTCACCTGGAGCCTTCCCGAGGAGCGGCACACCTACTCGAAGGAGTACTTCGAGGACGTCATCTGCCGCGCCATGGGCGGCCGCGTCGCCGAGAAGATCGTGTTCGGTCACCTCAACTCGGGCGCCGCGAACGACCTCGAGCAGGCCACCAGCATCGCCCGCCGCATGGTGCGCGAGTGGGGCATGAGCGAGGCCGTCGGCCCGATGGCGTGGAGCGGTCACCAGCAGGTGTTCCTCGGCGAGGATCTGATGACCCAGGGCCGCGAGTACAGCGACGACACCGCGAAGGTGATCGACAGCGAGATCGCCCGCATCCTGCACGAGCAGGAACAGCGTGCACACGAACTGTTGCTGAAGTACCGCGTCGCACTCGATGCCGTGGCCGAGGCCCTGCTCGACCGCGAGACCATCGACGGTGCCGAAGTGGCGCACCTGGTGCACGCCAGCCTGGGCGACACCCCGAGCGCCGAGAACCAGACCTCGTTGGCCGACTGATCAGTCGCCGGTGGCGCCGTCCACCGCCTGGCGCAGGAGATCCGCATGGCCGCAGTGCCGCGCGTACTCCTCCACCATGTGCACCAGGATCCAGCGCAGCGCCGGACGCCAGCCCGGGATGCGCTGCCACGGCGGATCGGCCGCGGCGAGCGTGTCCATCGCCACGCCGGCGCTGACGCTGCGCGCGAACTCGATCTCGACCTGCAGCACTGCGAGTGCGTCGGCCAGCGTGTCGGTGGCCGACGGGTGGAAGTCGCCGTCGGGGTCACCGCCGTCGGCGGCCTCTCCGCAGTACAGGAACGGTGCCTCCTGGTCGGCGAACCGCCGACGGAACCAGCCGCGTTCCACCTCCGCCATGTGCCGCACCAACCCCAGCAGGGTGAGTTCCGACGGCGGCAGCGTCAACCGCGCCTGGGTCTCGTCGATTCCCTCCACCTTGCGGATGAACACGCTGCGGTAGTACTCGAGGAACGAGTGCAGCACGGCCGCCTCGTCGGCGTCGGCCAGCAGTTCGGGGTCCGGGGCGAGTTCGGTCATGCGCCGACGCTAGTCAGCTGGGTGGTCGTGGTGCCCCAGCTCGGGCTCGGGTGAGCTCCCAGGGTCGCGTGCGTCGGCGACGGCGGCCCACAGATCGGTGGCGGTGACCGGCCCGGCGAAGCCACGGTGCACGACGCCCTGCTGGTCGGCGACGGCGATGATGGGCACCGCCTGGATGTCGTACTTGCGGTGCAGCGCGGCGGCGGCACCGAACTCCACCTCCACCACCGACACCTCCTTCGAGGCCAGCACGCCGGCCTTGCGCACCGCATCGCCACAGGTGTGGCACGTGGCCGACGAGAACACCACCACCACCCACGGCGTGGTGGCCTGAGGGAAGTCGGCACGGTCGAGTTGCGCCGGCACGGCCAACGACGGCTGCGTGGGCGCCGCCACCGCCTGACGACGACGCAGCACCAATCCCACGGCGACGGCGACGACCACCACGGCGAGGGCGATGAGCACCTGGGTCATGGTTCAGCCCGGCATGGCCAGCGAACCGCTGCGGCCACGCAGCTCGCCACCGCGCGGGAGCAGCCGCTCGACCACGATGCGTTGGGTGCTCTCGACGATGAGCGGCACGCCGAGTGCGGCGGCCTCGTCGGGGATGGCGATGGCGATGACCCCCGACTTGGGCAGCGGCACGGCCTCGAGGCCCGGGATGGCCACCTCGCCACCGGGGCCGAGCGCCTTCACCGTGACCGTGCCGTCGAGGAAGTCGAGGTTCATCACGGCCAGCACGTTGTCGACCGCGAGGTCGGTGCCGATGGCCATGCTCCACCGGTTGTACCCGGTGAACACCAGCGGCGCGCCGAACACGACCGTGGTGGCGAACCCGGTGTCGCCGGCGCGGCGGGTGATACCGCGCTCGACCACGATGGCGGCGTCGCCCTCGGTGGCGAACGTCATCCCGTGGCGGCCTTCGGGCAGACCCTCGAACTCGGCGGTGGTGAACGAGATCACGTTGCCGGCCGGCACCGTGTAGGTGCTGTAGCCCACGAACTCGGGATCGGTGATACCCCAGAAGTCGGCCGTGACGGTGACGTCGTTCTCGGTGGGGTTGTAGATGCTGTACCGCTCGAACGTGACGTCGGGGCCGGCCTCGCCATCGGCGAACCACCACTCGCTCGAGAGCGACGGCGACCCGAGCGTGAGCGAGTAGCCCGACCGTTCACCGAGGTACTGCTGTGCACGAGCCACCACCACGCGCCCACGGCTGGCTGCCACGGTGACGGCCAGGATGGCCTCGTCCTTGGGCATGTTGGCCTCCGACACCACCACGACCGAGTTGCCCGGCACGGGGAAACCCTGCAGGTTCTGCGGGTTGCGGGTGCCGTCGTTGCTGGCGAACGTGAAGTCGAGGATCGCGTCGTCGGGGAACGGGTTGGTGATGATCAGGTCTTCCTGGCTGCCGTTCAGCGTGTAGTTGTCGGCGAAGTACCACGTGCTCGACGTGCTGTTGGAGCACGGGCTCACTGCGTTGCCGTCGGGCGTGTCGGCCCGCTGCTCCACGAACCCGCCGCCGCCCGCGATCTCGACCATGGCCGACAGGTAGTCGCCATCGGGCAGCACGTCGGCCAGCACGATGCGCTGCGCGTCGCGAGGCGGCACGGCGAACGACTCCTCGGCCGTGCCGGCACCCTCGGTGCTGCTGTACACGGTGATGCGGCCCTGCAACGGAGCATCGGTGGGGTTGGCCACGGTGACGCTGCCGCCGACCGCCTCGCCGGTGTTGGGCACGCCACCGCAGAACCAGGTGGAGTTGATGAAGGACGCCGTCGGCACGAACGGCAATGTCGGCTGGCCGAGCGCCGCGAAGGTGGGCACGGTGGGCGGCGGCGTGGTGGAGAACACCCCGAGCGGGAACAACGCGAGCAGCACGAGCGGCAGCACCACGAACGCGACGATGGCCGGCAGACGACGGTTCACAGGTCGCCCTCCTTCGGCTGGTCGTCGATGAAGTGCAGCGTGTTGGGATCGTCCTCGGGGGCGGCCGCAGGTGGCACCACCGGCGGGTCGAACGGCGACGTGAGATCGGCCACCGGAGAGGCATCGGCCAGGCGCGCCAGACGGCGACGCGGCAGGTAGTTCGAACGCACTCGGCTGGCGGCGAACAGCAACGCGATGATCGCGACGATCTGCAGGGCCACCGTGAGCGGCCGCAGCCACCCCGTGTCGTACGACAGCGTCGCAGTGCCGGCGGTGGGCGCGTCGAACGCCAACGTGGAACCGAACGCGCGGCGGCCGGGCACCTCGTCGCCGTCGACGGTGAGCCGCCAGTCGAGGTCGAACGGCACGCCGACGTGCAGCGTGCCGGCGGGCAGCTCACCCGTGGCGTCACCGCGGTCGGGTGCTCCGACCGCCCACGGCACCGAGCCGCGCAGGTCGGCCTGTGCCACGGCCTCCCCGCCGGCCTCGTTGCTGGCCTGCGCGCCGAACGGGGTGAGCGTGGCTCGCGTGGGCGTGTACGCGGTGTTCTCGTAGACCAGGTAGTTCGGCGGCCGCGTGAGCGGCGACGCCAGGTCGAGCTGGTCGTCGAGCACGTCGTCGAGCCCGGCCGGTGCCGGGAGCGGCGCACTGATGGTGCCGTTGAAGCCGTCGGCCAGCGGCACGATGATGAACCGGATGCCGTACTGCGCGAGCAGGCGGCCGCCACGCAGCGTGTAGCCCCCGGCCATCTGTCGGATGGCCTCGGCCACATCGCGCTCGACGTCACTGGGCGAGCCGGCGTAGCGTTCGTCGAGCCACAGCGGGCCGTCGTCGGTGATGGCGTAGCCCACCCCCGGCTGGTAGGTCCACGATGCCACGGGCATCGCGTTGGGGTCGCCCAACCACAGGATGCGATAGTCGCCCTCGGGCGGATCGGTGGGGAACTGGGCCAGCACGGTGGACAGGGTGCGGCTGGGCATGTGCCAGCGACCGTCGGCCGTGGCGACGATGCCCGGGACGACACCGATGCCCATGGCGACCATGGCCAGCACGGCGAGCGGTTGACGCCAGCCGAACGAGCCGGCCAGCACGTCGACGTCGAACGCGGCGACCACGCAGCCTGCGGCGATGGCGATGCCGACGGCCACCGGCGCCAGCAACACACCGGGCTCGGGCATGCGGAAGGGCAGGGCCGCACGGTCGTCGAGGATGGCGACGATGCCGAACACGGTGACGAGTGCCGCACCACGCACCGCCCAGGCGAAGCGCCACGAGCGGGACACGAGGGGTGCGACGAACACCGGCAGGAACAGCGCAACGGCGAGCGAGGTGAACTTCACGCCGCCCAGGCCGAACTCGGCGAGCGTGCGCACACCGAGCGACCGGGAGGTGGTGGGTGGCACACCGACGATGGCGGTCCAGCCGTCGCTGCCCGTGAAGCCGAGCGCCCACGGCAGGTTCACCAGCAGCGCACCGAACAACGCGGCGAACGCCCCACCGGCCATCACGCCCGCGGCACGGAACGAACCGCCACTCACCAGCGTCGCCAGCGCGAGCACCAACCCCATCGCCACCAGGAGCACACCGCTGGCCGGGGCGAACGCGAAGGCGATGGTGGCGATGAGCACGAGCTGGGCGAGGATGCGCACCCGCTTGCGCGTGGGCACCTCGCGCACCGACTCGAGCTCGGGCTCGACATCCACCCACCGCGTGTCGATGCCGGCGAGTCGACGCAGCAGGTGCACCACCCACGGCGCCACGCCGTAGCAGACCAGCGCACTCCACCGTCCGGCGGACAACAGCTGCGCCGGCAGCGGCACCGCGGCGTACACGACGAGCACGGTGACACGCGACTTCACCGACGGGAAGATCGTGGCGAGGCGCCACGCACCCAGGTAGCCCGCGAGCAGCAGACCGAGCACGGCGAACGTGTGCAGCAGCCCCATGTGGAACAACGTGCCGAAACCCATCACGGCGGTGATGCCGATGGCCGTGGGAATGGGGCTGGCGCTCCCGAGACCGTGACCCGACCAGCCCGACAGGTAGTCGCCGAACATGTCGCGCGGACTCGGCTGGAAGCGCAGGAACTCGCCGAACTGCGGCACGCCCTCGGCGATGACCTTGCGGCTGCCGACGACGAACAACAACAGCACGACGATCCACGCGATCACCGGGGCACTCCCGGCGCTCTCTCGCCAGCGGCGCTCGTTGCCGAGTTCGGGGTCGACGGGCCGGCTGTCGCGAGCACGCAGATAAGCCGTGAGCCGTGCGCTGCCCCGTAGCTGCAGGCCTGCCACTTCGGTGTCGGGCACGTGCCGCAGCGGTGCGATCGCCCGCCGGCGAGCGATGTAGGCGGGGGTACGCGGCACCATGCCGACGAGCGCGAGCAGGGACGCCCCGGCCTCTCGGAATCGACCGCGCACCACCAGGAACAGCGCCTGCGCAACGGTCATCAGCACCAACTGCAACAGCAGCAGCGGCAGGCGGCGCGCACCGGTGAGCGTGGCCACCGTGCGCATCCGGCTCCGCGCCCTGGGACCGGCAACGGGAAGGTCGAGCCGCCGCTCACCCAGTCGCTCGCGATGGCGACCGTGCGCGGCGGGCACCACCACCACTCGTGCGCCACTGAGGTGCGCGCGCCAGCACAGGTCGACGTCGTCACCGTGGTACTCGATGGAGTGGTCGAATCCGCCAATGGCCCGGAACAGGTCGGCCCGCACGAGCAGGCATGCCGTGGGGACGGCGAACACGTCGCGCACGGCATCGTGCTGCTCCTGGTCGTACTCGCCGGGCTCGACCAGGGGGTCGATCTCGCCGAACCGGTCGACACCGAGGCCGACGTGCTGCAGCACCAACGGGTCGTCCCAGTCGACGAGTTTCGGCCCCACGATGCCGGCGTTCGAGCGGTAGAGCTCCTCCACCAGGAGGCGGATGGCCGACGGGTCGAGCGCGACGTCGTCGTGCAGGAAGCAGAAGAAGCCGTTGTCGCCCTCGACGAGGCGCAACACCTCGTTCGCCGCCGTGCCGAAGCCGGGGTTGCCGTCGACGGCTCGGACGAAGGCGTGCGGCACCCTGCCGCGAATGCGCTCGGGCACCTCGCCGGCATCGCCCACCACCAGGAACAGCAGGCGGAGGTTGGTGTAGTCCTGGCGAGCGATGCTGTCGAGCACCTCGTCGAACCAGTCGCCGGGCTGATGCACGACCATGACGGCCACGACGGGCGGGGCGATCGTTCCAGCGGCTTCCACGAAGGCTCAAGGCTAGCCCCGGTCGGGCCGTGGCCATCGGCACCCTCGGTTCAGGGGTGCTTGCAAAAGTTAGCACTCTGCGATACACTGCAATCGTTCTGGTCCCACCCCCCGGGACCCTTCCCGAAAGGCCCACCACCATGGCAACCCGTCCGCAGCTCCCCAAGGTCGACGTCCCGAAGATCGAACTGCCCAAGTTCGAGATGCCCAAGTTCGAGATGCCCAAGTTCGACATGCCCAAGTTCGACATGCCCAAGTTCGAACTGCCCAAGTTCGACATGCCGAAGATCGACCTCACCAAGGTCGACCTGGCCGGTGCCGTTCGCGACGGCGCCTACGCCACGATCGGCCTCGGCGTGCTCGGCGTGCAGCAGGCCACCGAGCTCGCGAAGCAGCTCACCACGAAGGTCACCGACCTCGTGCAGCGCGCCGCCTGATCGGCGGTCGCGTCAGGCGAACCAGCCGTTCACGTCGACCAGCACATGGGTCGCCGTGCTCGCGGCAATGCACCACCGGCCACTGGCGTCGTCGATCCCGGCGACGCTGGTGGCCGCATTCGCGCCCGTGGTGAAGCGCACCATCGACACGCTGGGCACGGTGGCCAGGCACGGGTGCACGGTGAGATACCCGGCCGACGCCGGCCCCACGGCGGTGACCTGGGCCATCACCGACTTCAGCGTCGCCGCGGTCGGCAACCCGGCCACCCCGGCCAGCACGACCGCCCGGTTGGCGCCTGCGGCGAACCCACCCACCAGGCCGGTGCCGTTGCGGGTGTCCACGACACGCACCGGCTGCACCGCGAAGTACTGCGTCGTGGCGGCCGCGCCGTACCACCCACTCACGTCGACCGTGACGTGCATGCCGGTGGCCAGGTACACGCACACCTCGCCGGCGGCGCTGAGCCCCACCTCGACATGGTTGGTGATGCCGATGCCCTTCGTCGCGTTCAACGACGACACCCCCGGCCGGGTGGCCGTGCAGGGGTACACGGTCAGGTGACCGTCGGCCAGCGCCCCGGTGGCGTGCACCGTGAGGGCAGCGGCCGTCGCTCCCACCGGCACGGCGGCGGTGCCCGCCACCTTCACCCGCAACGTGGTGCCGGCGGGCAGTGGCGTGGTGCGGTTGCGCGAGTCGTACAGCCGCGCCGCAGCAACCGGCTGGAACTTCACGCCGTTCGTCGGCGCGTAGCTGCCGAACAGGTCGACCAGCAGTTCGGTGGCGTTCGCGGTGTACACGCAGAACGTGCCGTCGGCGCCCAGCGGCACGATGGCGGTGCCCGCCACCACCCGGCCGGCCACTGCCTGCACGGCCGACGCCTGTGGACGGTTCACTCCGCACGCGTACGCCGTCACCGAGCCGCTCTTCAACGGCTTCACCGAGGTCAGGTTCACGGCCACCGCAGTGACCGACGGGTCGAGGTTCGGATCCACCACCAGGGTGCAACCGGCGCCGAGGGGCAGCTTCGCCGTCCCGGTGCCGTTCCGTGTGTCGACCAGCCGCAAGGGCGTGATGCTCGTGAAGCGTGCCCCGGTGGGTGCCGGCATCGAGCCCGTCACCGCCGGCGCGAGGCGACCGGCGCACGGATCGCTGGGGGGCGGCACGGCCGCACCGCGCACGTTGAACCACGTGTCCTTCAGACCCATCGCGGTGCGGAACGCCGCACCCGTGACGTCGACGAACCCCGAGGTGCCCACCACGCGCAGGGTGGTGACCCGGCCGCCCCACTCGCCGTACCCGGTCCGGGCCGTCACCGTGAGACCGGTGAAGGTGCCGATGGCGGGATATCGAGCGGCGATGGCGCTGCCGGGCAGGGTGACCGACCAGTCGTGGTTCGGATTCAGCGCGGTGTCGTCGCCCTCGTCGGGCACCGCCGGGAACGGCATCAGGGCACTCGTACCCGGCGCCGTGTGGCCGCCGTTCGACGCCGAGAACATCGTCAGTGCGATGGCCCCCGAGGTGTTGCCGACACGACGCACCACACCGGCGGTTGCGGCCACGGCGGCATCGGTGGGCGCCGACTCCACCTGGCGCAGTGTGCCGGTGGCCGTGCGGAACGCCACACCGAAGTACGACTGGCACACCATGTCGCAGACCTCGGCGTAGGGGTACCACTTGTACGCCAGCGCGTAGCTGCGGGCGGCCACGGCCTGCGCCTGCAATGCCTGTGCGCCACGCCCACCGCCGTCGTCGGCCCAACCGGGCGACATCTCCATCGCGATCACCGTGCGCAGGTACTGCTCCATCGGCAGTTCGTTGACCGTGCGGTTGTTGCCGCTCGCGTCGTTGAGTGCCCGGATCGTGCCGCGGTACCACCGCACCGTGCCGTTCGGCTCGCACGACGAGATCAACTGCGTCACCGCGGTGACCGCCGACGAATCGGCTTGGGTGCGCACGTCGACCGGACCAGCGAGGCCCGCGTGCACCAGCGTCCAACCCGCGGTCACCGGGTCCGCAGCAGCGGCCGGACAGCGCACGACGTCGGCCCTGGCCCACACTGCGTACTGGTTGGGTGTCGCGGTCTCGCGGAGCAGCACCGACTTCCACGGCCCGCCGGCGAGGCCGGTCACCTGCAACGCACCGTCGTCGACCGCCAGTGCCGTCTGTGCGCCGTCGAGGTTCTGCAACCGCACCCGGATCATGGTGGTGAGCGGCACGGTGCCGGCCACGGTGCTGCCGTAGTAGTGGTCGAGGATCTGCGCCGACGTCCAGCCGTGGTCGACCGCGTAGCCGTAGGCGCCCCACTGGCTCAGACCCACGCCGTGCCCGTTGCCGTGCCCGTCGAGCACCACGTTCACCTCGGCCGCGGCCACGGGTGAGGGCGAGGCCACCAGCCACGCACCCGACAGCACACCCGACAGCGCGACGAGCGCGGCGATCACAGGGTGGCGGCGGGGCATGTCTGTTCATCGGCACGGTGCGTGGTCGACTTGACCGTGGCGACGCCGGGACAGCCGACTAGCCTTGCCGTCTTGGTGAACACCTCCGACGACGAGCAGTCCTCTTCTTCACGGGCACCGCTCCCCGAGGGCACCATCCCGGTGGGCATCGGCCTGCTCGTGGCCGGCCTCGCCAGCTTCGCGTTCCTCCGCGTCGGCAAGAACGCGATGGGCAGCGAGGCCGCGTTCAGCCCGGTGCTGTCGCTGTGGTTCGCCACGTTCGCCCTGGCCCCGGGCTTCTTCCTGCCCCTCGAGCAGGAACTCGGCCGGGCCATCTCGGCCCGTCGCGCGCTCGGCCAGGGCGGTCGGCCGGTGGTGCGCAAGGTGGCCCTGCTCGGTCTCGGTCTCGCAGCCATCGTCATCACGGTGGTCCTCGCCTTCGGCGGCGTGATCACCGAGTCCTACTTCGACGGCGACTGGGTGCTGCTCCTGGCGCTCGTCGTCGCGTTCGCCAGCTATGCACCGGTGCACCTGGCCCGCGGCATCGCCAGCGGCAGCGGCCGTTTCCGCGCCTACGCCGTGGTCATGGGCGCCGACGGCGCGGTCCGCGTGCTGCTGTGCATCGCCCTCGCCGTCGTCGGGGCGCAGAGTGCCGGTGCCTACGGCATGGCCGTCGCCCTCGCACCCCTCGCCGGCTTCTTCTGGGTGCTCGGCCGCGGGCAGTTGCACACCGACGACGGCCCGCCGGCCACCTGGACCGAGGTCACGCCGAACCTCGGCTGGCTGCTGCTCGGTTCGGTGTTCGCGGCCGGCCTGGTGAACGCCGGTCCCGTGGCGGCGAACCTGCTCAAGGCCGACGGCCAGGAGGAGTTCGTCACCCAGTTCGGGTACGGCGTGCTGCTGTCGCGCATCCCGCTGTTCCTGTTCCAGGCGGTCCAGGCCGCACTGCTCCCCCGCCTCGCCGGCCTCGCGGCTCGCAACGAGCTGGGCGAGTTCCGCTCCGGCTTCAGGAAGCTGATGAAGATCGTGGTCGCAGTCGGTCTGCTCGGCATCGCGGGCGCGTACCTGGTGGGTCCGTTCGTCATCGAGAAGATGTACGAGGCCACGCTCAGCAACCGCACGATGGCGATGCTGGCCCTCGGGAGTGCGCTCTACATGGCCGCCCTGGCGATGGCGCAGGCGGTCATCGCCCTGAAGGGTCACGCCCTGGTGGCCCTCGGATGGGGCATCGGCATGGCGGCGTTCGTCGGGGTGACGTGGCTGAGCAGCGACGACCTTTTCCGGCGCATCGAGTTCGGCCTGGTGGCCTCCTCGTTCGCCGCGATGGTGTCGTTCGCCGTGTCACTGCGGGCGAAGCTGCGGGCGGGCGTGGTGCCCACGCAGGAGTCGATGATGGAGGCCATCATCGACATGCCGCTCGAGAGCTGAGCCCCCGAACGCAACGGCTCAGCGCTTGGCGCTCTCGATGGCGAGGTCGTTGGCCACCATCATCTTGATGAGGCCGGGGAAGTCGACGTCGCGCTGCCAGCCCAGCTGGTCCTGTGCCTTGGTGGGATCGCCGATGAGCAGGTCGACCTCGGCCGGGCGGAAGAACTTCTGGTCCTGACGGACGTACTTCTGCCAGTCCTCGATGCCGGCCTCTTCGAAGGCCAGACGCACCAGTTCCTCGCCGCTGTGGGTCTCGCCCGTGGCGACGACGTAGTCGTCGGGCTGCTCCTGCTGCAGCATCAGCCACATCGCCTTCACGTAGTCGCCGGCGTAGCCCCAGTCGCGCTTGAAGTCGAGGTTGCCGAGCACCAGCTCGTCCTGCAGGCCGAGCTTGATGCGCGCCGCGGCGTTGGTGACCTTGCGAGTGACGAACTCGAGACCGCGGCGAGGGCCCTCGTGGTTGAACAGGATGCCACTGCAGGCGAACAGGCCGTAGCTCTCGCGGTAGTTCAC
>SXGU01126532.1_pt1 | contig 11252 bp, 11 predicted proteins | sample 3174531 | NCBI WGS metagenome assembly SXGU01 (sample SAMN11356863, study PRJNA531348) | freshwater metagenome | isolation source: freshwater sample F1-140 | place: China: Fuxian Lake, Yuxi | collected 2017-12-25
ATGACGTAGTTCCAGTGCGGGAACATGTCGACGACGATGCCGCCGCCGTCTTCCGAGCGGTAGTTCCAGCTCGGGCGCTGCGCGGGCTGCCAGTCGCCCTCGAAGACCCAGTAGCCGAACTCTCCGCGCACCGACAGGATGCGGCCGAAGTACCCGCTGTCGCGCAGCGCCTTCAGCTTCAGCAGGCCCGGCAGCCAGAGCTTGTCATGCACCACGCCGTGCTTGATGCGGGCCTTCTTCGCCGCCTTGTACAGGCTGATCGCCTCGGCGGTGCTGGTGGCGACGGGCTTCTCGCAGTACACGTGCTTGCCCGCCGCGATGGCGCGCTTCAGCAGCGTCGGCCGCAGCTGGGTGGAGGCGGCGTCGAAGAACAGCTCGTCCTTCGGGTCCTTGAGCGCCTTGTCGAGGCTGGTGGTCCAGCGCTCGATGCCGTGCGCCTTCGCCAGCCGCGCCACCTTGTCGGCGTTGCGGCCGACGAGGATCGGGTCGGGCATCAGGCGCGTGCCGTCCTTGAGCGCCACCCCGCCCTGCCGGCGGATCTCTAGGATCGAGCGCACCAGGTGCTGGTTGGTGCCCATGCGCCCGGTGACGCCGTTCATGATGATGCCGATGCGACGATCCTTGTTCATCTGCGTTCCCTTCACTTCTTCTTCGACAGGCCGAGCCGGTCGATGATGCGGCGCTCGCGCTCGAACTGCTCGCGCGCATAGCGGGTGTAGTCCTCGCTGGACAGGTACCACGTCGGCTGGTTGTACTTCTCCAGCGTCTTCAGGTGGATCGGGTCCTCGAGCCCCTTCTTGAAGGCGTCGTGCAGGACCTTCACGACCGCCGGCGGCGTCGCCGCCGGCACGCCGATGCCGTACGGGCTCGTCGACACGATGCCGTAGCCGAGCTCCTTCATCGTCGGCACGTCAGGCCACACCGGCGCGCGCGCCTCGGTGAACACCGCGAGCGCCCGCAGCTTCCCGCTCGCGACATGCGGCACCGCGCCGGTGGAATCCACCGCGACATTGATGTGGCCGCCGAGCACCGCCGACAGCATGTCGGCGCTGCCCTTGTACGGCACGTGGTTGAACCTGATCCCGCCCTGCGCGGCGGCGAGTTCCTCCATCGCCAGGTGCACCGAGCCGCCGATGCCGTGCGAGCCGTAGCTCACCTTGTCCGGGTTCGCCTTCGCATGGGCGACCAGTTCCGCCATGGTCTTCCACGGCGCGTCCGCGCGCACGATGACGGCGAACACGTAGCCCGAGACGCCCATGACGTAGCCGATGTCCTTCATGGGGTCGAAGGCGACGTTCTCCATGTGCGGCAGGCGCAGCGCCGTGACGGGGATCATGCTCAGCGTGTAGCCGTCGGGCCTGGCGTTCACCAGCGCCGCGGCGCCGAGCGTGCCGGTCGCGCCCGGGCGGTTCTCGACCACCACCGGCTGGCCGAGGTACTTCGACGTCGCCTCGGCAAGGGCGCGGCCAGCGATATCCGTCGGACCGCCGGCCGGGAACGTGATCAGCAGCGTGACCGGCTTGGCCGGGAACTGCTGCGCTGCCGCGGTCGCCGCGGCAAGCAACAGCGCGAGTCCGCCGAGAAATCTCTTCATTGCATCCTCCTCGTCATCGAATTCCAGTCCGGCATTGCCGCGGAGGCGAACCCCGGGCAGCCGAGCGACGCGATCGACAGCTCGCCGTCGCGGATCTTCAACCGCACCGCGCCATGGCTGCGCTCGTACAGGTCCGGGTGCGCGCCGAGGAACGCCTCCTGCTCCTCCTGCGGCAGCCCCGCCATGCCGTTCACGTAGTGGTGGCCATTGCGCTCTACGTGCGCGAGGCCGAGCAGCGCGACCAGTGCCAGGTCCTGTTGCAGCGCAAGCCCGGCCTGGATGGTCAGGTCCTCCCCGGACATCATGTATCGAGGACCCCACAACGCGCAACGGGCGCCGTTGACCAGGGACTTGTAGAGCCCCTTGCAGGTCTTCGACGAGACGCCGAGGTAACCCAGTTCCTTCGCGCGCGGGAAGGCGTCGAGCGAGTCGTCGGACTCGTCGATGATCACCGGCTTCCCGATGCCGCTCACCGGCCGCTCCAGTGCATGCGCGCGCTTCACCGGCTGTTCGATGAAGATCACGCTGTCGACGAGGCGCGCGAGGCGCCGGTCGACCTTCATGCGCTGCCACAGTTCGGCGACGCCGGCCATGTCCTCGTACTGCTCGTTGCCGTCGAGCGAGGCGTGGTACGCGCCCGGCATGCGGTCGAGGACGGACGCGATCGCCGCCAGGCGCTCGATGTCGGCCTCGAGGTCGCCGCCCACCTTGAGCTTGTAGTAGCGGTGGCCGTAGCGCGCGACGACCTGCTCCAGGGTCTCTGGAAGTCCGTCGTCCACCGCCCCTTCCAGGTCCGCTGCGGTCACCGGATCGACCATCCCCACCGTGTGGCGCGCGGCGATGCGGTTTCCCGCGCGCAGCCCGGCGAGGAACTCAGGCATCGCCAGCCCATCGAAATCCGTGGCGCCGATGGCGTTGCGGCGCACCGCGTCGTAGAAGGACGCGCCGAGCGCGCGGCACAGCGCGTCGAGCAGCGCACGGTCCAGTTGCGCCGGGCCGAAGCCGGCGACCAGGCCCGGGCGGTAGTGCGCGCGGAAGTGGCCCCACGCGGTGTCCGCGCCGCCGGAGAGGTAGGCGTCGCGCGCGGTGCGGAGCGAGTCGCGCAGCTGGTCGAAGTTCTCCCCGTTGGAGAGCGCCGGATCCTTGTCGAACCACTTCGGCACCAGCATCTCCGCCGCGGCGCCCTCGCTCACGACGCCGTTTTCCAGGCGGATGCGGGCGCGCACGAACGCCTGCGGCGCCCCGGTGAGCGTGACCACGCCGAAGCGGAACGGCATGCGCAGGTGCACGTCGCGCTCGAAGAACTCGACCGACTCGACGGAGAACTTCATTGCACCCATGCCATGCGCGGCGCGCCGCCCCGGGGGATTGAACTGCGGGATGTAACCAGTTCGTTAATTCTCGCCGCCCCGCCATGGGTCGTCAAGAACGCGCGGCGCCTAGCGCTCGAAGAGCAGCATCAGGTAGGCGAAGAACAGGAGCAGGTGCACCGCCCCGAGCAACACGTTGGTCCGCGTGCTGCTGAACGTGATCATGCTGAGGACCAGCGTCAGCACCAGCATGATCGCGTCGACCGTGTCCAGGCCGAGGACGATGGTGCGGCCGCCGAAAAAGCCGACCGCCAGCACCAGAGGGATGGTCAGGCTGATGCTCGCCAGCACCGAGCCGAGCAGGATGTTCACCGAGCGCTGCAGCTGGTTGGCCAGCACGGCGCGGACCGCGCCGAGCGACTCCGGCGACAGGATCAGCACGGAGACCAGCAGGCCGCCGAGCGCGGCCGGCGCGTGCAGCACGTCGATCGCGTGGTTGATCGGCACCGCGATCTGCTTGGACAGCACGACGATCGGCAGCGCGTGCGCCGCGAGCAGCGCGGCGTGCCATGCGATCGTGCGCCCGCCCTCCGGCACGTGCCCGGCGGCGGCGCCTTCCGCCTCCGGCGAGACGAAGTAGTCGCGGTGGCGCAGCGTCTGGATGGCGAGGAACACCCCGTAGAGCACCAGCGACATCACGATCAGGAACGCCGACTGGAGCACCGATAGCGTCGGCCCCGGGGTTGTCACGGTAAAGCTCGGCATCACCAGGCCGAGCACGGCGAGCGGCAGGATCACGGCAAGGAACGCCGTCGCCCCCTGCAGGTTGAAGGTCTGCTCGTGGTAGCGCAGGCCGCCGAGGATCAGCGACAGGCCGACCATGCCGTTCATCACGATCATCACCACGGCGAACATGGCGTCCCGCGCCAGGGCCGGGCTGCCCTTGCCGGTGTACATCACGGCGGCGATCATCAGCACCTCGATGCCGGTGATGGCAAGCGTGAGGATCAGCGTGCCGTAGGGTTCGCCCGTGCGCTCGGCGAGCGCGTCCGCGTGGCGCACCACCGCGAAGGCCGAAAGCATCATCGCCGCGAACAGCCACAGCGAGAGGAACGCGAACCACCCTGGCGCGGAAAGGTCGGCGAGCCAGCGATCTCCGGAGGCGAGGAACAGGCCGGCGGTCAGGTAGCTCGCCGCGAGCGGCCACTCGCGGCGCAGCCCCGCCCCGCTAGCGGCCGCCATTCGACCCCAGCGACTCGAGGATGCCGCGGATGTAGCCGATCGCGCGCGCCGCGGCGGCCGGGCCATCTGGCACGTAGTCGAAGGGCTCCACCGCGACGTCGCCCGCGTAGCCGTGCTTCACCAGCGCGGCGAAGAGCGGCGCGAAGCGCTGCTCGCCCTGGCCGGGGCCGCGCCGGTTGCGGTCGTTCACCTGCACGTGGGCGATCATGCCGGCGGGAAGCCACTTCTCCACCAGCGCCGGGAGCGGCGCGGTTTCCATGCGCCCCGCGGAACTGCAGTCGAGCATGCTGCGCAGCGCGCGGCTGCCGACGGCGTCGATGACCTTCGCCGCTTCCTCCAGCGTGTTGATCAGCGGCGTCTGGTCTGCGCCCAGCGGCTCGACGCAGTACACCACGCCCGCCTTCTCGGCGCGCTCGGCGGCCGCGGCGAAGCAGTCCTGCGCCCGCGCGAGGGCCGCCGCGCGGGTATCGCCCGCCTCGATCCGGCGCTGGTGGGGCGAGCCGTGCACGAGGTACCGCCCCCCCAGCTCCGCGCACTGGTCGACCAGCGCGAGCATGACGTCCAGCGTCTTCTTCCTCACCGCGTCGTCGCGCGAGGTGATCGACAGGCCCGCGGGCTTCACCAGCAGCCAGTGCAGTCCGGTGATGGCGATCCCGGCATCGGTCGCCGCGGCGCGGGCGGAGGCGATCTGCGCGCTGCCGAGGCGGTGCGGCTCGTCGGAGAACGTGTAGGGCGCGATCTCCAGGCCGTCGTACCCCAGCTTGGCGGCGTACTCGCACTGCTTCGGGAACGGCATCGGGGCGATGACTTCGTTGCAGAGGGCGATGCGCATGTCGGGGCCTTGTTCCGTGCAGGCAAAAAAAGGGCCAACACCTGGCGGCGTCGGCCCTTGGAGGATACCCGGCAGATTGCCGGGCAGGAGGAGACTTCAGTGCGCGCCGAGCGGCGTCTTCAGCGGCTGTTTCACCTGCTCGACCGGGCTGCGGCGGAACCAGCCGGCGATGACGAAGAGGGCGTCGGCGATGGCCTCGGCGGCGGCCAGGTTCTGCAGCGCGGTGGCGCGCTCGGCCGGCAGCATCTGCATGGCGTTGATCTTCTGGCGCAGGTCGGTGGCGTCGTTCACGATAAACCTCGATTCATATATGGTTAACCGATTTCTCGGCATTCCTCTGTTGAACGCAATTCTCCCCTCTACGTTGCGTTGCAGCAATTGACGATTCCTCCTTCACTGAGTTAGTTTTACTAAATCATGAGCCATCCCCTCCCGCTGAATGCCCTGCGCGCCTTCGAGGCGGTGGCGCGGCACCTCAGCGTGACGACGGCCGCCGCGGAGCTGCACGTCCCGCCGGCGGCGATCAGCCACCAGCTGAAACTGCTCGAGGAACTGTGCGGCCGGCCGCTGCTGGTGCGCAAACCGCGCGCGCTGGCCCTCACGGACACCGCGCGGGCGGCGCTGCCCCAGCTTTCCGCCGGTTTCGGCCAACTGCTCGAGGCATCGGGCAAGCTGCGCGAGACGCGCAGCGCGTCCACGCTCACCGTGAGCGTCGCGCCGTCGTTCGCCACCTGCTGGCTGGTGCCGCGGCTGCACCGCTTCCTCACCGCCATGCCGGCAGTGGACGTCCGCGTCACGGCGCGCACGCGGCAGTCGACGAAGTTCGGCGAGGAAGCGCTGCGCGACGCGACCGCGTGGCTCGCCGACGCCGACATCGCAGTGCTCCTGTCGCAGGGTGACTTCCCCGGGTACCACGTGGAGAAGCTCGTCTCGCTGTCGGTGACCCCGCTCGCGAGTCCCGCGATGCTGCGGGACGGCAGGCTGCCGCTGGAGGACTTGCGCAAGCACACGCTGCTGCACGATGACACCGGCACGCTCTACGATGGCCGCGACTACTGGGACCTGTGGCTCGCAGCGGCAGGCGCGAAGGACATGAAGCTGCGGCACGGCGCGCACCTGTCGCACTCGGTGCTCGCGCTCGAGGCGGCGGCCGAAGGCGCGGGCATCGTCGCCTCGCTGCCCGAGTTCGCGCGCCCGCAGATCGAGGCGGGGCGCCTGGTGGCGCCGTTCGACCTCAGGGTGGAGCTGCCCTATGCGTATTACCTCGTCGCGACCGGGGAGGCCCTGTCGCACGCGCCGGTGCGGGCCTTCGCGGACTGGCTGCGCGCGCAGGCGGGAACCGCCTGAACCGCCGGGCCAGCCGGGCTCAGTCCCTGCGCAGGTAGCCCAGCACCAGCTCGACCATGTGCTTCAGCCGGCCGGCCTTCTGGCGCGGCGCGAGCAGGTCGCGCTCGAAGATCGCCGACAGCGTGTGGCGGTTGCCGAGGTAGAAGTAGCCCAGCCCGGCGATCGAGATGTACAGCTGCACCGGGTCGACGCCGGAACGGAACTCGCCCGAGCACACGCCGCGGTCAAGCACGCTCTTGATCATCGCCACGAACGGCGAATGCATGGCGACGATGTTGCGCGAACCCCGGATATGGCGGGCGCGGTGCAGGTTCTCGCTGTTCAGCAGCGTCAGGAACTCGGGGTGCCCGAGGTAGTACTTCCACGTGAACTCCACCAGCCGGCGCATCGCGTCGCGCGGCGCGAGATCCGCCAGGCGCAGCGCCTTCTCGGCGTTGCGGATGCTGGCGTAGCTCGCCTCCAGCACGGCGAGGAACAGCGCATCCTTGTTGCCGTAGTAGTAGTACAGCATGCGCTGGTTGGCGCCGGCGCGCGCGGCGATGCGGTCCACCCGCGCCCCCCCGAGGCCGTGGCGCGCGAACTCGTCCGTCGCCGCGGCGAGGATGCGCGCCTGGTTCCTTTCGGGATCGCGCCGGCCGGCGGCCTTGCGGGCGGCCACGTCAATCGATCTTCGCGCCGGTGCCCCTGGCGATCTTGCCGATCTTGGCGACTTCGCCGGCCAGGAAGCGCCCCAGTTCCTCGGGCGTGCTGGTGGCGGCGTCCGTGCCGAAGGACAGGAACCGCTCCTTCACGTCTGGCAGCGCCATCGCCTTCACGATCTCGGCATTGAGGCGCTGGACCACGTCGCGCGGCGTGCCGGCCGGCGCCATCACCGCCTGCCAGGTGCCCACGTCGAAGCCCGGCAGCGCGTTCTCGGCGAGCGTCGGCAGCTCGGGCGCGGTGGCCGAGCGCCTGCCGGTGGTCACGGCGATCGCGCGCAGCTTGCCCGCCTTCACGTGGGAGAACACATCCGAGATGTTCGCGAACATCACCTGCGCGGTGCCGGCCAGCAGGTCCGTCACGGCGGGCGGCCCGCCCTTGTAGTGGACGGTCACCCAGTCGACGCCGGCGGCCTGCTTGAACATCTCGCCGGTCAGCCGAGTCAGCGTCGCTGCGCCCGGGGACGCCATGTTGAGCTTGCCCGGAGTGGCCTTCGACAGCGCGATCAGGCTCTTCGCGTCCTGCGCCTGCACGGAGGGATGCACGACGATAATGATCGGCAACGTGGCGACCAGCGACACCGGCGCGAACTCCTTCACCGGATCCCAGCCGAGCTTGGGATAGAACGCGGGCGCGGTGGCGAACGAGGTCGCCGCCATCAGCAGCGTGTAGCCGTCCGCGGAGGACCGGGCGACGAACTCCGCGCCTATGTTGCCGCTCGCGCCGGGCTTGTTCTCGACGATCACCGACTGCCCGAGCGCGGCGCCGAGCTTCTCGCCGAGCGCACGCGCCGCAAGGTCGGTGGAGCCGCCGGGCGGGAACGCGACGACCATGCGGACGGGCTTCAAAGGATACTGCGCCATTGCGGTGGACGCAGCGAATGCCGCAAGGAATCCGATCAGCCTGAACATGGAGCCTCCTATTCGCCTTTGACGTTCGCCGCCTGCGCGACGCGCTTCCACTTCGCGATCTCCTCGCCGAGGAACTGCGCGAACTCCGCGCTGCTCCCGGGCGCCACGTCCATGCCGAGCGCGACAAGGCGCTCGCGCACCTCCGGCTGCCCGAGCACCGCCGCCCAGTCCGCGCGGATGCGCGCGACGGCGTCGGCCGGCGTGTGGCCGTCGGGCGCGCTCTTGGCGACGAAGTCGGCGCCGATGTTGGCGGCCGCGCCGGGCTTGTTCTCCACCAGCACCGGTTGCTTCCACAGCGCTTCGAGCCGCGGCGCAACCAGCCGCGCGGCGATGTCGGTCGAGCCGCCGGGCGGAAACGGCACCACGATGCGCACGGGCTTCGACGGGAAGCCCTGCGCCCCGGCGTGGCAGGCGAACGCGAGGACGGCGCAGGCAAGCAGTCGTTTCATAGGGAGAAGGCCTTCACCTTCGCTTCGTCGATGTCGATCCCCAGACCCGGGCCCTTGGGCACCAGCGCGCTCTGACCCTCGACCGGGAACGGCGTCGTCAGGTAGTCCTCGGCGATGAACTGCGGCCCGTTCAGGTCGACCGGGTCGGTGATGCCGTAGGCGGCGAACACATGCACCGACGCCGCGAAGCCGATGGGCGCGTCCTGCAAGCCGGAGCCGATGAGCTTCAGGCCCGCGTTCAGCGCAAGGTCGCACATCTGCCTCGCATAGTGGATACCGCCCACCTTGGAGATCTTGATCGCCAGCCCCTCGACCGCCTCGCGCCGGATCAGCTCGATGACGTAGGGGATGCCGATTGCGGCCTCGTCGAGCGCGATGGTCATCGAGGTCGCGGCGAGCAGCTTCTTCATGGCGTAGACGTCGGTCATCGCCACCGGCTGCTCGAAGAGCGTGACGCCCAGCGCCTCGAAGGCCTTGGCCATGCGCATCGCCTCCTCCAGCGAATAGGCCTGGTTGGCGTCGGGCCATACATACGCGCCGGGCGCCGCCTGCACGACGGCGCGAACCAGTTCCACGTCCAGCGACTTGTGGTGCCCGACCTTCACCTTGAAGCCCTCGTAGCCCTCGACGACGCCGTCGCGCGTGATCTTCGCCGCCTCGTCCGGTGTCGCCGCGGACACCAGCCGCGCCAGCTTGACGCGGTCGACGCGCTTCGCGCCGAGCCACGCCTGCAGCGGGATGCCGAGGCGCCGGCAGGCGAGGTCGTGCAGCGCGACGTCGATCGCGCACTTCGCGATCGGCTGCCCCGGGTCGAGCCCGGTGGCCAGCTCCCGGTTCATCCTCGCGTGCGCCCCCGCGATGTCGAACACGTCGTGTCCGATCAGCGCCGGCGCGAGGTACTCGCGGATCGACGTGATGCAGGACTCCAGCGTCTCCGCGGACCAGCGCCGGCTCGGTCCCGACTCGCCCCAGCCGACGTGGCCGTCGCGGTCGGTGATCTTCACCATGGCAATGCGCTTGCCTTCGGCGAGCGTGCGCGAAGGGCCTCGCGGCAGCGTCAGCACGGCCTTCATCGGCAACCGCACCGGGAATACTTCGATCTTTTCGATCTGCATCGTCAGCTCAGCGATAGTTCACGAACACGGGGCTCGCCCAGGCCATGTGGCCGTTCTTCTGGCGCGCCCGGAGATAGATGTACGAACGTCCTTCCGGCACCCGGAGCGTACAGCGTCCCGCGGCGCAGGAGGAGGCGAGCGGCACCACGCGGTGCCATTGCCAGCCCTCCTTGGGAAAAGGCCCGGTGAACACATTCCTCGATCCACGCGAGAGTTCGCCAAGCGAAACGGCGGTGGTCTGCGAAACAGGCGAGCTCAAGGCGAGTTCGAGCACGGCCTCCGGGCCGGCCGCGAGTTCCAGCACCACGCTCTGGTTCGGGTTCTCGCGGTAGGCGTCCTTGCGCGAGGTGTACGAACGGATCGCCAGTCCCGCCTCGCCCATGCGCTCGAAGCGATGCCGGCGCTGTTCGTCGAACGGCATGCTTGACAGGCAGGGAAAGAACCGCGCGATGCGCCCCTGCGACAGGCGCACCTGCATCGCCCAGTCGCAGATGCGCTGCAGCGCCAGCGCCCCCCACGGCCCCCAGCCCCATTCGAGCCGGACCTGCACCGGTTGCGCGAAGTCCGGCGAAGCGTCATCCGGGTACGCCCGGTGGACGATGCGCCCGTCCTGCACGATCTCGATGACGTCGAGTTCGTCGCGTCCGCGCACGTCGAACGCCACTTCGACCTGCCGCCCGCCATCGATGCTCGCGCCCATCGGCGCGCCATCCACCGTGAAATCCACCTCGATGCGGTCGCCCGTCAGCGCATAGGTGCGCCGCGCGCGCACCGCGTCGAGGATCGCGTCGCGGGAAAAATCCTCGGCCAGCGCGGCCATCAGGCCCTCGCCATAGGCGCCAGGGAAGCCGGCATGGTCGTCCGACGAGGCGACGAAGCCGAAGCGCCTGCCCTGGTCGAGCGCCGCGCGCGCGGTGTTCGCGGTCTCGCGGCCACCCATCGAGTGAGTGTAGAAGCCGTACGGCCCGCGGTCGTCCTCGGAGTTGCCGTGCTCGGAGAAAATCTCCACCACCGGCGTGCATTCCTCGTGGAACACGTCCCAGTTCACGCCGCGGTTGCCCTTCGGGTACGCGAGGTGGTGCGGGATCATCAGCGCCCGCTCCTCGACGCAGAAGCGGCGCAGCTTCGCCGGGTCTGAAGCGTAGAAGATCGGCCGGTTGTCGCCGGGGAACACCACGCACTGGTCGCCCCACTGCGAGGAATGCCACTCGAAGCCGAGGAAGGCGCAGAACGCGCCGTCGCGGTTGCCCTCCGCAATGACCTGCTGCACCCGCGGCCAGGTGTCCTTCAGCCGCTTGAAGCCGTCGATCCAGTGGCGCTCGCGCCCGCCCTCCATGGATGGCATGTCGTGCCAGCTCGAGTGGCCGGTGAAGGCGAAGAAGTCCAGGTGCGTGCGGGCGACGTCCAGCGACCGCTCGATCGAGCCGACGCCATAGCCGTGCGCGTTGTGGTTGTGGATGTCGCCGTAGAGGATGCGGTAGCGGCTCATTCCATGCCGAGGAGCCTGTAAATCCTGCGCGTGTACTCGCCGAACGCCGGCTGGGTCTTCATGTCCAGCGTCCTCGGGTAGCCGAGCTCGATCTCGAAGTTGTCCGCCATCTTCGCCGGCCCCGCCGTCAGCACCACCACCCGCGTGCCGAGGAACACCGCCTCCGAGATGCCGTGCGTGACGAAGACGATGGTCTTGCCCGCCTCCTTCCAGAGGCGCAGCTGCTCCAGGTTCATCTTCTCGCGCGTCAGCGGGTCCAGCGCG
>SXGU01124185.1_pt1 | contig 11251 bp, 13 predicted proteins | sample 3174531 | NCBI WGS metagenome assembly SXGU01 (sample SAMN11356863, study PRJNA531348) | freshwater metagenome | isolation source: freshwater sample F1-140 | place: China: Fuxian Lake, Yuxi | collected 2017-12-25
GATAGTCTGCTGCGAGCCGCACTGGCTACTGACCTCCTCGGAGGCACCGCCGAGACACTGGATGCCATTGGGCGGGATGAAGCAAGCTTCTTCGCCCGGGTCGAGCGGTTTGCCGGTTATCGGGATCTTTGGGAGAAAAAGGGCTTCCCGGTCATGTTCCGGCAACTGCTACGCCAGGAAGCGGTGGAAACCCGTCTGCTCGGTCAGCCATCCGGTGAGCGGCGCCTCACCAATCTGCTGCATCTGGGAGAGCTGCTGGCCACAGCGGCTCAGACCCACGAGGGAATCGATGCCTTGCTCCGCTGGCTGCATGGCTGCCGCACGGAAACCACCGGGGGAGAGGGCGCCCAGTTACGGCTTGAGTCGGACAGCAAGCGGGTCAAAATCATCACCATCCATAAATCCAAGGGGCTGGAATACCCCATCGTGTTCTGCCCGTTCCTCTGGGATGGCTATCGCAATAGTAAGCCCAGGGAACCGGATCTTCGCCAGTATTACGATCCCGATCCCGCCATTAACGGAAGCGTTACCGACTTTGATCCAGCCAGCTACGGTAGCGACCCGGTCAAGGCGCTCATCCGGTTCGAGGACGCCGCCGAGTCGGTGCGGCTAATCTATGTGGCCCTGACCCGGGCCGTATACCGGAGTTACCTGATTGCGGGGGTATACAGTAACGCCGGCAGAAATGGTCCTGCCTACGGGGAGGCCTCAAGAAGCCTGCTGAACTGGTTGGTATGCGGCCAGAGCGTTGCCCCGGAGGATTGGATCGACTCCAACAAGAAGAGGCAGCATACCCCGGAAAGTATTCTTGAGGCTTGGCAGACGCTGACCCTGGCATCCTGTGCCGAGGTCCCCCCCAGTCTGTTGATCGATCCGCTGCCGGTTTTGGCCCAGATTCCCCAACTGACCAAATCGGCCCAGGACCTGACGTTCTCCGCTAGAAAGCTATCGCGTCCCGTGGGGGAGGGCTGGAATCGGGGCAGTTTCTCCGGAATGATTCGTCACCGACCCGTCGGTGAGGAGGGAGCGGATCATGATCAGGATGTTGTGGGCTCCAAAAAGCGTTCCGCCAAGCCCGATGATCTGGATTCGTCGGATATCCTTGCCTTTCCTCAGGGCACTTTTGCCGGCAACTGTCTTCACAGTCTGTTCGAACATGCCGATTTTGCGGTCAGCACCCAGTGGCCGGCGGCGATTGATCGGGCGTTGACGGATTATCCTCAGCGCGGCGCTGACACAGTGCAAGAGCAGATGGCCGGTGTTCTGGCGAACGTGCTCCACACCCCTCTCCCGGATGCCGTTGGAGGAAGTTACCTTTTGGCCCAGGTGTCGCGGGCGGATCAACTTCGCGAATTAAGCTTTACCCTCAGCGCCGAACAGGTGGGAACTCAAGCACTCAACGCACTGATCGATCGTGTGGGCCTCGATGTCCCGAGGTTAGCCTTTCGAGACATTCGGGGATACCTGAATGGCGCCATCGATCTGGTCTTCCGGCACGCGGGTCGCTATTACCTGCTGGACTGGAAGTCGAACCACCTGGGCTACACGGCCCGGGACTACACGTTGCCGCGACTTAGGGAGGAAATGCGGGACCATGCGTATTCACTCCAGTCCCTGATATACACGCTGGCACTCCATCGCTTTCTGGGATCACGTCTCCCTGACTATGACTACGAGTGGCATTTTGGTGGTTCCTATTACCTGTTTGTTCGCGGGGTACGGCCCGATTGGAAAGACGAAACCGGCTTTCCCACCGGCGTGCTGCATGAACGAACCCCGCTGGATATCGTGATGGCGTTCGATCAACTACTGCAAACCCGCGATCATGTCTGAGAAAAATCCCCAATCCCTAAGCCCGGGTCAACGCCTCGCAGATCGGTTTGCCGTGCATCTGGCGCGCTGGTATCAGGAAACTCATCCGGAACCGAGTGAAGCAACCGGAAGGCTGCTGATGCGCGCAGCCAGGGAGGCTTCGCTGGCGACTGCAGAGGGTCATGTCTGCGCGGATCTGTCGGAATGGACAGAGGACGAACGTGCAGGATTGCAGGCCAGTGGGCTGGTGGCCTGCCCTGAGGAGGCCGGGGTTTTGCCGCTGGTCCTTGATGGTGGGGCACGACTTTATTTGCAGCGTTATTTTCAACTGGAACGGACATTGGCGGATGCCCTCATCGGTCTGGCGAAACCCGTTGAAGCCATGCCATCGCCGTTGGCGGAAAAGCGGCTGAACGAGCTATTTGACGATGGCGGGAATGGTGAGGCCGACTGGCAGAAGCTTGCCGCCGGCATGGCGCTGTTGAGCCGGTTGACCATCATCAGTGGTGGGCCAGGCACAGGCAAGACCACGACAGTCATCAAATTGCTGGCCTGTCTGCTGACTGATCAACCCGATTGCCGAATCGCCTTGGCGGCACCAACCGGAAAGGCGGCGGCCCGCATGGTCGAAGCCCTGCATGGCCAAGTGGCCCGTCTTTCAGCGGACGGGATGCTTCCTCCTGAGTTGGCAGAGAAACTCCCCCGCGAGGCTCGCACCCTGCACCGATTGCTGGGGGTGCGACCCGAGGGAGGGTTCCGTCATGACCGCGATCATCCGCTGGCGATTGATCTTTTGGTGGTAGACGAAGCTTCCATGCTGGATCTGGCATTGGCATCCAGACTGCTGGAGGCCCTGCCGGACGGTGCCCGTCTGATACTGCTGGGGGACAAGAACCAACTGGCCGCTGTGGAGGCGGGGGCTGTGTTCGCCGAGATCGCTGCGGACGCGGGACTCACGCCCGAGCGCGTACAGGCGCTGGCGCGACTGACCCAGACCTCAAGGGAAGCCATCGTCTCTCCACCGGCTATCCAGTCCACACCGCTCTCGGATGCCGTGGTCTGGTTTACCCGGAACTATCGCTTTCACGAGGCCCCCGGCATCGGAGAGTTGGCCTCAATGATCAATCAGAGGATGGGGGAAACGCCCAGCCAGGATCCACCTGCACTGGTCTGGCTGAAGTCGGGGGCCACCCCGAATATCACCTGGGTGCCCGACGAGGGGGAACATCTTTCAGCGTCTTTACAGAACAGCCTATTGGCGGGTTACGCCGACTATATTGCGAGCCTGCCGGCCAGAGTGACCGAGAGCACCGATCTGGCTGCCATTTTTGCGGCGTTTAATCAGTTCAGGGTGCTGTGTGCGATCCACGATACGGCGCGAGGAATGGACGCATTAAATCGAAGCATCGCCGAATCGGTCCGTCGTCACACGGGGCAGGGCTTCGAGATCGGGCCTGGTTCCGACTGGTATTCGGGGCGGCCCATCATGGTTCTGAGCAACGATTACACCAGCCGCCTTTTCAACGGTGACATCGGCATTGCACTGTACGGCGGCGAAGAAGGGGCGTTACAGGTGTATTTTCCGGCAGAAGGCGGCGATGGTTACCGGGCAGTTCCACTGGTACGGTTGCCTGAGCATGACACGGCCTTTGCCATGACGGTACACAAGTCCCAGGGTTCTGAATTTCCGCGAATCGCATTGGTTTTACCCGCTGTGAGCACTCGGGTGGTGACCCGAGAACTGCTCTATACCGGCGTCACCCGTGCACGCTCGGAGGTGTTGCTGGTGAGCCCTGAGTCGGTATTGAAGGTAGCGATCAGTAAACGAACCTCGCGGCGGTCAGGGTTGTTGGCGCGTCTTCAGGAAAGCCGACTCACCCGACCGGTGTAGTGATTTGGCAAGAGAGGGGGGCGAAGCCATGGATGCAGCCACGATCAAAATGGACTCGGGCCTTGGTGGGGTTCCTGATCAGGTCGAGCAGACGGGCGGGTTGCTGGTATAAGCGCTAACATAACGTGAACTTTCCTGATGCACTGCACCCCATTGCTGGTTGATGAGAGCGGCCATGGACGAGACGTTCGAGAATGTGGATGACAACGAGATGCATCGAGCAGGACTGGAGCGTGGTGACCGCTATGCTGCCGACCGATTGGGAGAGCAAAGCCAAGGAGTTGAGTGCGGTACGACGGTTGAGCGGGTTTGCGAGCGCGGAGGCGGTGCTGCGCGTGTGCTGATTCACTTGGCTGATGGATGCTCGCTGCGCGAAACCGCCATTGTCCTTGCACCAGTGTATGCAGAGTTGGCGCGGCATTGCCGCGAAGTTGCGCGAATTACCGTGCAAGCGGCGCTATCAATGCGATGAGATTTTGATGTGAATATAAGTTAGCGCTTATGCCCCCAAACCCCGCATCACGCGGGGTTTTGCGTTTCTGATGCTGGACCTGAAAACCCACAAAAATGTTGTCTTGTATGATTCTGCCATTCGGGGTCTCATGTGAGCAGGGCGTCATTGCCCAGACGGCGGATGGTCTTCATGAAGGGTTAAGGCGTCAGGGGGGAAAGGAACGTGGGGGGGCGTCAGTTGGAGGCGTGGCGAGAAAGTACAGTATTTTTCAGATACATAAATGCAAGGAAATCATAGAGAGCGTGAACGAGGATGGGGGTGAGCAGGTTGCGCTCCGGGCCAATATCGAGTGTCAGTCCCAAGTACACGCCGCAGATTCCTGCTAGCAGGGCGTAAAGCGGGGTGATCCAGTGGAGTAGGGCAAAGATCATGTTGCTGAAGATCAGACCGCCCAGCCATCCCCAGTCCTGTTCCAGCCAGGGCTGTAGCAGACCCCGAAAAAGAATCTCTTCGGTGACGCCAGCAAGCAAACCAAGATAGAGCAGTTCGAATCCGGTGCAACCGGCCAGTAGGCCCCCGAGTTTCTCGATGAGGAAGTTCCGGATGTCTCGTGCGACTTCGAGTCGGTGGCTGAGTACGAATAATCCATAAAGCGGCAAGCAGCCAATTAAACCCAGAATGATGGCGTTCAGGTTTAAATGGAAATGCCCAAGGGGATCGATCAATAGCCAATGGCCAAGAAAGTAGGCGATTAGGACCAAGCTGCCTTCAAATGCCGTTGCCAGCCAAAGAAACTGATGCCGGCTGAGTGTCATGGCTTATCAGTGGTAGATGCCCAGTCCTTGAAAGGATGGGATGAGAGACAGGTGTTGTAGTAACGAGGGTCGTGGGTTACTTCCTCGCCCAACCAGTCTGGCTTCTCGAAGGCTTCATCAGGATCGTCCAGTTCGATCTCCGCTACGATGAGGCCAGCATTATCACCTTCAAACACGTCTATTTCCCAAGTGTGATCAGCGACATCGACCAGGTGGCGGGTCTTTTCAATTAACGGTTTGCAGGTGAGTTTGTCGAGCATATGGTTGGCATCGCTTGCCGGGATGCCGTAGTCAAATTCTAGCCTTTGGGCTCCAATAGTGGCGCCTTTGAGGTTTAGCCAAGCACGGTCGCCGGCGATGCGGACGCGAACCGAGCAATGGGTCTCGTTATTGAGATAGCCCTGACGCATCCGGGTGGATGACCCCACCCGGGATTGCCAGGTGTCAGAGCTGACCAGAAACTTGCGTTCAATCTCAAGGTTAGACATAGCGGAGCCTACCAGTCGAGAAACTTTTTGCGCCAGCGGCCAGCGTGCCGCCGATACCAGTCAGCAAGGAAAGCAACATCAGAATTTCTTTGAAGGGGTTAAACGCGGCGTCTTTTTCGTTCATCACTCTACTTTATGGTGGTGGTTTCAGGATTCCTGTAACTGATCCTGTGCCCATTCCTCCCAATAGGGTTTCGGATGGAAGCGTTCATGGAGAAAGTCTACAAAGGTACGCACCTTGGCTGAGAGGTGTTTACGGTGTGGATAGACGGCATGGATCTCGAGTGGCGCAGGGACATATTCGGTGAGTACGGCCTGCAGGCGTTTTTTGCGAATATCCTGGCCCACCATGTAGGTCGGCAGTATGACCAGCCCCAGTCCGCTGAGCGCAGCAATGCGAAGAGCATCGGCGACATTTGCCTGCATGTTGCCGCTGACTTTTACGATAGTGGCTTCTCCGCCGGGAATATTGAACTGCCAGTGGTCACGAGGGGAGAGACTAAGGTTGACTAAGCAGTTGTGGTTGCGGAGATCCTCGGGAGATTTTGGGTTCCCATGTTTCTTGAAGTAGGCAGGGGCGCCGCAGACTACGCGCTGTGAGGTGCCGAGTGATCGGGCAATGAGGCTGGAGTCCTGTAGTTCATCGAGTTGAATGGCCAGGTCGAAACCTTCTTCAATGAGATCCATGTGACTGGCTTGCAGCGTGAGATCGACATGGACATCCGGGTAAACCTCCATATAGGCGCTGATGGCGGGGGCAAGATGATAAGACCCGAAGAATGGCGTGGCGCTCACTTTAAGTAACCCCCGTGGCTCAGTCTGCAATCGGGTGACCGCCAGCTCCATTTCCTCCATGTCATCGAGGATTTGGCGGCAGCGTTCCAGGTACACCGCACCCACTTCCGTCAGATTCAGATTACGTGTTGTTCGGTTTAACAGGCGTATACCCAGGCCGTTCTCCAGTTGCATGACATGTTTGGTTGCCATGGCCCGAGACAGCCCCAACTCCTTGGCGGCCGCAGCAAAACTGCCCGCTTTGGCGACCTTGCTGAATACCAGCATGCTTGTCAGTTTATCCATGGCAGCGCAGAGAATTGTTGTTATTTATGAAGATAATCGGGCGATTTATCGGGCATTGTAAGCCAATCATGCTCTTCCATAGCCGTCCTCAAACCAAGGCCGATATAGTCAGGGGGTTTGCAATGAGTCTGATGCGTAGCTTAGGACTATTGTTGTTGTTAGTCACGCAGGGCCTTATTGGGCTGAAGGTGACGCAACGGTCTGCGGCGTAGCCTTCGCAGCGAGGTGCGTGGAGGGATCCTGATAGTTCCATGCCGCTTCAAGTGGATGGATCCGTTTCGACAGGGGCGGCAGAAATTCGGGATTTCTGGGCCAAGCGGATAATGCGGAGCGGCTATGCCATGGATGTGATTGATGCCGGTCATGCACACGCCGGCACCATCGTGGTTATGGTGCGTTTTTCGGATGGTGGCGGGGTTTTTCCCTTGTTCCAGTTGAGTTAGTCTGAAATAATCCACCCCGTCCGGAGTCCCTCGGGGGTTTATCCAAACGAGGACGGACGCAAACTAATTTGTCCTTCTATGAAGAGATGGAAAAACCATGAAGAATCAAAAGCCTCTGAAAGGTCTGTTGCTGATCGCTGGTCTGTGTTTTGCCGGTGTTTCGGTGGCTGAGGAGCCCAGTGTGGAAATCGGTGAAAAAATCTACACCCGTGCCTTTGGTCGCGGCTGTGGTACTTGCCACGATGTTCAGCCTAACCCAAATCTCTTTGAGAGTGTGAATAAGCTGAGCAAGGAAGAGCTGACCAAGGTTCTGGTCGAAGGTCGCAATGCGATGCCGAAGGCCATGGATCAGATTATGGCGTTGGGTCCTGTGAAAAGCGCGGGCTTAACCCAGGATCAGGCAGTAGATGCTCTGATCGCCTACCTGAAGGCAGGCAAGAAGTAAGCGCCCAGCTTACCTGCCTGAAGCAAACGCCGGGCATGCCCGGCGTTTTGCATAGGGTGCAAGCGACCCGACAGATCGTTTGATGGCAGCCTACCATCGGTTTCTGTGCCGAAATGAGTGCAAGTTCGGAGGGCAGTTCGAAACCCAAACTTGCGCTACTCTTGGGGTTGCATAAAAAAATGTCGGCACCTGTTTTGCGGTTGGTCGTCCATGAGTAAGTGGAACTTGTGCTTCATCATGGCCTTTTTTTTTCTGGCTGGATGCGCGCAGACTCCTCATCAGCCGCCGCCTGCCAGAACACCACAGCTGCAAATGCCGGTTTCGGTGCCTGCTCAGAGCGCACCTATGCTACGTGTTGCCATAATGTCAGAGCCTGTCAAACCCGTAGCCCCGCTTCTTGCAGCCGTTGATCCCCTGAGCGTTTCGGCTATGGTTGAGCGTGCATTGGCACGCCAACGACTAAAGCAACGGACGCAGGCGTGGACTATCAGTGATGTAGACAGTTCTCTTATCTCGCATCGCTCCAAGTCTCGCGTTTCTCGGCGAAGGATCCGGGGCGTAAGTGGATCGCTGGAGCCCGTTCATATTCAGTCCAAGGAAATTGCGTTAACTGCTGAAGAGGATGCTTCATTGGTTGCGAGGAGCAATACCTCAAAAAACGACCGCAAGGCAAAGGTAAATCTCGCCAAGTTGAAAGAGATGAAAAGTGTGTGCTTGCATTCAACAGTTTGGTGGGTCCGCTGGAACCCCGAACTACAAAAGGCGCACTTATGAGTCGGCTTGATTCTTGGGGGAGTGTACGCAATGGCCTTGTGTTGGCTGGTATTCAACATGAGCGGCTGGACGCACATCTGGAAAATTTAAGGCAGCGACCAACAACAGTTGAGTTTTTAATGGCGCGAGCCGAGCCTTATTTGCAATATTTGCTTGGAGAAGTCCAGCGCCAAGGATTGCCTACCGATGTCATATTGGTTCCGATGGTCGAGAGCGCCTTCCAGGCTACTGCGTTATCTACTAAACAAGCCGCCGGGTTGTGGCAGTTTATTCCAGCAACGGGCCAGCAGTATGGCTTGCTACTCAGCGAAAACTATGATGGCCGCTATGATACCCATTCAGCCACGCAGGCTGCCCTCAAATACTTGAAGCGATTGAACGTGCTTTTCAACGGAGATTGGTTGCTGTCCTTTGCCGCCTATAATGCAGGGGAGGGAGCCGTTCAGCGAGCCATTCAATTGAATCGAATCGCTGGAGGAAATGGGACATTCTGGGAGCTGCAGCTGCCGCAGGAAACTCAGAATTATGTGGTCAAAATTCTTGCGCTATCAAAGGTGCTTGCTGATCCACGGGGGCTCGGGTTCAAACCCCATAAGCCGATGCCGGCCAATAACACCTTGGCGCGTGTCGAGGCAAAGCCCGAAGTTAATATCGCCGATTTAATTGCTTCATCAGGTATTGCCCCCGATGAGTTTTATAAATTGAATCCCGCCTTCAAACCAGATGTTGAGCCACCCGTTCAGGCGCACAATTTCCTGTTGCCGCTGGAAAAAGCGGAGATTCTGATGGCAGCCAATATGTCAGGTGCCAAAGTTTATGCGCCGCGCAAAGTAGTGGTTCAGAAAGGGGATACCTTGTCTGTGTTAGCCAAGCGTCATGGGGTGTCGGAGATCAGGCTTGCCGAATGGAATGGCCTGCCACCCAGGGCTTCACTCAGGGTTGGGCAGGAAATTCTGGTGTTGGGTGTTTGAGCTTCAGTTGCCGATTCTTCTATTTTATTCTCTATGTACCATCACAAGGAGTTTCTGAAGTAACGTGATTACATCAGTTCGCACGCTCACCGCTCTTTCGGGAGCCTTGCTTATGGGCATCAGTCTTGTCAGCGTTGCAGAGGACATCGGTTCGGTCAACTACAGGTTTAAGTGGCTGGGACCCAGCGACAAAATCGTGGTGCAAGCCTTCGATGATCCAGATGTCCCCGGGGTCACTTGTTACATTTCGCGGGCCGAAACGGGGGGCATCAAGGGGATGGTGGGCTTGGCTGAGAATGCCGCTAAAGTCTCGTTGGCCTGCCGACAGATTGGGACGATTGATCCGCTGGCTGTTAAAAAGCTCAAAGATAATGAGGAGGTCTTTAGTGCTCGGGCATCCGCTGTATTTAAGACCACCCAAGTTGTACGTTTCTACGACGAAAAGCGTGCTGTGCTGGTCTATCTGACGTATACAGACCGTATTGTCGATGGCAGCCCGGAAAACGCCGTCAGTATCGTACCTGTTCGTTAAAAATCGCAAGAACTCCCGGCACAAGCAACCTGACTAACGGTGATGTTGCTTTTTGGGGACAGATACGGTGGCCCTCGAAAAGGCTTGCATTCCATCGTTCTTTAAGCTGAAATGCTTCAGAAATTGAGTCGAGTGCTACAAGCTGTACACCTTCCCAGCCGGTTCCCGGTCGCCCGCAAAGATTCCACCAACCTCTTCATCCGATTACCGGAGACGCACGTGAGTGAACATATTCTTCAAATTAACGACAGTGATTTCGACGAGCAAGTCCTGAAATCTACAATCCCAGTATTGGTCGATTTCTGGGCAGAATGGTGTGGGCCATGCAAGATGATTGCTCCTATTCTTGAAGACATAGCCATCGAATACGCTGGTAGGCTGGTCGTCGCCAAAGTGAACATCGACAATAATCCAGGCACGCCGCAACGTTATGGCGTGAGAGGAATACCAACACTGATCCTGTTTAAGGAGGGTGAAGTCCATGCCACAAAAGTCGGTGCACTGGCTAAATCACAGCTTGCTGCTTTCATAGACGCCAACTTGTAATCGGCTCTGCAACCGGCCTGGCGCTTTCCCGGTGTCAGGCCATACAATATAATCGCTCAAACGTCTGACCCTCCCAATTTTTCCTCGTCTTTAGCCGCTATTTGCGGACTCTCCCCGCTCGCCTCCCCGGCGAGTCGAAAGCTGGACTGTATTGGACCAACCCTAACCTCACCTCATCTGATTCACTATTCACCCATGAACCTGACTGACCTTAAGCGCAAGCCCGTTGCTGAATTGATTGAAATTGCCGAAAACTTCGAAATTGAAGGGGTTGCCCGAACTCGTAAGCAGGATCTGATTTTTTCCATTCTCAAAAAGCAATCGAAGGGGGGAGAAGATATCTACGGTGATGGCGTGCTGGAAATTCTCTCTGACGGTTATGGCTTTCTAAGATCGGCCGACAGTTCGTTCTTGGCTGGTCCTGATGATATCTACGTATCGCCGAGCCAGATTCGCCGTTTCAGTTTGCGTACAGGAGATACCATTTCCGGAAAGATTCGCCCTCCAAAGGAAGGTGAGCGGTATTTTGCCATGCTTAAAGTGGAGCAAATCAACTACGAGCCACCGGAAAACGCGAAGCACAAAATCCTATTCTCCAATTTGACTCCGCTGTTCCCGAAATCGCGCTTGCAGTTGGAGTTAGGGAATGGAACGACAGAGGACTTGACTGCCCGGATCATGGATTTGGTTGCGCCGATCGGAAAGGGTCAGCGTGGATTGATTGTCTCTCCGCCTAAGGCCGGTAAGACGATGATTCTTCAGAATATCGCCCATTCTATTGCAGAAAATTATCCTGAGTGCTATCTCATCGTCCTGCTGATCGACGAACGTCCCGAGGAAGTGACGGAAATGCAGCGTAGTGTGAAGGGGGAGGTGGTTTCAAGTACTTTCGATGAACCCCCGGCGCGGCATGTTCAAGTGGCGGAAATGATCATTGAAAAAGCCAAACGATTGGTCGAACACAAGCGTGATGTCGTGATCCTGCTCGACTCTATCACGC
>SXGU01423016.1_pt1 | contig 11251 bp, 5 predicted proteins | sample 3174531 | NCBI WGS metagenome assembly SXGU01 (sample SAMN11356863, study PRJNA531348) | freshwater metagenome | isolation source: freshwater sample F1-140 | place: China: Fuxian Lake, Yuxi | collected 2017-12-25
GACACCGGGTCGAGCTTCCTTCTCGAATGGAATACGCCTTCATACGGCGGATACCGCCCCGAACGATTCGCAGTGTTGTGGGAGATCGATGGAGGAGCCTTCACCCACACGAGCAGCGTGCCGAGTTACGAAATGCCGCACAGTTGGTTCAGGGCTGGGGCAACGGTAACGTTTTCGATTCGCTCGGACAACGACTCGGAACGTTTGTATTCCGACTGGTCGAATCGCGTGACGATGCAGGTACCCAGCGCTGAATCGACCACGTCTACGACTTCGAGCACCATTGCTTCGTCCGAGTCGAGCGAGGAATCGACAGAGTCGGGCGGCGAGTCAGGCGAGGAGTCGACAGAGAGCGAGGAATCGACGGAGTCGGGCGGCGGGTCAGGCGAGGAGTCGACAGAGGAAGAGACGCCGCTCGTTGGCGACGCCGTGATTCAACAGTTGCAGGCCCAACTTGATGCTGCGACGAGCGCTCCGTTGTGTAGCGACCTTGAGGCGTCGTCAGACTCGGTCGACACGGCGTCGGTCAGCCAAGAACCGGAATTCTCGTGCGAGTCGCTCGCTGGTTTTGCACCTGAAGACCCGACGATCGCCTACGTGATTCCGTGTGCGGACGCCACGCAGGTGTCGATCGATACCGGAGCCCTCAATGGCGCCGGTGCCGCAGTGCCCAACGAGCGATTCACGCTTTCGGTCGGCGACGCCGAAGAATTCACGTTCATCGTGTGGATCGGTGATGAGCCGGTGACCACCGGCAGGGTCGACCGCTCGTGCGTCGACTGCATTTTTGACGGAACCGAAGAGGTCACGACGCAGGACGAAGTCGACGAGACGGCCGAGATTTCGGGCACGGAGGCAGAGTGTGATGCGGTTGCGGGTTACGACCTCAACGCGCGCACCGCCTTTGTGACGCCATGCGAGGCGGCCACGATGGTGCGAATCACGTTTGATGATGCGAATAGTCACACCTCCGACACGCTGACGTCGGGCGGAGGCACGGTGAGTGCCCCGATTCCAACGGCAGATCAGGAAGCAAACTTCTCGTTCGTGGTGTTCGTCGAGTCGCAAGAAGCAACCAGCGGCAGCGTCGGATATCCGCTCGAACCAGAAACCATCACGAATCAATACTCCTGCCCGGTGCAGGCGAGTCTGACAGAAGTCAGCGGAGAGCCCTATGGGCAAGCACGAGCATGGTTCATGCAGGTCGAAACCTGCGACGCAGCCCTCGTAGGACTAACTAGTTTCGCGTATTCCGGATCTCGCTTTGGTCCCCAATTAAGTCGTTCGATGTTTTACGGTATCGCGGACATTCAACGCGTGGTCGTACGGGTTACCGTCGGGGAGCAACTAATTGCCGAGCTCGACGTGCCGGCCGGTCAATCACGTGTCGCTGGCGGCACGTACGATACGACCGAATTTGCGCCTGTCACCGAGCAGTTCTTCGGTGAGTACCTCGCCGAGCCCGACCCAGCGACCGACACCGAAGAAGAGTCGGGCGACGAGTCAGGCGAGACGGTCACCTGCAGCGGCACCTACGAGTCGCGGCAGCTCTCGTTCGAATGCGCGGAGAATTTCCGCGTGATGGTCAATGTGATTGATGAGTCGGGGTACTCAAACATTTTCACCGGGACCAATACTTCGATCTTCGATATCGCCCCGCAATCACCGAGAGTGGTCTGGGCGTATCTCTCCACCAACTCCGGCGTGATCTTGTGGCCGATCACCATCCTCGTGGACGGAATCACCTACGGGGGTGACACCGTCGCTGGCAGCGTAGACGGCTCTGGAACGTTCGAGTTCGGGGTGCCCGTCGGCGACTGCTGCGAGGAAGAAGATATCGGTGGCGGCGAAGAGGAAGAAGAGCCCGACTACTTCGAAGGTGCGCTGCTTCCCGCGGTGGGTGAGCAAGGGCTCATGATGACGTTGCCCAATCCGTACCCATACAGCGAATTCTGGCTCGAGTTGACGTACGAGTGCTCGGAGCAGAACGTGGAGGCACTGCTCATGGCGCCCGACGGCCAGCCAGTCGCGCAATTCGTCGACATGGAGCCGTACAACATCCTTTCCGAAGGCATGTGCGGAGTGTTTCTCAGCGCACCATTTGACGACAGTGGGATGGAGATCTTCGAATTTGCCGTCACGCTGGTCGCCGACACAGATGCTCCAATCGACTACTACGGCACGGCAACCCTGACAGGTGCCGGTGTCATCGGGGACCCCGACTTCCCAGATGAAGAGCCGCTTGAAATCAACTGGGACGACTGGGTGGAGCAGCAAGTATCGGCGCCCAACCACTTCGAAATCACGATTCCCGAAGGTGGCCGCTGGTTCGAGGCACTCGCGCCGACCGGTCAAGACGAGGTTGATTGGTCGTGCGGTGGCGCATGCGCACCATTCGTCGATCCGGAAATCTCACTTCATGACGCCAACGGAGACTTCATTGACGAGGGTAGCTCTGCCGACGAATACGGAGATATGAGCGCGTCGTTGCGGATTTTCTTGCCAGAAGGCGTCTACATCCTTACGGCAACCACGTACGACGTGGAGAATCCGGAAGACGCCGACCCGGAGGCACAGGACTTCTTCACGCTGCGCTTCCGCACCGAACGAAGCCAGGTGCCGACCGTGGTAATCGACGCATCGGGTGAACCGCAGGTGCTTGCTCCGCCACTGCCGGAATCTGAGGAAGGCGCCGAGACGACGACCACGACAACCACGACTGTGCCTGCCCTGCCCGAGCAAGAGCAGATCATCGAAGCCGTGCTCGAGCCCGTCGGTGTAATTGTGGTACAAGTCGACGAGCCAAAGATCGAACTGCAGACGCCACCCCCTGCATACGTCTTGCCGGTGGTGGAGTTGCAACGCAGCAGCGAGCCAGCCGCATCGCCAGCCTCCGAAACCGAACCGACGACGATGCCAAGCGTTGCGATTCCAGCGGGTATCACCGAGATCGTCTGCGACAGCGAGTGCTTGACGGCAATCAGTGATGCAGCGGAAGTCGTCGACGGTGCAATTGAGATCCAGGTCGGCAACGAGGTGATACTCGTTGACGCCGGAATGCGCGAGGTGACCATTCCGCTCACCCCGCGAGCCCGCCAGATTCGCGTCACGGTCACGCCGGCCGACGGCGGCGAACCGGTGGTGCTCGAGCGCAGTGTCTTCGTGCTGTCGCCGAGCAACGTGCCATTGAAGCCCGGCCCGACGTTCACCTCTGGTGCGCGAGTCACAGAGTCAAGTTCCGGCGCGACCGGCGACCGTTCTGCGGTTCCATTGGTAGTTGCCGCGATTATCGTGGCTCTCGGCGCAGCAATCATGATTCGTCGCCGAGGGGTTCGCCCAACGAATTAACGAGGATCAATCGTGTGGCACCGTCGACTTTCGGCGCTCGTGTCGAGCATCATGCTCGTCGCGAGCGCCGCGAGTTGTTCGGGTGGCGGTGACTCGGCACCAGAACTCGCCACGCCGGTTGCGACCACACTGCGCCCGACGCCCGACGGCTACTCGTTCCCGAATTTTCCGGCGTCGGCGTCGAAGGTCGAACTCGCGGCCAACGACCTGTTCGAGATGTTCGGGGCGGAGGCGTGCGTTGACGGCGTGACCACACCCTGCAAAGCCACGGCCGAAGCAGCGGCGTGGGCACGCATGGTGAACCAGGCGCGCATCTCCGGGCACTGCGAGGGGCTCGTGGCGGAGGCGTCGTTGCGATTCAACCTGAAGATGAACCCACCGACGTTCGAGTTGGCGAACGACGCGGTGACGACGAGGGGCATCATCAGAAAGTTCGCCACGCAGTTCTTGCCCGAGGTGCAAGACGAACGCGACGAGTGGGCGGGCCGGTCGCTGCGCCAGATCGTGAATGCGCTCGGTAGTGCGTTCTCCACCGGCGCGACACCCTTCGTACTCGGCCTGTACACGCCGCGCGGCGGCCATGCCGTGTTGCCTTACGCGGTGGAGTTCGAGAGCCCCGACGTGGCGATCGTGCGCATCTACGACTCCAACTGGCCAGGCAAGAACCGCTATGTGAGGATGGATCTCGCCAAGAACGAGTGGATGTTTTCGTTCGCCGGCCCCGACCCCGCCACTGATACCTCACCCTGGACCGGCACTGCGGGCGACATAGATCTCGCGTCGAATGAAACCCGTGCGAATTCAAAATGTCCGTTCTGCGGCGAAGGTGGCGACACGCTCAACTCGTTCATCGTCGTGCGCGCGGCCGACGACGACTGGAGCGTCACTGCTGACGCGGTGGAGTACACGGCGGACAGTTCGGTACGCAGCAGTGCAGTGCAGGTGCGACCAGTGCTCAACGGAAACGTTCGGACGCCCGGCGCGGCAGCAGCAAGCGGCACAGGCGTGGCAGTGGCTGGTGGTGCAGTTCCTACCGCGCAAGACGAGGACGATGCGTTCGCAATCGCCGAGCAGCGCCGATTCTTGGTGATCGGTGGATTCGAATACGCCGAGATATTCCGCCTTGAGCGAATCGCGCAGGGCGGTGAGAGCATGGAGACTGAGCCGGGCTCCGAGAAGCCGTCGAGTGGCTCGGGTGCCGCCGAAGCCCGCGACTTCGTAGTGTCGGTACGCAGCACGAAGAACTTCACGCTCAACTTGAAGGCCCAGGCTTCGGCGTTCATCGTGCAAGAAGGTGCGGTGAGCCAGGTGGTCAATTCCGGCGACACCACCGCGACGGTGGTGGTCGAGGAAAAAGTAATTTCGACGAGCGGTAGTGATACGTCGATTACGGTCGCAGCTGCCGATGTCGTTGTGGCGGCATCAGGTGGTGATGCGAGAGTGACGGTGGGAGTCACCGAGCTCACCGCAGTCGTCACTGCAGAAACAGGTCAATCAGTCAGTGTGACCGCCACGGCTGCGACTCCGCAGGCAGCAGTGCAGATTGCCCAGACTGAGTCGGGGTCATCTGCGGTAATCACCACGAAGAGTCGTGCTGAGGAGGTTCAGGTCACTGAGATTTCTTCCAACGGCAGTACCACGGTGCGACCCTCGTCGGAGGGTTTCGACCTGAACTCCACGCAGGTCGTCGTGCCGCCTGTGCTCGAAATGGTGGCCCTCAAGGATTCGCTACCGCCCATCGAAGAGCGCAGCGTGAACAACCCGAACTACACCGTGGACAATCAGTTCGTCGCCAGTTCAGTCGAAGTAGTGAACCGCGATGGCTCGGTTGACACCACCACGACGGTGCAGGTGTTGGCACAAGCCCTGGAGACGATAGTGCCGGTTGCGACGTCAGTGGCACCAACGACGTCGCCACAAGTTGCCACGGACGCAACGGACACCGCGCAAGCCGCGACAACAACACTGGCTCCGACGACTACGACGACCACGACGACGGTGCGACCGACGACCACGACGGTGCGCCCGACGACCACGACGACGGTGCGTCCTACGACCACGACGACGGTGCGTCCGACGACGACAACAGTTCGTCGACCCACCACCACTATCAAGACGACGGTGCCTCCGACCACGACGACCACGGTGCCTCCGACCACGACCACGACCACGACCACGGTGCCTCCGACCACGACCACGGTGCCTCCGACCACGACCACGACAACGACGACAACGACTGTTCCGCCGTCACCGACGACGTACTCCGTTTCCTACAACGCGAACTCTGCGACGTCAGGATCGGCTCCATTTGACGGCACCGCCTACGCGAGCGGCGCGACGGCGACGGTGGCAGGCAACACGGGGTCTTTGGCGAAAACCGGTTACTCATTCGGTGGGTGGTGTACGACGCAGCCGGCGGCGGGAACGGCATGCGGTGGAACCTCGCGTGCCGTCGCATCAACCTTTTCGATTTCTTCCGACATCACGTTGTACGCGGTGTGGACGGCGGACACGTTGTCGGTGACTACCGACGAGCAGGGCGGCAGCGCAATCGCCAATACCTCGACCGCCACGGGTGCGTCGATGAACTCGCCGGGCACCCCGACGCGCAGCGGCTACACCTTCGCCGGGTGGTTCACGGCGTCGAGCGGCGGGTCGGCGATCAGCTTCCCGTACGCGCACGGCCAGACCGCGAACTTCACGCTGTACGCCCAGTGGACTGCCGACACCTATTCGGTGTCGTACGACGGCAACACGAGCGAAGGTGGTTCGGCACCGGCGAGCCAAACCAAGACCTACGCAGTCGATCTGACGTTGCGCACGAATTCGGGGTCGTTGACCAAGTCCGGGTACACCTTCGATGGGTGGTGCACGACGCAACCAGCGGCGGGCGCGGCGTGCGGTGGCACGTCGTATGCGGCGGGCGCGACGTATTCGACGAATGTGGCGGCGACTCTGTATGCGGTATGGACGTCGCTCACGGCGCGAACAATCTCCATCGACTCAGGTTCGTATTCGGTGACCTACAACCGCTACGCAACCGCACCAACGCTCACGAGCACCGCATCGGCGGGCTCGGGCGACAAGACCTACTCCAGCAGCACGACAAGCGTGTGCACCGTCGGAGCCTCCACCGGCGCCGTTGCTTTCGTCACCGCCGGCACGTGCACTCTGCAGGCAGCAATCGCAAGTGACGGCGTGTATGCGTCGGTGAATTCTGCGACCATCTCGATAAGCGTCACCTACGCCATCGGCGACACCGGTCCGGCCGGCGGCAAGATCTTCATCCTCCCGACGACCGTCGGAAACTCGACCGGCAAGTACTTCGAGGCAGCGCTCGGCACGTGGTACTCGGGCAGCGACATCAACCGTGCGTGGTGCCACACCTCGAACACGCTCGTTGGCGGTGCGTCGGGCACCGCAATCGGCAACGGTGAGGCGAACACCACTGCGGTCGCAGCCTTCTGCACGTCGGGCGCCGCGTGGGAGGCGGCGGCGTACGCGGTGAACGGATACGACGACTGGTTCCTTCCGTCGCAGGCCGAGCTGCAACAGCTCTATGCACGTCGGGCGAGTGTCGGTGGGTTCGTCACGTTGAGTCAGTGCTGCGGCGGCGCTCCAGGCACGACCACCATCTCCTATTGGTCGTCAAGCGAAGTCGCAAGTAACCAAGCAATCCCGGTGCACTTCGGCGAAGGCATCTTTGGAGGAGGCGGAGACAATTACGGCAAGATTTACGGCTTCAATGTGCGGCCGGTGCGGATGTTCTCTCCGATTGGTTGATCAACCGATTCAACCGCGCGGTTGTAGAGCGTCGTTGAATCGTACGAACAAGTCGATGTACGACCTCGGGGAGATGTCCGAGGCACCAGCCAAAGTCAGCGTCGTGAGACCCACAGGGAATGCAAGAAATACCCGGGCGATGAGTCGTGCGTCGAGGTTCGAGTCAATCAGACCGTTTCGCATCGCCTGTTGGACGATTTCCTCGTACTGCAGGAGCAACCGGTCAACCTGCAACTGAAGTGAATCCTTGGCGTCATCGTCTCGCCAAGCGCTTCGCAGGGCTTCGAGCAAGATTCGTTGAGCGTCAGTTGGTGAGGAGTCGGCTGCCCCCCGCGGCCCGAGAGCGGCAATGAGCATCAGCCAGTGGCCTGACTGGAATCCCGTCGCCACCTGCGCCTTTTCGGTTGAGAGGTATTGAGAATTCGTTTGGCGCTGGTTCTCCAGCGCAAACTCCAACGCAGCCGTGAAGAGAACCGACTTGTTTTCGAACCAGTTGTAGATGGCTCCAACAGTCATGTCGGCACGGGTCGCAATGTCGACGAGACGGGCATGTTCGTAACCCCGCTCCGCTATCTCGGAAATCGCGGCCCGAAGCAGAATCTCTCGGCTCGCAACCGACCACGGACGACGATCGCGGCCGTCGATATTGACGACGTTGCCCGAGTCCCTTGCCATCTTCACCATTCTGGCAGCGTCGAGGCGGTACCGTAAAAGTGCAGAGGTCCTCAGGGACCATGCTCCCGTAGCTCAGTTGGATAGAGCGACGGTTTCCTAAACCGCAGGTCGTAGGTTCGATTCCTACCGGGGGCGCCATCCGAGACGGTTCCGTCCACATGCATGGTGACGAATCAGGGCTGGTACTTCTCGTCGTCGTCGAGCCAGCGCGGATTCGCTACGTACACCTTGGCGCGAATCGACGGCTGCAAGGCGGAAACGAGACCCTGAAGATCGTCATCGAAGACACCCATTCGAATCGCGCGAGCCAACGAGTGGTCGTCCGGGAAGCCGAGCGAGGCAAGTAATCGTCGGTGCTCTGTCCGATGTTCGGCATGCACGGGAAGTTCGCGAGCGATGATGTCGAGTGCGTTCAACGCCACCCGAATGTCGAATTGTCGACGTCGTGAGTCTGGCATCGACTCTGCCCTGGCCCACCACTCCCTGACGGACCGCAAAATTTCGACCATCGACGGGCGATCATGCGGGGCGCTCACGCCATGGCTCCAGCAAGTAGCCCGAGGACGTCCCATTCGTTCTCGCTGACTCGACGACCAAGAATCGCGAGTTCGTGGCTATTGACGAGTCCATGGAGATGGGTTTGTGCCTGCATTATGCAGATGAGTCCCCACTTCAGGGTTCCAAGCACCTCCCACCACCGCAACTCCTCGAGCGTCACCATGGGGGCATCACTCAGCAAGTTGTAGTGGGAGAGGAGTTCCTCACGGGTGCACAGACCACCGGCTGCCAGAGGTGATCCGAATCGCCACGCCCGAACGCACATCCAGCCCAGATCTTCCACTGGATTTCCCAAGTGGCTGAGCTCCCAATCGAGTACGCCAGTCAGACCATTTTCATCAACGAGGAGATTGCCGAGTCGGAAGTCGCCGTGTACGAGCACCTGTGAGCGTGGTGTCGGCCGATGCAACTCGAGCCATCGAAGTGCGACTTCAAATGCTGGATGTGGGTCACCAAGGGCGTCGAGCAGAGCACGCATCGACTCGACTTGATCTTGATGTCCCCATTCCGAGAGCTCGTCGATGGGCGTCGAGTGGATACGAGTTGCGGCCGATGCGAGTTGCTCCGGAAGCACGGCTCGCGCACGAGCGAATGGTTCGTCGCGAAGAATCTTCCTGGCGATCGACTCCCCACGAATTCGCCGTACGACCAGGAAAGGTCGCTCCAGAGCGTCGCTCCGTGAGCCGTCGACGACGACTTGTGGTACGGGTACTCCGCTTAGGGCTGCCAACGTAATTGCGCGCAATTCGAGATCGATTCGGGTGACGGCTCCCCTGCGGAGTCGCTGCAAAATCAACTCCTCGCCCCCGATGGTGAAGAGCCAGGTCTCGCGGGACGCGCCGCCGGATAGCCGTTCGAGCGTGTCGACGCGTGCGCCGTCGAACAGATCCGAGAGCCGACGGGCGAGAGCCGCGTCGTGAATCACTCGAAGTGTCTACTCGGCGATTCCAACGGGTTGGGAATCGATGATTTGGTCGAGGTATTCGCTCATTCCGTATCCGATACGACCCGCATGTTTGCCTTCGGTCATTCGCCATTGCGTCATGCCTTCGCTGATACGGGTATGCAGCCAGTTGCCGGCGGAATCCTGACGCCGATTTCGCAATGGGATGAGACTCTGCACGACGCCCTCGAACGACCAGGTACGTTCGGACGAACTACTAGTCAAAGTTCCCGTGACTCGTTCGTGAAAGTGTTCCGAGGAATGCGTGACCGTCGAAATCTTCACATCGTCGCACAGATGGATATTCCCGTCGTCCCAGACGAATCCACCACGTGTGCCCGCGGAATCCTTCCGCGCGACTCGGCTCGCCATGAATCCAAGATCGTCGCCGAAGTTCGCCGTGAGCCATCGGTAGTACCACGGCGCCTGCCAGAAGCGGGGACCCCACGAATGGTCGCGGAGCCCGAAACCCGAGACATGGAATTCTTCACCTCCGACATGCAGTGAACCGCTTCCACTTACGAGTTGTTCGTAGTGCCCACGAGCGAACTGCTCCTCGGGTCGTTCGTGGGGTTCCTCCGGCTCACCACCAAACATGCTCAGCCGACCCTTACCCCGAAAATCCAAGTGAACGGAACACTCGACGAATGGATTCGACTTGAATGCCTCCTTCGGATTGGACATTTGGTAAGGGTCGTTCAGCATGAGGACCTTGCCGTCGAACGCAACACTCAAATGTTCGAACGGCGTATGCATCGTCCAAGTAAGTCCACCCGCGTCCAGAGCATCGTTGTTGTCGATCTTGGGTCGATTGAACATGAATCCGACGCGGCCATCGGGTAGGTAGATGCAGACCGTCATCTCGGCGTGGCCCTCGTTGGCACGGTTACCCATGCGCAACCAAACACCAACCTTGGAAGAGTGATCGAAGCAATTGATGTACATGCTCTCGTTGAAATTCGATTCAGGTCCGAGCGGGTGCATGTATTCGTCGGACTCCAAAAGTCGAACACGCATCGCGCTACCCCCGTTGGGCAGAGCATAGGTGACGCGCGGCGAGGCCGTTGACTCGACCCCGTCGAGCCGTGTGCAACGACGCACGTTGTCTAGTGTTCTGGCAGTTCCACAGATGTACCAGCCGACCTCAGAATCATTGAAGACCCACCCGCTACCACGGTGGTTTGACGATGCAAAATTCGGCATCTTCAGTCACTGGACGGTCAGTTCGGTGCCGTCGTTTGCGACGATGGGACTCGACCCGTTTGCGTTGATGCGCGAAGAGGGTGAGAAGGCGGCGTTCGCCAAGACCCCCTATGCGGAGTGGTACCAGAACGCCATCGCCATCGAAGGATCTCCGGCTGCGGAGTATCACAAGACGGTACTCGGCGCCCCCGATTACGGCACGTTCGTCGACGAATTCTTCGCCCGAGCACGAGACTGGAACGTCGACTCGTGGCGGGAACTCCTGCGTCGCTCAGGGGCGCGGTATCTCGTGGCGGTGACGAAACATCACGACGGCGCGTTGATGTGGCCCTCGTCAACGGTCAATCCGCGACACGGGCACCGCTGGCAGTCCGACCGTGACCTGATTGGTGAACTTGCCGCGGCGGTTCGGAGCATCGGAATGCGATTCGGCACGTACTACTCCGGCGGCCTCGACTGGTCGTTTCAAGGTGTCGGTATCGACAGCGTTGCATCATTGTTCGCCGCGATTCCGCAGGATGACGGCTATTCGGCCTATGTCGAGGCGCACTGGCGAGAACTCATCACTCGATACCAGCCCGACGTGATGTGGCATGACATCGGTCATCCGAGGGGAACCGCTGGCGCCGTTCAGCTCATCGCAGACTTCTACAACAGCAATCCCGAAGGTGTGGTGAACGATCGGTACGACATCATCGGCGTGATGAGCGGCAGCAGTCACGCCGATTTCTCTACTCCGGA
>SXGU01106004.1_pt1 | contig 11249 bp, 8 predicted proteins | sample 3174531 | NCBI WGS metagenome assembly SXGU01 (sample SAMN11356863, study PRJNA531348) | freshwater metagenome | isolation source: freshwater sample F1-140 | place: China: Fuxian Lake, Yuxi | collected 2017-12-25
GTCGAAGCGTGCCCGCCGATGGTCGAAGCGTGCCCGCCGATGGTCGAAGCGTGCCCGCCGATGGTCGAAGCGTGCCCGCCGATGGCGTTATTTCGCGTTCTGGGTGCGGTAGGCACCGGGCGTGCGGCCGGTCTCGCGCTTGAAGACGACGCCTAGATACTCCACGTGCTCGAAGCCCGTGCGCTCGGCGATGGCGGCCAGCGGCAGTTCGGTCTCGATGAGGAGCTGCCGTACGCGGTTGATCTGCACCCGGAGGATCTCCTCGTGCGGCGTGCGGCCGAGTAACTTCTTGAAACGCGCCTCGAGCAACCGGCGCCCCTGCGGCACGGCGCGGAGCACGTCCTTCACATTGATGCCTTCGCACGCGCGCGCGCGGATGAAGCGCACGGCGCGGGAGACGTGCGGATCCTCGATCGCCAGCACGTCGCTGGATTGCCGCGTGGCCACGCCTAGCGGCGGGATGAGGTGCGTTTCGGCACGCGCTTTGCCGCCGTCCATCAATCGGGCCAGCAACGCCGCCGCCTCGTACCCGGTGCGTCGTGTGTTGGGGGTCACGCTGGAGAGCGGCGGATGCGCCAGTTCGCAGAGGAGTTCATCGTTGTCCACACCCACCACCGCCACCTCGTCCGGCACCGGCACGCCGAGGCGCCGGCAGGCATCGAGCACCTGCACGCCGCGCAGGTCATAGCAGGCCATGATGCCGACCGGCTTGGGCAGCTTGCGGATCCAGCGAGCGATGGCGTCCACCTCATCGTGTCCGGCGGCGCGGGTGGGGCTGTAGGTGAAACAGTCGCGCCCCTCCACGCGGCTGGCGTGCTCGAAATGTTCCTGGCGCCAGTGGGACCAGTTGAAGTGGGGATCACCGCAGAAGGCGAAGTGGCGAAAGCCGCGCTCGCGCAGATGCTCGAAACCGGCCTGCGCCACCGCCGCGTCATCCGTCTCGAACCACGGCACCGACGGCAACAGGCGCGCCGCGCTCATGTCCACGATCGGCAGGCGCACCTTGCGCAGCGCGCGGGCGATGGCCGCGTTCTCGATGCGGGCGATGATGCCGTCGCCATCCCAGTGGGCGAGCCAGTCGGGCGGGCAATCCCCGCGCGTGTGCTCGGCGAGGAAGATCGACCACGGCCGGTGCTCGCGCTGATAGGCCACGATGCCCTGGAGCAGGCCGCGCGCGTAGGCGTTCGAGGTCTCGATGAGCAGGGCGACCTTGCGCAAGGGGGGCTGGGTGGGCTTGCGGCCGGACATACGGCGAAGTTAATCCAGTCGCCCACCGCAAACCAATCCAAACTGAAACGACAACGTCGCGCGGCGCAACGTCAGCCGGTGGACCGACAACCCAGCCGCATTACCAGTCAAACTGCGGGCGGCCGCCGACCTGGGGGATCTTGATCGTCATCTGCGAATGGTCCCGCCAATCGCTGTGGCCGTCCACGAAGAGGATGTTCCCGCCGGCCGGCTGGGGGCCTTTCACATGGCTGGTGCGGTCCAATTGGCCGCCCTGCACGCTCAGGTAATTGCCGTTCTGCGCGATGACGGAATCCACCACCAACTCGCGCGAGCCCGGGCTGAACGAGGGGATGCCCAGTGACACGTTCGAGTCCCCGTCCACGTTGTCCACACTGAGGTTGTTCGGGATGGCCGGCCCGCCGATGAGCCAGATGTAGCCCGTGACGCGGAAACTAGGGTTGTAGTTCCAAGAAGTGGAGATGTTCATCGAATGGTTGGCCGGGTCGTAGTACAGCGGCATGGTCAGCCCATAGCCATCCATGAGGGTGGTGAGGACCCGCGGCATGTCCCACGGCCAGCTACCCGCGTTGTAAGGAGCCACACGGCGGTCGGGCAACTTGCCTTGGTTATCATGGCCGTACATGAGCAGGGCCTTGCCGAGCTGCAGTTGGTTGCTCTTGCACTTGGCCGTGTAGGCCCGCTCCTTGGCCTTGCCGAGAGCCGGCAGGAGCATCGAGGCCAAGATGCCGATGATGGCGATGACCACCAGAAGCTCAATCAAGGTGAACGCGCGCCGCAAGGGGCGCGTAGCTCGCTCGTCTGGACAATGTCTCTTCATAACGTTGCCTTTCCCCGAGCCGCGCGCCGGAACCTGTTTGTCTGTGGGTAGCGCAGCGGATTGTATTAACCCCTTTCCTACTCCCGCACACACGCGCCGACAAGGAGTTTTTGCGCGTTTGACCTGAGTTTTTCGCGGGAAAAACCTCCGCAGCATTACGCAAAAGCTAATGGCGCTTCCACGCCGAGCCGCTATCCTTGCAGCCCTATGTTCGCAACTCGACTCGTCGGCTTTTGGAAAACCGCGTTGGCTTTGACCGTCCTCCTCGTGTTCAGCACGCCGGCCAGCGCCGGCCCGTTGCGCATCGCCGTGCCGGATGTCGGAGGCGATGCGGCGCAAAGCGCCGTGCTCCACGTGCTGATGCGCGATCTCGGCCGCGAGGCGATCTGGTTTGAGGTCTTGCCGCTGGCGGAGATGGAGCGCGACGCGACGCGGACGCGCTACGACGCGCGGCTCTTCTCCGGCAAGGCCAATGCGGCGCCGAAGGGAATCGTGGCGTTGCCTTGGCCTGCACCCGGCGCGGAGGCGGCAGGGAAATTCAAGGGCGACCTGCTCGGCACGCTCACGCCGGCGCGGCGTGCGGCTTATGAAAACTTCCTCGCCCAACGCGAACCGGAACGGCGCGAGGCGCGACCGACCGTCGCGAACTACGAGAAACGCGCCGAGCCGCTCAGCTTCCAGCATCCTTTCACCGTGAAAGGGAGCATGGAGCGGACGCAGGTGCCGGCAGATTGCCGGCTGCAGCTCTTCGCCAGCGAACCGCAGATCGGCAAACCGATCGCCCTCGCGTGGGACGAGCGCGGGCGCTGCTGGGTGGCCGAGACGCGCGACTACCCGCACGCCGTGAAACCCGACGGCCTCGGTAACGACCGCATCACGATCTGCGAGGACACGGACGGCGATGGGAAGGCCGACAAGTTCACCGTGTTCGCCGACAAGCTGAACATCCCGACCGGTCTCGTGTTCGCGAACGGCGGCGTCATCGTCTCGCAGCCGCCGCGCTTCCTTTTTCTTGCGGACACAAACGGCGACGACAAAGCCGACGTGCGCCGAGAGATCATGACCGGCTGGGGCATCGGCGACACGCACGCGCAAGCGAACAGCCTGCACTACGGCTATGACAACTGGCTCTACGGCTGCGTCGGCTACTCGGGCTTCAACGGCGAGGTTGGCGGCGTGAAGAAGCAGTTCGGCATGGGCACGTATCGATTCAAGGCGGACGGCTCGGCGCTCGAGTTCCTGCACCAGTTCTCGAACAACGCGTGGGGCCACGGCGCGAACGAGTTCGGCGACCAGTTCGGCGGCACCGCGAACAACGCGCCGATTTTCTTCGGCGGCATCCCCGCGTCCATCGTGCCCAAGGGGCTGCGCGCGATGACGGCCAAGCGCATCAACGCGGAGGACAAGTGCCACACCATCACGCCCCACTTCCGGCAGGTGGATGTCTTCGGCGGCTACACCGCCGCGGCCGGCAGCGCGTTCATCCACTCCGGCAACCTCCCCGCTCGCTTTCAGGGCAACGTCCTCGTTTGCGAACCGACGATGAAGAACATCGCGCTCATGGACGTGCAGCGCGCCGGCGCGGGCTACATCGCGAAGGACGGCTTCAACCTCGTCGCCAGTAGCGATGAATGGATGTCCCCCGTCTTCGCCGAGGTCGGCCCGGATGGCGCGGTCTGGTTCGCCGATTTCCAGAACTTCATCATCCAGCACAACCCGACGCCGAGCGTCGAACGCGGCGGCTTCGCGGCAAAGACCGGGGTCGGCGGCGCGCATGAGAACGTGCTGCGCGACCACGCGCGCGGCCGCATCTATCGTGTCGTGTGGGACGGCGCGAAGAAGCCGGCCCTCGCCTCGCTCAAGGACGCGACCGGCGCTCAACTCACTGCCGCGCTGTCCAACGACAACCAATTCTGGCGGCTCACCGCCCAGCGCTTGATTGTCGAAGGCAAGAAGACGGACGTCCTCCCCGCGCTGAAGCAGACCGCGACCAACACCGCGCCGATCGCCGCCATCCATTCGCTCTGGACGCTGCACGGCCTCGGCCAACTCGACGATAAGACGCACGTCGCCGCGTTGCTCCACGCCGATGCCGCCGTCCGCCGCAACGCCACCCGCGCCCTCGGCTCCGATGAGCGCAGTGTGAAAACCTTCTTCAGCGCCGGCGTCGTGAGCGATCCCGACCCGCTCACCAAGCTCGCCGCGTTCGTGAAGCTCGCCCAGTTCGCCGACTCGAAACAGATACAGACCGTCGTCGCCAGCATCGCGCGCAACCCAGCCAACCGCGCCGACGAGTGGCTCGGCGAAGTCACGCGCATCCTCGGCAGAACCCACGGGGCGGCCCTCTACCGCGAAGGGCCGAACCTGCTGCCGAACCCCGGCTTCGAGGTCCTCGGCAGCAACGGCCTGCCCGAAGGCTGGAAGCGCCGTGACTACGGCAACCGCGAGGCGAACAAGGACGCGGAGTGGAAGGGTGTCTCCGGCGCCAATCAATTCCACGGCGGCAAACAGGCCGTGCGCTGCATCACGCGCGGCGACGCCGACACGAGCCTTTACGCCGATGTGACGTTGAAGACGAACACGCAATACCGCCTCAGCGGCTGGGTGAAAACCCACGCTCTGCAAGGCAAGTTGAGCTTCAACGACCACCTCGGCCGCGCGGAAACGGAGACGGTGCGCCGACGCGAATCCGATTGGACCGAAGTGGAGGTCACCTTCAACAGCGGCAATCGCACCCGGGCGAGCATCAACATCCTGCACGTGGCGAAAGGCGACGGCTACTTCGATGACGTGAAGCTCGCCGAGCTCTTGCCCGCCGAGGAGACGGCAACCGTGATGGCCGGCGATATGAAGCGCGGCGAGCAGATCTTCTACAAACACGCCGCCGCGTGCGTCCTCTGCCACTCGGTGAAGGGACAGGGCAGCACCGTCGGCCCCGCGCTGGACGGCATCGCCACGCGCGCCACCGCCGCATACATCCGCGAGAGCCTGCTCGAGCCGAGCAAGGTGCTCGCGAAAGGTTTCGAGCAGAACAAAATTTCGCCCATGCCGCCGATGGCCGACATCTTCAGCCCACAGGAGCTCCTCGACATCGAGGCCTTCGTGAAGACGCTCAAGTAGCCCGAGGACCTCTCGCTGAGGCGTGACAGCGAATAGCGGCCGGAGTAGAACCGTCGGTGTAACCGACATGAAAACACTCCTCACCACCCTCTTCGTCGCAGCCATCCTCAGCTCCGCCGCCGCTGCTGAACTGCCCCAGCAACTCGCCAGCGCCAAGCGCGTCGTCTTCCTCGGCGACAGCATCACCCACGCGGGCCAGTACGCGGAATTGGTTGAGACGTGGTTCCGCCTGCGCTTCCCCGAGAGCCAGATTGAGTTCGTCAACATCGGCCTGCCGAGCGAGACCGTCAGCGGCCTCTCGGAGGACGGCCACGCGGGCGGAAAGTTTCCAAGGCCCGATCTGCACGAGCGGCTCGAGCGCGTGCTCGCGAAATCGAAGCCCGACCTCCTCATCGCCTGCTACGGAATGAACTGCGGCATCTACCTGCCGTTCGCCGAAGAGCGCTTGGCGAAGTATCGCGATGGCATGGAACGCCTCCGCAAAGCCTGCGCCGCGCACGGCACGAAGGTGCTGCACGTCACACCGCCGACGTTCGACGAGGTGAAGGGCGGCAAGCCCGGCTACGGCGCCACCCTCGACCGCTATTCCCACTGGCTCGTTGGCCAGCGCAAAGCCGGATGGGATGTGGTGGACTCCCACGCGCCGATGAACCGTTATCTCGCCGAGCAGCGCGCGAAGGATCCCAAGTTCTTCCTCGCCGGCGACGGCGTGCATTGCAACGAAACCGGCCACTGGCTGATCGCGAAAGCCATCCTCACCCACCTCGGCGCGAACGACGTGGCGAACGCCCCCGACGCCAAAGCCCTGCTCGCCGCGCACCCGAACGGCGAGGCCGCGCTCAAACTCGTCCAGCAGCGCCAGCGGATGTTGAAGGACGCGTGGCTGACCGAATGCAAGCACCTCCGTCCCGGCATGAAGACCGGTCTGCCACTCGCCGAAGCGCAAGCGAAGGCCGCCGAATTGGACAAGCAGATCCGCGAAACGCTGGCCCGGTCGACTCGCTGAAGTGCGTCATCGCACGCCGCCGAAACACATCATGAACCCGATCATCGCCAGCGGCACCTCCCGCCGCGAATTCGTAAAGACCACAGCCAGCGCCGCGTTTCTGGCTTCAGCCGCAGGGGCGACTGCGGCCGCACCCTTTGCCGGCAAATCTCTCGCCAGCAAGACGCTCAAGACCGATGTGCTGGTCTGCGGCGGCGGTTGCGCGGGCATTGCCGCCGCGCTCGCAGCGGCGCGGCGTGGCGCGGGGCGAAGGTGTTGCTGGTGGAGAAGGCCCCGTTCGCCGGTGGCATCATCACCTGCGTCGGCCTGCCCTACTTCGATGGCATTGCGGACATCAAAGACAACCGCATCGTCGTGCGCGGCATCGCGCTGGAGTTGTTGTCCAAGTCCGGCGTGTGCAAACCCGACGCCACCCACACGGCCAAGACAACCCGACCATCGGCAATTCCTTCGAGTTCAAGCTGCTGCTCGACCGCCTCATCCGCGAGCAGAAGGAGCGGCTGACGGTGCTGTTCAACTCCTTCGTCTGCGGCGTGCAGAGCAACGGCGGCCGTATCCGTTCCGTGCAAATCGCCAACAAGGACGGCCTTGTAAGCGTCGAGGCGAACACGGTGATTGACTGCACTGGCGACGCGGATGTCGCCGCGTGGGCGGGCGCGCCCTTCGAGCAAAACGCCGAGGTGCAGCCGCTCACGCTGCACTTCCGCATCGGCAACGTGAAGCGCGTCGGCAACCTCAGCCAGAACTGCCGCGCCGCGCTCGCGAAGGCGCAGGCCGCCGGTGAGCTGCCCTTCTACTACGTCCCCGGCGTGATGTTCCTCTACCACGAGAGTGAGGTTTACATCCACGGCATCCGCGTGCCCGCGAACCCGACCGACGCCGCCGACCTCTCCCGTGCCGAGATGCAGGGGCGCGCCGATGCGTGGGCGATGTTTCAGGCCTGGAAGCGCGAGGTGCCAGGCTTCGAGCAGAGCTACTTCCTGGAGGCGTATCCGTGGATTGGCGTGCGCGAGTCGCGCCGGCTCGTGGGCCAATACGTGCTGAACGAGGACGACTTGATGAAAGCCCGCCGCTTCGACGATGCCATCGCCACCGGCTGCTGGTATCTCGACCTGCACCCGAACAAGACCGTCATCGGCAGCGCGAACGACTTCGATCCGAAGAAAGTTCAGCCCGAGCCTTACGACATTCCCTACCGCTCGCTCCTGCCGCAGAAGCTGGAGAACCTGCTCGTCGCCGGCCGCTGTCACTCCGCCACGCGCGGCGCGCACGCCAGCACGCGCGTGACCGTGACCGCGATGGCGATGGGCGAGGCCGCCGGCACCGCCGCCGCGATGGCGGTCACCACGAAAAAGAGCGTGCAGGAAATCAACGGCGTGAAAGTGCGTGAACTGCTTCATTCCACTGGAGCCGGACCGCACACCGATGCCTGAACGCGATCGCTGCCAATGCGAAACCTCCACCCAATGATGACAACCGCCCAACTTGGCGAACGGGAAGGGCTCAGGAGTGACGCACAGTTTGATCGGACTGAACTTTTGATGAATCCTCAAATCCTCATGCTCGTTAAAACGAAAAACCTTATAAACCCACTTCGCCTTTTCTACGCGCTCACCCTCCTGTGTGTATCGGCCTTCGCCCAAATCCCCGCGCCTACCGACGCGCCCAAACCCCGCACGCCCGAGCAGAGCGCCGCTGCCTTCAAGCTCCCGCCCGGTTTCCGCATGGAAGTCGTCGCCAGCGATCCGCTGCTCGCCTCGCCTTCGGGCATCTGCTGGGACGAGCGCGGACGGATGTTCGTGAGCGAACTGCACGGCTACAACCTCGCCGGCCAGCTCGACATCGAGGAACTCAACAAGTCCGGCAAACTCGACACCCAGGTCCGCCGCGTGCAGGCGGACGCGAAACACAAGCACGCCGCCGAGCGCGGCACCTTCGGCGTCATCAAACTGCTCACCGACACCGACGGCGACGGGCGCATGGACAAAGCCACCGTCTTCGCCACGAACCTCCCGCCCGCCTACGGCCTCGTGCCCGCGCGCGGCGGCGTCATCGTCGCGTGCGCGCCGCATATTCTCTTCTTCGCCGACCGTGACGGCGACGGCGTCGCGGAGACGCGCGAAACGCTCTTCACCGGCTTCGGCACAGGCGACTTGGAGCGCGGCATCAACGCGCCGCACTGGGGCGCGGACGGCTGGATTTATTTCGGTCGTGGCTGGCCCGGCGGCCCCATCACCGGGCCGAAGCTGGCGAAACCCGTGACCTTACCCGGCTCTGACTTCCGCATCCGCGCAGACGGCAGCGCCATCGAGCCGGTCACGGGCAACACGCACACGTTTGGCTTCACCTTCACCGAGACGGGCGACCGCTTCACGGTCACAACCACGACGAGTTTTCACGTCGCGCCGCTGCCGTGGCATTACCTCGCGCGCAACCCGGACGTGGCCGCCGGCACGCCGCAAACGGGCGTCGGCGACCGGCGCGCTTACTCGCTCTCCAAGCCGCATCCGTGGCGACAGAAACGCGCCGACGACCCGGCTTACTTCCAATACTACAAGAGCCGTTACGGCGCGGCGGAGAGCGAGGCAGACGGCTGGTTCACCGCGGCCTGCGGCCCGCTGCTTTATCAGGACCACGCGCTGCCCGGTCTGCACGGCCATTACTTTCTCTGCGAGCCGTCGGGCAATCTGATCCACCGCGCGCTCGTCGTGCCGGATGGCCCAGCGCTCACACTCCGCCGCGCAGTCGGCGAGGAGAAATCCGAATTCGCCGCCACGACCGATCAGTGGAGTCATCCGATGCATCTGTTGCACGGCCCCGACGGCGCGATTTGGGTCGTGGACTATTACCGCGAAATCATCGAGGACTACTCCGCCATCCCGCGCCATCTCCAGCAGCAATACGGCCTCTACGCCGGCCACGACCGCGGCCGCATCTACCGTCTCACGCACGCGCAGATGGCACCCGCGACCGCCGCCGACATGAGCAAACTCGACGCGACCGCGCTCGCGTCGGAAACCGCCAGCCCGCTCCTCTGGCGTCGCCAAACCGCGCAGCGCCTGCTGGTGGAACGCAACGACCGCGCCGCAGCGCAAGCGGTCAAAGCACGGCTGGGCGGTAGAAACGCGGCTGCCTCTCTCATCACCGCGTTGCGGACGCTCGACCAACTAAACGCGCTGGAGCCGGCTGATTTGCAGCCGTTTCTCGGTCGGCCTGAGGAAGCAGTCCGCGTCCACGCTCTGCAACTTGCCGACCGCTGGCTCGCCCGCGACGAAGGGCGCTCGTTGCTGGACGCGGTGCTCACCGCCGCTGCCATCGAGACCAGCCCGCGCGTGCAACTCCAGTTCGCCCTCAGCCTCGGCGAGAGCCGCGACCCGCGCGCCTCCGCGATGCTCGCCCGCTACGCCCGCGAACGCCTCGGCGTGCGCTGGATGGATTCGGCGATTCTCTCCTCCCTCCATCAGCGCGGCGGCGAGATGCTGGCTGAATTGCTTCGCGTGCCGGGCGAGAGCGCTCCGCTCCTCAACCGCCTCGCGCAAGCCATCGCCGCGCGCCGCGATGAAGCGGAACTCGCCCGCACATTGAACGCGCTCACCAGCTCGCCCGAAGTTGCGCAAGCCACCGTGCTCAACGGCCTCGCCGTGGGCCGCAAGAACGCTCCGCGCAAGCCGCTCGCCGACAAGTCCGCCCGCGCCTCGCTCGCCAAGCTTGCCGCGAATCCCACCGCCGCCGTTCGCAACGCCACCCGCGCATTGGAGGACACATTCGTCCCCGCTGCGAGCGAGGGCGAAACCTTCACCGGCCCCGCCGTCGCGGCCATCACTGAAATCAGCGACGCCACCTTCCGCAAGTTCACCGCCGCGCTCACTGGTCCGCGTGACGCGAAGCGCGGACACGAGATTTTCACACTCGCCTGCGCCACCTGCCATCGCATCGGCAAGGAAGGTCACGAGTTCGGCCCCGATCTGCTTGGCGAACTCGGCGTGGCCGAGGAGACGCTCGTGCGCCACATGCTGCTGCCCAACGAACGCATCCGTCCCGGCTACGAGACGACCGTGGTGAATACGCGTGACGGCGCGTCCGTGGTCGGCCTGCTCAAAGACGATGGCGCGACCAGCCTCACGCTCGCGCAGCCCAACGGTGTGGAACAGGTGCTGCTTCGCAAAGACGTGACCGGCGTCCGCCGCGTGGCCGGATCGCTGATGCCGTCGTTCGCCGAGGCGCTCACGCCCGCCGATCTCGCGAGCCTGCTGACATGGCTGCGCAGCAATCTTCGCGCAGATACCGGCGCACGCGCCGTGCTGTTCGATGAGGAACCGGGGTTCGCCGCGTTGCTCAAGGAAGAATCCGGCACCGCGACCATCGAGAGCGCCGGCGCGGCATCGGGGAAACTTTGCCTCCGCATCACGCCGCCGCAGCGCGCGTCGGCGAAGATTCCCGGCTGGAATTACCGCATCGTGGAAAAGCCCGCCGCGCCGAACGAATTCCGCTACCTGCGTCTCGCGTGGCGCGCGAGCGGCGCGGGCGTGATGATCGAACTCGCCCGTTCCGGCCAATGGCCGAAGGCCGAAGATCAGAACGGCCGCTACTTCGCCGGTCGCAACACCACCGCATGGCAGGCGCGCGAGGTCAGTTCCAAAGTTCCACGCGAGTGGGACACCGTCACGCTCGACCTGTGGAAAGATAGCGGCACTTTCACGCTCACCGGACTCGCGCCGACAGCGATGGGCGGTGATGCGTGGTTTGACCGGATTGAGCTCTTGCGATGAAGCGACTGTTGCAACTCACGCTCGTCCGCTTCACCTCCGCCGCCGTAGCGGTTGAACCGCTCCGCAACGTCACACCCCGTTTCCTTATCGGCCTCCTGCTCACCGGAAACTTCACCGGCCAGCAGGTTGCTATGGCTTTGGCCGCCGATCTCAAGTAATACTTCGTCCCTTAAACTATGAAACGAATCATCATCGCACTTTTTCTGACCGCCGCGTTCGCGGTTCGACTTGCACACGCCGCTCCGCTCGTTTTCCAAGGCACCGATGGCCCCGGCAAGGGCAAGCA
>SXGU01103486.1_pt1 | contig 11247 bp, 8 predicted proteins | sample 3174531 | NCBI WGS metagenome assembly SXGU01 (sample SAMN11356863, study PRJNA531348) | freshwater metagenome | isolation source: freshwater sample F1-140 | place: China: Fuxian Lake, Yuxi | collected 2017-12-25
GGCCTGATTGGCATGTGGAAGGCGTTCGCGGAGCTGGATGCGCTCGGCTGGATCGGACCGGAGCGGCCGAAGATGTTCGCGGTGCAGGCCGCCGGCTGCGCACCGATCGTCAAGGCCTATGAAGCGGGCGTCGAGCACGCCGAGCGCTGGGAGAACGCCCACACCGTGGCGGCCGGTATCCGCGTGCCCCGCGCCGTCGGCGACTTCCTGATCCTGCGGGCGGTGCGCGAAAGCGGCGGCGCCGCTTTGGCAGTGGAGGACGACGCGATCCTCGCCGCCGTCAACGAGGTCGCGCGACAGGACGGACTGCTGCTCTGCCCCGAGGGCGGAGCGACGCTCGCCGCCTATCGCCAGGCGCTTGCGAACGGCTTGATCGGGTCGAACGACGAGGTGGTGCTCTTCAACTGCGCCACCGGCCTCAAATACCCGATGCCCGCGTCGCCGCAGACGCTCGACCACCGGCAGCCGATCGACTTCGACGCACTGCTGGCGTGACGCCGCGAGGGTGCGGCGTCAGCGGCGGAGTGCTGCGGAAGCCTCGCGGATCGGCTTGTACTCGACATTGTCGTTCCAGCGCGGCCAGCGGCGGCTGTTGGCGAGGTCGCGGCCGAGCTCGTAGGCGACCTGCCCTTCCTGGGCAGCGCCGGCCATGTCCCAGGCAGGATCGAACGCGTCGCTGGTCTGATGATAGTGCTCGGCATTGTACGCCTCGATCGCGGCGTCCCCGGCCGCCTTGCCGCCGCGCGCGAGATCGCGTCCGGCGCGGAACGCGAGCGCCGGCACGCCGCGCGTGGCGAACGCGAAATGGTCGGAGCGGAAATACCAGCCGGCTTCCGGCGAGCGCTCATCCTCGACCCGCAGCCCGTGGCGCGAAGCGACGCGGACCAGATCTTGCTCGAGATCGGTGCGGCCGCCACCGATCAGATCCAGGCTCCGCGCCCGGCCGATGACGACATGCGGATCGAGATTGAACACGGCCGCCGTCGTTTCGAGCGGCGCCAGCGGATTGGCGGCATAATATTCGGCGCCGAGCAGGCCCTTCTCCTCGGCGGTATAGCCGATGAACAGGATCGAGCGCTGCGGTCGCGCGCCGCGTCCGAAGGCGCGGGCGATCTCCAGCAGGGTGGCCGTGCCGGTCGCATTGTCGACGGCGCCGTTGCGGATCGTGTCGCCCGCCGCATCGGCAGCGCCGATGCCGTTGGCGTCCCAGTGAGCGCCGAAGATCACCGTCTCATCCGGACGGCCCATGCCGCGCAGGCGCGCGACGACGTTGCGGCTGACGACCGGCGTGGCACGCACCTCCAGCGCCGCCGACAGCGTCGCATTGCCGATCGCAACCGCGCGGAAGCTCCTGTCGCGCGCCCGCACCTTGAGCGCTTCGTAATCGAGCCCGGCGCGGCGGAAGAGATCGACGGCGGCGTCGCGGTGCAGCCATCCGCTGATTGGGGCCGGCGCAGCGCCGGCGACCGGCCGCAGGCCAAAAGTGGGTGCGCCTTCGTTGCCGGCGACCTGGCTCCACGGATAGCTCGCCGGCGCGGTCTCGTGGACCACGAGCACGGCCGCGGCGCCCGCTTTTGCCGCCGCTGCCGCCTTGGCGCCGAAGCGGCCGCCATAGACCAGGCTGCGCCCGCCGAACGCGCCGGCGCCCGGCGCTTCGAAATCCGGATCACCGGCGAGGAACACCGCGACCTTGCCCTTCAGATCCGCGCCTTCGAAGCTGTTCCAGCCGAGTTCCGGCGCGACCATGCCATAGCCCAGGAAGACCATCGGCGCGTTGTCCAGCACGGTCCTGCCGGCTATGCTGGAGGCGGCGGTCACCTGCCCGCCGATAGCCAGCGGAACGGTTGCGCCGGCCACCCGCACCGACACGGTCGCGGGCCCGACCCGCTCGTACCGGATCAGCGGCACATCCTGGAACCACGATCCCTTCTCGCCGCCTGGCTCCAGCCCCGCCGCGGCGAACTGGGCGGCCAGATATTCGAGGGTCTTTGCTTCGCCGATCTGCGTCGGCCCGCGTCCGGCGAACGCATCGCTCGACAAGGTGCGAACATGCGCCTTGATGCGCTCGGCGCTGATCTGCGCAGGCGGCGCCGCCGCGCTCAGCAGGGGCAGGCTGAGCGCGAGCGCCAACGCCGTCGCTACCCTGTTTCCATGTCTTGCCATGCGGTTAGTCTGTGGCGCCCGGCACAGCGGCTGTCCAGCCGTGCGAGCCCGTGGGTTTGCGCCGGTAGTTTCCCGATGGGCTTCGACCGGCTAGCCTCATCGCGACTGAACAAGGGGAACCCGCATGCCGACGCTGCTCACCCGGATCGGATCGTCGCTCGCGGCGCTGCTGCTGCTCAGCTCGGCGGCGCCACGGCCGGCTTTTGACGTGATCGTGCGGGGCGGCACGGTCTATGATGGCAGCGGACGGGCGCCGTTCACCGGCGACATCGCGATCCGCGGGGATCGCATCGCTGCGGTCGGCAGGAACGTGCGCGGGCGCGGCGCCACCGAGATCGACGCGCGCGGCCTCGCGGTCGCGCCCGGCTTCATCAACATGCTGAGCTGGGCGACCGAGTCGCTGATCCTCGACGGCAAGGGGCAGAGCGACATCCGTCAGGGCGTAACGCTGGAGGTGATGGGCGAGGGCTGGTCGATGGGGCCGCTCAATTCGGAGATGAAGCGCCTCCTCGTCCAGCGCCAGGACGATTTCCGCTTCCCCGTTACCTGGACCAGCCTCGGGGATTATCTCGGCTATCTGGAGAAAAAGGGCGTATCGCCCAACGTCGCCAGCTTCGTCGGCGCCGCCACCGTGCGCATCCACGAGCTCGGCGAGAAGGACGTCGATCCGACGCCGGCGCAGCTCGCCCGCATGCGCGAGCTCGTCCGCGTCGCGATGGACGAGGGCGCGATGGGCGTCGGCAGCTCGCTGATCTACGCGCCCGGCAATTTCGCGGAGACCGACGAGCTTGTCGCCCTGGTGTCGGAGGCGGGGCGCTGCGGCGGCATGTACATCAGCCACATGCGATCGGAGGGCGACCGGTTGGTCGAGGCCGTCGACGAGCTGATCGAGATTTCGCGGCGCTCCGGCGCGCCCGCCGAAATCTACCACCTGAAGATGGCCGGGCGCGACAATTGGGGCAAGCTCGACACGGTCGTGCGCCGCGTGGAGGCGGCGCGCGCGGCCGGCCTCAGGATCACGGCCGACATGTACACCTACACGGCAGGCGCGACCGGGCTCGATGCGGCCATGCCCTTGTGGGTGCAGGATGGCGGCGTCGAGCAGTGGATCGAGCGGCTGAAGGATCCGGCGGTGCGCGCGCGGGTCGCTGGCGAGATGAAGCGGCCCGGCGCGGGCTGGGAAAATCTCTACTACGGCGCCGGCCCCGACAAGATGATCCTGGTTGGCTTCAAGAACGAGGCGCTGAAGCAATATACCGGCAAGACGTTGGCCGAGATGGCGCAGCTGTGGAAGCTGAGCCCGGAAGAGACGGCGATGGAGCTGGTGGTGCGCGACGGCAGCCGCGTCGGCACCGTCTACTTCCTGATGTCGGAGGACAATGTCCGCAAGCAGGTCCAGCTGCCGTGGATGGCGTTCGGATCGGACGCGTCCGCTCAGGCGCCGGAGGGCCTGTTCCTGAAATCGAGCACTCACCCACGTGCCTATGGCAACTTCTCGCGCCTGCTCGGCCGCTATGTGCGCGACGAGAAGCTGGTGCCGCTGCCGGAAGCGGTGCGCCGGCTGACCTCGTTCCCGGCCGCCACGCTCGGCATCAAGGATCGCGGCGCGATCAAGACCGGCTACCATGCGGATCTGGCGATCTTCGATCCGAAGACGATCGAGGATCATGCGACGTTCGAGACGCCGCAGCGCTTCGCCACCGGCATGCGGCACGTGCTGGTGAACGGCGTGCCGGTGCTGCGCGACGGCGAGCATACCGGCGCGACGCCCGGGCGGTTCGTGCGCGGACCGGGGTGGAACCGGTGCAAGCCGGCCGGAGCCGGCTGAACGTCAGCCCGGCACTACCACTTGGCGCACCACCTCGCCGCCGGCGAGCTTGCCGAACAGCCGGTTGATGTCGCCGAGCGGGCTGACCGAGGTGAGCAGCCGTTCGACCGGCAGGCGACCGGCGCGCCACAGGCCGAGATAGCGAGGGATGTCGCGGGCGGGGACGGAAGAGCCCATGTAGCTGCCGATGAGCGACTTGCCCTCCCCCACCAGCGCCGCCGGCGCGAGGGACAGGCGCTCGGCGGGGTTGGGGAGCCCGACCGTCACGATCCTTGCCCCGCGCCGGCCGAGCGCGAACGCCTCGCCGAGCGCGTCGGCGCTGCCGACCGTCTCGATCACCAAGTCCGGCCGCTCGGCGACCGCCTCCGCCGCCTCGCCGGGCGCAAAGGCCGCGCTGGCGCCGAGCTCGAGCGCCAGCGCGCGCTTGGCCGGCACCGGGTCGATTGCGACGATCGGCTGGCCGCCGCCGGCCAGAGCGCCGAGCAAGGCGGCGAGGCCGACGCCGCCAAGGCCAACGATCGCGACGCTCTCCCCGAGACGCAGCGCGCCGCTGTTGAGCACCGCCCCCACCCCGGTCAGCACCGCGCAACCGAACAAGGCCGCGATCTCCGCCGGCACGTCTGGCGGGATCTTCACCGCCGAGCGCCGGTCGACCACCGCGTGACTGGCGAACGCCGAGGCACCGAGATGGTGGTGCACCGCGCGGCCCTTTTCCGACAGGCGGAAGCCGCCGCGCAGCAACGTGCCGGCGCCGTTGGCGCGCGCGCCGGCCTCGCACAGCCACGGCTCCCCGGCCGCGCACAGCCGGCACTCGCCGCATTGCGGCAGAAAGCTCAGGACGACGCGGTCGCCGATCGCGAACTGCGCGGCGGCGACCTCGCCGACCTGCGCGACGGTGCCAACTGCCTCGTGGCCGAGGACCATCGGCAGCGGCCGCGGGCGATCACCGTTGATAACGGAAAGGTCGCTGTGGCACAGGCCGGCCGCGTCGACGCGCAGGAGCAACTCGTGCGGCCCCGGCGGGGCGAGGTCGAGCTCGGTGAGCCGCAACGGCCGCTCGGCCGCATAGTCGCCGCGAAAGCCGGTGGCGTCCAGCACCGCCGCGGTGATCTTCATGCCGTCTCGCCGAGCGCCTCGACCGTCACCGTCTGCGCGTGCATCTCGGCACAGCCATAAGCGGTGAGGATGGCGACGTCCGCGGCGTCGCGGCCGACGCCGATCTTGGCCATCGTCCCCTCCATCGCCATGCCGGTGGCGTCGACCAGGTGCCACGCGCCGCCCAGGAACAGCTCGGCAACGGCGTGGAAGTCCGGCGGCTCCACGCCCGGCGCATAGACGCTGGCGTAGCGCGCCGGGATTGCGGCGGCGCGCGCGAAGGTGATCAGCGTGTGGGCGTAATCGCGGCAGATGCCCTGGCGGCTGACGAAGCTGTCCTGGGCGGTGGTGTCGGACTGGCTGCTGCCCGGAACGTAGCTGAAATGGCCGGCGATCCAGTCCCGCATCGCCGCCGCGAGCGCGCCGCCTTCCAGGCCGCCGAATTCGGCTTCGACGAAGGTGCGGAAGCGATCGGACGGACAGAAGCGCGACGGCATCAGATAGGCCACGGTTTCGCCCGGCAGCAGGTGCGGCGGCACCGACGGCAAGGTCGCGAGATCGGCGAGCAGGCGCTGGATCGTCACCGTCGCCTGGTAAGTGGCGAGGAAGCGGCCTTCCGCCCGGATCCAGATGCGCTCGCCAATGCCGTCCTGCGCCGCCACCCGCGCCACGTGCGCGCAGGGCGGCAGCAGCAGCGAGGAATTCTCCACGATCTGCTCGGGGATGACGGCGGCCTCGATCTGCAGCAGCAGATCGGTGGGCGCGGCGAAGCTGTAATCGAGCTCGGCGCGGACGGAAAGCCGCATCGCGCCCCGCCTCCTACTCGTAATCGCCGGCGAGATTGGTGTTGCGCGGCGGAGCGGCGGCGGTGAGCCGCAGCGCCTCGGCCGAGGCCGCCAGCGAGCCGACCTCGTCCGGCGCCTCGTCATCGTCGACCTGGACCTTCTGCAGGTTGGAGACGAGCGCCTCGTGCAGCTGCTTGGGCCTTACCGTCTCCTCGGCGATCTCGCGCAGCGCCACCCCCGGGTTCTTGTCGCGGTCGCGCTCGATGGTGAGCTCGGCGCCGCCCGAAATCTGGCGGGCGCGCTGCGAGGCGAGCAGCACGAGATCGAACCGGTTCGGGATCTTGTCGACGCAATCTTCGACGGTGACGCGCGCCATGGGGCAGCTCCGCTCTTTGAACAACACTAACGGGAGGAAGGCGGGTGAGCTAGTCGCGGGACCCGCCGATGTCAACGATTGCGGGCTTGCGCTCGCCGCCCACGCCCATAGACGGGCAGCGATGAGCGACGATCAGCCGCGGCCCGAGTGCGCGTTCGAGCCCCTTACCGTCGGCGGAAGCCGGCTCACGCTGCTGCCCAGCGGGCCGGATCGGCTCGAAGCGCTGATCCGGCTGATCGACGGGGCGGAGGAGAGCCTGCGCATCCTGTTCTACATCTACTGCGCGGACGACTCCGGAACGCGCGTGCGCAACGCGCTGCTGGCCGCGGTGAAGCGGGGCGTGAAGGTCTGGCTGCTGGTCGACGGCTTCGGCAGCGACGCGACCGATGCGTTCTTCGCGCCGTTGATCGACGCCGAGTGCCGCTTCTGCCGCTTCAGCCCGCGGCTCGGCCGGCGCTACCTGCTGCGCAACCATCAGAAGCTGGTGCTGGCGGACGGCAAGCGCGTGCTGATCGGGGGCTTCAACGTCTCGGACGACTATTTCGGAACGGCGCAAGAGGGGGCCTGGCGCGATCTCGGGCTGCTCGTCGAAGGCCAGGACCCCTCCTGCCTGATCGGCTATTTCGACGCCCTGTTCGCCTGGGTGAACAAGCCGAAGGCGCGCATCCGCGAGCTTCGCCGGCTGCTGGAGCAGCATAGCGAGACGCGAGGGCAGCTCCACTGGCTGTTCGGCGGACCGACGCGGCGGCTGAGCCCTTGGGCCAAGTCGGTACGCAAGGACATGAGGGGCGCCAAGCGGCTCGACATCATCGCAGCCTATTTCGCACCCGGGCCGCGGCTGCTCCGGCGCAGCGGCAACGTCGCGCGCCGCGGCGGCCAGGCGCGGCTGATCACGGCCGCCAAGTCCGACAACAACATGACGATCCTCGCCGCCCGCCACACCTATTCGCTGCTGCTGCGGCGCGGCTTCGAAATCTACGAATATGAAGCCACCAAGATGCACACCAAATTGTTCGTGATGGACGATGTCGTGCACATCGGATCGGCCAATTTCGACATGCGCAGCCTGTTCCTGAATCTGGAGATGATGCTGCGGATCGACGACCCGGCCTTCGCGGCGCTGATGCGGCGGTTCGTCGATGGCGAGATCGCCGACAGCCGCCGCGTCACGCGGGACGCGCACCGCGCTCAGGCCGGCATCCTCAACAAGATCAGGTGGGGGGTCGCCTACTTCCTGGTGGCGGTCGCCGACTACAACGTCTCGCGGCGGCTGAACTTCGGCCTCAACGGACGCTGACGATAGCTCAGTCGCGCCAGGCCCAGAACAGGGTGGCGGGCGGGACGTTGCGCCACTCGAACCCCTTGTCGATCCGCTCGAAATGCGGGGCGATGAAATCGCGGACCTTGGGCGAGAACTGGTAGACCAGAAAGGCGCCGCCAGGGCGCAGCGCGGCCGCCGTCTCCGACGCGATCTTGGGCCCGATCCCGGCCGGCAGCGTCGAGAAGGGCAGGCCCGACAGGATGAAGTCGGCCGCCTCGAAGCCGCGGTCCGCCATGATCTTGCGGACGCCCGCGGCCGATCCCGTCACCGCTTCCAGCCGGGCGTCGGTGAACTTGCCGTTCAGGTAATCGGTGAAGTCGGGATTGGTGTCGATCGCCAGCAGGGTGGCGTCCGCCGGAAGCCGATCGAGGATGTGCTGAGTGAACGTGCCGACGCCGGGACCATATTCCACGAACAGCTTGGTGTTCGGCCAATCGACGGGCGCCAGCATCTTGTCGATCAGCACCCTGGAGGACGGGATCACGGACCCGACCATCACCGGATGCTTCACGAAGCCGCGCAGGAACTGCCACAAGGGTCCGCCGCCCGCACGGCGCCGGAACGCCTTGTCGGTGCGGGCTTGCTCGGCGGAGAATGTCATGCGTCTTCCATATGTTTCGTCGCGCGAGCCCGCTGCGTTGGCAAATCGGAGGCGGGATGGCAAGGGCGGCAGGAGCCGGCGCGCTAAGGCACTGACCTAGGTGATATAGATGACTGCCTATGGCCTGCCGCGCGGACGCTTCGCCCTGCTGTTCGCAGTGATGCTGGTGGCCGCCGCCGGCAACACCGCGCTCCAGTCGCTGATGCCGTCGATCGGGCGCCGCCTGGGCGTGCCGGACCTGTGGGTTGTCTCCGCGTTCAGCCTGAGCGCGATCATCTGGGTGGTGGCGGCGCCGCACTGGGCGCGCCTTTCCGACCGGCGCGGGCGCCGCGCGCTGATGCGCCTGGGGCTCGCCGGCTTCATCGCCTCCTTCCTGATCTGCGGCGTGGCGCTGGGCCTCGCGCTGCACGACGTGCTGGCCCCGGTCACCGCCTTCCTGATCTTCACCCTCGGCCGCACCTTCTATGGCTGGCTGGGCTCCGCCTCGCCGCCCGCGGTGCAGGCCTATGTGGCGGCGCGCACCGACGGTGAGCAGCGCACCAACGCGCTCGCGGCGATCGCATCGTCGTTCAGCCTCGGCACGATCCTCGGCCCGGCGCTGGCACCGCTGTTCGTGCTGCCGCCGCTGGATCTGGCGGGGCCGCTGATCGCGTTCGCGCTCGCCGCGGCCGTGGTGCTGCTGCTGATCGCCACGCGGCTGCCGGATGACACACCGCAGCATGAGGGACGTGGCCGCGTTCCGGATTATCCGTGGATCGGCGCCGGCCTCCCGCCGGAACGTGGTGACACCGGGGAGCGGGCGCCGCTCCGTTGGCGCGATCCGCGGGTGCGCACCTGGCTCGCGGTCGGCGCGATCGGCGGACACGGCCATGCCGCCCTGCTCGGCGTGATCGGCTTCCTGGTGCTCGACCGGCTCGGCCTGTCGATCGCCGAGGCGCCGCAATGGATCGCGGTGGTGTTGATGATCGGCGCGCTCGCGACGCTTGCCGCGCAATGGTGGCTGATCCCGCTCTTCCATCTCGGTCCGGCCGCTTTGGTGCTGTGGGGCGCGCTGGCCTCGGCCGCCGGCTCATTGCTGATCGCCTTTGCCGACAGCATCCACGCCATCGCGCTCGGCTTCGCTCTCGCCTCGCTCGGCTTCGGCTTCTTCCGGCCGGGCTTCACCAGCGGCGCGTCGCTGGCGGTCGAGCCGCACGAGCAGAATGCGGTCGCGGGGCTCGTCACGTCGGTGAACGGCATCGCCTTCGTCGCCGCGCCGACGGCGGCGATCGCGCTCTACGGCCTGTGGCTGCCGCTCCCGTTCCTCGCCACCGGAGCGCTGATGCTCGGGCTGGCCGCGTGGGTCAGGTTTCGTCGCGGCCCTTTGCGCCACGCGGGGTGAGCATGCCGGGCGCGACGAAGCCGATGCCGCCGGAGCTCATCGCCTCCTGCTTCAGCTTGGCCTGGATCTGCTCGTAGTCGCGTTCCATTTCGGGCGTGACGGACGCGCGCGTGTCCTTCAGCGCCCGCTCAAAATGCGCGGCAGAGACCTCCTGCGCGCCGATCGCGTCGCGGAGCGCGGCGAGGCCCGCGCGGCGCACCAGATCCTCCAGGTCCGCGCCCGTGAAGCGGTCGGTGCGGGCGGCGAGATCGTCCAGATCGACATCGCCCGCCAACGGCATGTCGCCGGTGTGGATGTCGAGGATGCGGCGCCGGCCGGCACGATCCGGCACCGACACGTAGATCAGCTCGTCGAAGCGGCCGGGCCGGAGCAGCGCCGGATCGATCAGGTTCGGGCGATTGGTGGCCCCGATCACGACGACCGACTGCAATTCCTCCAGCCCGTCCATCTCGGCCAGGATGGTGTTGACGACGCGTTCGGTGACCTGCGGCTCGCCCAAGCCGCCGCCGCGCGCCGGCACCAGGCTGTCGAGCTCGTCGATGAAGATCACGGTCGGCGCCACCTGGCGGGCGCGAGCGAACAGGCGCGCGATCTGCTGCTCGCTCTCGCCATACCATTTGGAGAGCAGGTCCGATGACTTGGTCGCGATGAAGTTCGCCTGCGCCTCGCGCGCCGCGGCCTTGGCGAGCAGGGTCTTGCCGGTGCCGGGCGGGCCATAAAGCAGAAAGCCCTTGGCCGGGCGAATGCCGAGCCGGCGGAAGGCTTCGGGCGATTTCAGCGGCAGCTCAACGCCTTCGCGCAGCCGCTCCTGAGCCTCGTCGAGGCCGCCGACATCGTCCCAGCCGATATTCGGCACCTGCACCATCACCTCGCGCATGGCAGACGGCTGCACGCGCTTCAGCGCCTGCTCGAAATCCTCGCGCCAGACGGAGAGCTCCTCCAGCACCTCCGGCGGAATGGTGCCTTCCTCCAGGTTGATGCGCGGCATGATGCGCCGCACCGCCTCGATCGCCGCCTCGCGGGCGAGCGCGGCCAGATCGGCACCGACGAAGCCGTAAGTCTGGCGGGCCAGCTCCTGCAGGTCGACGCCGTCGCCCAAAGGCATGCCGCGGGTGTGGATGGCCAGGATCTCGCGCCGGCCGCCTTCGTCGGGCACGCCGACCACGATCTCGCGGTCGAAGCGGCCGGGACGGCGCAGCGCCTCGTCGATCGCTTCCGGGCGGTTGGTGGCGGCGATCACCACCAGATTCTGTCGCGGCTCGAGCCCGTCCAGCAAAGTAAGAAGCTGCGCGACCAGGCGCTTCTCGGTCTCGCCGGTCACCTGGCTGCGCTTGGGCGCGATCGAATCGATCTCGTCGATAAAGACGATGGAGGGGGCGTTGGCGGATGCCTCCTCGAACAGCTCGCGCAGCTTCTTCTCGCTCTCGCCATAAGCCGAGCCCATGATCTCGGGGCCGGCGATATGGTAGAAATTGGCGTCGCTCTCGTTGGCGACGGCACGCGCCAGCCGGGTCTTGCCGGTGCCGGGCGGGCCGTGCAGCAACACGCCCTTGGGGGGATCGACGCCGAGCCGCTCGAAGATCTCGGGATAGCGCAGCGGCAGCTCCACCATCTCGCGGAGCTGATCAATGGTGGTGCCGATGCCGCCGAGATCGTCGTAGGTGACGTCGGCGCGGCGCGTCTCCTTGGCCTCGGTA
>SXGU01204485.1_pt1 | contig 11247 bp, 7 predicted proteins | sample 3174531 | NCBI WGS metagenome assembly SXGU01 (sample SAMN11356863, study PRJNA531348) | freshwater metagenome | isolation source: freshwater sample F1-140 | place: China: Fuxian Lake, Yuxi | collected 2017-12-25
ACTTGTCCGTCGTCGGCGGATTCTAGTGTGCCGACCGCAAAGTAGCGTGACAAGTAGCGGCGAGCGCCAGCGAGTGGAGCGCGCCGGTGGTCCACTCGCTGGCGCTCGCAGCTACACGTCACGAAAGTTATTGGTCGCGCCGCTAGGTCTTCCACAGGAGCAGGGCTTCGATCTGCAGTTCCAGTTCGCGCTGGGCGGCGATGGTGCTGACGGGTGGCGGCTCGTAGAACGTCGAGCCATCGGGCGCGATCAGGAAGTTGGCCGGGAAGCCGCGCACCTTGTAGGCTTTCACGATTTCCTCGGTGCCCTTCAGCGGAAGGAAGTCGAGTTTCCAACCCTCGAGCAGCGGCAGCACCATGTGCTCCTCGGGATCGTGACCGTTGATCGCGAGGATCTCGAAGCCCTTCCCGCGGTATTTTTCGAGCACCGCCTGCAGAAACGGAAACTCGCCGCGGCACGGACCGCAGAGCGGATACCAGAAGTTCACCAGCACGACGCGGTCCTTGTACGCGTCGAGCGACACCGGCTTGCCAGTGGCGAGGTTCACTAGCGTGAAGGGTGTCGCCGGCTTGGCCTTCGCGGTGCGGGCCGCGGCGAGTTCGGCGGTGACGGCGGCGGCGGTCTTGCCGAGCTGGCGACCGTAGTCGTGCAGCGCGGCGAGGGTCTCGTCGGTGGGCTTCAGCGTGACGACGGCGAGGAGATCGGCGTAGGCCTTGTCTTTTTGTCCGAGCGCCGCCTGGGCGCGGGCCTTGGCGAGATCGAGCACGCGGCGGTCGGCGCCGTAGCGTGGGAGGGTGATTTTCTCGAGCGCGGCGAGCGCCTCGGCGGCGCGGCCGGCCTTCAGCTCGGCGTCGAGATCGCGCACCGCCTTCGCGTAGGCCGCGAGCACCGGCCACTCCTTGTTGTCGGGCGCGAGGGCGAGCATCTCCTCGGCGAGGGCGAGCGCCCGGGCGGAGTCGGTACGATTGTAGATGGAGAACAACCCGGTGAGGCTCCGCACCGAGGCTTTGGCGAACTTCGTCCGGAGCAATTCGTAGACTTCGCGCGCCTTGTCCTCGGTCCGCGCCCGGGTTGCGAGGTAGCTGATGATGCTCGCAGCGTCGTCCGGATGGCGCTTGGCCATCTCGAGGCCGGTCGCCACGGCGCGGTCGATCCCGGCGCCGAGCATGGAACCGACGTAGTGGCGCCAGAGTTTCACCTCTTCGGGCTGCACCTCCACCGACTTGCGATGGTACTCGCGGCTGCGTTCGAGCTGACCGCGGATCTCGGCGTGGATCGCGAGGGAGTCGTAGGCCTCGCCGCACTTGGGATCGAGCTGCACCGCGCGCTCGAAATGGCGGAGCGAGCGATCGGGGTCGCTGTACTGATGGAGACTGCCGAGGGCGTACTGGTAGGCGGCGCGCTGCGGCTGCTCCGCAGCCAGCCCTTCGTAGAGCGCCTCGTTTTCCGCTCGGACCTTTGCCCCGGCGGTTTTTTTCTCCTCGTCAGTACCGGTGCGCGAGGCGGCCACGCCGCGATAGAGGATGTAGTATTGATGCGCCTCGTAGTAGTCGGGATCGAGGTCGACCGCCCGGCGGAGCGCGGCGACGGCGCCCGGCATGTCGGACGAGAACTGCTTGCGCGCCTCCTCGAAGGCGGCGCGGGCGGCGGCCTTGTTTTCGGCGGGAGCGGACTGGGCCGCGGCGGAGCCAAGCGCCGTCAGCACGAGGACGGGAAGGAACTGGAACGTGGATTTCATATTTCAGCCGGAGTTGAGTCTCTTCCGGAGAGGGGTGGCATGCTTGGAGGGGCGACGCTCAACCTTGCCCTCACGCGGTGCGATCGCAAGAGCGGCGCGCCCCGGCCGGCACGCTCACAGCTTCTTCCGCAGCGTGAGCGTGTAGCGGCGCATCCGCGGGTCGATGACGCCGTAACCGGCGTTGCCCTGGCGATGCGGCGGCTCGCGGTCGAAGACGTTGTTGATGTTGAGGGCGATTTTGGTGTCGGCGAGCGGGCGCTGCCACAGTGACTGCCAGCGCGAAAGTCCGGCGCCGCCCTGCGTCAACATCTCGCGCGAGTATTTGTAGCCGAAGTCGTAGGACCCCTGGACACTCCATTCAATCGTGCTGGCGAAGAGCGTCGTGGTCCGCAACGTACTGCTCCAGGAGTTCTCCTGATAAAAGCCGCTGACCCCCGCGCCGTACGCGGCCCGGGCCCAATAGGTCTGCCACGACAGGCGGGTGGGGCGGAGATACAGCGACGAGACCGGCGCCGCGCCGGGGATCCGGATGGCATCAACCCGGCGGTACTCGGTGGCGGCGAGACGGGCGGTGAGGTTTCCCCAAGGGGTGGAGCGCTGGTAGTTGACCTGATAGTCGTAGGTCTCGAGTTCGAGCCGGGAGATGTTCGTGGTACGGGTGTCGATTCCAATCACGCGCCCCGGCTGCGGGCCCGTCGTGTCGCGGGTGAGCCGATCGGGCGCGAGGTCCGCCCATTCCTGCAGCGTCCCGAGTGAGGCGATCTGGTCCCGGTAGGTGAGCCTGACGGCATCGATCGAAAACGAAAGTCCCTTCAACGCCTTAAACGGCAGCTCGAAGACGACGCCCACGTTGTCCGAGATCGAATGCTCGGGTTTCAGATTGCGGTTTCCGCCAATCCTGGTGGCCAGGATTCCGGTCACCAGTTCGTTGCGCTGACGGTCGATGAATCCCGCGGTGTTCGCATTCGTGCTGTCGGTAACCGGCCGGTAGAGCGCTTGAATGCCCGGCGCGCGAAAGGAGTAGTTGCGGGTGCCCCGAAACAGCAGCCACTTGAACGGACGAACCTGCGCTCCGTAACGCGGGCTGTGATCGCCGCCGACGTCGGAGTAATTGTCGTAGCGAATCGCGCCGGTGAGGTCGAGGCGGTTGAGGGCGGGAACGTTTTGGGCCGGGCTCACGATTGGGATGCGCGTCTCGGCATAGGCCGAGTCGAGGGTGCGCTTGAAGCCGCCGAGCAGGCTGAGGTTGATCGTCGGCAGATCGGGTATGGACTGCGTGGTCGCGATGTCCTCGGTGGTTCGCTCGGCCCCGACGGCGAGCCGGATCGGACCGGCGGGGAGTTTCAACCAGGGGAGCGGGCCGTCAGTGGAGACCGACCAGACCGTGGTCTCGGTGCGGTCGCTCGAATTGCCGGGCCGCAGCATCGAGCGGAGGAGCGCGAGATCGTTCGGTCGGCTCGAGCGACTGTCGTAGAAGAGCACGAGTTTCTGCGCCGCGATCAACGGGTCCGAGACCGCGGTGTTCAGCACCGGGTCGAGGGCGTTCTCGTTACGCAGTTCCGACCGGTTCCAACTCACGCCGATCTCATAACGCCAGTCGGCCCAGTAGCGGCCGGTCACCCCGGTGGTGAAGTTAAGGTTGGAATTCGTCGTGAATTTCTCGCCTTGGAGGTTCACCGGCAGCTCCCAAAACGTCTTGTTGAGCCGCACCTGGACCCCGAACGGGTTGCCCGGATAATTGGCCGGCACGAGGATTCCATTGCGGAAATTCACCGGCATGCCCTCGATGTGCGTGCGGGTCTCATTGTAACCGCCATTGAAGTACAGCTGGACGTTGGCCCGCAGATCGTAGGAGCCGCGGAACCCGACCGTGCGGGTGAACTGCGGCGAGATGAGGTTGACGTAGGCCGCGCGGTCGCCGGTTTCGGCGGAGACGGTCGTGGCGGCGTATTGCGTCGCCGGCAGCGTGGCGGCACCGGTCGCCCCCGTCGGAATGACGGCATACTGGGTCGCGGAGGAAACGCCGGGCAGGATGCCGGTCACCGCCTGCACGACGCCGGCACCGGTGGCAAACCCGCCGGCACCGTAACTCGAAAACGTGGACGTGCCGCCGAGGGAGCGCCAGTCGTCGGTCGCCGAGAAATAGCGATCCGTCGCCTTGAAGGCATTGCGCTTCTGATACGTGGCCGTGAGCGCCAGCGCCAGGGGGCCGCGGCGGATGCCGTGCGTGAGGGTGACGTTGCGGACGGCGGTGTCGGAATCGAAAGTGTTCTCATAGGTGAGAGCCACCTCGGTGCCCGAGTAGTTCTTGCGGGTGATGATATTGATGACACCGCCCAGGGCATCGGAGCCGTAGATGGCGGAGGCGCCGTCCGTGACGATTTCAACCCGCTCGATCGCCGACACCGGAATGCCGGTGAGATCGTAGCCGTCGCTGCCGCGGATGTTCCCGGAGCGGGCCATGCGTCGGCCGTCGACCAGAATGAGGGTGTTGGCCGCACCGAGGCCGCGCATGTTGATGTTGGTGCGTTGGGTGAGCACGCTGGCCGTCGAACCGTCTGAAACCGTGCCCTGACCCTGCGACTGTCCGCCGAAGCCAACGCCCTCGTAGGATCCCTGCGAAAACGCCTGGGGAATCAGCCGCGAGATTTCGCCCATGGAAGTGAGGCCGAGCTGCTCGATCTCGACGCGATTGAAGCTGAGCATCGGGCTGAAATCGGCTTCGCCCACCAACCCGCGAATCCGCGTGCCGGTGACCTCGAAGGAGTCGAGTTGCTGGGCCGGCGCATTAGCGGTGGTGGCGGTGGGTGCAGCCGCGGTTTGCGTGTGACCGGGTGAAACGGCACCCAGCAGCAGCGCGCTCAGGGCGGCGGTGCGCAGGGACACGAGGGAGGAACGGTGGGTTTGCATGGTGGAATTCAAGTGGGACGAAGCCCGACCGGGAACGTCGCGATCCGAGGAGCAAATCGCAACGGGCCACACGCTGTACACCACAAACGGCGTGCCAACTGCATGAGTTCCCCCCTGGGGATGGACAATCGGAACAGACGGCAATGTGATTCGACCCGTGGCACGCGACCCGACCCAGCCCTTGAGAGCCAAGCGAGCGAAGATCCCCCGACCGGCCCGACCGGTCGTGCTGGTCGCCGTCGCGGGCGGCAGCGGTTCCGGCAAGACCTGGCTCGCGCGCGAACTGCAGCGCCGGCTGGAGCCCGACGCGGGGTTGATCTCGCTCGACGATTTCTACTGCGACCTCTCGCACCTGCCGCTGGTGGAGCGGGCGCGGACCAACTTCGACTCGCCGGCGGCGATCGACTGGGTGCAGTTCGAGACCTCGCTGCGCGCGATCGCGCGCGGTGAGACGCCCGTGCTGCCGGGTTACGATTTCACGCAGCACACCCGCGCGCCCCGGACGCGGCGCTGGCAGTGGCGGCCGATCGTGTTGATCGAAGGCCTCTGGCCCTGGGTGGAGCCGGCGCTGCGCGGGCTCTTCGCACTGCGCCTGTACCGGCAGGCCGGGACGACGCTGCGTTATCGGCGCCGGTTGGATCGGGACATCCAGCACCGGGGCCGCACGCCGGAGGACGTGGCGCGGCAGTGGACGGCGCAGGTGGAGCCGATGTACGAGCAGCACGTGGTGCCGCAGCGAGCCACCGCCGACCTCGTGCTCGGCGCCAGGCTCACACCGGCCGAGCTGGGCGCATTGACGGTGCGGATACGGGCGCTGTAGCCCGTCAGAACACCTTGTGCGCGGCGATCGGGTCGCGGCGGCCGAGCGCGCGGATGGCGAAGACCGGCCGGGCGGCGACCAGGGCGAGGCAGACGAGCAGGGAGCGCATGGGCGGAAAAATGCCGGGGGGATGTTACAGATTCTTCCGGACCTGCAGCGAGAGGTAGCGCATGCGGGGATCCGCGTAGCGACTGTAGAAGCCGGTCGAGTTCCACGGCGGCAGGCGGTTGAAGATGTTCTGCGCGTTGAGCGTCCATTGCGTGCCGGAGAACCAGCGCCGCCAGCCGCGATCGCCGGTGCCATAGGCGATCTTGTAGCCGAGCTGCAGATCCCACACGAGGTCGCTGTTGATGCGTTCGCCATCCACCCCGGTGCCGGTGGGAAACTGCGTCGACGCCACGGTCGCGCCCGTCTTGTACGTGTGGGTATAGCGGGCGGAGACCCCGGCGGTCCAGTCGCCGCGGTTCCAGAACACCGAGGAGCGGCCGCGCCACTTCAGCCCGCCTTCGGTGGTCTCGACCGTGTTGATCGCCCGGGTCACCGGCGCGATGGCGGTCAGGAACTTGTTCGTGAAGGTCGCGTTGGCCCGGAAAGTGAATTCCCCCAGCGCGCCCGCCGCCAGCGCATAACTCACCTGCGTGTCGATGCCGTCGGTCTCGATTTCGGAGATGTTGATAAAACGCGTGTCGACGCCCGTGAGGGGCCCGGCCCAATTCACCGGATCGGTGGACAGCTTCGGGCCGCGGTTGACGCGATCCGGGAAGAACGACTCGTTGTCCAGCAATTGCTGGAGCGTGGGCGTGCGGATGGCATCGACCTTCTTCGTCTGCCAGCAGTCCACCGAAAGGCGCAGGCCCTGAAGGAAGCGGGGGGTGAAAATGAGGCCGAAATTGTCGGACGTCGACGTCTCCGGTCTGAGCCCGGAATTCGGCCCGGCCGCATTGGTCAGGGGCGCCGACACCGCCAGCCCGCCGCGCCGCGGGTCGACAAAGTTGAACGTGTTCGAGATGCTCGTGGCGAAGGTGTAGTCGGACAGGAAGAGGTTGTTCTGTTCCGGCGGAAAGAACCCCTCGGTGCGGGAAACGCGCAGCGCGAGATCCCGGGTCAGGGCGAGTTTGATCGCGGCCGCCGTGGTGGTGGAGGATTTGGAATCGTTGGCGCTTTCATGCCGCCCGCTGAAGTTGAGATCGAGCGCGGCAATCGGCACGGGGCGCCACCGCTTGCTGAGCAGGGGCACGGTGAGTTCGCCAAAGAGCGAATCCGTGCGCCGGCCCTGCTTGGAGAACAGGATGTCGCGACTGAGGTTGTCGCGTCCGCCCATGAGCGTGATGAGGGCCGGGGCGATTTCGTACGGGCGCTTGCCCTCGTACTGCCACCAATAGGCCTCGGCGCCGAGGGACGCCTTGATCACGCCGGCGCGCCATTCGTAGAGTTCGCCGGTCGTGCGGGCGATGAGATTGGAGGCATATTGCCAGTAACGCTGGTGACCGACCGCGTTGAAATAGTCCTGATTAACGCTGGCCGGCACGGGGTTCGCGCGATGGTCGGCGAGCAAATTATAGAGCGCCCAACGCTGGGCGAACGTCGCCGCGTTGGTCGTGGTCGCAAACACCGAGGCGAGAATGATGTTGTCGGCGCCGATCTGCGAATCGCCCGCGATGACGGTGACCTCCGAGGTGCCGTCGAGCGTCCATTCCCATTTCCGCCCGAAGCGGCCCTGCAACCCGACCACCGCGCGGTAGGAATCGCGCACCATGTCGGTCTGGCTGTCCCGGGCGTCGATCGGCAGGACATTAAGAATGACGGAGCGGCCGACAAAACCCGGCGTCACGCCGGTGCGAAACGGATTGTACGGATGGGTGGCGGCCATCGTGTAGCTCGTCCCGGTGCCGAAGAATTTCGGGCTGTGGATGTCCTGGGTGTTGCGGGTGAAGTTGAATTCCGCGTAGAGGGTGAGTCCCTCGCGGACAAACTGATGCTCGGCCGTCGCACCGAGGGAGAGCATCCGCGACGGCGTGTAGATGAAGTTGTCCTGGTAACGCTCATAGGACGGCGTGAACCTGCCCGCGGTCGCCCCAAACGAGGCGGGCGTGAGCGCGTTGGCCTGGGCGTCGGTCAAGCCGGAGGGCACCGTGGCGTAACGCACCCCGGTCGCCCCGGGAATTCCGAGATCGCCGGTGGCGGCCGACACGCGGATGACGCCCGGCATCTGGGTGAAACTGCCGATGGCCGTCTCGGTCGCCATGCGTTGCAGCGCGCGGTCGAGCATCGGGGTGCGCTGGGAAAACGCCAGCGGGCCGCGGTGGCGGTAGCTGAAGGTCAGCGTGCCGGTGGTGCGGCCGTGGAACAGGGAAAAGCCATGCAGGTAGCTGCCGCTCCACTCGGGGGAACCACCGTCCGTGGAGGTGCCGGCGGAAAGGGTGAGTTCGCGCCCGCGATAGTCCTTCCGCAAGATCACATTGATCACACCGCCGATCGCGCCGCCGCCATACATCGCGGAACCGGAGGTCGGCAGAATTTCGATGCGCTCGATCGCGCTGACCGGGATGCGCGTGAGATCGCCACTGGAACTGCCCACGAGGTTGGGAAACGACGAACGCGCGATGCGCCGGCCGTTGATCAGCACGGTGGTTTGATTGGCGTCGAACCCGCGCATCCGGAGATTGGAAGACAGGCTGCTGGAGCCCACGATCTGCACCACCGAGGCCTCCTGGTTGGGCGTGCTGTAGGTCGTGATTTCGGGTGTGTTGCGGAACACCTCCTCGATGTTCGTCGCGCCCATCTGCGCGATCTCCTCGCGGGTGATGACGTTGTACGCCAGCGGGGCGTTCTCGTCGGTCGGCAGCAGGCCCTTGTTGATCAGGCCGTCGACTTTGCGTTCGACCACCTCGACGGCGGCGAGCTGGAGCGGGGTGTTGGGATCCAGCGGCGTCGCGCGGGTGGCGGGGGTCACCTGCGCAAGCGCCACGGAGAAGACGGAGACGACAAAAAACGCCCCCAGGAGCGTGCGGTTCAAGTGCATGACGGGGCAGGACACTGGCTTCCGATCGACGAACGACAAGATGCAAAGTCGAATCTGCAGGCATCGCCCCGAGGCACGGTGCCGCTGATCCCATCTCTGATCCGCCATTTTTTGCCAACGGCCGGTCTGCCTGGATTGCGGTGACCCGCCACGGATATTTCCCGCGGTGGAGCCGGCCGAAAAACATTGTTCGGCGCGGTGCCGTATCCGTTAACTTCCGCCGCGTGGTTTTTTCGTCCATCCTGTTTCTGTTCTATTTCCTGCCGCTGGTGCTGGCCGTCGGCCTGCCATTGCAGGCGCTCGCCAACCGGCGGAACGGACAGGGCCCGGCCCTCGGGCTGGCCAACTCGTGGCTGTTGCTCGCGAGTCTGGTTTTTTATGCGTGGGGCGAAGTGTATCTCGTCTGGGTGATGGTGGCGTCGTGTCTGCTCAATTACGCCGGCGGGCTCTGGTGCGCACCCGGCCGGGCGGGACGCCGCGCCGCGCTGGTGGCGGTGGTGGCGGCGAATCTCGCGGTGCTGGCCTGGTTCAAATACAGCGGCCTCGCGGTGGAACTGGCGAACCGCCTCCAGGCGGCCCTCGGCCATGTTTTCGGCGGCGATCTCAAATGGGCGGGCGTCACGCTGCCGCTGGGCATCAGTTTCTACACGTTTCACGGCCTCAGCTATGTGGTCGACGTGTGGCGCGGGAAAATCGCGCCGTCCCGCAGTCTGCGCGACTTCTTCTGCTACTCCTCGTTGTTTCCGCAGCTGGTGGCCGGGCCGATCGTGCGCTATTCGGAGGTGGCGGAGCAATTCACGCGGCGCAGCGTGGGGCGCGAGGATCTCGCGGAAGGGGCGCGGCGCTTTGTCGCGGGGCTGGGCAAGAAAGTGTTGATCGCGAATCAGGTGGCGGGGCTGGCCGACGCGATTTTCGCCCTGCCGGAAGCGGGGCGCCCGGCGGCGGCGGCGTGGGTCGGCCTGGTGGCGTATGCGCTCCAGATCTATTTTGATTTCTCGGGCTATTCCGACATGGCCGTGGGGCTCGGGCGGATGTTTGGTTTCCGGTTTCCGGAGAATTTCAACCACCCCTACGCGGCGGGTTCGATGCGCGAGTTCTGGCGGCGGTGGCACAAGACGCTGTCGCGCTTCTTCCGCGATTACCTCTACATTCCGCTCGGCGGCAACCGCCACGGCGCGCTGCGCACCGCGCTGAATCTCCTCGCGGTGTTCGCGTTGTGCGGGCTGTGGCACGGGGCGAGCTGGAATTTCCTGGCGTGGGGTTTGTGGCACGGGCTGTTCCTCGCGGCGGAGCGCGTGGCGGAGCCGCTGACGGCGCGCGCGCCGCGCTGGCTGCGGCCGGCGGGCCATGTTTATACGCTCGGCGCCGTGCTCTTGAGCTGGGTGGTGTTTCGCTGCGACACGTGGGCCCAGACGCTGGGCTATTTCCGCTCGCTGAGCGGCGGGACGGCGACGGGTGGCCTCACGGCGATCCCGGCGAACGTTGTCACAACCGGCGTGCTGTATGCGCTCACCGCCGGTCTGCTGCTGAGCGCGCCGCTCTGGCCGGCCCTGCGCGAGCGGAGTGCCGGCGGGAGATTCGCCGGTGGCGCGGTGCGGGCGGGCGAAGCGGGCGTCGCGCTGGCGGTGCTGTTCCTGTGCCTGCTCGCCGTCGGGGCGGGCACGCACAATCCCTTCATCTATTATCGCTTTTGAAGATGAAACCGCCGGACGTAAAATCAGCGCCGGGCCCGGGTCTCACGCTCTTCGCCGGGCTGCTCGTGCTGTGCTGCGCCCCGGTCCTCACGTGGCTCCTGCGCGTGCCGGAGCTCGCGGGGGTGCAGGAGATGCGTCCGCTGGCCGCGTGGCCGGACTGGCGGGCGACGAAGTTCGAGAAATGGCCGGCGGCGTTCGAGGCCTGGCTGGGCGATCATTTCCCGTCGCGGACCCGCGTGGTCCAGTGGTATGGCATCGTGCGCCACCGCTGGCTCGGCGAGCCATCCGCCCGGGTGGTCGTGGGGCGCGACGACTGGCTGTTCTACAGCGGAGAAATGACCGTGGAGGATTTGCTCGGACGCGATCGGCTGAATGCGGATGAGTTGACGCGCTGGCAGCGCGCGGTCGAGGGCCGGCGGGCGTGGTGGCGCGAGCGCGGGGCGGCCTACCTGCTGGTGATCGCGCCGAACAAATCGACCATTTACCCGGAGAAACTCCCGGCGTTCCTGCGGTCCCAGGCGAGGACGGGAAAGCTGGATCAGCTGGTGGATCACCTGAGCGGGCAAAAGTCGCCGGTGGCCGTGCTCGACTTGCGCCCGGCGCTGCTGGCGGGCAAAGCGCGGCAACTGCTCTACTGGCCGACGGACAGCCACTGGAATGCCGAGGGCCTCGCCGTGGCCTGCGAGGCCATCCTGACTCGCTTGCCCGAACTGGGCGTGCCGCGACGAGCCCGCGAAGAGCAGGCATGGACGAGGATCGAACCGGCGACGCGAGAGGGGGACTGCATCGGCTTGCTGACGATGACGGGGCGCTGGCCGCTCGCACCGGTATCGCAATTGCGGTTACAGTTTCCGCCCGACCTGCGGGCGGTGCCGACGGCCGCAAGCGAGTTTCCCGTGTGGCGGGGCGTCGGTCCCTGGGCGCAGCCTCAGACATCCTGACCTGCCCTGGAATCAGGGTGAACCCACTTGGCGATAAATCAGGCGGAGGTTGGTGGTGGGGAAACAGGTTTCCGTGGCGGTGAGGGTTTTGCAGAGTGCGGCGACGGCGGCGTCCTGTAACG
>SXGU01468307.1_pt1 | contig 11246 bp, 13 predicted proteins | sample 3174531 | NCBI WGS metagenome assembly SXGU01 (sample SAMN11356863, study PRJNA531348) | freshwater metagenome | isolation source: freshwater sample F1-140 | place: China: Fuxian Lake, Yuxi | collected 2017-12-25
GATGGCCATGTTGTCGGTGTTCATCACGCCGTGGATGCAGCCCACCGCCATCCACTGCGCGATCAGCGCGGCCTGGGCCTCGAGCACGGCGGTGTACAGGGCGACGTAGGGGCGCGGCCCGTCGGCGGCGGCCGGGTGGTGGCGGTCGATGGCGTACGCGGCCAGGCGGGCGAGCAGCTCGGTGTCGCCGGTGGCGGCGGCGTACTGGAACGTGCCGACGCGCAGGTGGCTCGCGGCCACGCGGGTGAGCAGGGCACCCGGCAGCATCGTGTCGCGGGCGATGGACTCGCCGGTGGCGATCACCGCGAGCGAGCGGGTGGTGGGACTGCCCAGCGCATGCATCGCCTCGCTGATCAAGTACTCGCGCAGCATCGGCCCCACTGCCGCCTTGCCGTCGCCACCGCGGGCGAAGGTGGTGCGGCCCGAGCCCTTGAGGTGGAGGTCGAGCCGCCGTCCGTCGGCCGTGACCACTTCGCCCAACAACAGGGCGCGGCCGTCGCCGAGGCGCGGCGAGTAGTTGCCGAACTGGTGGCCTGCGTACGCCATGGCCACGGGCACCGAGCCGGGCAGCAGTGCCTGGCCGGCGAGCACGGCGACTCCCTGGGGAGTCTGCAGCTCGCCGGGCTCGAATCCGAGGTCGAGGGCGACCGACTCGTTCGCGACGAGGAGTTGCGGGTCGGGGAAGGTGGCCGCCTGCCACGGCTCGTACAGCCCCGTGAGGATGCGCACGTAGGTGTCGTCGAGCCGCGGCGTCATGTGGCCGAACCGTACCGCCGTCGACCGCCACCCGCCCCGCGGAGCCCCAGCGAAGTCGCCGAGGTCACACGAATGCCACCTGTTCGGTGGCATCCGCGCGACCTCGAGGGTCACTCGGTGCGTGTGGTCAACACCTGCGCGCTCGCATCGCGCCACCACGCGGCGGCGCGGTCGTTGCCGGAGTAGCCCCGCCGCAGGACCGGCTGCCCGAAGCGCCCGATGTGACCGGCGATCTGTTGCAGCCATTCGTCGATCGGCTGTGGTCCGTCGCACAGCTCGGCGCCGTTCGTCCACGTCACCAGGCTGTGTGTGGGGAATGGTGCCTGCCACGCGAACAGGTGGAGATGGGTCACCCACGGCCGCCGGCTCCCCATGCCGGCCGATTGCGTCCAGAGGAGGAACAGGCGACCGGGCTGCATCAGATGGTCGATCCGCATGCCTTCCCAGGAGATCGTGTTCCAGCCCATGCAGCCGGTGCCCAGCAGGTGGAGCAGTGGCACCGAGCGGGGTTGATCTCGCAGCACGGATCGGAGCTCCGAGTGCGACCACACGTGGCGATAGCGATGCAGGTCGCGGATGTCCTCGTCGAGTTCGTGTTCACCGGTGAGGTGATACGTCAGGTCGTCGTCGCCGGTGGTGTTCAGCACGAGCTCCATGCCGAGTGAGTCGAGGAAGCGCTCGATGTGGCGCAGTACGTACAGACCGCACAGGCCCATTTTCGGGGTCGTCCGGCCGGGTCAGGTCGGGGTCGAGGTCCAGTCCGCCGGCGAGTGCCGACGCGCGGAAGGGTGCGGGGCGCATGGTGTCCTTTCATCGCACCTGGCGTTGCCACCTTGCCGTGCGGCAGGTTGGCGGACCGTCGACGGGCCAGGTCCCTCGAGTCCTCTGGATGAATGCACCGCAACCCTATGTCGTGCCGCCTGCCGAGGTCACACGATTTCCACCGTCGCGGTTGCCCGCGTGTGACCTCGGCGTGGGGTCAGAAGCTGACGTACACCTGGCCGTGCACGGCGGTGCCGTTGCGGACGACGGTCTTGCCGAACGGGAACAGCGCGAGCGGGATGAGCTTGAAGTTCCCCACGCCGAGCGGGATGCCGATGATGGTGATGCACAGCAGCAGGCCGAGGAGTGCGTGGCCGATGGCCAGGCCGACGCCGGCGAGCACGAACCACAGGATGTTGCCGATGATGCGGATCACGCCGCCACCGGCGGGCGGGGTCGCGATGATCGATCGGCCGAACGGCCACAGCGCGAACACGGCGAGCTTGAAGCTCTGGATGCCGAACGGGATGCCGATGATGGTGAGGCACATCAGCACGCCGGCGCCGACATAGCTGATGAACAGCCAGATGCCGCTGAGGAAGAACCACAGCAGGTTCAGCAGCAGGCTGCCGGCGCCGGGTTTGTTGCCGCCCACCTTCACGGTGGTGGGCACGACGGCACCGGGCGGGGGAGGCGGCAGGCTGCTCATCCCGTCAGTCTGCATCGCCGGCTCAGGTGGTCAGTAGCCCGACCAGCCCTGGCGTGGTGCGCCGCTCGCGGTGAACTCGCGCCACTCGTCGTCGGTCCAGTGGCCGCGCAGTTCGCCGGTGATGAAGTCGGCGGTCCAGCGCACCATGTCGATCCACGGGAAGTGGGCCGAGGCCGCCTCCGTGAATGCGAGGCCGTCGAGCAACAGGGCGACGTCGTCCATGCCGACGGTGACGGTGGCGGCGTCGCTGGGCCCGGTGCCCACGTCGTCGACGCCCATCGTGATGCCGAAGCGATGCTCGAGCCGCATCAGTTCGTCGTAGTCCCAGCGGGCGTAGTCGGCGCCCTCCATCACCTGGTCGGTCATGATGCCGACCACCTGCGCGAGCGCGGCCCGTGCGTCGGCCGAGAGTTCGAAGGTGCGCGGCAGGTGCATCGTGCGATGCTCGCACGGGGTGTCGATCGCGGCCACTCGTGCGCGGGCGTAGCATCCGGGCGTGTCCGTGCCGCCGTCCGTCCCGTCCACGATGCGCGCCCTGGTGGCGCGCACACTGGGTGCGCCGCTGGCCATCGAGACGGTGCCGGTGCCCGCCCCGGGCGCTGGCGAGATCCTCATCGAGGTGATCGCCTGCGGTATCTGCCACAGCGACCTGCACGCGGTGGACGGGGATTGGGGCACGCCGCCGTTGATGCCGTTGATCCCCGGTCACGAGGTGGCCGGCCGCGTGGTCGGTGTGGGTGCGGGCGTCGCCGACGTGGCGTTGGGCGAGTTGGTCGGCGTGCCGTGGATGTTCTGGTCGTGTGGCACGTGCGAGTGGTGTCTGGCCGGCATGGAGACCATCTGCCCGTCCACCGAGTCGACCGGGTTCTCGAAGGCGGGCGGCTACGCCGAGTACATGGTGGCGCCGGCGGCGTTCGTGGCCCGGCTGCCCGAGTCGGTCGACCCGGTGGCCATCGCCCCGGTGCTGTGCGCGGGCGTCACCACCTATCGCGGGTTGAAGCGTGCCGGATTGCGACCGGGCCAGTGGTTGGCGGTGCTGGGCGTGGGCGGCCTCGGCCACCTCGCGGTGCAGTACGCGGTCGCGATGGGGCTGCGCGTCGTGGCGCTCGACGTCGACCACGAGAAGCTCGCGCTCGCCACCTCGCTGGGAGCCGAGGAGGTGGTGAACAGCGCCGACACCGATCCGGTGGTTGCGGTGCGCGACCTGCTCGGCGGCACGCATGGGTCCATCGTCACGGCCGCCGCGCCGATTGCATTCGAACAGGCGGTGGGTGTGCTGCGGCCTGGTGGCACGGCGGTCTACATCGGCCTGCCCGGCCATGCGCGCGACACGATCAGCACGTCGATCTCGCGACTCGTGGAGTCGGAGATCACGGTGCGCGGGTCGAACGTGGGCACGCGGCTCGACCTGCAGGAGGCGGTCGACTTCGCCGTGCGCGGGCAGGTGGCGGCCACCGTCCGGGTCGTGGGTCTCGCCGACGTGAACGATGTGTTCGCCGACATGTGCGCCGGTCGCATCGTCGGCCGCGTGGTGCTCGCCCACGACCATGGAGTGTCGACCTGATGTGGGGGTCGTTCGGATGGGGTGTGCTGGCCTCGTCGTCGTTGGTGATCGGTGCGGTCATCGCGCTCGTGTTCCGTGTCAGCCATCGATGGATCGGGCTGATCCTGGCGTTCGGCGCGGGTGTGCTCATCAGCGCGGTGGCGTTCGATCTGGTGGAGGAGGCGACCGCTGCCACGTCCAGCCACTGGCCGGTGTACATCGGCATCTTCGCCGGGTGTGGTGTGTTCTACGTGGGCGACCTGCTCATCGAGCGGCTGGGTGGCGAGTCGCGCAAGGACCCTGCCGGTGGGCAGTCGGAAGGGTCGCCGCTCGCCATCGTGCTGGGCACCGTGCTCGACGGTGTGCCCGAGTCGATGGTGATCGGCCTCACCATCTACGCCGGCGGCGAGGTGGGGCTGGCGTACCTGGCGGCCGTGCTGCTGTCGAACCTGCCCGAGGCGCTGTCGTCGACCAGTGGCCTGGTGGCGAGCGGCTGGGCCAAGGGTCGCATCCTGGTGATGTGGACGGCGATCGCGCTCGTGTCGGGTGTGGCGTCGATGGCCGGGTACGGGCTGTTCCAGAACTCGTCGCCCGGTGTGGTGGCGTTCGTGCTCACGTTCGCGGCGGGCGCGATCCTCACGATGCTGGCCGACACGATGATGCCGCAGGCCTATGCCTACGGCGGGAACCTGGTGGGCGTGGTCACCACGCTCGGGTTCGCCTCGGCGCTGCTGATCCACACCCTCGAGTGACGCGCCGACGTCACACGGATTTCACCGAATCGGTGGCATCGGCGTGACTTCACACCGCGGGACCTTGTCAGGCTGAATCTTGTCAATGTTCGTAGGGCGTGGCTCGGACCCGACATCAGGGTCGAAGTTCTCGTCGGATGCCACGCTTCTTCTTGGAATCGAGACAGGGAAGCACGGCGTGGCAGGCGCGGAACTGGTTATCGTTCGGATCAGTTCGGCGGAATGGAGTGTGACCTCATGGTGCGCGTTCGTGTGTTGACGGCGGTGTTGGCTGCGACGGTGTTGATCGGCGCATGTTCGGGTGGTGGATCGGAGGATGTTGCACCCACGACCGTGGTGGTGACGACGATCGCGGCGACCACAACAGAAGCCCCCACCACGACAGAGGCGCCCACCACCACGACCATCGATCCGATCGCGCTGGCGGGCGAGAAGTACATCGAGTTCGTCAAGCCCTACAACTGCATGTTGGGGCTCGCCGAAATCGTTGATGCCGAGGTCATCGGCGATGACGGCTTCCGCAGCAGTGAATGGCCGGTGGTGCTCGAGAAGGTGGTGCCTGCGTACAAGTCGGTCGCGGACAACACGGTGCAGTGGGTCGAGAACCTCGTGTCCTACGACTGGCCCGACGAGGTGCAGGCCGACGTCGACGCCTTGGTGAAGGAGGAGGTGCAGTGGGCGGGTTGGTACGCGGGACTCGGGTCGGCCACCTCGGTCGACTCGTGGAACACAGCGGTGAATGCGCCTACGCCGGAGGACACGGGTGCCGCCACCATCATTCGAGCCAAGCTCGGATTGCCGTCGAACATCAACAACGACGAGAACTTCTGCGAGGGCATTCTCTGATTCCACCGTTCAGGTGGAAGCCGCTCGGTTTCGCTGGGCGACCCGCCAGGCGATCCAGATGAACAGAAACTGGAACGGCAGGCGGATCCAGGCGACGGCCTGTTCCGATGCGGGGCGGTCGCGCCAGTCCCACGCCATGTACAGGTTGGCGGGATAGACGGCCACGAACAGGCCGATGGCGGCCAGCGCGCCGATGCGGCGGGTACGCGGCCACAGGATGAGCGGGCCGACGACCAGTTCGGCGACGCCGCTGGCGTAGGTCCAGAACCGTTCGCTGGGCGGCAGCCACGGCGGCACGATGTCGTCGAAGAACGTCGGGTTCACGAAGTGCATCACACCGGCGAGGGTGATGAAACCACCGAGGGCCAGGGCGAGCCAGTCGCGGCGAACGGTCCCGGCGCTCATCGGCCGAACCAACGGCGGCGGGTGGAGGACGGCACGATGCCGGCGTCGACGGCCAACTGGCGCACCTGCCCGGCCGACGGGTTCACCAGCGAGGTGTCGCCGATGGTGACCGTGGGGACGGTCTCGTTGCCGTTGGCGACGGTGCGCACGAAGGCCGCCGCGTCGGGGTCGGACCAGATGTTCACGGCCCGGTAGGGCGTGCGCGACCGACGCAGCCCGGCGCGCAGCGACAGGCAGTACGGGCAGCCTGGCCGCCAGTACACGGTGATCTTGTCGGCGCTCACCTCATCAGCCTCGCGGATCGCGGGGCCGCTGTCGCCTCGGCCGCCGTCGAGGTCACACGGATTCCACCGTTCAGGTGGATGGTGCGCGACCTCGACGGGCACAACCAGGCCGGCTCAGAGCCAGCGGGTGAACCAGTCGACGAGCGCGTCGTCGGCGGCGAGTCGGCCGGTGACCGGGCCGTAGGTGCTGCCCTCGTGCGAGCTGTTCGGCAGCATCAGCACTTCGCTCGGTGTGCCGGCCAGGCGCAGCATGCGGTGCATCGACCATGCCTGCGCGGGCGGACAGCGCTTGTCGTCGGCGCCCACCAGGAACAGGCAGGGCGTGATGCATTCGTGCGCGCGCAGCAGCGGCGACTGTTCGCGGTAGCGGTCGATGGCCTCGTGCGGGGCGCCGCCGAAGTGCGCAGGAAAGAACGTCGCGCCGATGTCGCTGGTGCTCCACATCGACACGAGGTCGGTCACCGGGTTCTCGATCACCGCGGCCTGGAAGCGGCGGGTGGTGCTCACCAGCCACGACGACAGGTAGCCGCCGTACGAGTTGCCCATCACGCCGAGGCGGTCGCTGTCGACCCAGCCTTCGGCGATGGCGTGGTCGAGCACGGCGAACACGTCGCGGGTGGGGCCGTGGGCCCAGTCGCCGTGCACTGCGAACGAGAACTCGTCGCCGTAGCCGGTGCTGCCGCGCGGGTTGGTGAACAGCACGGCGAACCCGGCTGCGACCAACGCCTGCGCGTCGATCTGGAAGCACTCGCCGAACGTGAACTGCGGGCCGCCGTGGATCATCACCACGGTGGGCAGTGCCTCGGTGGCGCCGGTGGGTCGCAGCAGCCAGCCGTCGAGCGGCCAGCCGTGCTCACCCTCGACCGTGAAGCGGTGCACGTCGGCGGCGGTGAGCCCGGCCGCGAAGTGGGTGAGCGCGCGCTCGGGCGCGCCGTCCACACGCACGGCCACCTCGGCGGGTGCCTCGGCCGACTGGGTGGTGAACACCACGGTGTCGCACACAGCGGCCACGGGCGAGCAGCAGCGCTGACCGTCGGCGATCACGTCGACCGACGTGGGGTCGTCGGGGTGCACGCGCACCACGCCCATGGTGCCGCGGCTGCCGACGCGCACCACCAGGCGGCCGGTGCCGTCGGAGAGGAGCACGTTCTCGTACAGCTCGGGCAGCAGCGCGGGGTTGTCGCCGTACACGTCGCCGAACAGGTGGGGGATGTCGATGCGGTGGGTGCCGTCGGGCGCCACCACGAACAGCACGGCGGCACCGCCGAGCGGTGCGGTGCGCGGCTCGGCCACCAGCACGGCCAGGCGTCCGTCGGGCAACCATGCGGTGACTGCGGCGCGGCCGGCGGGCACGTCGTACGGAACCGCCGAGCCGTCGAGGCGCAGGATGCGCAGGTGGCTGCCGCTGCGGCGGCCTTCGGGGTCGACCGAGGTGGAGGCGGTGAGCGTGGTGCCGTCGGGCGACCAGCGCGGCGTGGACCACCGCCACTCGTCGTCGCTCAGCCAGCGCGTGGCGCCGGTGGCCATCTCCACGAGCAGCAGTTGCGGCGGGTCCTCCAGCGGGCCGAGGCCGTCGAACGCGGCGACGGGTCGGGTCCAGCGGTACGGCTGGGTGCGGTCGATCACGTCGCCGCGGCGTGCGGTGACGGCCAGGTGTGTGCCGTCGGGTGACCACTCGGGTGTGCCGGTGGCGCGGGCGGTGCCCTCGAGCACGCGGCGTTCGCCGTCGATGCGGTCGGCCACGGCGATGGCGGCGGTGCCGTCGGGCAGGGCGGTGCACCATGCCAGGCCCACGCCGTCGGGTGCCCACACGGCCGAGTGGTCGCCCTCGCCCATCACGGGCACGGGGTGTTCGGCGCCGGTGGCGATGTCGATCATCGACGCGACGGTCACCTCGTCGGTGGCGCCCACCGGCACCGAGGTGGTGGTGAGCAGCAGGCGTGCGCTGTCGGGCGACAGCGAGGCGTGCTGCGGTGAGCGCAGCGCGAGCAGCCGGGCGGTGATGGTGGCGTTCATCGCCTCCGATTCCACCACGCGCCGGACACCGCGACGACACTCCACCACTACTGTCGACGGCGTGATCGCACCGCTCAGCACTTCGTACGTCGACGCCCGCACGGCCTTCCTCGATGCGGCGGCCGCTGCAGGTGCACGCATCGAGTCGTTCCCGCACCCGTTGCGCGGGGTGCAGGGCGAGGAGCTGTTCGTCGACGTGGCCGAGGTGGGGCCCGCCGACGCCGACGACGTGATCGTGATCGTGTCGGGCACGCACGGGGTGGAGGGCTACTGCGGTTCGGCGTTGCAGCGCGAGCATCTCGCCGGTCTCGATGCCGCGAACTGGACGGGCCCGACGTTGGTGTTCGTGCACGCGCTGAACCCGTATGGCTTCTCGTGGGTGCGGCGGGTGAACGAGGACAACATCGATCTCAACCGCAACTTCGTGGACTGGTCGCAGCCGCCGCCGGTGAACGCCGAGTACGGCGAGCTGGCCGAGCTGCTGGTGCCGTCGTCGTGGTCGGCCGAGGAGCAGGAGCGCACGTTGCTGGGTCTGTTGGCGAAGCTGGAGGAGGTGGGCATCGAGCGGTTGCAGGCCATCGTGAGCAGCGGCCAGTACGACCACCCGACCGGCGTCTTCCACGGCGGTACCGGGCCTGCGTGGTCGCACCGTTGGTTGCGCGAGTGGTCGGCGGCGCGGTTCGGCGGTGCGCAGCGGGTGGCGATCATCGACCTGCACACCGGGCTCGGGCCGTGGGGTCACGGCGAGCTGATCAGCAGCGAGGCATCCGACTCAGCCACGTTCGCCCGGCAGAGCGAGTGGTGGCACGACGTGAAGGCGTTCGACCAGAGCGTGTCGGCCGTGTTGGAGGGTGACTGGTTGGCGGCGGCGCCGGGGTTCGTGCCGCACGCCGAGGTCACCGGCATCACCATCGAGTACGGCACGGTCGACCCGATCACGGTGCTGCAGTCGTTGCGGGCCGACGCGGTGCTGCACGCGCACGGTGATCCGTCGGCGCCGGAGGCCGAGGCGATCCGTGCACAGGTGCGTGGCGCGTTCCTCGACGACGACCCGGCGTGGCTGCAAGCGTGCTGGCCGAGATACCGGGAAGTGGTGACCGCGGCGGTGGAGCGGCTGGGCTAGCTCAGCGGTTGGAGTAGACGCGCGTCGGCGCGATGAACACCGCGGTGCGGCGTTCGGCGGCCATCACTCGGTCGTACTCGTCCCAGTCGTCGTGCGTGCCGCCGGCTGCGGTGAACACGTCGCGCAACAACTGGCGAATGCCGTCGGCGCCGAAACCCGATGCCGGGTCGTCGGGGCCGATCAGCGTGGCGGTGCCGTCGGCGGAGGCCCATTCCCAACTGACTCGCGCGGCGAGCGTGATCTGCGGTCGCTCGCGCAGGTGCACGAGCTTGCGAGAGCGGCCGGCGGCCACGAACGCCACGGCGGGTTCACCGGTGATGGGGTTGGTGGTGACGCCGGCGTTCACCACCGACGACTGGATCGTGTGGTCCGGCCGGAGCGTGCTCACCACACACAGCCCGTGCTCCCGGCGGAGCAGTGCGGCCAGGTCGTCGAGGGTGGTCATGTCCCAGTGTCGCGCGCGGTCAACGGCGTCCGATCCACGTGCTCTAGTGGTCGAGTTCCCGAACGGCCGTGGGTGACGACATCGCTCAGGGATGACTGGGCGACGGTTCGGGGTCGTCGGTCTCGAACGCGAGCTCGTCGACGTAGCACCACCACCAGTCCTTGCCCGGCTCGTACGAACGGATGAGCGGGTGCTGCTGCTCGTGGAAGTGCGCGGTGGCGTGCCGATTGGGTGAGCTGTCGCAGCAGCCGATGTGGCCGCACGCCATGCACATGCGCAGGTGCACCCAACGACCGCCGATGGGTAGGCAGTCCTCGCACCCGTCGCTCGACGGCTGCACGTCGGCCACGGTGTCGAGGTGGGTGCAGGAGGCTTCGTCGGAGGTCATCGGGGTTCCCTTCGGTCGAGAGGACAGATGGTACGCCACCCTGCCGACCGCCTCGCCCGGACGTCGCCGTGGGTCAGCTGCCGGGCTCGTTGAGCTCGATCAGGTTGCCCGACGGGTCGCGCAGAAAGGCCTGGCGGCCGGGGCCGACCTGTTCGGGTTCGCTCACCTTCACGCCGTGGGCGCGGATCTCGGCGACGGCGGCGTCGAGGTCGGCCACCCACATCGCGAAGTGCTGACCCATCTGGGTGGGGGTGTCGATCTCGAGCAGGTGCACCTGTTGGTCGCCGAGGTTCAGCCAGGCACCGGCGAAGGGGAAGTCGGGGCGGTCGGTGCGGGGCGTGAGGCCGAGGACGTTCGTGTAGAAGTCGATGGCCGCGGCAGCGTTGGCAACGTTGATCGACACGTGATGGATGCCGAGTGCCTGCATGCGGGTCAGTCTGGCACCTGCGTCAGTTGGCGAGTGTCAGGTCGACGGCCACGGTCGGTGCGCGGTGTCTAGGCGGTAGGAGGCGGCGTTCTCCAACGACCAGTCAGGGCTCTTCGGAGTCTCTCAAGTGGCTGCCGTCACTTCAATCCGCTTGGTTCGAGAGCTCACTAGTCGGGAACTCGTCCCGGCCTACGTGCGGCGCTCCGGAACCTGGCGTTCGCGAACTGACAAAGAGTTGGCTGAACCGTTGCGACGGACTTGGAAGGCAGGGGTGGTCGCCATGACATGAAGCGCGGAGGCACCCTATGTGTTCACGGACGCTCCCTTCGCCATGACGTCCTGCATGGCCTGCTTCCTGCAGCGTCGCTGCGCTCGTCACGATGCGTGGATCGTCAATTTCCCATCCTCGTAGCGTCCGTCCTTGATCGATGTCGCTGTGAATCTTCTCGAGTGAAATGCGTGGCGAGATCCGGAGAAGGAGTCGGTTCCGACGATCGTCAATTCAAGTGTCGACCCTGCCAGCTCCTCGAGGCACTCCTTCAGATCGAGGTGTGCGTCGCCAGGCTTCTCCAGCATGCGCCGAAGCCGGCGCTGCTGTGCTTGGGTTCCCAACGTCCAGCCAATCGACAGACTCCGGTCTGTCAGACTTTGGGGTGAGTCCCATCACGTGGTGTAGGAGCGGGCCAGCATCCTCGGGGTGATGGTGGTCATCGTGCGATTCTCGAAAGCGACCAAGCAACCGAGAGGCCGCACGATGACCAACAGTGAGTTTGCCCTATCCGACCTTGCC